>Ga0182030_10006979_pt1 | contig 23654 bp, 26 predicted proteins | sample 812S3MmetaG_FD_121299 | JGI IMG/M metagenome (GOLD analysis project Ga0182030, IMG submission 121299) | Permafrost microbial communities from Stordalen Mire, Sweden - 812S3M metaG (Illumina Assembly) | ecosystem: Environmental > Terrestrial > Soil > Wetlands > Permafrost | place: Sweden...
ATCAACCAACCAACCAACCCACCCTCCCCCAAAAACAAAACTCAATAACACAAAATCAACAATGCCCAAAGACCACTGGATCTGCTGCGGCGGCTCTCGTCCCCCTCTTACCTCCAAGGCATGTGCTTCTTTTCTACTTATAATATGATATGGTTGTATCGCTGATTGTAACGTAGTGCGGGATCGCAAACGGGAACTATACTGAGGATTGTAGGCGTGGTCATGAGAGGTGTGGTGGTTGTGCATAGATGGTGTGGGCTGGTGGTTAGAGGGGATTGAAGCATAGGGCTTCCATTGTGAAGCATGGAAATAGACGTGATGGTACTTTACGTTGAGTTTAGGAAGTAAGATAGGTATACAAAAGGCTATATTGAAGAACGTCTGTCTCATTTGTGGTACCAAATATTTTAATTCATCTACCTAGTGCATGTCCCAAACAATTGTACTCACTTCTGTCCATAGCCTTTATATTCACGATCTTCTTCGGGATGTGAATCATCCCCCCTTCTCGTCCAAATAAACCCCATCCTCACAATAGAACATTTACTCACCCGCCCTAAAAGACTGTAAACCGCTCCCGCATTTCCCTCCCCTTTCGCTCTATACCCCAAACCCTCTTTCCCCCCTAAGCCAACCAGGCTTCCAAGAATCCAAACGTCTTTCTAAAACAAAAACAAAAACCCTCCTCCAACGATTGCCTAGACAGGATACTAGATATGCTGTGGTGGACATCTACGTCCTAAGGCTAAGGCATGTCATATGTACCACTTCCTTGAACAAAGGTACAGCATGTAGGGGAAGCTGACCAGCTGACTGTAACATAGTGCGGAACCCACAATTATAAAGGGAGTGGAATGTGATTAATGTCATAATAAGTGTGAGTTTTATAAAGGTTTAAGGAACAGTAATGTGGTTATGATGGGAATCTGGGCTTCTGTAGGGGATCGTGGGGATGGTGGCGGAGAGGTGTGAGAGGATTGGGGTAGTGTGAGATCTCTGAATAATCAGAATACGTTATACCAAACTTTGGTTCGTCCATCTCGAGATATTGAATACTGTGCGTGCTAGCTGAGCTTGCGGGAAAGCGGTTCGTGGGATGCAGATACCAGTGAAGCTGAGATGACCCTAAGTAGTGACTTTCCGGAAATTATTTGATATTTAAGATTGTGGATACTGGGTCATTAATGATAATAATGCAAAGAAAGCCTGATTGGAAGACTCACATACTGATAAATATGTAACAGTAGATTGACAAAGGATATGCAAAATGAGTTCGGATGCTTACACAATATTTGACCTATTGCCAGGATCTGACGTGAAACTCACATAGATATTCTGTGGGCTGCCTGTCACTCTTGACGGAAATGATCATCGATTTTAATGAGTCAACTTTTGATCCACCCCTGATGTTCCGCAGCTGCACATTAGTCGTTCAGGTCTAGCGGAACAACCTTCAGACTTAATTCGCCCTAATGTATTACACCAAAAGAAGAAATAAACAGGCGTGCACAGAATATTGAGTATTACCAAAGATCATAAGGGGGGGGAAATTGTCGTTGATTGAAAGCGGTATGATTGTTTGCGAGGTCCGATAGAGCTCACTTTGTCGTAGGTCATGAACTTTTCTGAGAATCCTTTGAATAGCACGGAAGACTATCGTGTAGCCCTGAGCGTATCCGATAGAGCCTCATTACAAGCGTAGACCATGTAATCGCCCGTTGGCGTGATGCAACTGCAAATTGACCTGGTCTATTCAATGTCTCGGCGAGAGCAGCAGGGAAACTGAATCGATTGCGAGGGACAGGTGATTCTTCTGGGAATAGTGGTGATCTTCAAGAACAAAGTTCTGGCAAGAAAGGCTTTGTGGCGGGAAGTTGCTCGAAGGGGGGGGACGTTTTCCGAAAAGAAAAAGGTATCAAGGTACCATATCAGCTCTCGACTCGTGCGGTACTATCCAGGTCCCTTTCTCATATTATCCAAGAAATCATGTAGCTGGGCCCGAGTCTTTTCAAGCTGTTGGTGTGACTTATGCAATTGAGAATTCCTCATATCTAACAGGGTCCATAATCGTCACGCTACGTTCCCTGATTATCATGGTCTTGAGCATGGATTTGATGGCCAGGTGAAGATCTCCCGAAAATGTCAGTAAGATCTGAGCCTCCTTCGAGAACTTGTGATCATCATCCAGAAAATATTCTCGGGCTGCCGCTCTTGCCAGTAAGCCTCTCACAGGGTGACCATCCGGGAGATAAGTTGACCCCCATAGTAGTCGGCCACCCCCTGAAGTCGGCCGCCTCGCTTAGCTCACCACCCCTCACTTCCAACTACAATAACTTTTTCATTCTCTTATAGTTATATGAGATAATACAGAACTAAGATATATAGTCTCATCTAAGTCTTCGAACTCAATTTGGCGATCTCCAGCTTTAATTTGCGCCTATTTAATCGCCTCTATCTCTACAAACTTAGAATTCAATAAGGTCACCACCTTCCTGCGTTTTCTAGATTCTAATTGTTAAACCCTAGCTTCTAATTACTGTATCCGACGCTCATACTAAGCAATAACAAAATCCCATTAATCAACTACTTTAGAAACCTTTCTAAAGAGTACTCTAGCCGTCAACAAAAAGGCCTTTCCTAATCGAAAAAGTAAGTAGATCTCCTTTCATACATCCTCCATTTTCTTTGGTATAGATACTTAAAAAGCCAATTAGTCTACGTTCCATTCAGATAAAGGCTCCTCTGCTGACCATTTTTGAGCTTCCTTGGTCGAATTATTACTATTTTCAAACAATAGTCGGCTCATAAGTGACTTTGCCATATTAACAGGCCATAAACCTGAAGCCTACCATCCAGCCCTTATATTTTTACCCATCAAAGCCTCCAGCCTTACTCTATAATAGCACCGTAAGAAATTGCACTTTCCAATTAGTATAGAATCAATCAATAAACTAAGATTTCCCACCTGTATCCGATATAATCGTTTCAGAGACAAGAAAACGACTAAATCGAGTAGTTATAGTACATATAAGATATATAGTAAAAGAAATAAGAATTGAATATTGTATAAAAAGCATTCCCACATAAACTCTATAGTTTCATGACTTCCATAACCGTCTAGAACTAATAGTCAAGCCTCAAAAGGATCACGTAGTACTGACTGAGGAATAAAGACCTTTTATAGCCATTCTAAGACTATAACATCTATAGTCCAGCCATTTTCGATTACAGTAAAGTGCCATCCATCGTAGTTGTCTAGACTAGTATCAAACCATTATTGTTGTACCGATTTTCCTCTGAATATAACTAGGAAATCTAGACTTCTGCCTATAGCACTAATACATTCAATAAATAAGATCCAGGTCCTTGATCCTGGCTATTTCTTTTGAATAAGTTAACTGTAAATACTCCCAACAACTAGACCATTGTCTCCCATACCTTCCATTATTCCAGCTTCATCCATATTATAGCAATTCCCTGGTTTAATAATATAAATAGCAAGGATACTAAGTTTAGACCACCATTTCTTAATAACTTCAGTATTAGCACCATTAATCCGTGTAGAATCGATACAAAGCTGCTTTTTGGTTCTAAGAATCGGATTCCATCGTAGAAAGCCAGTCATCCATCGTTTTCCTAGTAGTAGAGCATCTCCACGAGCCTATAGAATTCGTCCAGCAAAGGCCCTTATCTAACTATAGATAGAAACAAGGCCTAGATCTTCCTGTACCAAAATCCACTAAATAAGACGCTCTTCTTAGGCCAAGGAAAGCCTCTGCTAAGATATATAAGCTTCCTACCTTGAAACGCAGCCGTTTATACAATCATAAAGTATAGCGCGTAAAACTCCGAAATCCAACGCAGCCTTCCTCATAGAAAGACCATTTGCTATAGCATTAAGCGCCAATTAAATGTCTTCTTCAGTACAAACACGTTTCATAGTATAGACTAAGAGTCTCCAAAGTTTGAGCCTTTTTTATTAAGAAATAGTGGATTTTTTTATGAATAAAGTAGGTAGTAGTAGTTGGAGCGGTGAGCTAAGCGAGGCGGCCGACTTCAGGGGGTGGCCGACTACTATGGGGGTCAACTTAAGATGCTGACACCATGTGGTGAGGAGTCAACCAACGAGTGTTTGATTTACGTCGCTCTTCAGGATCCTAGTTGTAGAGATCAGTGAGAAGAATAAACTTGATATGATCCGCCATCACGTTTTCCATACCTTTGACTTGGCACATATCAGCCAATCTCACAAACTCGATCGTTGATGCGATATTCTCTTCTGGGGAAAGCTGGGGGAATATGGGGAATATGACTCGACCCAGGACGAGCCACTGCACCAGCATCGAGAAGCTTCGAGCGGAAACAACATCTTCCTCTTCTTCTAGTACAGCCAACTGCTCTTCTCCCTCCTTGAAATTGCCCTCGAACATCGCTGCGAAGTATAGCGACTGCTTGCAGATGAGAGCTTTTGGGATGCAGAATTCGGCCATGTGAGAAGGGGACTTGATGCGAACGATAACGTGTGGGCCGACATAAAGAGGAAGCAATCTGATAGCATCATCTTAGTTAATAAAAGGTAGATGGAACACTCATATAATATAAGCTTACGAGGTTGCGAAATCTTGGTAGTCCGCTTCAAGCAATAGCGCTTCGCCAGGAGGATGAGGCTTTTTATTTGACATCTTCTCAGATTTGAGCACTGCTATTACCGTAAAATTGATTTCCAAATTGGATTTTGGCTTTTGTCCTATGGCCGTTTCCAAATTGGAGGAGTCAACATTGTGTAACTTCGACAAACCTGACGCGTACCTAGGCTCTTTCTATATCACGTGTGCGCCAAGGCCAAGGCTCTCCAGCCTTCTTCTCCACATGCACAGCCTCAGTCCACTTCGTACCACATGCCGCCAAGAACAGACCAAGAACGTCCATCCGCACTATCAAGAGCTCTGACGATGAGGTAGCTAAGCCATGCAGCAATCCGAAGTCCATGCTGATCGCAAAGCCCTCCAACCCGTAAATCCTCTCCTTTAGAGCAAGAGCAACCCCTCCGCGATGCAGCCAAGACCTGCTAAGAGGGCTCTCTTGGATTCATGCGCCAGCTTGATATGGAAGAGCTGAAAACGAAACGTCGATGATTGAGTATGCCAAGCAATACTGCGGAATGGAAGAGCTGAGCAATACGATGGTAGGTGTATAAGGTAAGGGCTACTCTTCCGCTGCTCTCTCGTTCCTCCCTGTTTCCTTCCATTACTCTATCCTCAACCTTCAACTTTGTTTCAAGCAACCAACCAATCCTCCATCCCATAACTCACCAACGCCCCCGAAATGGCCCAACCAATCCACCTCCCACCTGTCCACCCCGCCCTAGGCATAAACCCCACCTACTGCCTCCCCAAACAAACGACCCTCGTCATGAAAGAGAAAGTCTGGTCCCTCTCCGGCGACACCTTCCACATCACCGACGAAGCCGGCATCGAAGTGGTCCAATGCCGCGGGCAAACCTTTTCCCTCTCCGACCGCAAAGAATTCGCCGATTCGCAGGGTCGACCTCTTTTTAGCTTGAGGAATAAGTTGTTGGCATTGCATAAGACTTTCTATGCGGAGGCACAAGATGGGAAGGTGTTGTTTGAGGTGAAGAGCAAATTTAGTAGTACGTTTCCCCCGTCCCAATCCTTCTCTTCTTACCCAAGAATAGAATTTGGTGCTAACAGAAGTGTGCGAACAGTCGGCAAAGCCAAAATGCAAGTCCTCTTCACCAACCTCGCCAGCAACAACGCAGCCATCGAGCTCCAAATCCGCGGCGACTGGCTCGATCGCTCCGCCACCATCACAATGGGGGATGTCGTTGTTGCACAGATAGGAAGACAGTATTTTAACGCTAGGGAGTTGTTGGGCGGGCAGCAGACTTATTATGTTACTGTGGCGCCTGGGGTGGATTTGAGTCTCATTGCGGCGTGCTGTGTTTGTTTGGATGAGAAGGAGAACGAGAAAAAATAGGTAAGGAAGGGGTGAGGAAGAATTTTGGCTTGAAGTGAAGGGAGGAGAGGATTGTGTGATTTATACCCATTTTGAAGATATATAGCTCGAACTTTGCCTTTATGAGTCTAATCATGACCGAGTTTGTCACCTTTCCAGCAAGTCCATTTCCCCTAACGCCAGCAAAAAGCAACCGGGTATCATCTATAAACATTTATCCATCTAGCAAACTCCCTTTTAAGCCCAGGCTTCACTCATGCAAGCCAATCCTCAACTCTAATCCTTCAAACCAACTCCAAATTCCTCATACAAATCCCCAATCCTGACCCCCCTATTATCCGCTATCATCCCCACGAGCCCCTGTCCCACATCTCGGATATCGTTGTAGTCGTGTAGGAGCTTGATGTGCTTTCTTACTGTTTCTGCTGCGGGGTATCTTTACATCCGTTAGTGTTTGTTTCATGAGGGCTTGAAAGAGGAGAGTTAAAGTGAGGGGAATAGGAGAGGGGGGATGGTTTGTGGTAGGAGGTCAGATATTGGGATGGGAAAGGAGATAACTGACTTGAGTTCTTTAGTGACTTCTTCGAGTTTCGCGAGTTTGGTGGCTATTTCTGCTTGTAGGGCGGTGGTGCGGGTTTGGATTGATGCCTGGGGGTATTATTAGTGTGAGGATACTCGCGTGTGATCGTAAACAGTGAGAGGGACGAGGGACGTACAATCTTCATAGCTTTCAACTCCGCCTTCAGAGCATCTTTGTTCTGAGGACTACTCGATGCTGCGAATGAGGAATTCGGCGTGGGAGTCTTTGAGATTTTTTGACTGCTTCCTGCAGTCTTGTTTGTACGCGCCGGGGTCTCTCCATCTTGCTTCTTGATTGACTTTGAAGTCAATACCGGTGGGGTGTCTGACTCTTTCGAGGTGACAGGTCGCTCCTCCGCGAGAGCTGAAGATGGTGCAGTAGTTGGAGGGGCGCTACCGCTATTCTGAGTTTTTGCGCCCTTGGCAGTTGAAGAAGGCTCTCGGGTTGGAAGCGCATCGCCAGTTTGTTGAACTGCAGACGCGTGCTCAGCTAAAGAACCTGGGGCGTCTGGAAGCACTTCATCGTCGGCTTGCACGTCGAGGGTTTCTACGACTTGGTCTTTTGATCTTGATGAAGAAGGTGGAGGAGCTTCTGAGTGCTGAATGCCTGGCGAAGACGCCGCAAGTTGAGGCTGATGTGTATCCTTGGCCTCAGGAGTTGGCACATTTGAGGAGTCGTGACGCTGATTTCCTTGTGTCGTTGAGCTGTCAACAACCGCAGACTCTCCCTTATCAGAAATGGGCCAGGGAGTGGAATTTTGAATACTTGACGACAAGGGAGGAATCTCAACCTTTTCGAGATTCTTAATTTCATTACCCGGAGCCCCGGCGATAGGGATATCATCGTTGATAACTGGGGACGCACTCTTCACTAGGTTGAGCTTTGTTTGTACTTTCGTAGAAATTTCCGTGCCGTCATGATAAAGCTCTGCGACGCCCGTAGATGGCTCACTTGCGCTCCTTGACAAGATTACTTTCTTGCTGTCCGAATCCTCAGAATTCGTAACAGGAGTGGTGCCATCACCCCTGTGCTTGGCCTTACCATCTAAAACTGACTTATCGAGCTCAGATCTGGAGCCTCCAGTCAGGAACAGCGATTTTGCAGGAGGCTTGCCGTCTGCCTCTGTCATCTGAACGTCCCCATCCGCTGTACTCTCCCTCATCCCAGAATCCCTATTATTTGACACTTCCTCATCAGAAAAGCCCTCACTATCAGGGATCTCATTCCTAATCATCTGCCCCAAACTTACGTCCTTGGTTGGGGCTGATTCGTTCTTCAAAGCAGGAAGCTGAACCTCATTGTCTTCCATTTCTGGCTGGGCTTCCGGGGAAACTGCAGATGAGACGAAAAACCCACTGGGGCTTGAACCCGTGAGATATTCAAATTCCCCCCCGGGAGTGCCTGAACCATTTGCGACTGAATTTAATAGTTCATGAGGAGAGGCGGCATTGGCATTGATGTTTGAGTCAGGAGGTGTGGCTGAAGATGAGGTAGATGAATTTACGTCGCCGTCAGCCATCTTCTTTATTGGTTTTATTTGAGAAAGCAAGGATAATTAAATTGAGACAAGAAGTAATGTGTTCTCCTGATATTAAGAGTCATGGTGCTCCCGGGAAGGAAAATGATGAAGACTTTTGAGAAAAGGACGCGATATGGCAATATCATGTAAACACGAGGGCCGGTTTCTTCTTCTAAATAGAGTAATTTAGACGAGGAGAATGAACACCTTCTGTCAAATTGCGATGTGCAACAAAAGTTCAAGCTGCATGCAAATATCACGTGATGCATTTCAAGCCCCCAAATGTAGAATCCCCTGTCTTGCACCTCGGCGTGGTGTAAGGTAGACTAACTATGCTACATGGTCACTCATAAAAGAAGTCACAAATTGGCATGGTTTGGTTTGAATTTAGATTTAATCCTAGTCGATCGTGAGAAACACGATTCCGAGGCGCTTACGCAGAGTAGCATCCTATCGACTCTCCAGGTCCATGATATAGCTTACAATTTCTTCTTTTCTACCTCCTCTTTTCTCCTACTCCCATAGCCTTCCTTCATCCAAACCCCAAACAAGCACCACAGAAGCCAGATAAATCCCAAAAGCACCACAGCTGCAGTGCCAATCTCAACGTACTTGCTTTTATCCAAATCCAAGACTGGAACGCTAATCGTATTCATCAGCCTATCACCTTCCGGAGAAAGATGGTAGAACATCGTTTTTGGGCCAAACAGTCCATCATATCCAATATTGACTCTATCGAAGGGATTGATTGGAAATTTAGTTCCCTCATCCGCGACACAAGCCCAGAACACTACCGGATAGGGTACTTCTAATGGAGACTGCCCGGCTGTAGAAGATGTAGGCGGCAGATAGCGGAGGTGTAGAGGGATAGCTGCTGTCCATGCCTTGTCCGCTGAAGAAGGTGGAGAAAGCTCGACCAACACTGACGAGCCCCAAAGCGTCATTGCATAAACAGGCGCTTCAAGATCAACTGGCGTAGTGATATGATGTATAGCTGAAAGATTCTTTGATGCTAAAAATAAAGGGTCGGAAAGTTGGTATTTGTCGGCAAAAATCGAACGAGGCAAGGTAAGATGGGCGTGGATTGAACAGGAGCGTTCTTCTGTTGGAAGAACACCAGAGCTCATTTCCAATTCTAGAGTTGGATGTAGGCCAGTGGGTATTATGAATGAAGAAGTAAATGATGATGTAAAAGGATGATGTCGTGCAGGGAAAGAGAAGAGGGTGGGTTTGGGTTTAGTGTCTTCACCAATTACGGTCAAAAACCCACCCAAGGAGAGCTCTTCTGGTTCCTTTGGTGATTCTACAGAGAGTACTCCAACTTCAAGACGATCTTTTGCGGCAGAATTTGGAATACTGAACTGTTGAGCTTGTGGAGGCCAATACCCAGTGATTGTTAAAGCATGGGATATTGTATCGAAATCAATGTCGACCGAAGAGGCCTGGAGGAACTGCGACGCTCGTTTTAGGCATTCTTCTTCGGAATTTATGCACAATTTATGGCGGGTATATTCGACGAGGTCATTGAGATTCTCTAATGGTTGGTAGTATTGTGTGGCTGTGGACTGAGAGAATCGATCGTTCGGGAGAGTAGTGAAGGATTGCTATATACTTAATTAGACTGGCGTCCACAACTGGGAAGGATTGATTACTTCGGGTGATATACAGTCGAGATTCCCAAACACTTTCTTCAAGGTAGGACATAACAGATTTCTGGTGACTGTCAGCTGGGTCGACTGTGACCCTAGACAAGGACGTACGAGCTGTTATGAATGCGCTGGGGGGTATAAAAAACATGTAGTCCAGGAGAAAGTCGTGATACCAATGGAGCAATTGAATCGTAATTGAAGGGGTTGATCCATCTTATATGAAGCTCATGGCTTGCCTTGAGGACGCGGTAGAGCTCTTGAGGAAGTTCATCTAGTCCAAAGGTGATGCGATCTTCACGAGCAGCTTGGAGCTCGTCCGCAGAAATAGAACTACTTGTAACTTTAAGCAGTTTCGGGTCTATTGAGTCTTGAGGCTCCTGGAGGAAGGTAATTCGTTGGCGCATCTCTGATCACTCAGCCTTGAGGAGCGAGGGAGGTTAGGGATTGAGGCAGTTGGTCCGGCAGAAACCGAAGATTTGACCCAATTTGGTGACCGCCTTGGGCGCCACAATTCTCGATAGCCGCCGGGACATGCAAGGTGATGTGTAATAAGAAAAATGCTTACACAGGTACACCAAGATCATTCTGCAACTGATAACAGAAGGGAGCACCACTTTAAGTTCTGAGATTTACCGTTTGTTTCTCAGGGTTTTCCTCTGCGCGATGCGGGTACTTGTATAATAACGAAGCGAAACCTTCGACATCTGCATAGCAGCTCGAGGAAAGATTCCTATGTATTCCAAAAAAAAAAAAAAAGTATTCAAAAGACTTTACAAGTATTGCAGGTTATGCCGGTGATTCCAGAATTACCTTCTTTAGCAAGGTCATAATCCAACCATTCTCAAAATCAATCAATAGACCTCTGAGGTGTACAACGTTGCCCTGCTTTTATGGCAGATCAAAATCGCGATCTTATGGGGTACTTGCAGTTTTAGACGCTCGAATTCTTAGGAGAGACATGACACACTGTCTGACCTAATTCAATAGGGAAGTTCTAGAGACTGGTAAAAGGCGAAGTTATTCTGCATATTCTTCCATCTCCACGCCTCGTCAATGTATAGTCACGAACTAGGTACTTGTGATGCACAACAAATGGCCACTATCTTGAGATAATTTCGTTCAACACATCCTACCATGAATCAAAACTCGATCAATCAGATTGGTAATGATAGATGAAGATTTCGACTTCATTCCGTAAATTGGAGTTACCTCTGAGGCTGAGCCAACGCCCTGGACGGCACAGTCATCCACTTTACCGTATTCATAGCACGATGATATTATTAGAACTGTCCTCTCAAGGAAGTGATTTGATGTGATTTACGTAGTCCCTACGAAACGAGTTGCAAACACTGATGCATGATCTTGCGATAGGACGACACTGACATTATCCCCCATGTTCATGTTCAATAGAACAAAATCGGCCCTCAAACCTCCAAAAAACTCGCATCCCATATCTCGAAAATCGAAGACCACTCACTCCCTTTGATAGACTCTTCAGTTTTCCATCATTGATTTTCTCCTCGTCATTGGCTTCGTTATTGGCCTTCAGTAACTCGCAATCTGAGAAGATCCTCAGCTTTCCATTCATAAAGCGCCAGCTCCGGGCGGCCGGTCTCCTCAACCAATCAACAGCCGCGCTCGCTTAGTGCTTTTCTGATTGAACTGAAGTGTCAGTCTCAATAATCAATAATCAATGCGATTTCTTCCTATTGTCCTCAGTCCATTCAGCATCTATTGTCATTAATTCACTGCATTCACGAGAACTCGGACAATACTTGTATGAATAATTGTTTCGACATTTGGTCGTCAATGAGTCGCTTTGCAGAACCCTTCTTTCCTCGCCCAGCCACGAAGCTTTTTCTTCATCTTACAACATCTTCTTCTCGTCGACAGCCATCGTACTTCCCCGTATCCATCTGCTTACGCATTCAACCTCATCTGAAGGAACTCAACGGATTATATTTCATTTAAATCGACTGCGTACAACCACAAGTCCCTGACGATATGCCGGGCAAAACATTAAAGTCTGGTCACGAGACCATCGGTGCTGGACACCGAGAATCTGAATCCGCTGGAACATATTCTACCAGAGCATCCAAGAGAAAGCCACCGGAAATCAATTCAACCACAACTCCTCCAAAATCAACCCGAGGTACCAAAGCTCCTCGTGCCTTGGACGCCGAGTCTTTGTCCCCACCACCCGCCAAGAAGGCAAAGATCTCCCCATCACCAGAAGATGTATGTATCAATTGATTCTACTTTTCAGACAGTTTTGCACGAACGCTAATTCATCCTCAGATCGATCTACAGTCCTCAGTCCCAATCGTCACTGTTGCCTCTCCAAGTGGATCAAGTGATACTGACGAACCTGTAAAATATGAGCTAGAAGTTTCGCCTTCAAAGGGAACTCCTGGACGAGGCCGTGGACGAGGCAGGGGTCGTGGAGGGCGGTCTGGTATCGCAGGCAGAGCAACTCCTGTTCGAGAAGTCGTTCCGTTCATCCCAAAGGCCACTCGCGGCAGAGGAGGCCGGGTCAAGAAGTCCGATAATGTTCGCATTCAGAAACTCTACAATCGAAAAACTGACCTGAAGGCTCAGTTTAAACAGCTTGCATCTTTGCAACGAAATGCCCTGTACATTCTTGCGGAGAAGTCTCTGGAGCTAGCGAAGGAGCCAGATTATTTCAAGTCCATTCCGGAGTACGACGAAGTCAGCAAAACCCTCGCCCAAAAGCACCAAACTGCTCTCGAAACTTACGGTCGGCGTGAGAAGATGGATGAGGAGTACCGCAAGCGCCAGTTTGACCAAAACGTCGATTACGAGCTGCGACGACACAATGTAGGTGCCCCACTTCTTTCTTTTTCGATGGCTCTAACAAGCATTCCAGTGCGCTATTGATGATATTCTCGATAAATACGAGACCAAGATCATAGAACGGTCCTTGTATGTTCTTCGTCAGTATGAGATGGATGGTGATGCGGAGACGACTCCGTTTTATCGAGGTGTAAGATTCTTCCATGCTTTATCATTGAACGATTCTAATCTCACCCAGGTCCCGGGAGAAACGATCAAAACTATCGCAAAGGCACCGCCCATCATTGATCAGTTCTTTTTACCAAATCTAGAAGTGGAAGAAATGGCAGAAAAGCAACTCGGGGATGAGGCGGTTGACTCTTCACCGGCGCCGAAGTCAGGCAGAAAGACCAATCTACCAAAGAAACCCAAGAAGCAAGAGACTGCAAAATTCAAAAAGGGAATATTGTCAACCGGCCTACAGCCATCAAGCCTGGCCCCAATGGAAGGCCCATCTGGTGCCCCAACACCAGCCGAGTTATCAGAGGCGGATGATGAGACCAGTGATGCTGACAACGAAAAGGCTAAGAAACAAGAAAAGCCTGCTCCCAGACGGAGAAAAGAGCAGTCGGGTCCAAAAGATCCTTGGGGCACTTACCTTCCCGACAAACAAGAAAGCGGCAACAACTTCTTCCAGACAAGCCCGCATTTCCAGTTCGATCCAATCGAAATTGGTGTCAGAAAGCATCATACCAAGAAGTACGAAAAGAAGGGGGAGGATGGCCAAAAATATACATATGAAATCGACATTGGCTATGTTCCTTTCCCAAATCCAACTAACTTCCACTACCCAAGAGAAGCCGGTCCTGTCGACTCTAGCAAGAACACAATGGAGGATCTTGACCAAGCCGTTGTCAAGCAACATAAATTGCACCCAATTTACGGACTTCCTATACCTGGCTCTATAAACCCAGACTGGGATGAATGTGACGAGCCTACTTTCCCAAAGCGCTCAGATTGGTCCAAGCCTCTCCCAAGCCCTCACCCTATCATCTTCCTAGAGAAGGACCCAAAGAATGGTGACGTTGAGGCTCATCATACCTCGAGATCATCTTGGTTCATTGAGACTCGGAAAGAATGGGATGAGTACGAATCTCGATCCGAAGATCGTGAGATGAGACAAAAAATGTGGTCTGCCATTGAAAATATGATGGAGGATGATGCTCCACCGCCTCTTCCTACTACGCCTGTTGCACCACCTCGTCAACAAGCTGGTATTGACCCAAGACTTCTCAAAGCTGTCAATGAAGCCCCTCCCCCTGTCTCGGTCACTCCTCAAAGATCTCATGGTTACGATCCTGTTCGAGATACTGTCTATTCAACACCATACCCTCCTGTTCCACCACCACAGCCTGCTCCACCTACTCGCCATCCAGAAGGCATGATTCCCCTTCTGGCTGATGCCGCCGAACTTCGACGTACCATGCCTCCACCAGCTGCACTTCCAATTCCTCGAAATACCTGGGCTCCTTCGGGACCTCCACGTCTACCTCAACCACAGCCGATGATGCTGATGATGCAAGTCCAACCTCAGGCACCCCAAACACAGTTTCTTAACTACAATCACACTTCTCCTCGTCATGCTGGACCAGGTTTGAGAGCATTGCGACCCGCTCCTCCACAGTCCCGCAATCCCCAACCGCCTCCGCAACAGCTTCCTTCGCAACAGCTTCCTCCGCAACAACTTCCTCCACAACCATCTCAATCCCGCAATCCTGGACCGCAAACTCAGCAACAGCTTCCTGCACAACAAATTCCTTCGCAACAGATCCCTTCACAACAGATCCCTGCGCAACAGATCCCTCCACAACAGATCCCTCCACAACAGCTCCCTCCACAACAGCTCCCTCCACAACAGCTCCCTCCACAACAGCTCCCTCCACAACAGCTCCCTCCGCAACCTTCTCAACCCCGCACTCCTGGGCAGCCACCCCGACAACAACTCCCTCCCCCACCTCCTCAATCCCGCACTCCTGTACCACCACCCCGACAACAACTTCCTCCACATCCCTCTCCTCAACTCCGTAACCTTGGGCTACAATCTCAGCATCAACTTCCCCCACCAGCCCCACAGTCACAGCATCTTGGACAGCAATCTCAGCATCAACTTCCCCCACCAGCCCCACAGTCACAGCATCTTGGACCGCAATCTCAGCATCAACTTCCACCACCACCGCAAATGCTCAGTCTGGGACCACAATCTCAGCAACAGCTTCCTCCTCAACCACCGCAGTCACTTAATCTGGGACCACAATCTCAGCAACTTCCTCAACCTCGTACTCCTGGACCACCACCCCGACGAGAGCTACCTCCTCCTCCACCCCCACAACATCCACGTGGCTCATGGCGCTATGGCTGATGTGGTCCGGTGCTATGATGGTAACTTCGGAATGCGACTCATGTCACTATGACTGAAGGGGCCCGAGTGATATTTTCGGACGGCAACTACCTATGTCACTATGAATAGTGGTATTTCACGTTTCTTTTTCCCAGCATGATTCGGGCAGGAACTCGGGTTCAATATCAGCGTCACCATTGTATTGTAAGATAAAACCGGCACCATAAGTGTCCTAGAGCTGCGGATGTAATTTACGAAAGTTCATCTATTCTCGTGTATGCATAAATTGCCCTCCACGTGAGTATGGAAACTATTTGGTCAATCTTTTGTAGATCTCATTCAAATCACACCCGTCCCTAGCCACTGCTACCTGTCCTACTACCTGCACAGTGATGATTCACCCACGGACGTATCGCCAGTTCCAAACGCTTGATTCCAAACCCACGCCACACCTGTAAGGTACCAATACCGATTTCCAACACCCTGTGTTCCTCTGATCAATCATGTGCCTTGGCCTACCTACGAGTCATCATCTCGTCTCACCCACCTCACTTCCCATACAAAAGAAGTTAATAATCGAGTCACTCTCATGTCTAAGCCCCAAAACCTCAGGCCTGAGTCATTGCAAATAGCGATCCATGTTAGCTCGTCACTAGCGCCGAAGGCCAATTCGCTTGATAATGAACCCTTCGCTCTGCTTCAAAATTTCGAAAAACCACAAGCATCGTCGTCTCCCTCTACTGCCCCAATAAACCACTTCCTCTCCTTTTTAGAAGACTAGAACTTTTCTTCCCCCAGACAACAAATACACACTTCAACTTACATAAGGATCAACCATCATGGCGGTCCGCGCACAGTTTGAGAATTCCAACGAGTATGCATGCCAGTTGCCCCTCCTTGCCCCACTATCCATCCGCCTTTACCATTAGAAATACGACTTTGGGGAGCAATGACTGACGAGAAACAGAGTTGGTGTTTTTTCCACCTTGACAAATTCCTATGCGCTCGTGGCAGTAGGTGCCAGTGAGAATTTCTACAGGTATAACTCTCCTTCGCATCATAGCCTTGCGCGCACACGACTACGCTTCGGTATCCACTGTAGCATTGGGCTGATAGGTCAATTACAGTGTCTTCGAGGCAGAACTTCAAGATGTGATTCCGATATGCCATGCTACGATCGCGGGAACGAGAATTATTGGCAGATTGACAGCTGGGTGAGTTGCACTCCCACCAGGTAGACGGCAGGATACTGATACCGAGGAACAGCAATCGCAAAGGTCTTTTAGTACCAACAAGCACCACAGATCAAGAACTACAGCATCTGAGGAATAGTCTACCAGACGAAGTCAAGATACAAGTACAACCTCCCCTCTTTGTCCCAAGATGCAATACTGACATAGCCGTTGTAAACAGAGAATAGAAGAACGCCTCTCCGCCCTCGGTAATGTCATAGTCTCCAACGACCACGTCGCCCTTGTACACCCAGATCTCGAGCGCGAAACCGAAGAAATAATCGCCGACGTCCTAGGCGTCGAAGTTTTCCGTCAAACAATCGCTGATAACGTCCTTGTTGGCTCATACATGGCTCTCTCCAACCAAGGCGGCATCGTGCACCCCAAAACTTCCATCCAAGATCAAGATGAGCTGTCTTCGTTACTACAGGTTCCTTTAGTAGCGGGTAGTGTGAATCGGGGTTCGAGTGTGGTTGGCGCAGGCATGGTGGTTAATGATTGGTTAGCAGTTACAGGATTAGATACAACAGCGACGGAGTTGAGTGTTGTGGAGAGTGTGTTTAGGCTGGGCGAGGGTCAAGGACCAGGTGCCATAAACACGAATTTGAAGGATACGATGGTGGAGAGTTTCTATTGAGCGGATGTGCCTTGGCAGTCTGGCAATGGACGGGGAGGGAAAGTATTTGATTTGGCTGGGTTGGATGATACACATTGTAGTGTCCTCAAACGTCTTACGGATTAAGCAAAGCAAGGCGTTAATGGCCATGAATGAAAGAAAACTTTTCTCCTCGGTTTCTGCTTCTTATATTTTGCTGCGTCACTGTGCCTGCATGATGAACCTAGTGATTCATCGACCCATTCTTTCATGATTCATCTTGAAGGCTAGATTTTCTTTCTCAGAACTATACCTGGCATTGCACGAATATCTTCATTCTAGTACTCTCTGAAATCTAGGGCAAGATACCCGTAACGATGTGTCTTGAACCATCTCTCGGAACGTGGTCTGTAGGAGCTCGCTGAGTACAAGCCATTTAGGTAGAAGACCTGCAGGACTTCGGAAGAAATCTGAATAAAAGAAACGTGCTGAATTTCCTAAGCCCAGCTATAATGGTCCAAAGCTCAAGCTCGGTGCAGCACATTTTAATCGGAGCGGCGCTCTCGTTGAATCTCCATTTCCCCCATCTCTTGCGCTTCCATCCTATATACCTCGGGGCTTCAACGCCCTTTCACCCAGTCTATAATCAACCAGCGCTGTTATCCTTTCTACCGCCGTCATTCTTCCTAATATCGTCATGCTCCCCTCAACGCATAGTAAGTGCAACTCCCCACAATACAGCATCTTTAAATCTTCGAACGACGAGGCCCACGTGCGTTTCAAGTACCAAGTGGTCTGCTCTCCGACGAAACTTTACCATCTGGTAAGTTTATTTGATTCTGCTATGTTCCTATGCTAGTCGTGAGACATCTCAGAGCGTTTATATACCCATCTTAAGAAAATCCCGCAGGGCTTGCAAGCGTAATAAGCGATGCTACATTGTTCCAAGACATGCAGTCTCAATATCATTAAATTATCCATACGCATACTAAATCTAAAAACTCAAACCCCCTCTATCATTCTATTCTTTCTATAAATACAGCCACAATCTCGATGCTAGAATGCTCAATGGAAATTCTTCCAACGATCTCCACTTAATGGAAAAGGGAAGCGCTTCACGTAAGGACAAGAGAGAATGAAAATTCTGACTATTTTTCTTTCTCCATATCGCTCAGACCTTCTTCCTATGTCAAACCCTTCCACACACTTTTGGAAGGCTGATCTAACTCGCTGTCATTCTTCTCACTGCTGTTAATTCTCCAAGAGGATCTAGCTTCCGTAACCCGCACATCCACTAAGGAAAGATCTCAGGAAACTTCCGCGGATTTTTGTGAAGAACGATAGAGTATGGCGAAAGGAAGTAGTGATACTCGCTCGAATGGAATGACATGTCATCGAGGGGAGAGTATTGCTCTATGTGGTATTTCGAGGTGTCAAGGACAGAACTAATATACTCCATGCTCTCCTTCTTACCCTCGCTCTTTTAAAACGCATTTTGCAGTATGCAATCGAGCGAAATCTTTGACTCATCCTTTTTAAAGCGAAAATTCTCGAATGAGCGAGGCGCAGATAAGATGTGCGACAGGTCTCTAAAATGTCTTCATATTCACCCACCAAGAATGACGGGCTGTCATACAAAACGAGGCGGGCGAGCGAGAGGTATAAAAATATCTTTGCTCGTAAATAATCTCATCCAAAAATAACGACTTGGGGAAGTCAGCCTCATGGCTGTGGTCTTTTTAAACATTGCCAGGATTTAGTATGTAATATGCAGTCCTTTTTATACCATTCTCACTGCGTTTCATGGTGATCAAGTCCTGTCGATTCCCGATTCCTGCCGAAGCTGACCCGCGAGAGAGGTCTTAACCATCACTAAGAAGTTACTGTTGTCATATTTCTTATCGTTTTCAACTCGATGCCTTTTCTACTTATCTCTATTTTATCCTTACACGTCCGGTCCAATTCCGGCCTCTGTTTGACCTCAACCATCAACAGGGTGTCGTCATAATCTTTTCCTTTGCTAAAATTTCTGTGTACGAGTCAGTCTGAGCTCGCGTCCTCCAGTCTCTTCTATACTACGAAACCCAAGCTCTCAATTTATAGGGTTATTTATGTCCCATTACCAGCTCATACATAGTGCCTAAAGGGAAAGGAGCGTAATACGAAGGTCACGTGCTCGAACCCAAGACGCGTTATGGAGCTTTAGAAGTCAATCTAGCTCAAATTAAAGGTCATTTTCCTGGTGTTGCAGCATATTTCTGCTCTCGTATATACTAAGAAGAGCTAGGGGATGGATTTGAGAGCTAAGCCCTTGCAAGTTTCCATATCTTTCACTCTTCCTCCTCCCAGATGATTCCTATAGCTCATATCCCATGATTTTAGCATACATATACCTCAGGAGACCACTATTCTACGCCGCAAACGGATCTGCAGTATCCCTATTGGATATCATGGAGCATCTGCACCGATTGATCGTTTCATTCCATTGTTTTCCTGCTTTCTGCATTTCTGTAAGGAAATCATGCCAAGAGTATGTAGTTTCATTGAATCTTGTATGTCATTCACTTCAATCACTGCCGTTTTCCTTATCGCTGTCAATCATCCTGTTATCTCTTTCCTGTCTCGACCCTGGGTTTCTCTCCAAAATAGAAGACTCAACATCAACCAACAAAACAGATTCCATTATTTTTGGAAACGTAAAGCACAGTAGTAAACAGTCTACAGCGATCGAAGCTCCATGATGAACATGTAAAATAGGAGGTGTCGCTTGTGGCTTACAGCTCGAGTTCAATGCTATCTTTTTATACCCCCTTCCAAGCATGCTCTTCAATTCAATCGAGTAAATCATAATCACTTTTTGGCTAGGAATCAGTCTTCTCATACTATAAACTTCAATTCTAAACTCCAGGTGTTCACCCTGATAATTTGGAAGAAGTTCATTGAAGTAGAGTGAGGGAGGGGTATAAAAACTCTTTCCCATCTCACGGCACATCTTCCACAAACTGATCGAATGCCATGCGAAGAAAAACGATTTCTTGGAGGGTGATAGAGGAGTATAGAATATTTTTCTCCTAGAATCTCTCCACCAGGTAACGTATACTGTCTCAAATCTCTGTGGTTATCCGTGGCTGGGATCAAATTACCATTGCCGCTGGTTGTCAGCCTGACGGCCGTCACAGTCGAAATCATTGTCATGATTTATCTCCCTGTATTTCCCTGTACCATATCAAAATTACTCGTTCCGAACTTTCATTTATTTTCACAAATCAACCAATAAGCGTTGCAGTCCCCTCATCCAATCGGGGATTAATCATCTCACTCGATCTACCACCTCCCGTATGCCACCTTTCTTCATCTGGTTGATAATACTGTAGAGTCTGAACTTTTGGTGTCCAGGTTATTTATATCGAAACTTCCGTGCGGATGGAGGTGAATTGCAAATGTGCCCAATCATTCAAATTGGAAGGATGAAGCTGTAGGTCGGGGGCGTTCACGGGTATATAAAGTCCTTCTCCTGTCTTAGCATAACTTCAACATACTAAGAGCGTGTTCCCTTCTCTTTTCACAGCGTAAGAGAGATAGTGAAGGGCTTGAAATATTTCTCTATAGCGCCACGAGCGTGGTGGGCTCTTTTCGTATCTGTATTCTTGGTGGATTGCGTTTGAATCCCCATACTTCATCTGAAAATGGTACTGCGCATCGACATTCCATTGACTGTCAAACTCTCCGCCCTTGTCGTTCATCGAGTCACTGTCGATTAATTGAAATAACTTCTCATATCTTTCCTACTCCTACCAACTGGCCCTAAAGTATCTCGGATCTCGAATCCCTTCATCCATGGGTAACGATCCCCTCATGCTATTATTCTACGGCCTCTTGCTTCTCTGAAGTCATCTCGATTGTTGCATTGATGCTGTTCAGGTTTCAGATATCGATCTATAGAGTATTTATACTGTATCTTCTGCTTAGGGAGTACATACTGCATTGATAATGGACTCATATTTTCACTAGTCATTAAAGTCAAGAAATTGAAAAGATTCAATCACAGCTTCAATATCATGAAGCAGGAGGGATGAGATCTATATAAACTCAATCTTTCTTCACAGAGGAGCTCTTCACCAAACCCGAAGAAACTGGGGCGCCCTTCAGGAACCTCTGAGACGAGTTCTGGTTGAGGGACTTTGAACTGTACCTCCTGTTGTACTTTTAGGGGAAGAGTGTCGAATATCCTTTGATATCTACCCCGCTCCATTCCGCTGTCATTGCTTCGATCATTGCCAACGACAATATCTTTCGTATCTTCTCCATTACTCACAGTTCATCTCATATTATGTCGGTGTCTCTTTTCGCTCGACGATGAATAAACCCAGAGCATCACCTCATCCACAATCGAAGACCTCGTGTCTCGTTCATCCATCGGCTTCTTTGATAGCTGTATGCATTTGAGTATATTTTATGATATCAGTTTATGCACTATTTATATTGCATCTTCTGCTCGGAAAGTACGTGGTGAATTGATAATAAGCCCATATATCTACGAGTAAGACATTGAAAGTAATTTAATTGATGCTATGAAGCAGGAGCGACTGATGTATATATAACCGATCTTCTCGTCTTGAATAAGCCGAACTACACTCAAAACTTTCCTTTGAGGAATATTAGAAGGGTATTGGATTGGAGTCATTTAGATTGTGCTTTTGATCTCTTTGGACGCAGAGTAGTGCCAGGCGATCCATCACTGATTGGATTTTCTCCATCCGCTACTCCATCCCGCTGTCATTGTTTCGATCATTGTTACTTCAAATAGTTTTGCTTGCCCTTCTTTATTCTATTTCAATTTAGTCCCTCCGATCTAAGCATTTCAGCCTTCCTCAACTATATATATCTGGTCATTCCCTGTCATTGTTGAAAATCCTCCGCCTCTATCGTCTTAAAACAGGGGGTTGGCGCGGCTTACGTGTGATTGGACTTAGTTTGCGAATTATTTATATTAAATTTTTTATTTGCTAAGTTCGTGGTGAATGATTATTGAATTCAATCTCTCTACTGGGTAAAAGATTAGAAGAAATCGTAGATCAGGAAGGATCTGGGGTATATAAACGCTCTTTATCTCCAAATTCAAGCCAAATTTGCCCATCATGTCCTACCAGAATTTTGAAAACGGGGCCTGGTCGGTGGGAAACACCCCGTCTTTCTTGAATTCCAGATTCATGCGAGTTGATCTTTGTTGCCTTACGTCCACCGCTCCCTTTCACTATCGTTGTTTCGAACCTTGTCAAGTTTAATCCCTTTTGCTACATTTATCTACTCTGCTCAAATCGATCTCATTTTATGCCATCATCCAATTTGCCTCCGCCTGCTGCATCGTTCATATGTTACTCGTATTTTATTGTGGGATGTAGGATGAATAAATACAAAAGGCTGAAATCGGCTACTTGCCAGTAAAGGTGCCTTGGTACCTTTCTATAGAGAAGGCGCTACATCCCACCTCCAATAGAAATGCTTAAGTCTACGAAAAGCAAAACCAACTCTATCCCTGGTAGAAATAAACTTTGTGCCATTGTATAAAAGAAAAGTTATGATCTATTCTGTCCTCTGCAATAAAGGGAATGCCTGCATAACAACCTCTACCCCCTGGAAAGAAAACAAGGAAACATGATGCCATATATTTTCAGTTCTTGTATATCTCAAACAATCAAAAACATATCATCACCTATCGTGGCTCTATCTACAGAAATCTCAGCCTTACATGCTTCCTGAATTCCCGTCCTGGAATTCTTCTTTTATATGATTGATACTTCGCTCTGGGAGCACTTTTTATCTATTATTTTGTTTAGAAATTTGAAGTGAACTATAAATGAGGTTCGGTTTGCACAATTTTAGTGACTGGAAGGACGTATGAAGTACAATAGAAGGGTATATATAATCCCTGCTCCTGATAGGAAAGCTCTTCAGGTACTAGATCCACCATATCTAGGAATACCACGATGGCTGCATGAGAAAATGCGCTCATGAATCTGCAAAATGACGGCTGGGATAATAATTGACAAAGAGCGAACGGTGCCACTTCTCTTGCTTAGACCCGGAAGGTGTTCAAGGTGATTTATCAACCATTCATTGTCATCACCATCATCATATCAATAACCACTGTCAATTTCCCAACCCTGATATCTTTCATTCTCATTCAAGCCTCATAAATTTTCAGCTCTTATATATTTCTAACAACAAGTAGCATTTTATGACCTAATGTTTTGTCCTTCCACCAAAACTCATTCCTTGCCTGCTTCATGTCCCCCACCTCTTTCTTTTTGCAATTTGATTTAGAATCTTAGGCTATAAGCTATCTATATCTCTTTCGTCACTTACAAACTATATGATGACTCATTAATAACCCTTTGGTCAAGATATTTAAAGAAGTGGGTTCATGAAGTAGGAGGACTGAGGGGTATATAAACAATCTCTGTTCAGTGAGATATTTTTCAACAAGTTCAAGAAGGAAAGGTTCGTCAAAAATTATGCCTTCGATGGTGAATTTGGACCTCATTTTTATGAAGAATACCACGAGGACTTTTGATCAAAGGAAAACGCGGAGCTCCTTGCATTTCTCTGCACCAAAAGTCGTGCGAGGTGATCCATCCAAATTTAAGTCGGGCCCCATAGTAGTCGGACACCCCCTGTAGTCGGACACGATTTACACCAAAAAATACCGATTTTGATATATTATAAATCTACAAATAATTAATAATTTATAATTAAAATTAAAAATATATGTTTTTTATATAATATCTAGAAAATACACAAATTTTTATATAATTTTATATTATATAAAAAAAGTTAAGATTTCAAAAATAGAATTTTTTAGAGTTTTTTTTTATAAAATTATAATTATTAATATAAAAACTTACAAAAAAT
>Ga0182030_10006980_pt1 | contig 23654 bp, 19 predicted proteins | sample 812S3MmetaG_FD_121299 | JGI IMG/M metagenome (GOLD analysis project Ga0182030, IMG submission 121299) | Permafrost microbial communities from Stordalen Mire, Sweden - 812S3M metaG (Illumina Assembly) | ecosystem: Environmental > Terrestrial > Soil > Wetlands > Permafrost | place: Sweden...
CGACACGAGATGCGGTGATGCGTTGACAAATGGAGCGGCAGAAGCACTCATTGATCCGGTCGCCACTCCCGCGAATGGAGCTGGCCGGCGGACGATGGGAGGCACAGTTGACGAACACCACCGGCTTCGATCCACACTTCTTTCCAGGTGTTTCAACGCTCAATCCCGATGCCACTATCGGGTCGCCGTCGGTTAAGTCTCCGCCTCTGGAAGCCCTATACCCGGAGATCAATAATTACAGGATCATTTCCGCTGAGCGCTATACTTCGCCCAGCTTTATGAAGCGTGAATGGCAGGGCGTTTGGTCAAAAAGCTGGACCTGTGCTGGGCGAGTATCCGATCTTTCTGTAGCGGGTAGCTGGTTCAAATACGATTTAGGCCACGAGTCCATTATCGTCGCGCGAGGCCCGGACAACGCAATCCGCGCTTTTTACAATAGCTGCCAACATCGCGGGAGACAGTTGGTGACCGATGATTTCGGTCGCGCTCCTAGCTTTGTGTGCCGCTTCCATTCCTGGGTCTATGGCTTGGACGGCATCAATCGCCGTGTCACGGACCGGGAGTATTTCAAGCCTGAAGCCTTGTGCGGCGATCTGAATCTGCGCAGCGTGCGGTGCGAGAGTTGGGGCGGATTCGTATTTATCAACCCCGATCCGGATGCCGAACCGCTGCGCGATTTCCTGGACGCAATGCCAGCGATGCTGGAGGCGTACGCCATCGACGATATGCATATCGTCAAGGATGTCGTCATCGCGATGGACTGCAACTGGAAGGTTGCTGCCGAAGCCTTCCTCGAGCCGTATCATGTGCACATCACCCACCCGGCTCTGCTACCGGCGGTCGACGAGGTCTATAATCAATATGACTTCTATCGTAACGGCCATGCTCGGCTGATTACGCCGCTCGGCGTTCCGAGCCCGCGCGAACGTGACAGGGACAGTATAAATCCGGGACTGGCCTATATGCTGCGCGAAGCGGGTGTCGACCCCGAAAGCTTTACCGGGAACGCCCTGGACGTCCGCGCGGCTATCGCCGCGGCCAAGCGTAAAACAGACAATGTCTTTGGCCTCGATTACTCGGCCTTTTCCGATGCCCAGCTTACCGACGACTGGAATCCGTCAATCTTTCCCAACATGGCGCTGAATGCCTTTCCCGAGGCGGTTCAGGTGATGCGCTTTCTGCCCCATCCCACAGATCCGGCCAAATCATACTTCCATGTGTGGATTTTAGTGCCGACGACAAAACCGGGTGTGCGGCCGCCGGCGAATTTCGGCGTCGAGCCGGAAGTCGATGTCACCGGCGCTGTCCGGCCGCAGCGCCTTTACACTCAGCAGGACAAAGCCGGCGTTGGCGAGGTCTTGCAACAGGATATCGATAATATGGCGGCCGTGCAGAGGGGCTTGGCCTCGGCTGGCATGGTCAACGGCCTGCGCCTGTCCGAGCAGGAGCAGCGCATCCAGCAATTCCACGCGCAAATCGACCGATGCCTGGCGCGAGCCAATGCCTGATGGAGCAGAATCTGCAACGCGATCTGGTCGAGCTGTTAGAAAAACAAGCGATCAGCGAACTGGTTTTCGCTTACTCGCGTGCTGTCGACAGGCACGATTTCAACTTGTTGAGAACACTTTATACGCAGGACGGCATCGATGACCACGGCGGGATCTTCTGCGGACCGGCTCCGGCCTTTGTCGATTGGCTCGAAACTGCAATGAAAGACGTCGACACCAGCCATAGTGTTCACAATCATGTGATCAAGGTACACGGAGACACCGCCGAGGGCGAAGTCTATGTAACTGCCTATAACAGGATTCCCGATGGGGAGCGGGCCTTCAAAGAATTCATCCAAGGTCTGCGTTATATCGACCAGTACCGTAAAACTGCGGGGCGTTGGCAGTTCGTCTTGCGGACCGTCGTTGTTGATTGGGCGCAATTGCGCCCCGCCCTGTGGGACTTCCAGAACCCGCTTCTGAAAGGCAAGAAGCCAGCGCAAGGCGGCCCAGGAGATCCATCCTACCGACTGCTTGCAGACTCGCTATTCGCGAGGTCATGACAATCCCGCATTCTGGGCATCCTCCCCGGGTTTCATCCCTCGCGTCATTGCGGATATCGGAATATAGTTGAGCGCGTGCTGCAGTTGATGGAGCGCTAAATGGACGACGTCGATCGGCTGATTGAGGATTGGATCCAGGTCCGCACTATCCTCAAGGGACATCTGAGACAGTTGAAGGATCCCGGGCACCCGGAGTTTCCGGGCGGGGAAAATGACCGGAACGCGGCGGAGACGCAGGTCACTATTCACCGCTGCGTGACCGAGATCGAAGTCTTGATATCGCGCTATTCGTCGAGACTCTAGCCATGTTTGGCAGGCCTCAATGGTAGGCGTTATCGCTCATCAGATAGGCCTGGACATAGTTGCGGATACCGTCTTCGAGCGATGTGAACTGGCCTGCATAGCCGGCGGTTCGCAGTCGGTCCATGCTGCCTTGAGTGAATGACTGATATTGTCCCTTGAGCGCCGCCAGCATGTCGATGAACTCGATCCTGTGCGCTACACCCATCGCGTCGCAGACGGCATGGGCCAGATCCAGATAGGTCCGTGCCGTCCCGGTGCCCAGGTTGAACAGGCCGCTGACCTGCGGCGCATCCAGCAGCCACAGCATGACATCGACTACGTCGCCCACCCAGATGAAATCCCTTGCCTGGGCGCCGTCGGCCAGATCCGGCTGGTCTGAGCGGAACAGGCGGGCAGGGGCGCCGGCCGCAAGCTCGTCATACTTGACCTTGACCACCGAAATCATGCGGCCCTTATGATATTCGTTGGGGCCGTAAACATTGAAGAATTTGAGCCCAACCCACTGCGGCGGAACCGCTCTTGCGTCTGCGACCAGCTTCATCACCTCAAGGTCGAACACATGCTTCGACCAGCCATAAAGGTTGAGCGGCTTCAGCGTGCGCAGCAGAGCAGGGTCGTCGTCGAAGCCCTGGGCTCCGTCGCCATAGGTCGCGGCGGAGGAGGCATAGACTAGCCGCACCTTCCTGGCTGCGCACCAGTCCCACAAGCGGCGGGACAGCGCGACATTTGTGCGCCAGACGACGTCTCCGTCGGTGGCAGTCGTTTCGCTGATAGCGCCCAGGTGATAGACCATCTCAATAGCGGGATCGGTCGCCAGGAATGCCTCCAACGCCTCAGGTGCGATCAATTGGGCAGGCGGATGACCGGCGATATTTCGCCATTTGCCTTCGTTCCCCAGCCAGTCGACGATGGCGGTTCGGTGTCCCCGCTTCGTCAACTCGGCCTGAAGATAGGACCCGATGAAGCCGGTGCCGCCGGTAATGAGAATCATGATCGCCAGGTCCCAGACTGTTCCAGGTTGAATCTGCAGTTTGTCATGCTTTCAAGGCCCATTCCTCACAAAGCGCTATAGTTCGTCGCGGGTCGACTGCTGTCAGCGATGAGCGAATAGCATCTGCTCGCTTCATTCTAAGCCGCGTACGAACAAAGAGGTATCATGAGCAGTCCGATCGCGCACGCCGCCTGCTGAAAATTGATCGGGGCGCCACCATTCACGGGACGAGCAGACGGAATTCGAAGATTAGGATTTTCTAGCATCGGCCTCCAGGCAATGGCATATTGCCCATATGATCGATTTGTCGTGCGCATTTCGTAGCTGTCGCCCTTCCCAGCGGCTCGATTCGTTGATGTCGAGCGACACGCGCGTGCTGTGCTCAGACGGCGACGGGAGTTCTGGGCTGGCTGCCGAATTGTGCCTACTGTGATTGGATCTGGCATCTGGACGCATCTGTGCCTCCCGTCGGATCGTGCAAGGGCTGCGGATGCGTTCACAATTACGTGCGATTGCTGTTTATTCACGTTTCGACCGATTCGTGATCGATCAGTCAGAGTTGCTCGAACAATATAAAAAGTACGGCAGTAACGAGGGATTATGATTATGGCCGTTTCAACTGTGAAATTATCCCGGCGGCTACTAACAACCTCTTGCCTGCTGTTCGCCATGGCCGCACCGGCAATCGCCGACACCCCAGCCATTACGCCGACGGTTCCTGGGATCGTCACCCCACCCACGACGCCTGCGGCCCCCAACCCTGATACGCCCGGAGTTGATGCAGGATCTCAAGCCGGCCAGGGTGCGCTGGTCAGCATCATGCAGGCTGCGCGCCCGGATTATGACGCAAAAGGGATTCACCTCGGCGCGTTCATTCTCAATCCAATTGCGGATTTGACAGAGAATTTCTCATCGAACGTCTATGCAACTACCTACAATGACAAGAGCGATTTTTACACGCTCTTTTCACCGCTCGTAACGATTCAATCAGGCTGGAATCGGGATTCTGTCGGCGCCACAGTCGGCGGGGATATAACCCGCTATGTTCGATACAATAGTGAAGATGTCGATAATTTCAGCGCGTCGGTGAACGGCAGGCTGGATATCTTGGACGGAATGTACGCCAACGGTAGTGGCGGCTATCAAATCGAACACGAGCCGCGCGGTTCACCGAACTCAGTCAATGGGATCTCTCCGACCGAATATCATCTGGCGTCCGCGACACTGGGTTATGTGAAGGACAACAGTGTCATCGGGCTCAATCTCGGATTTTCAGTCAACAACTATACATATTTTAACGTCCCCACGACGTCGGGCATCCCGATCATCGAGACCGACCGCGACCGAACAGAATACGATATCAATGCGAAAGTCAGCTATGAGCTCGCCCCCCAATATAAGGCTTTCATTCGCGCCAGCGGAAACGAGCGGGCCTATGACCATAAGTTTGACGCCGGTGGATATCAGCGCAGTTCTACCGGATACGAATTCGACGCGGGTGCCGCATTGGCAATTGCGTCGAAAGTCGATGGCGAGATCTATATCGGATATCTTTCCCAGATTTTCGACGATCCCAGACTGAGCAATGCCGGAGGATTGGGGTTCGGCGCAAATCTCTTGTGGAACGTGGATGGTTTGACCTCGGTCAAAGCGTCCGTTGCACGCACCGTCGAGGAAACGATCGTCACGCAGGCTTCGAGTTTCGTTCAGACTTCGGTTTCGGTCGGGATAGAGCATGAGCTGCTCAGGAACCTGCTGCTCTCTGCAGCCTTTAACTACGCCAACCAGGACTACCAGAATTTTGGACGCGTCGATAACGTCTATGGCGTTAATCTGATGGGGAAATATCTGCTGAACCGATATCTCGCCACCAGCCTGAACATCGGCTATACTAAGAAGACATCCAATGCGATCGGTATCTCGCAGCTTGCCGAGTACGAACAGGCCTTGGTTGCGTTCAAAATCCACCTCCAGTTTTAGGGTATGAGGATAGGGGTTCCGGTGACGAGGTTGTGCGGCGTAGTCTTTGGGTTCGGCAAAATCGGAAGATCCCTTGTTCTGGCTGTCGGCATAGTTTTGCTCGCGGCGGGTATGGCACCCGCCGACGATCTTAAGGGCTACGCGCTTGGCGCCGGGGATAAACTTCGCATAACCGTTTACAACGAACCCGATCTTTCCGGCGAGTTCGAGGTCAACGGCCAAGGTTTTGTATCGGTTCCGCTGATTGGGCAGATCAAGGTGATCGGCCAGACGACCAGTGAAGTTCAGACGCTTCTGACCCAGAAGTACGGGAAGGATTATCTGGTCAATCCCAATGTCAGCGTCGAAGTTACGAACTATCGCCCGTTTTTCATTATCGGCGAAGTGAACCATCCGGGCGGCTATCCCTACGTAAACGGCATGACAGTGATAAATGCCGTGGCCTTAGCCGGCGGCTATACGCCACGCGCCAATCATGATCGTATCAAGGTCAAGCACGGCAGCGAATCGACCGAGCAGGAGCAAGAGGTCAAAGAGGATGCTGCTGTCCTGCCTGGCGACGTGATAGAAGTTCCTGAGAGATTCTTCTGATTGGAGCTCGCAAGCGCCATCCGGTCTGCTGTTGATTACCGGCAGCGATGCGGCGATGTGAATAGGAAGCCAGCTCAATGAGCGAAGCGAAACATATCGATTTGCCAAAGCCGCGTGCGGTCGGGAACCTGAGGGCCGTCCTGGGCGGCGGACCACCCAAGCCGGCCGAAGATGTAATCGATCTTCACCAGATATTCGGAATTATCCGTCGACGTGCGAACGTCATCGTCGGTTGTGCGGTTCTGGGCACGATGCTCGCGACAGTTTGGGTTTTTCAACTGACGCCACGCTATACCGCCGAAGCAACCGTGATGCTGGACACGCGGCGAAACCAGATGGTCGACCTGACCAGCATGATTGCCGGCCTGTCCGGGGACCAAAGTGTCGTGCGCAGCGAAATGGAAATCCTGAAGTCGCGCGCTTTGGCCGAGAAGGTTGCCGACAAGCTGAAAATCGACGAATGGCCGGAGTTCAACTGGACACTGGCAAAGCCCGGCTTCTTCGATGGATTGCTTCATCCTTTTGCGTGGATGATTGGCGCATTGCAGAAGCTGACGACGCCCCCGTCGGCAATGATTGCCGATCAGGAAGCGCGCGCAAAGGATCGGCGTGCAATCGAAGTTGGCGCGCTCATGGCTCGCATGGACATCACCAATGATGGGCGATCCTATTTGATCAAAATTCACGCCCAATCCGAGAACCGGGTCGCCTCAGCGCTGATCGCCAATACCTATGTCGATTTCTATTTGCTCGACCAGGTCGAGGCAAAATTCGATGCGATTAAGCGCGCCAGCAACTGGCTGAACGATCAACTGGGCGACCTTCGCGATAAGGTTCGCGATTCCGAACGCGCAGTGGAATTGTTCAAAGAGCAGAACAATCTCTCCGAAACCAAGGGGACTTCGCTGAACGATCAGCAGCTATCGGAGCTGAACTCGCAGTTGATCCTTGCTGCAGCCGATCGGGCCCAGAAGGAAACCAGCTTGGGTCAGTTACAGGCTCAAATTCGGGCGGGGAGCATAGATTCGGCTGCTGTCTTGGATTCACCGCTGGTGGAGAAGTTGCGCTCCGACGAAGCAGAACTTCTTCATAAAAAGGCGGAACTGTCGACGCGCTATCAGCCGTCACATCCGACGATGGTCAATCTTCAATCATCGATCGACGAGATCAACCGCAAGATCGACGAAGAGGCGAACAAGACGGTTCGTGGGCTGCAGGGTGATGTGGCAGCCGCAAGAGCAAAGGAAGCGTCGTTGAAAGATACGTTGGGCGGCATTCAGAAAAATGCCGCTCAAGAGGGAAAACTCGATGTTCCGCTGCGCGAATTGCAGCGCGAAGCGGATGCCAACAAGCTGCTTTACGAAAACTTCCTAACCCGCTTCAAACAGACGACGACCGAAGAAGACATCCAGCAGGCGGACGCCCGGCTGGTGTCCTCGGCCCTGCCGCCGATGATTCCATCGTTTCCGAAAAAGACCGTTCTGATCGGCTTTTCGTTTCTGGCGTCGATTTTCGTCGGCGTCGCGGCAGCATTTTTGCTGGAGAGGCTCGATAACGGATTTCGCAATTCCGAGCAGGTGGAAAAATTGCTGGGCGTTCCGACCTTGGGGCTGGTGCCCGGCGTAGTGCGACAGGAACTGCCGCAGGATGTGGTCGTCAAGCGACCGACTTCCCAATATTCCGAATCGATCCGCTCGATACGCACGGCGCTGCGCTATTCCGATATCGATCATCCGCCCAAAGTGGTGCTGATCACCTCCTCGCTGGCCGGAGAAGGAAAGACCGTCTTTGCTACGTCGCTGGCCCGCAGCATCGCCCGCTCCGGCGGCAAATCCTTGTTGGTCGATTGTGATCTGAGGCGCCCCAGTGTCGCCAAGCTCCTCGGGGTCAACGGTGAACCGGGGATGCTCGACATGTTCTCGGAGAATGGGAATATCGATTCCATCATCCGTGTCGATGAAGAATCCGGGATGCATTACATCCCCTCCAAAGGCGGCACAGCCAATCCGCAGGATCTGCTCGGATCGCAGCAGATGCGCTCCTTCCTCGAGCGCATGAGCACGCGATACGATCTGATCGTACTCGATGCGCCGCCGGTCCTGGCTGTTTCGGATCCGATCATTCTCTCGCATTTTGTCGATACGACGCTCTATCTCGTGCGATGGGAAACCACGCCGCGGCCCATCGTAATCGGGGCTATGAAGCTGTTGCGGACAAATGGGGGGCATGTCGCCGGCGTCGTCCTGTCACGGGTTAATTCGCGCAAGCACGCCACCTACGGCTATGGAGATGCCGGCTATTACTATGGCCGATATTCGAACTACTACGGCTACCATCAGTCTTGAGCCTATCCGCTTGAGGGTTGCTCCGCTCATTGCGCTGAACCTGACGCTTGCACTGGCAATGCTTGCGGTCGGCTTTCCGGCGATTGTCTCGAACGCGCTGCGTTTGCCGTCCGAGGTAGTGATTCGGGCTATCCGCGATGGTCAGCCCGTTTCGAAAGCCGACGATGATGAGGCTGTCGACCGGTTGGAAAGCGCTGCTGCATTTTCAAATGCAGCGCGCGCTGACCTGGCGATCGCGTTGCTCGCTGGAAAAGCACCTCCCAGCTCAGCAGCGGATCGGGTTTTGGCCGACCATGCGGCGCGACAATTGTCTCGCTATCTAGACGCCGCGCCTGACGATGCCTTCGCCTGGGCGAACCTCGCCCAAGCAGAAATGCGCAGGGGAACGGCCGGTGCGGCGGCACTTCCCTTCAAAATGTCGATCGAATTTTCTCCTCAATCTGAGGCAAGCATTTTGTGGCGCTGCGACTTTGGGATCGACATCTATGCCGCGCTCGACGACGAGGGGAAGGCGCTGGTCGCTAAGGAGTTCCAGACAGCGATGGACCCGTCGCTCGACTCATCGATTTCCGAGCAAGTCGTTCAGATCGTGCAGCGCAAGAATGCCATTACCTTGGCAAGGGCGTTGTTGGCCAACAACGCGGACGCCAGTCGCAAATTCGAGAGCCTTCTCGCCGCGAAGCGATAGGGCACTTTACGGATGGATGAAATCCCTAGCGTTACGCCCCGCCTCTACCGTGGGCTGGAAAGCATGATCGGATCACCTCCGTGACCACCCGGATTCTCATTCATCGGCCGGGCTCATTGGGAGACACGGTCGTTGCACTACCTTGTTTCCACCTGATTCGCAGAAGTTTTCCCGATAGCGAATTGCGGGTACTGACCAACGCCCCGGTTGCGGACGGCGCACCGCAACTGTCGGCGGTTCTCGATGGCAGCGGCCTTATCGACGGCTATTTCGAATATCCCGCATCTGTCAGAGACGGGCGACGTTTATGGCGGCTCGCGCGTGCAATTCGTCAGTGGCATCCAACGACTGCAGTCTATCTCGTGCCGCGTCGCCAGAAATATAAGGTCCTGCGAGATGCGGCCTTTCTCAGATTATGCGGCATCAAGAATATCATCGGTCTGCCCTTAGTCGGCGATTCGATTGAATTTCGCCGCCGATCCGATGGGCTTTTGGAGCGTGAGGCCGAACGGCTCGCGCGTTGGTTGGCGCCGCTGGGCATGGTCGATGCCAGGGATCGGGCGAATTGGGATCTTCGCCTGAGCCAAGAGGAACTGGCGTCTGCTCGTTCGCGTGTCGCGGAAGTGATCGGCGGGCACCCCTTTATCGCACTGTGTATCGGCACCAAACAGGTGCCCAATGATTGGGGCATTGGAAATTGGCATGCACTTGTCGAAGGATTGAGGCAAGAATGCCCTCACAAATTGGTGCTCGTCGGGGGCGAGGGGGACCGGGAGCTGTCTGAAGCGATTGCTCGGAACTTGCCGGACCGATGTATCAATCTTTGCGGCTCTATGGGGGTTCGAGAGAGCGCCGCTCTGATTGCTTCGGCGTCTCTTTTTATCGGTTGCGATAGCGGCCCCATGCATCTTGCATCTGCTGTGGGAACGCCGCTCGTCGCCATCTTCTCGAAACTGAACGATCCAGGTATCTGGTTTCCGTTCGGCAAAAATGTCCGGGTGCTTTACCCTTACGCCGATAATGAGACGAATCAGTCCATCTTGCCGATCGACGTGCTAATGGCCGCCAAAGACCTCCTGAACCCCGCCGGTGAATCGTGACTGCGGTCCACTCGACATCCAATGCTGCTGTTTCAAAGGCGACGCGCACGCCGCGCCGCGGATCGCTCGAGCGATTTCGGGACGGCACGCTGCTCGGTGTTCTGGCCTGGGCACCACTACCCTTCGGGAGCGCCCGCCCTTGGGCTTGGGATCTATTGGGGGCGTTTGCGATTCTGCTGCTGACCGTTTCCGGCATTTGCGAGGCTCAACGACCCAGCAAGCGCGGCGCGTTGGCCTCGCTCATTCCTGCACTTGTGATGGCGGGAGTGCTGGCAGGCTGGATCGTCTTCCAGTCTCTGCCGTGGAATTTGTTCGGCTGGCACCATCCGCTGTGGGACCGCGTATCCGATGTGCTGGGGCACAAGCTCAATGCCTCGCTCAGCCTCAATCGCGAAGCTTCCTTCGTACATCTATTCAGACTTATGACCTATGCCGGCTATTTCTTCGTCGCATGGCAGGTCGCTCGGCGCGTAGAAGGCGCGGCATTGATCGTTCGAGCGATCGCGGCGATCGGTGCCCTCTACGCAGTTTATGGCCTGCTGGAGTTCATCTCTCCTCAGCCCCAGATTTTGTGGTTCGTAAAGGACACCTACATCACGGACGTGACGAGCACCTTCATCAACCGAAATTCTTACGCCACCTTCGCTGGCATTTCGATGATCGCCAATCTGGTCTTGATTGCGAATGTCCTGATTAAAAACACTGACACACGAAGCCGAAAGTCGGTTGCACTGTCGATGGTCGATAATCTATTCGCCCGCGCCAGGTGGCAGATGCTGGGGCTGATTGTCATCAGCGCATCCCTTCTGATGTCACACTCGCGCGGCGGATTGATTGCATCATTCGCGGGCGTCACGGTCTTGCTGATTCTGATCCTTGTCGCACCTGCTGCGCGCGCCCCCTGGCGATATTGGTTTGGCGGATTTGTCGGCGTCGCATGGCTCGCGATGATCGTCCTCACCGGTACGTCCACACTGAGCCGGTTCGATTCGGCTTCGCTCGACTTGGAGATGCGCCCGAAAATTAACCAGGCTCTCTTGCGGGCAATCCATGACAATTTCGTGAGCGGCACTGGACTTGGAAGTTTTCCCTCGATCTTCCAACTTTATCAGCCGCTTTCGATCGTCGGCTATGTCGAGATGGCGCACAATGACTATCTGGAAAATATGCTCGAACTCGGGATTCCGGCCGCTATTTTGCTTTTCGCGATTGTCGTCTATTTGGCGAGCCGTTGCCTGATGGGCGTCTTCAGACGTCGCCGCGATGTAATCTTTCCCTGTGCGGGGGCCGCTGCCACCGCTTTGGTCGGGGTTCATTCCGCGTTCGATTTCAGCATGCAGATTCCCGCGGTTGCCATCAGCTACGCCGTTATTCTGGGCGTTGGCGTGGCGCAGTCGGTCAACTCACGCGATCAAATTTAAGAACAGGCAGGGGCAAATGCCGGCGGACTTATGAAAGGTCTCGACCGGTCAAAAGACTGAGCTTCGTTCGAATGTCTGATGTGCTCTTAGCCGCAGCCAGGGATTTTTCGAATTCGAATAGTTTGGCGCCGACCAAGAAGCGATACCAAAATCCTTGAAGTGTATGGTAAATAAGCCCTTCTTTGCCATCCAGAAGACCCATAAGGATTATATATCTGTAGAGAAAATACAGTACAGGTCCAACTGGAAAATACAGTCTGTTGTATAGGGACGATTTTATTCGGCGTTTCATCGAATTATTGGAAACGTCCGATGGGAGGGACGCTTGGTAATTGGCACTCCGTAGTCCGTATTTTTCGCTGAGAATGTCGATGGCTTCGCGCGTGGCGTAGTCGTTGTGTTTTTGGGTAAAGAAGCCAAGGTCATTGAGGTTGTGATCGGCAAATCCGCCATTGAAGGTTATTGTCCTGCCGCCAGAGACCAGGACATGCTCATCCATCCATCGGTTTTCGACATGACCTCTCCCCCGCCGCCATAGACGCAGCATTGTGAGGGGGTATCGTCCGCCAAAGCGAATTTTGCGACCCAGAAAGATATGGTGTCGCTTGAGATTGATGCCGACGATATCCGGCGCAATCCCGTCCAGATTTTGCTGAATTTCTGCGATCAAGTCAGGCTCTAGCACCTCGTCGGCGTCGAGCCGCATGATCCATTCGGTTGAGATCGGCACGCTGTCCAGTGCCCACTGGAATTGCCGCGCATGATTGACGAATGGATGCTGCAAGACCTTGGCGCCCATAGCGCGCGCAATATCCACCGTATCGTCTGTCGAATAGGAATCGATGACGACTATTTCTTTTGCAATTTGTTTCGCACAATCGAGAGCACGCTGCAGGTGAATGGTTTCATTATAGGTCAGAATGACGACTGTTAGGTCGGGCGTCATCTCTGCCGTTGCCTGACTTTAGCCATCGGATTGCCGACATAGATCGTCCAAGGCTCCAGGTCCTTGAAGGCGACACCCCGCGCGCCGAGCACTGCGCCTTCGCCCACCGTAACACCGGGACCGACAAATGCATCGGCTGCAATCCAGGCGCGATCGCCAATGGTGATCGGCTCCGCACGGAGTTGGAAGTTCGGGTCGTCGATGTCATGTGTACCTGCGCAAATATGCGCGCCTTGGGAGGCGAGCGCGTAGGCTCCGAGCCTGACCATCGCCATATTGTAGCAATTCACCCGAGGCCCCAGACAGGCATTTGCCCCCATCTCAAGGTGACGGGGATACCAAATCCGCGCGCTGGCGTAGATGAAGGCCGTGCGGGCGATCTTCGCTCCAAAGAGGACGAGGAGAAGGCGCCGCCAGAGGTTGAGACCTGGCGGAGTCCAGGACGCAAGAAACAGCCAAGTGATGTTCCATGCAGCCCGGTAGATGCGGTTGCCGAGGCTAAAGCTCGGACCTCCGTCGAGGGGGCGGTGGCGCTTGGCGTCGAGAATAGTCACGCGGCCTTCTTTGCTGAGGCTATGAGATTCTTGAAGGCGTCCCCTGCCGACGAAGATAGATCAAAGCGAGACGAAAAACATTTGCGTGCGGCATTGCGCATGGCCAATTTGGCTTCGGCGTCCATGGACAAGAAGTCTCTGAGCAGATGCTCGACGCCGGCCTGATCGTCGCTTGCTACCAATCCGGCATGGTCGCCTTTTATTTCGCGCCAAATATTGACCTTGTCACTGATCAGAACCGGAGTTCCGCAGGCGAGCGCTTCGGCAACCGCAATACCGAAATTCTCTTGATGCGATGGCAGGATGAATGCCTCGGCACCGCGAAATGCGCCCCATTTCGCCGCTCCCGTCAGCATTCCCGGCCAGTGAACGCGCTTATCAATGCCCAACTGTGCGGCAAGAAGCTGCAAATTCTTTGCAAGCCCCGTCTGGTCGGGGCCAGCGATGACTAAGTCCAATTCCTCCAAGTCGTCGCTCAATGCTGCCCAGGCGCGAATCAGGAGATCACACCCTTTTTTGGGATGGATGCGACCGAGGAAGAGGATATAGGGGCGATTGCCCAGCTCGGGCACTTGAGCGCGGAAGGCCGCAAATTGGGCGTTGGTTTTGCGAGGCGGATCAATCGTCCCGTAATTGACGACGCGACCTTGGTAGTGATGACCATGAAATTGGCCCTCGGCCAATGCCATTTCCTCCTGTGTCGTGAACAGGGCGCTGAATGCATGGTGCAGCAAACGGCCTTCGAAAAGCCACCAGAGCACCTGCTTGAGAGCATGCTTTATCGGGTAGGTGCGTCGGAACCAGGGATCGAGCATACCATGCGGATAGACGACGTAAGGGACGTTCAACCTGGGCAAAACGCGGGCGGCTCCTACAGATGCGTAGCTCCAAAGGCCGTTTACAACGATGAGATCATAGTCGTCCGCATGTTCTCGCAGCCAGGGTACGAAGAGCGGCGTGTATCCGAACCGACTTAGTTTCGAGCGCGATCGTTTCTTGTAGGGGCGCACGCCAAGGGCATGGGTTTTCAACGGGAAATTGACAAGGAACGGTGCGTCCGGTGGATCGAGGCTAACGATTTCGCCATTGAGTTGATCGTCCAAACCTTGCCATTGCCGTATAATACCCTCTATCGGCCCCCCGTCCGCTGGATCCACCGACGCAATAATATGAAGTATATTCATAAGGAGGCTGCTACTTCCGATACTCCAAGTGCGATGATCATAGGACATCAGATTTCAAATCGAGCCTAAAACCTCGTGCTTGGATTATGAAGCGCTGCGTCATTCCCAGTTTCAGCGGAAAATTCGTGAAGGATGCACCGATTGGTGCGTAAAATCCTGTCCGGTTGCGTCGTTGGCGTCTATTCGTTTTTTCATGGCGCATGGCGCGTACTCTCGCACTTGCCGTCACATGGGCGAAACGCCAAATTCGGGGTTGTTTAATCATGGCGCGTGCGAAAATCCTAGTCGCAGCGACCCTCGACGGAAAGGGCACAGCCAATCACCGGGCGTTGGCCATTCGCCGGCTCGGCTACGATGTCGTGCCTTTCAATTTCTCCGATTATCTCAGCGGGCTCGGTAAAGTCACAAACTGGGCCTACCACCGCTTGATGCGGGGTCCCTTGGTCAGCCGCATCAATGGAGATTTGCGCCAGCTCGCTCAATCGACCCGTCCCAACCTGATCCTGATCGATAAGGGCATCTTCGTTACGGCCGGGACGGTTCGATTTTTATCGAAGCATATCGCGCCGACGATCCAGCACAATCTCGACAACCCCTTTGGGACGATGGGGGAGAAATCATGGCGTCGTCTGATCGACGCCATTCCCTATTACGACGTTCATTTTGTACCCCGGGACATCAATCTCGCGGACTACAAGGCCGCCGGCGCCAAGCGGGTCATTCGAGTCCCCTTGGCCTTTGAGCCAACTGTTCATTTCCCGCCGCCGCCGAGTTGGAGCGACAGCGATCGCACGATCGACGTGTCCTTCACCGGCTCGCCTTACGACGATCGCGCCAAATTCATGACGTCACTGCTGACCGATCATGGGATTTCAGTCGATATTCAAGGCGATCGTTGGCAAAAGGCGCTGGGCGTGGATTTTGCGCGCAAACTCTATACCGGCCCTGGCGTATATGGCGACGCCTACCGGCAGCGTTTCTGGCAATCAAAACTATGCCTGTCCTTCATAACGCGGAGCAATTGCGACCAGGTCGCTCATAAGAGTTTCGAGATCGCGGCGAGCGGCGGCGTTCTTCTGGCCGAGGATACGGCGGAGCATCGATCCATTTTCGAGGATGGGAAGGAGGCGCTCTTTTTCACCGATCTTGCCGATTGCGCGCGCTTGATAGGGGAGTATCTCCCCAAGGTCAGAGCGCGCGCGGCGATTGCGCGTGCCGCTGTCCAGCGCTCCGTTCAGTCCGGTTATTCGAACGATGATCGGCTAAGACCCGCGTTGGATGAGGTGCGTAGCCTTTTCTCGGTCGACTGAAAATAGACCCGGATCAAGCTTGCGCAGGGTTGGTGGGCCCAGCGACGAGACTGTCGTCATCGCGAAACGTCGCCTTCAGCGCCTGGCGCAGTCCCGAAACGTCACGTTCGAAGTCCCAATCGTGGATAATCTCACGGCTGGCGCGGCACATGCTTTCCTGCTGATCGCTTGACGCCCCGATGACCTGAAACAGCGCATCTGCCAGGCCATCGATATCGCCGGCTCGCACGGTAAAACCATTGTGGCCAGGTTTGACGAGATCAGCAACGCACCCAACCTCACTTCCGACAATCACCGGTCTGCCCGCCGCCATAACTTCGTTGACGACCAGGCCCCAGGGTTCATGGGTCGACGGTAGAACGAACACGCTGCACAGATCATAAAAGGCTGAAAGTTCCGTTTGGTTGCGAAAGCCGAGGAATCGGGTGTGGGTTAAGCTCAGTTTGCGAGCCTTGTCCTCCAGAGATGCCCGCAATTCTCCATCACCGACGAAAAGAAGATAGGGCCAGTCTTTGGAGTTCGGTATTTTCTTGAGCAGTTGCTCATAGGCCAGCAGCAAATCGCCGGGTCGTTTTCGTGCCTGAAATTTCGATGCGAAGAGAATGACGGGACGGCCGGCCTCCAGCCCGAGTTCTCGCCGGAAAGTCTCGCGATTGCGCATCGTCTGAGCGGCGCGTTCGGCGAAAAAGTCATTATCGACGGCATAAGGCATCAGAAAAATTTTGTCGGGGTCTATGCCATTGGCAAGATAATAGTCTCGGTTGGCGCTTCCGATCGCTAGAAAGCCGTCCACCAGGCGAGACAGAAACCGAAAGAAAAGCGCCTTGAAAATTCGCCGCAAGCGCGAGCGCGGTGCGCTGAGTGCATTCGCCTCGTCACGCACGAAAATCTTCAGCCCTGCCATTCTGGCGACGAGAATCGCTGTCAGATTGGATCGGCGCGCATATCCGTGAACCCATAGAGCGTCGAAACGCGCGCGCTTTAGCCGGCTGAAAAAGCCATAAGAGAGTGGGCGATGGCGCGAAATACTATCTGCTGCGCCGATCGTGGGAAGGAACTCATAGCGATAGCCTTCGAGGAGAGGCACATCCCATTTTATGACCTGGCCAAAGCCCGGGTCTCGAAAGCTCCCAACGGTAAGATCTGTTTCGAAGAAAACCGTGAGGTCTATATCCGGTTGACGCGCGATGAGGCGAAGCAGGGGTGCCTGATATTGAATCGGGTGGGTCACCAAATAGGCGACGCGATAGCGGCGCGTCGTTTCCCCCGTTTGGTGACCGGCAATATTAATCGCCATACCAGCCGCTTATTCGGGCGACATGCTCGGCCCATTGCTCTCGCGTGGGAATATTCGGCAGGCCGATACCAAGATGGCGTTTGAGCAGGAGATTATCGATGCTTTGCTCCAGCGCATCTGCCAGGTTTATCGCGTCGCCATACATTACGACCGCCCAGGGCGTATCGAGAAGAAGATCGCTGATGCCGGAGTCCCGGTGCAATAGCACCGGAATTCCTCTCGCCAGAGCTTCTGCAGCGGGTAGGCCGTATCCCTGCAAGGCTGGCATCAGGAACAGATTTGCGCGATCGTAATAATCTTCCAGATATTCATCGGGAACGAACCCGTGAAACGCCACGCGCTGTGCGAGGCCTAACTCTTGGGCCATCGCCTTAAGCGGTTCGATCTGCAAACCACCCCCAACGATATCAAGGTGCCAATCGATGCGCTCACTCAACCTGCGCGTCCGCCCTTCCAGTTCGGCGAGAGCGCTCAATATCCAATCGATGCGCTTATTGGCTTCGACGCGGCAAACACTGAGCATTTGTAGTTTCCCATCAACCACCCGTGGTCTGAAGGTCCTGCCCGGAACTCCCCCCATACGGGCAATGACGACCGGCGCGTGCCAAAGCCTGACGGCTTCGTCTTTCACATACTCGCTGGTGACGATCGTGCGTCCGCCGGAATTGAGCGAGTGCCGCAGAACCGTGTCGCCGACGATCCGTCTGAGCCAGATGCCGAACGGCAAGGTATCGGTCCCATAATTGAGAAGGCTCGGCGTGTCATACATGAGGGTGTGAAAGTTCCGCTGACCGGCAATGGTCGCATGTGTTGCCGCTTGAATGCCGGACATCAAGGGCACCGGGGTGCCCTTTGGCAGGCTTTTGAAATAGCGCTTTAGCGCCTGGATTTTTCCGATGAAGCTGCGCACGGGATTGAGCACAACCAGATCGATCTTATGATCTGCAAAGGACTGAAGACCGATATGGTCGTAATACAAGAGAATCTGGTGAGGAATCCCGCGATCATGGAGCCAGCGGGATAAGGCGATGACACTGCGCTCGGCTCCGCCGAAAGCCTCAATCTCTGGAACGAAAATTGTAAATAAGGGACGCGACATCTCAGCCGATCAAACCGAATGGACGCCATTCACCTGGAGAGCCGGCGTTCGTGCAAATCCATCCGACATAGGATCCGCTCTTCGGCGCCAGGTTCAAAAATTGATCAGCGACTCGCCATGACCCGTGTTCGGGCGGGCCGTCACCATAAAGCGTGCGCGGTGCCTTGCACCAGACATTGCCAGCAAAATATGTGAGGCGACCATCGTCGGCCGACATATATTGATCTGAGTACAGATCCTTCGCGGGGTTTGCCGCGGCTGATCCGACCCCATCGGACTTGTAGGGCAGCATGAAACGACCCCAGGCTCGAACAGATTCAGCACTCATCGCCCAGCGGTCCTGCAGTTCGCTCACCCCTTCGATACCGACGTAAGAGCCATCCTGCTTGGGTGATGCGAACTGCCAGGCCATGCTGAGCATGATCGTGCCCGCTGTCCCGGTATTGTGAATTTTCAGGCGAAAATGGGAGGGTTGGTCAAGCGGGGGCACACGCGCAAGAAGGGAGATTAAATGGGGTCCGCTCGATTGGGCTGAGGAGCCTTTGAGAACGGTTTCATCGTAGATTTCCTCGTTGACGCTGTTCTCCAGGGCGATTCGCAGCGAGCCCTTTCCGTCGATCGATGAGATCAAGGATTGATAAAACAATTCATGGACCGGCGCGTAGAAATAGCGGCTGACGTCACTCTCGGCGGCAAGATCGATCTTCGAGACATCCTGGTAGATGCCGCAACCAGGCTCCAGAACGATCGTGCGAGCCCAGGGGGACGAACTGCGGATATTTTCAGCGGCAAGATCGGCCCGGGAGACCCGAAAGCCCGACGCGTTGCCGATGGCAATCCACGGGGCGTCCGGAGAGGATTTGGCGTCCAGTGACCCATTGAACGTGCAGATCGCCGGTACGCTGAGGAGATTGGAAGGCCTGCCTGAAGCAATCAGCGCGTTGGTCGCGCTCAGGCTTCGGGAGCGCACAGCCTCCTCGGCCGCCATGGCTCCCCACCGCATATTCAGCGGTTGCTTGCGGTCGCTGCCCATCCGTCCGCCGCGCACCGGGAGTCTGAAGTTGGTCGAGAGCCGGCAATCCGCAAACTGGATCAAAGTCATCGTATCCTGCCGAAGCCCGAGAATCTTCGGCGAGGCGACAAAACCGCCGAGGTCGCAGTTGGCAAAACTGATGATCGGCCCGTAGTCCGCACAATCCGTGACGTCGATGCCGAATACCTCTTTGCCTTTGGTGGCATCGAAACGGCAATCACTGATCGAAATAATCGACGCATTATCGTGAACGGTTACCAGCGCACCGACGGCGTAGCCTTTTAACGTCGGGTCGCAGTCGATCGTAAACTCCATATTGCGGATCGATAGATTGAGCCCCACGAAATCCGGAAGCAAATTGAATAGCCTAGTCAAATGCTCAACGCGGCCGCCTGAGAAAGAAACCGGGGATATGCTTTGGTTCGATTGAAAGAGCGTTGTATTGGTGGGCGGCGTCGGATCGCCTGCTGCACCGCCCGTGGCGTTGAAATCGGTCACGATCAGGCCGCCGCCCGGCGATATTCCGCTCGTTATATCCAGGATGAAGTAAGTACCGCCCGACAGCAGCCCGCAGGTGCAATGGTCAAAGCGATGGGTGAAGGCCTGACCGGAATTATTATAGAAAAATGCTGAGACCCGTCCGGCGCTGCAATTGGTAAAGCGCGTAAATTCGCCGTTGGCGCCGCTGCCTTTCAAGATTGCGAAGGCGATCTTCACATTGTCGACTGTGACGTTCTCGATACTGTGCTGTGAGAATTCCGAGCTGCTGAAGAGAATGCCGAACCTGCAGGCGGCGGGCGTCACGCAGATCAGGCTGACGTCGGACACTGTCGTATAGCGCCATAGGCTCCGGTCGATGTTTACAATGGCCGGCGCAGAATTGGTGTCTCCGTAAAACTTCAGAAGCGTGCCGGAACCGTCGCGCATGCTGGCCCCGCTGTCGCCGAACTTGCCTCGGCCGGCAAAGCGAAAACCGCTCTGCAGACGATGCCCGGCGGTGCTGAGTGTCAGGGTTTGCGTTATTTTTGCCGTTCCGGGCGGCAATAGAACATCGGCTCCGGTTGATACGGCAAAGTCGATCGCAGCCTGGATTGCCCTGGTATCATCTGTGGAATCGTCGAACCTTGCTCCCCACCATAGGGGCGTGACCGATGCGGCGCGGGTTATCCGAATCCATCGGCCCGACGTGGCCGCCCCCGACGGATCGATGATGGTTCCCGCGTTATCGGGCAGGGTGCTGGCTTCATCCCACATGAAGAAACCCTCGGCGCCATCCCCTGCTTTGTAATAGCCCCGCAGGAAGACCTGGCCGGAGACCTGTCCGCGATGCTGACGAAGCCCATCCATTGAATCCACATAATAACCGAGCGAAGAGGCTAGCGAACGAAGGGCTTCGGCGTTTGCCAATGTGTTTTCGGGCATGAGCGTCCTTTTCCGTGCGGGAGCGATGGTCAAATCGGTTTAACTTATGCAACAAGCGCGCGCAGAGCAGAAGAAGACACGGAAGGCCATGCAACCTGTCGCTGAATGTCCGACACAGGAATTTCGATAGCAATGAAGCAAGTTCTCGTCGGCCCACAACCTGCTCTCGTGCTCGTTTTTCCGGATGTGGAGCAGCAAGTTTATTTGCAAAGCTATCCGTTTTTGAACGGACCGCGCCGCGATTTGAATGAGGCATTGCTGGCAAGACTTCCGCTGGCGATTTCGGTTCGCAACCCTGCTTCGGGCTGCCAAGTCGAGCGGCATTGCGCGCAGGAACTTCGCCTGCGTCCTCCAGTTGAGGAACGCGCGCGTTCGCTTCTGGACTCTATCGGTGTCCCGGATCGCCGGATCGCCGGCTTGATGGATCGTTTTGCGTGGAAAGTGAGCGAGATCCCTGCCGATACCCGCGCGATTCTCGATATCGGTTGCGGTGATGGTATCGAACTCGCGTTTCTCCATGCCGCGGCACCGGATGCGCGCATAACCGCCATCGACTGGCATGACGGCCTCATGGCCGGAATCAAAAATATGTCGGCAGTGCATTTCAAAGCTCTCAACATACTGGACTATCTTGAGGCGACGACGGAACGATTTGATCTGATTTTTTCGAATCATGTGATCGAGCATATGTACGATCCCGATCGTGTCTGCGCGTTGTTGCAGCGTTGCCTGGCTCCCGGTGGGACTCTGCTGATGGCGCTCCCTCTTGATGGTCTTGTCGGGTCGCTGTGGAGGGTTCTGGCGAATCCCAAAGCATTTGAATCGCCCCTAGGACTTGGGGAGTTCGATCTCGGCCATGCTTGGAAAACGACGCCGTCCGATGTTCGCGGAACATTGCTGAGCGCAGGTTTCGGGTCGGTGCGTCTGGTTCAGCGTCAAGGCATGCTCAATGCGGCTACGGCTGGAGAGGAGACGGAACTTGTGAGATTCGAAGCGCGAGGAGCCGCCTTGTACAATATCGTCTTCGGCGCACTGAGAAGGGCAATCGGGATGGTGTTCGGCCATCGTCCACCCTACTGGGTCGTAAGTTTGGTCTATGCTTTGGAGCGCAGGGTTTGGTTTGGTGGCAATAACCTGAAGAACACTGTGGCTCCTGAGGTTTTGGTGCGCGCTTCGCCGTGACGGCGCGCCGAGAGGGCGCGCACCCATTCGGCCTGTTCTTGCCGCGCGTGTCGTCATCGGCAACATAGCTTTGCACAGCGCACTATTACCATTGCGATGATCATCATGAGGCCATCGGCAACTCGGTTTTTGGGGGATCGAACCCTTGGGCGGATGCGTTGGGTTGCGGGCCTGCCGCCAGCTCAATTTGCCCTATGCAGCAGTCTTTTTTGGACGAATGCGCGTTGGGCTGGGTCTAGCAGAACAGCGTAGAAGGACAATCCGGCAACCACCGCCCAGATCGCGCCGACGATTCCCAATTGAAGGGTGCCGGTGGGCGGAATTAACACCGCGGCAATGCGGGCGATTGAATAGCTGATCAGGGTGGCCAGCGCGGCACGCAGCATGCTGGTACGCTGGATTGCGCCACCGGCAATATTCACCAGGCGAAAAATCTGGGACGGCAAATAGCCCACCATTGCGATGGTTTCGCCAATGGCGAGTCCGACCGCGACGCCAACGGCACCGAAAAACGGTGCGAGTATGCCCGCGAGCGCCAATCCAACGGCCGCATAGATCATGACGCTGCCGGCAATTGGTCGAGGACGGTTCGCGAACAGGAGAACGAGTTGATAAACCTGACTGGCGGCTGTGATGGCAACGGGGATTGCGAGGGCGGCGATCAGTGATGGTTGCAGCGTGACGCGCCCCTGCAGCCATACCACGCTGAGCGGCAATCCCGCGACCATTATCAAGCCCGCCAACATGCCCCCGATACTGCCGATAATACGAACCGCGCTTTCCAGCAAACGGGCAAAGGCGATCAAATCTCCGCGCAACATGAGCAGCGAAAGCTCGAATCCGAACGGATAGGCCAGCTGAAGCGTGACCTGTCGGCTTACGCCCACCAAAGTTCTGGCCGTCGTAAAGGCTACGGTCGCTCCGGGAATGCCGAGGTGGCCCAGGATCAGCAGCGGTCCCTGGATGGTGAGCCAGGTTGTGATGGGCTGCGCGGTGAAAAACAGGCACTGCGTCACGGTCGTGCGCAGTTCCGGGGCATTGGGAACCACCAATCCCCAAGGCAGCGGGCCGTAGCGCACACGCTGGTCTATTGAGATGGCGATCCAGCCGAATAGGGAGGCCGAAATCGTTCCCATGGCCAGCACCGTGATCGGCTGTCTCAGTAATAGCAGAATCAAGGATAGGATGAGCTGGATCGCGATGAGAGCGAAATTGACCAAGACCCCCCGATCATATTCAGCATTCGCCCTGTAGAGTGAGCCGGCGACCCCGAACGGCAGTGTGATAAACGCATTTGCGCCGAGCAGCAGGAGCGTCAGGTTGAACTCATGGGGCCGCAAGGCGCTTACGCCGAGGGTTTCGCGCCAATCGATTACGAAACGCGATGCAATGGCAAATGACGCGGTTATCGCAATCACCAGCAGATAGTTGAAGCCGGCGATTCGGGCGGCACGGCGATAGCCAGCGCGGTCGCCCCGGACCAGCCGCTCCTGCAGTTGACCGCTGAAGTGGGGCTGCATACCCCCATCGAAAATGCTGACAAAAGCCACGCCGGCATTGATCAGCAACCAGTCGGTATAGACATCGATACCCCAGGCGTTGAGGAAGAGCGGTATCAGCAAAATCTGCTGCACGATCCGAAGGCCTTGCGTTGCCATTTGGGCGCTCATTGCCCCCAAAATGCGGGTCGCCAACCGATTCGACTGAAGGGAGGGCAAGGACTCCGGCGCAGGGAGCTGCGTTGGGTCAGCCTCCGGCAAGACCGCCCTCGTAAATTTTCTCGCCGAGCAGGGTTCTGAAGAGGGCGATGATCTGGGCGCCATAATCGTCCCAGCCTGCGATATGTTCGACCCGCTGACGGGCCGCAATCGACATGGATTGTAACAATGCGCGATCTTCGAAGAGCTGCGTGAGGGCTTCGGCGATTGCGTCGTTGTCGCGGATGGGAACGATAAATCCTTCCTTGCCGTCGGTGAAAAGGTCCGGGGCTCCCGTATTTTCTGTCGCAATTACCGGACAACCGCAGGCGAGCGCCTGGACCATCACCATGCCAAAGCCTTCTTCGATCGAAGGCAACACCAGAGCCGATGCACGCGACATCTGGAGGGCGACCTCGCGGCGGTTGAGTACGCCGGTGAATTCGACATCGATCAAATCG
>Ga0182030_10006982_pt1 | contig 23652 bp, 21 predicted proteins | sample 812S3MmetaG_FD_121299 | JGI IMG/M metagenome (GOLD analysis project Ga0182030, IMG submission 121299) | Permafrost microbial communities from Stordalen Mire, Sweden - 812S3M metaG (Illumina Assembly) | ecosystem: Environmental > Terrestrial > Soil > Wetlands > Permafrost | place: Sweden...
CCAAATCCTTCCCTGGAGGAGAAGTACCTGAAGACCTTCCCATCGGGCAGGATATGAGAAAAGATTGCCTGCAACTAATTTTTTTCAGCTTGTTAAAAAATTAAAGTTGTTCTTTCTGTTACTTTTAATGCGCGCCTGCATTATATCTTAAAATGCAGTTAATGCAGCCCATAGAAGCCAGAACAGCCATGCAGGAACTAAGTGGTTCAACAAATTACAGCCGGGAGGAGGCGCTGATACTAGCAGCGCAAAAAGACCTGCAGCTTTTCAGTGCGTTGTACGAAAAATACTATGGGCAGATATTAAAGTTTGTTTACCAAAGGGTTACCACCAAAGAAGATGCCTGCGACATTACCCAACAAATATTTTTGCAGGCCATGCTTTCATTGCACAAATATGAAATAAGGGGATTCCCTTTCAGCAGTTGGTTGTATCGCATTGCGTTGAACGAGATGAACCAGTTGTTTCGTAAAAACAAAAAACAACGGGGCATTAACCTGGAAGAAAAACATCTGAAAACAATTGTTGAAGAACTTGGCGAACCTGGCGATGAAGAGCGCGAAAATGCCGTACTGGCGGTGCTTGCAGGATTGCAGGAAGAGGATTTTCAATTGGTGGAAATGAGATTTTTTGAGTACCGTCCGTTTAAAGAGATTGCGGAGATATTGAACATAAGCGAAGCTAATGCCAAAATGAGGTTATACCGGATATTGGAAAAGATAAAACCGATGGCTGAGAAAAATTTAAAAAAGGGTTTGTAAAACGCTGTGGGTAAAACAACTAAATGGTAAAAATTTACTAACTAAAAAAATAGCTCCGTCAGGCAACCGGCAACAACCGCTGGTTGAGGAGTATGGTTATGAAAAACTTTAAAATAAATAAGAATCAACAACCTTTAAGCGATGCGGATATTGCCCGGGGTAAAGACTTTGGTAAACTTGTACAAGCCTATAAAGCGGCAAAAGTGCCATTTTACAAAAGCCCAAAGCAGTGGATGGGGGCATCATCTGTTCTGGTAGCAAGCGTTGCCGCTGTGTTGATTTTTAGTAAAATAAACAGCGCTGACCAAACCAGCCGCCCCTTTATTTCGCCGCCGGTTGCAAGCGCTGATATTCAAAGTACCGTTTACGTTTTAAATGCCCAGGCTGATTCAACTATCAATTACCCAGGTGGGTCTAAAATACATGTGCCGGCCAATGCTTTCCTGGATAAAAACGGAAAAATTGTAACCGGAAAAGTTGACCTGCATTACCGGGAGTTTAAAAAAGTGGATGAAGTCTTTTTAGCGGGCATACCTATGACCTACGACTCAGCTGGCGAGCAATTCCATTTTGAGACTGCGGGGATGATGGAAATTACTGCATCTCAAAACGGCGAAGGGCTTAAAACCAATCCTGCAGCCCTGGTAAAAATAGACATGGTTTCGGCCAACAAAGAAGACCGTTTTAATACCTATTATTTAGATACCATTGAGAAAAAATGGAAATACACAACCCAGTGCAATTTCAATAATGCCAATGTTGCAGATTCAAACTCAGCCCCCGCTACTTCACCTTTACCGGTCAAAGAAATCAAACAAATTCAAAATGAAATAGTGCAGCTTGAAAAACAGAAACCAAACAAACCAAAAAAACGGGATACAGGAAAGCCCCGGTTTTCTATTAAGGTAGACCCCTCGGAATTCCCCGAAATTGCGATTTATAAAGGAGTCAAATTCCAGGTAGAAGATTCAAGTTACAGGCCGGATAAAGCGGATATAACCTGGGCAGATATAGAGTTAAAACGGTTACCGGGTAATAACCGATACCAAATTACTTTTATCAATCCTAACGAGAAATATAGGGTTATTGCCGTGCCGGTTTTTGATAATAAAGACTATGCCGCAGCCACCAAAATATATGGCCAAAAATTTGAAACCTATGAGGCCGCTCTCAACAAAAAGAAAGCCGGTGAAGCAGCGTTGGCAGCAAAACTAAAAGCAAAAGAAGAGGCCCCAAAATCGGAAAATGATAAAATCACAGCGGCTCAAAAAAGGGCAAACGATCAATGGGCACAGGCTGAACTTGTTTACCGTTCTTTTCAGGTTTCCGATTTCGGTTATTGGAATAGCGACCACCCCTGCAGGTTACCGGCTGGCAACAACATGGTTAAACTAAATTTAACTGATGCTAAAACCGGGCAGCACTTAAACATATCTGTTTGCTACCTGGTAGAGAAAGAACGAAATGCTTTGTTTGCTTACGGCCCCAAAGGCCTGGAACGTTTCAGGTTTGATGCCGGCAAGGAAAACGGGGTTTGGGTAATGACCACAGACAACAGGCTTGGAGTTGCCAAATACAGCGATTTTAAATCAGCAACTACCAAAGGCGGTGAAATGGAACTTCAACTAACTATGATGAACAAAACCTTAAAGACGACGCAGGAAGTGAAACAATATCTTGAATTGTAGAAAACCGGTTGCACATAAACCTTTTTTTTCCGGAAATTGGCTTTTATTTGTTCTTAAATACAAATAATATTTGTAAAGATTAAACTAAAAGCAATAACCTACGTTAAAGCAACTGTAGGCTTTAACTATGAAGTATTTATCCACCATACTTTTCTTCACTTTTTGTATCCTTGGGTACTCGCCAGCCTATGCCCAAAAGATAAACGGCGAAATATTTATTCCGCTGAACGACCGGAGCGATATTAAGATGAATCCACGCATTGACACGCTGGATAATAAAGAAGATTATGAATTTAAGGTAAGGGTATCGCCTGACTTTAAAATATCGCAGTTTCTTTTTGAAAAAGGCCTGGCCACGCAAAACGATAGCGTACTGGTTATTAACGCCAACAGCCAAAAAGACGGAGGAACAGATACGGCAACTCTACGGGTTATAGTTACCAGCATACGGGGTAACAGGATTATGCTTTTTCAAAAGCAGTTTATAGTACGCGTGCCTGAAAAAATTTACCCGATTATTAAAAATTCGAAATCCAATATCATTATGGTAAATGATAAGGTCACTCTGGAAAGAAATAATTCATATGCAAAAGACCTTTTAATAGAAAACCACCCTTTTGTTACCCTTTATGATAATGCCACCAGCATGAAAAAAATTGATGTTAAGGGCGTTACCATATCCCTAATGGAAAAAGAAGGCAAGCAATATATTTCGAAAGGTGATACATTAAGTGCCGATGCCATCCACGAACTGAAAAAGATAAAAAAACCTACACCGGTTTATATCCGCGTTGACGGGCAAAGCGGCAAAACAAGAAAGACCGTTTGGAACCGGATAGTTGTTTATAACGAATAATTATTTTTCCAAATGAAAGCGGCTTTACACCCCAAAAGTGTAAACCCATTTCAGTACTTAAGAAACATCAATTAATTCATTATCAGCTAACTATAAGCAAATTTTGTGTCAACCCGAATGTTAAAATCAGAGGCGGGTGACCGGTTCCGACAAGGGCTATTTTCCTATCACAAGGCTTTATGTAGTTCTAAATAATAAGCCGGTACATGCATTAATCTGCTGCCATACCACGAAAACATTTCGCCATCTACCAAAACTACTTTCGCATTTGGAGCAAAAGCCTGAAATTTCGCAAAATGCTTTTCAGAAAATGAGTAGGGTTCTGACGATAAAAAAATATAATCCGGATTAAGTAACTTCAGGTCGTCCGCAATTATCTCAGGGTACCGCTTCAGGTTATCGAAAACATTTCTGAAACCAAGCAACTGCAGCATGCTGTCAATAAACGTATTGCCTGCCGCTACCATATATGGTTTCCTCCAAATAAAATAGGCGCAGGTTTTCTCGCCATTCCATTTAATGCAGGCATTAAAAAAAGAATCAAGCCGGTTTGCTATTAAAGTAACAACTTCCGCTGCCTGCATACTTTTGCCCGTTATCCTGCCGGTTTCAAGCATCATTGAAAAAGCATCGCCTCTGGTATAAATATCGCTCATCCACACCGGAAAGTACCGGCTTAATTCCGATATTCCCGATTCGTAATTTTCTTCTTTGTTACCGATTATTAAATCGGGCTGAAGCGATTTTATTTTTTCAATATCAAATTTTTTAGTGCCGCCTATCTTTGTTTTCCCTTTTACTTTATCGGCCGGATGAATACAAAAACGGGTTATGCCCACAATTTCTTCGTTCAGGCCAATATCAAATAAAAATTCGGTTTGTGAGGGCACCAGCGAGACAATCCTTTTAGGAGGAAAAGGAACCTGCAAAGTATTTCCGAGCTGATCGGTTGATTGAATATGCATGAATAATAGCCTGCTAGCCGGTTATAAAAGTAAATTGAAATTACGGGGGTACCAATGACTCAAAAACTATTTAAAATTAAATAAAACAAATACAGGTTAACACAAGGCACACAAACTTCAATACAAACCTGCCTGCCGGTAGCTACGGTTTGGACGCATCTTTTATCCAGTTTCCGCTAAGGCGGAAACTGGAATGTCCCCCGCTGGCGGGGGTGTAGGGGGTGCTGAGTCCTTTTGAATATCAAATGCCTGAATGGTGAAAGGCCGTACCAGACAGTTGCAATTGCGAGACCGTGATGCAAAATACCATGCTCTTGTTTTTTGTCTTTCTTATATGCTTTCATTCTATACCGGCAGATGCTCACCACCCCCTACACCCCCGCCAGCGGGGGACACTCCTTCTTTTTTCATCGCTACGCTTGAAAAAAGAAGGAAAGACAATAGAAAAGATGTGTCCAAACCGTAGCTGCCGGCAGGCAGGTTTGTGTTAAATTGCATTTGGATTTAATTTTAAACAGCTTCTCAGTAAATCTGAATCTCAACTATCCTGGTTTGATAGGGCGTAGTAAGCCTTACCATATACGTTCCGGCGTCCAAACCTCCTTTAAACATTTCGACCTTGGTAGTTCCTGTATCCGGGTCGCCTTCATACAGCGTTTTAACAATAGAACCGGAGGCATCTAACAGTTCAAGTATTACATGTTGGGTAAAAGTAAGACCAAAGCTGAAAGTTGTTTTATCAGTAAAAGGATTAGGATAATTCTGATTTAAAATTATGCCCAGGTTCTCTTTGATAAGCTTTACAAAATCATCAGGCGCCACCACACGCACATCAGCATCCAGCATGCCAATGCATTTTTTTACATCCTCAACAGAATTTGTCCATACATGCACCGGTATCAGGCTATAACCTTCGGGTTGATATTGATTCTTTACACATTCATTTATCTTTTGAGCAACAGTTTGCGGCGAATCCTTATCGCCCCATATTGCAAAACGCCCGCCAATAACCGGTTTATTATTAATCCACATTATTTTGCCTTTCCATCCACAATAATCACTATACATATAATAGAACACGGCATCTACATTACTGCACTGGGCATAAGCCGTAAGGTCGGGGTTACGCAAATTGCCTATAACGTTTACAATACTCAAATCTGCCTTTTTCATATACTTATTCAATAACTCGGTATTGCTCAGCATTTCAGGATAACCATCGGGAAACAAATACCCCAAACCCGATGGGGCCGCCACAAAATAATCGCGGCCGGTTGTACTGTTATATGCATTATCATAAAGATACTTTAGAATAGGCGGCGCTATCTCACTTAATGCAGGAGAAACCGTCCATCCAAGAGGTATGGAACCCCGGTCATCGGCGTTATACCATTTTTTGGAAGTAGCGAAACTATGTGTCATCCACTGTATGTTATCTCCATCCGTCATCAGAAAACAAACGGTGTGCACTTTCGAATTGCTGGTATCAAAAGTATTGGGGCTGTCCTGCTGGTCATAAGAGGCATCAATATTGGTAAGTACCGAAAGATTATTGGCATAATCGGCAGCACATACCATGATGGAATTTCTGGATGCCGCCCTTACTAATTCGTGCTCATCATCGCCCCAGCCAAACAAGGCGGAGTTGGGTTTCATGTCCTTAAATACCGCTTGTGTAAAAGTATTGGTAATGGGCTCGTAAAACCTGAATGCATTTGTAAACACACCGTAATCGCCCAGGTAGGTTTCGTTCTCCTCTTTTTGGTAGGTGATGATTTGCTTGCTTAGCGAATCGTGATATTTCGCATAAACATCTTCCTCTGTCCATTCCCTTACATCCAGAAGTTTCTTTAAAAACGGCACATCTTTTTCTAATTCCTGTGGTACTGTAATGGCGTTAAAATGCGAGCATAGCGAAAGCGCTGCATTAACACTGGGGCCGCTCATATTACACAAAATATATCCATCCAGCGAATCCTGGAAGAAGCGGACAAGGCCCAGATAATCGTTTTGAAAAGTATAGCGCATATGAACTCCGTAGCGGCTGTGTAATTCCGACAACCACATCAAACTTCCTTCATCGCTGACGCGATATATTTTAGGCTTGTATTGGGCCAGTATCCCCTGTAGCGATTGGATAACAATTTGCTGCGGCGCAGAAAGTTTCAGGTCGTCAACAACGAATAACGTATCCGGCCGCCTGCTTGAAGGGTATGGGCTTCCTTCAATGCGGTCAATATACTGGCTGTGGCCGATAAAAAACAGAAAAAGTATAAATAAGGTATAATATATTTTTCGGGGCGAATTATATGGCATAGGCATCAATTTGTAACAGCGCTCAACTAAGTTAGCCAAATGTATTTAATTAGCAGGTATAAAACCTAAAATAACCTTATGACACAAATATCAACACCGGCTGACCAGGGTCATAAACTGACACAAATATCTATAACTTGTTACCAACCCAAAGAAGGCAAAGAAGAGGAACTGAAAGCTTTGGTAAAGGAACATTTGCCGGTGCTCCATCAGCAACAATTGGTTACCGCCCGCAAAGCCATTGTAATGGAGGCTAAAAACGGTACCATTATAGAGGTGTTTGAATGGGTATCGGACGATGCCATAGGAAAGGCGCATAATAACCCGGCAGTGCAGGCTTTGTGGGCACGGTTTAATGAATTATCTGATTACGTTGCCCCTTCTATCCTGGAAGAATGTCAGCATATATTTTCGGGGTTCCGGGCAATTGATTGAGAAACTGTTTAAAATTAAAAAAAAGAAATACAGGTTAACACAAAGCACACAAAGTTCAATACAAAGAACACCAAAAATATACTCTTTGCGGCCTTTGTATTGGCATTTTCCTTTGTGCTCCCTGCCTACCGGCAGGCAGGTTTGTGTTAAATTGCATTTGGATTTAATTTTAAACAGCTTCTGAGAGGCAAAGCAGTGGATCGTTTTAATTTGGCAGGATTCTGATACCTTTGGCAAATCAAGATACCGGAAATATGAGTTCTATCAGAGGTAAATGGGCACTAATTACAGGGGCAACCTCAGGCTTCGGAAAAGCTACGGCCGACTTGTTTGCCAGCAATGGTTGCAATGTTATTATTACCGCCAGAACAGCCGAAAAGCTGGAGGCACTCAGTAATATTTTAATCGAAAAATACGGGGTACATGTTTTGCCTTATTGTTTTGATGTGCGTAAGCTGAACATGTGCGTTGAAATGGCTAACGACCTGAATAGCCGCGAAATTGTACCGGATATACTTATCAATAATGCCGGCCTGGCTTCAGGCAAAAATAAAATACATGAGGGCCTGATAAGCGATTGGGAAGCGATGATTGACACCAACATCAAAGGCCTGCTGTATATGACCCGCACCATTTTACCTATGATGGTTACACGTAATGAAGGGCACATTGTTAATATTGGCAGTGTGGCCGGCCACCAGGTGTACCCTGAAGGTAATGTATACAACGCCAGTAAGTTTGCGGTTAAGGCTTTGAACGAAGCAATTAATCTTGACCTGGTTGGCACTAACATCAGGTGTTGTTCAATAGACCCCGGTGCGGCTGAAACAAATTTCTCCGCAGTCCGCTTTCACGGCGACGAAGAAAAGGCAAAGAAAGTATATGAAGGCTACAAACCGTTAGCAGCCGGGGATGTTGCCGATATCATCTACTACGTAGTTTCCGCTCCGGCGCATGTTAATATAACCAACCTTATAGTTTACCCAACAGCGCAACGGAGTGTTTATGTTTGGGATAAGAAGTAGTATTTAGTATATAGTATTAAGTATTTAGACTTATACAACCATATTGGCAACATTCTGTTATCAGCTATAAGGTTGCATAATATCATTTTACAGAGCAAAACAATATTAATAAGGGTCAATCCAGTCTTAATACTTTATACTTTATACTAAAAGCTATCTTACTAGAGTAACATTACCTGACATCTTAATTATTGAACCGCTGGAGCACACTGCTTCTAAAACATATACATAGGTAGCAATATCACCCGGGCGGCCTTTTACTGTTCCATCCCAACCTTCAGTAATATCATGGGTTTCAAACACAAGGTCGCCCCAGCGGTCGAATACCCTGAAATAATCAATACCGCGCACGCCACCACCTCTTACAAAAAGCTTGTCATTCATACCATCACCATTAGGAGTAAAGGTATTGGGTACAAAGATTGCTTTTGAGTCGCACTGAAGCACTGAAAGCTTAACAGAATCTTCAGTGGTACAACCGTATTCGTTTTCGGCTATAACGTGTACTGTTTGAGTCTGCTGAACATCTATAAAAGGCCTTAGACAATCTGTACAGCTGAAGGAGTCAATTGCCGGAATCCAGGTATAAGTAACATTCTGATGCGAAGCGGCATAAAGCTGAACAGTTGTTCCCACGGCCACAGTTTGATTATCTCCGGCTTCGAGGTCAGGGGCTGACGAAACCAGTATATGCATAGTTCCGGTATCCGCTATACAGGTTGAGCTGCTTACAACTACAGTATAATTATAAGCGCCCGGTGGTAACGTTGCAATTGCATCCTGTAAAGTGGGATTGTTGAGATATTTGTCAGGCGACCACAGAAAGGAAGTATCTTTAACAGAGGCCTGCGTAACCGTCACATCAATAGGCACCCTTGAACCCATACATACAGAAGTATCATGCACCGCAATATCGGCTACCACCTTTGTTATAGGCCATACCGTTACAACCCGCGAGATTGAACAACCGGCATCGTTAACACCCGTAACACGGTAAACAATAGTATCAGCCGGCCAAACCATGGGGTCGGCAATACCGGTATCGCTTATAAACAGATCAGGGCTCCAGGTAGCCTGTGTAACATTTGGCCCGGCATGCATTTGTATTGTGTCATTGGGGCAAACCCGGAAATTCAAACCCGGAAATATTTCTGGCAGCGCATTAACATTCATCACAAAAGTATCTCTCGCAATGCAGGAAGCCGTTGAGGTATTAGATGTGTAAATGCTTGTAGAACTAATATAATATGTAATTGTATCACGTGATTCTGATATAGGGCTTTGGCACGTATCGCAGGTAAGGTAAGTTTCACTTAAATTAGATGTCCAGATAAAAGACTCACTTGTTTGTATCGTATCACCGGCCGGTAAATTAAACTGAACATAGTTGCCCTGGCACACAGTAGTGTCCGGGGGCAGATTTTGGTACGGGTATGCCCCCACAGTTATAGGAGCGGTTGGATAAGTTACTCTGCAACCAAAGCTATCCGTCAGGACATATGTAGGGTAATACCTGCCTGAAACAACGTATGTATATGTATTATCAATTGTGTCGTTAAGAGAATAACCATCGCCCGATACAAAAATGCTGGTTGCTGTAGATTGGGTATTGCCTGAAAACTGCACCGTTAAAGGGACACAGCCAACCGTAGGCGTTTCCTGAAACTGGCCAATCGGGCCCTTTATCTGTATCAGGTTGACAGAATCTGAGCTTCCGCGACAGCCGGAAGAATCAGTACCAACCAGAAGGACGTTATAATAACCGGGATAAATATATATATGAAATGGATTGGGAGACGAACTGGTGTCCCCATCTCCGAAATACCACATCCATTTCAGACCACTTCTATTTGAAGTATTGGTGAACTGGACCGGGAACGGGGGACAAATTGAGAAAACAGAGCTTGGTACGAAACTGATTTGCGGCGTATCAACATGCACTACATAAGGACTCGAAAAAGTATCGCGGCATCCGTAAGTGGCATTTACTGCAATAAGGGTTACGGTATAGTTTCCGGAATTTGCATAAGCGTGTGTGGCATTTGTATCAAATGCTGAGGTGTTATCACCAAACTCCCATCTGTAGGAGCCCGCATCCTGCGATAAGTTAGTAAAATGGGCTAACTCCCCGGGGCAAACAATTGTATCTGAAGTAAAATACGCAATAACATCTTTAGTAGTAATTGACTTGTTAAATGTGCCTGAGCACCCGTTATTATCGGTAACTGTTAGTTTTGCCGTAAAGCTACCCTGCGCATTATAAGTGTAGGTAGGGCTTTCCAGGCTACTGCTGTCATTACCTACCCCAAACCGCCATTTCCACGATATGATATTGCCCAGATATGATCGGCTTGAGTCTGTAAAAGCAACCGTTAAAGGATTACAACCTACCGGAGGGTTGGCAATAGGGTCGCCAATAATACCATATACAGTTATATAGTCGTGTATAGAATCTTTAGCCGAACAGGTTGCACCGGGGTTAATTACAAGCACAACCGTGTATTTACCGGTATCTGAATAAGTATGTACCGGATCCTTTACAGAACTTACCCCTCCATCACCAAATTTCCATAACCAGCTGCTTGCAAACACCGAGGTATCCCTAAAATGAACTGTCAAATTCCTGCATCCTGATATTACATCTGAGATAAATGCAACGTGAGGGGTACCAATAGGTATTGTTTGTTTCATAGAGTCAACACAACCAGTAAGGTTATTTTTAACAATAAGCGTTACAGTATATGTGCCCTGGGTGGCATAATTATGCACTGGTGGGTCCTGTACGTTAGAAGTAGTTCCGTCCCCAAATTCCCACAACCAGCTTTGCGCGCCTTCAGAAGTATCGCGGAAGGTTACCGCTGTTGGCGTATTACAGTTAAAGTTGAAAACAAACTGGGCTTTAGGAACCACTATAAGAATATATTTCAACCGCTCAGTGTCTTTACTACATCCCTGGTTAACAACAGTAAGGGTGATATTATAGGTTCCGGTATCTGAATAAGTATGTGTAGGATTAAGCAGATTACTGGTTTGCCCATCGCCAAAGTTCCATATATAATGGGTTGTCCCGTTTCCTCCTTGTGTATTGTTGGTAAAACTGACTACCTGGTCAATACACTGCACTACAGGGGCCGCAATAAAGCTTGGGAAAAGGGTATTGCCAACTATAATAGAATCGCTGGCATAAGCAGTATCCTTACAGCCGGCTGAATTGGTAACAACCAGGTATGGAAGATAGCTGCCGGTATTATTGTAAGTATAAGTTGGGTCGGCGTTAGTTGAACCACCGCCATCACCAAAAAACCATTGATATCCTACAATGGGGCTTGCTGATGTAGAGGTATTGGTAAACCCATCCGTAAGCGGTGCGCAGCCATGGAAAGAATCTACACTAAATGAAGCGTGCGAACCACCAATGGTAATGTAATTTGTAAGAGTTTGTGTATTAGTACATCCCGCCGAATTGGTAACACCAAGCGATACAGTATAATCGCCTGAGGCCGTATAGGTATGAGTGGGGCTTGACAGGTTAGAAGCTGCTGAGCTATCGCCAAAATTCCATACATACCCGGTAGCGCCTGCTGCCGTATTAGAGAAGTTAACAGTAAATGGCGCGGTACAAGCCGATGTAGCATTAGCGGTGATAGAGAAATTAATAGGCGGTGTAACATTAATAAAATTGACGTGCGTAACTGAATCCTTACAAGGGCCATAAGCAACTGTAAGGCTTACCGTGTAATTACCGGTGGCATTATATACATGCGACGGATTTTGCAACGTAGAAGTAGTGTTATCACCAAAATTCCATAACCAGGAATTTGCAAAGTTTGAATTATCGGTAAACTGAACAGCAATTCCGGTACAGGCATTGGTAGTACTGGAAACAAAAGCTGCATGAACATCCGTTACTGCCACGTGGGTGCGCGCTGTATCCTGGCATCCCAATGAATCGGTTACAACTAAAATCGGATTATAAATACCGGTTTGGAAAGTTTCTGATGGATCCTGCTGGGCAGATGTACCTCCGTTGCCAAAATACCAGGCATAGGTTATGGGCCCGTTAGGCGAAGAACCGCTACCGGTAAAATTTACCAACAAAGAAGTGTTACAGGTTTGAGTAGGAGATGCGGTTACAGTAGCACTGGGCGGATTCGCAATAACAACATAATCGCTAAGGGTTTTGCTGGTTTGGCAACCGTTGCTATCGCGGGCTACCAGGATAACAGAAAATGTTCCTGTTTGTGTATAGCAGTGAGATACATTAACCCCGGAAACAGCCAGGGAACCATCACCAAAATCCCATGCATACTGAGTTACCGGACTTGCACCCGGAATGGTGAGGTTTATAAAATTTACCATGTGGCATGGATTTGCACAGCCCACATTATTATAAGAAGTAAAACTATCGGTAGGTGGCTGATAAACCCTGATTTGCATGGTTTGCGAATCGGTAGTTGTGCCATTTGAAACAATCTCTAAAACATTGTAAACACCGGGGTTGGTAAAATTCTCCACCGGATCCTGCTGGTTTGAAGTATTTCCATTATCAAACTCCCAATGCCATGAGGTGACACCACCGGTAGACTGGTCATTAAAGGTTACTACCAATGGGGGGCATCCGAACTGGGCAGATGATGTAAATGATGCATTTACCTGCGCGGCCAACCGGCCCGTTGTAAAAAGCAACAATAAGATAAATAATAAGTAGTTCCTTCTCACAAATTGTTCCCTTTAATGTTATTAAGATGCTGATTTAGTATAATCATGTTGCATCTTGTAAAAAACAAATTCAAGTCATCTCTACCTACTTAAACTGAAAACCCTAAAAAAATGTTTCATTTTAAAAGCTATTTGCGTTCCAATGATTTGTGTTAAGTTAAAAAAAAATAAGCATAGCTGCCACACAAACCGAAAACTATATCCATAATTAACTGATTTTCAGTATTTAACACATCAAAATAGCTAAGAAAGAGGTTTTTAACAAATGAAAATGGGTAATTATTTATTTACAATTTATTTCCATGGCCTTTAAGGCAGCCTGATAGCCCAATCTGGCAGATACCGAGAGATCGGTACAAGCGTCAATCAAAGCGCCCCCCTTTAATTTTGCCATACCTCTGTAATAATATACGGAACCATCGGTTTCGGTGAAAATCAGGAAACGGGTAAAGTCGTCAATCGCCGCGGCGTAGCTTTGCAAATCATATTCTGCCATTGCTTTTGATTTGTATACTGTATGATAGGAAGGGTCTATTTTAATTACCCGGCCATATTCTTTAATCGCAGTTCTAAGCTGATTTCTTTCTACATATTCAGCGGCCCTGCTTATAATGGCCGGAACATAATTGGAGTCAAGCTTTAATGCCCGGGTAAAATTATGGAAAGCCTCGCTTTCTTGTTTCAATTTAACCTGAACCGTGCCAATTTTATAATAAAGGCTTGCATGGCTGCTATCTAAAGTTTTACAGTGCGCAAATTCACTCATCGCTTTGGTATAAAACCCCAAGTGGGCATCTGCCTCGCCCAGTGCAAACCATGCACCGTAATATTTTGGCGAAATATCAATTGCGCGCTTCAAATTACCGGCGGCTTCTTTATAGCTCTTTTCGTTAGAAGCTTTCAAGGCCTTTGTAAAAAAATATTGGGCCCTGATAACCCGGGCTGAATCTGACATTTGAAGACGGGACTGACTACTGGTGTCCTTTAAACCAGGTTTATAGGCCGTGGTATCCGCTCCTCTTCCCTCCCCTTGAATTTCAACCGTCGGCTGACCTTCGTTCTGACCTGTTATACCCGTATCATCGCTGTAATAAATAGCCTTTGCGGTTTCCCAATGCATAATTGGCGGAGGAGGAGTAACGGTATCAGGCAGTGGATTTGCCTCTACAACTGGCCTTATATGCTCAGGCTCATGAGCCTCTGCTTTGTAAATATTACTAACCTTTGATGTTACCGGGGTATCGGCTACGGCCTCGTATTTAGCCGGTTGAACCTTTATACCATCTGCTTTCGCAATTTTGTTTGCAGAGGTATCCATTCTTTCTGTAGCTATACCTAAACCGGTATCAGCTACCTGCACTTTAGGTACAGATGTAGTATCAGGCCTTTGTGGCCCCGGAACATTTCTGCCCAGCATATTTTCAAAAACTATTTTCTCATTTTCTTCCCTTTTAATCTCTGTTTGTAAACTATCCTGCATGTGCAGAAGAACAGGTGTAAGCATTGCCTTATCCCTTTGCCGTTGCATATGGTGGATTGTAGCCGAAATATTCTTCTCGTCAATTAAAACTTTATCTTTTACGTTCAGCGAGTCTAAACTGGCTTGTATCCCCTGCAGCAAGGCCCTATTAAGGTCAAGTGTTGCTTCGCTAAGCAAAATGCGGTTCTCAATAAGGTCGGTATCTATCAAAGCCTCTGGCACTTTTGAGGGCGCCAAAATGGGTGTTGCGCGCTCGTTAACTGCTTTATCACGAGAGTTATTATTGACTTTCGAATCCTTCTTTTCGTTTCCCCCGCCTTTTAAAGAAGTATAAACAGGTATAATGAGCTTTTGCCCGGGTACCAGAATTTTGTCAACATCTGATGAATCGTTGAGGTTACTTATAAGCTGCGGGTCTAAGTTCAGTTTAGAGGCAACCGACAGTATAGTTTCTTTCTTTTTCTTTACCTGGTAAATACCCGTTTTGTATGGTACCGAATCGCTGCTAAAATGTTGCGCGCAGCAACAACCCGGCAACACAAGCGAAAAAAGAATGAGGTAAAAAGTAACCCTTTGTTTCATCTATAGCCGGCAGTTTTGCTTTGCATTTTAACGGCTTAAAAATTTTTGACAGAAATGTATTATTACAACTTAAACCTGTCCCAAACTTCTTAGCTGCTATAATAATACAGGATTTTATGCGGGGGTTAAAAAATAACAACGTCCTTAACCACATTTGAACCTAACTCTTTGTTGAAAAGTTCAATAATTTTTTCGCGGGAGTAATTCAATTCCTGTTTCAGAGGGGCGGATTCAATTTTTATATAAAGCTTCCCTTCGCGCAGAGAAACGGAGGAGGTATATTTAGCAATAGGTTTACCCATAATTTCGGCCCAGCCATCGCGAATGCGGCTTTCGTTTAATTTGCCCCTTAATTTCAGGTCATCTACCATCATTTCCAAGGCCTGTCCTATGGTGATGTCGTTTTTGGTTCTCATGTTACTATTTCGGCTGAAAGTTAAGCATTATGAATGGATAAGTAGCGCTGGAAGTTTACAAGCCTTATATTAATGAAAAATTCGTGCAATTTCTATATCTTTACAAGGTGAACCGACCAAAACAATTGTTCGACCTTGAAATTGATAAACTCACAAACTCCATTGAAAATGTAATATCAAAAGACAGTTTTAAAACAGAAGTATTACCAGTTTCTCTAAAAGATATAAAGGCAACTAAGAAAAGAGATGGATGGAGGTTTAACTGGCTGGCCGAATTCAATACACCGGAACGCGCTATATATAAATTAGTAATCCGTGATAACGAAAATGTAACTCAAGGTCTTATAAGCTTAACACCTAACGTGGATAATGTTTTTATGAACCTTATTGAAAGTTCGCCCTTCAATTTTGGGAAGAATAAATTGTATCAGGGCGTTCCAGGCAATTTGGTGGCATTTGCATGTAAACAATCATTTTTGTGTGGAACAGACGGATATGTATCTTTCAGATCTAAAACCCAGCTAATAAATCACTATGAAGAAACATTGGGTGCAGTACATTTCGGTGGCCATTTAATGATAATAGATACTAAAGCGGCATTAAAACTAATAGACCAATATTTTAACACATGAAAAAGAAACCGCAATTAGATGATGTTGATGTCATATTTGACTCTACACCATTAACAGAAGCAGAAAAACAGCTTATCAGCAAATATATTCAGGAAGATAAAGCCAGGATTAAAAGCAGACACGGGAAAAAACCGCGATTAAGTGTAAAACGCACTGAAACTGGTTTATTAAGATAGTGCAATACGCTTTTTGTAAATTCGCACCCATTAATGGATGCCGGGATAGCAAATTTTTAACCCAATTGTTGCAAAACAGGAAAAATACCTCCATATTTGCGCTCCCTTAAAAATGAGGGATATTTTTTAACCCAAACCTTAAATTCATTTAAGACATGGCAGTAAAGTTAAGACTTCAGAGACATGGTAGAGGCAAACGCCCTTTTTACCACATTGTAGCAGCAGACAGCCGCGCACCACGCGACGGTAATTACATTGAAAGACTGGGCGATTACAACCCACTTGCCAAACCCGCTTCTATACACCTGGATGTAGATAAAGCAATTAACTGGCTATCAAAAGGCGCCGAAGTTACAGATACGGTAAAGGCAATTTTTAAATACAAAGGCATTTTGTATAAAAAACACCTTTTACGTGGCGTAGCTAAAGGCTCTTTCAGTGCAGAAGATGCTGAAAAAAAATACCAGGTATGGTTAGACGAGCACAAGAACAAAGTGCTTGACCATGAAAAGAAACATCATATTGATAAGAGCGAAGTGAAAGCTAAGTTGCTTCAACAGGAGCAAAAGAAAGCTTCAGACCGCGATGCTAAACGTGCTGCCGCCCTTGCTGCTGCTGAAGAAGCTAAGAAGCCGGCAATTGTGGAAGCTCCTGCAACTACAGAAGCACCAGCAACTAACGAAGCTCCTGCTGCTGAAGCTACAGAAACACCTGCAGAGTAGTCAAATACATCCTCATCCTAAATCCTTCTCCTTCGGAGAAGGATTTTTGAACCGGTATGGCAAGCGAAAAATACATATCAGTTGGAAAACTTGGAAAGCCTCACGGATTAAGTGGGGCTTTTCGATTTTTTTTAGACCGTGAACCCAAAAGCAAAAACAAGCTACCCGCGCATTTCTTATTGGATTTAAAAGGCAGCTTTATGCCTTGGTTTGTACAAACTATTGAGTGGACCGGCTTTAATGAGGGCTTTATTTTGTTTGAGGAAGTTACCAGCCCTGAGAAAGGGAAACAGTATACGGGATTAGAAATATGCCTTTCGGAAAAAGATATTGCACAATACTTTAAAAAAGATGCCGATAGCCTCGATTATCTGAAGGGTTATAAGGCTATTGACGAAACCGAAGGCGAAATAGGGATTATTGAAGAAGTAGTTGAAAATCCGGGCCAGGTATTACTTTCCATTAAAAAAGATGGTAACGAAATAATGATACCATTTGTAGATGATTTTATAATCAGTTTGAATAAGCGAAAAAAAGAAATCATTTTAAGTTTGCCGGAAGGCTTGGTGAGCAGCCAATTGTAATGAGGGATTGTTTCGCACGGAGGCACGGAGCAGAATACAGAGAAATACAAACGAATTATAAATGAAAAACCGGGACTTAACAGCATTCATAAAAATGTATTCCTCGGCTGTTAACTCCGTGCCTCCGTGCGAAATAATTGTATTTTAAAAGCTGTGGTTAATTCCTCAAAATGCATATAGACATTATTACCATACTACCCGACCTGCTGGAAAGCCCCTTTAAGCACTCTATGATGAAGCGTGCTCACGACAGGGGCTTGCTGAACGTTAATGTTGTGAGCCTGCGCGGGTTTTCAACGCAAAAGCAAAAACAGGTAGATGATTACCAATACGGCGGCGGCGCTGGTATAGTTATGATGTGCGAACCTATTTCAAATTGCATTGAGCATTTAAAAAAGGAACGGACTTACGATGATATTATTTACATGACCCCCGATGGCGAACGCCTAAATCAAAAAATGCTAAACTCATTTTCGCTGAAAAAGAACCTCGTAATCCTTTGCGGGCACTATAAAGGCATTGATGAGCGCATAAGGGAGCTTTATATCACCAAAGAGGTTTCTATCGGCGATTATGTATTAAGTGGCGGAGAACTGGCTGCAGCTGTGCTGGTTGACGGTATTGGCCGTTTGCTGCCCGGCGTATTAAATGACGAAACATCAGCTTTGTTTGATTCTTTTCAGGATAACCTTCTCTCCCACCCCGTTTATACCCGCCCCGAGGTGTTTATGGGCTTAAAAGTGCCGGAGGTATTGCTGAGTGGCCATGAAAGAAATATCAGGGAATGGAGGCACGAAAAGGCCGTAGAGCGCACCAAAACCCGCCGGCCCGACCTTCTTAGCGGAGAGGAATAGAAGAAAAGCAAGCATAATGTTTTCATTTTCCGTTTTTAATTATATTTTTGCGAGCCTTTTTGAGAATACTAAAGCTAAAATAAAATGAACCCAAAAGTAAAAGCAGTTGAAACTGCACTATTCGCTGCCAGCAAACACCCTTCATTCGGCCCCGGCGATAACGTTACTGTTTCGTATAAAATTACCGAAGGTAATAAAGAGCGTATCCAGGAATTTCGTGGAGATGTTATCCAGGTAAGAGGCGATGGTACCAGCAAAATGTTTACCGTTCGTAAAATATCCAACGGTATTGGTGTTGAAAGAGTTTTCCCTCTTTTCTCTCCTTATGTTGACGGTATCCTGGTTAATAAAGTAGGCCGTGTGCGCCGCGCTAAATTGTTCTATCAGCGTAAAAGAAGCGGTAAAGCTTCGCGTATTGCTGAAAAGAGACAAGCTGAAGAAACTACAACAGTGGAAAAATAAGCCTTGCTTAAATTATATCCATCAAAACCCTGCCTTTGGCGGGGTTTTGTTTTTTGCGGGGTAATGCAAATGAAGGGGACGTTGATTTGTTATGATTTTTATGATTAGAGGCAAATGCAATTTCTTTATTTTCCGTTAATTAAAGAAAAACAATGAAATTTCTTCTGCTTGTATGCCTTTCGTTTTTACTTCTTGGTGGAAAAACATGCAACTTTAAGGTAAATGTGTCTCCCACATTGTCAACTAGGGAAGATAGTCTATTACGCGTTGCGAAAGATTCATTTCAGGCAGAAACAGTTAAGATTACGAGAGTGGAAGAAAGTGATTCGATCCTTCAACGTTCCCTGCATATTACGCTGCTAAATTGTAAAAGAATAAACCTCAAAGATACGTTACTACACGATTACATTGATTTATTATTCCAACGTTTAATGGAAGTGAATGATTATGAAAAAAAATATGATGAGATAGAAATTGGTTTTGAAGAAAAAACCGGTTCATGGTTTTATAACGAAAGTAAGGAACAGTCAAGCGTTTTTAACAAAGAGCAGATGGATGAATTGATTGACCGGCACTTGGGGCCGATTAAAGTATTAACCCGAAGGATAAACCTGCTGAATAACAACGGAAATTACCAAGAAATGATTTCAGTAGGCGACAGCCTGGAAAAATTAGGTTCGCCGTATATCGAGTTGGGCGAACAAGCAAAAGGGGTTGCTTATTTGTACTCGAATGATAGCTTAACCGCACTAAAATATTTTCTGTTGGCAAAAGCAAATGATCCTGAAAATGGCAATAATTATGAGAACCTTACTATGATTTATGCCGGGATGAGAAATTACAAACTTGCCATATCAAATATGGATACAGCCATAGAATTAGATCCTCAAAATGCATTATTCTATTACATACGCGGTCAATATAATCATGAAGCAGGTAAGGACATTGCCGCTTGCAAGGATGTAGAGAAAGCCTCGGAACTAGGCTACGCGAATGCATCAGCATTAGCTTTATATTATTGCAAATAGTGTTGCACTGGTTTTCTTCAGGAAGATGTACCTATTTCAAAAATGTATATTCTTCCGATACCTCACCATCGCCCGGAAGATAATTACCAGCACAGCTATCAGCAGCAACTCCCATAAGCAGGCCCATGGATTAAGGCGGTTATCGGGCAGCAGGTACGCGTAATTAAAGGGCGGTATCTGGTCAATTACATAATTCATAGCAAAGTGAATCCAGGGAACGCTGTAAAAGGAAATGGTGAAATGAAAAAGATGTTGTACGCCTATAACCAGCCAATCAATTTCGGGAAGCAGTGAAAAAATGATGCCCCACTTATATTCGCGCCAGAATAGGTAAAATAAAACAATGGTACCAAGCCACATGGCCAGATGATAAATTAACCAGAAAGGGTCATTAAATTCAAGGTCGTTGGTGCCATAAACTGCAACAGAAAGTTTATCAAAAACAGCATGTACAAACAGGCAGAAAAAGAAGGTGAGGAACAGGCCTACCAGCTTGTAATTTCTCCACTTAAATATCCGGTTAATAATAACGCCCGAGAGTATGTGCGTAGGTGCCTGCATAACGGTTGCGAATATATAAGAACTATAAGCATGGTTGGCGGTGTGGGTATAGAGTGTTTATAAATTCCCTTGAACAGTCTTCCTTCGAATGGCGTGCGTAAAGCTAAGTGATGGGAAAATAGCTATAACCATTGATGGCACCCCATATCACCCTTTCAGGGTTCTACACCCTTTTGTGCATTTTTACTATAATCATTTCACCCTTCCAGGGTTTCAGTAGCAGAAAGCCCGAAGGGCTGACATTATTATAGCATATAATTATAACGAATCACAGAACTCCATAGGAGTGACATTATCCCGTGCCCAACCCGCTATAGCAATCTATAACCTTCGTTATCCTTAAAGAAGGTCCCGGGTGTTTAAACGGCGGTCTTCCTTTTTTTGAGAGTGCTGTTTCTTTTTCTTCAGAATATTCTCCTTTACGGCTACGGGCACTTTGGTGGGTATTCTACGCTTTTCTTTTTTCAGCGCCTTTTCCAGCATAGCGTAAAACTTCTTAACCACTTTCTCCTTATTGCTTGCCTGCGAACGGCTCTCGCTGGTGTTAATGCGCAATTCGCCGCTATCGTTTATATAACCGCCCAGGTTTTTAAACAGTTTTACTTTTTCGGTATCAGAAAGCAGGGCCGATTCGTTAATGTCGAATATCAGCTCAACTTTGGTTTCGGTAGTATTAACATGCTGCCCACCGGCCCCGCTGCTTTTGCTGGTTTTAAATTTAAATTCAGGTTCAAAATTCCGTTCATTCAGTTTCATGGTACAAAAATGAGAAATGTTTCCATAACTTGAGTTTGAATAAAAGCAGTTATTAAGAGAATAAAAAAACATGCGTCATTGCGAGGCTTTGCGAAGCAATCCCGAAGCGATGGAAGTTTAACTGTTACGCAACGACAGGCCGCAAGTAGTTCCGGGATTGCTTCGCAAAGCCTCGCAATGACGATAATATTTATATACTATGAAATACCTTACCCGAACCATCTGGATACTTTCGCTGGTTAGCCTGTTTAATGATGTTAGCAGCGAAATGCTTTATCCAATACTGCCCCTGTTTCTGCAAAGTATCGGTTTTACCTCGGTGCTTATCGGGATGCTTGAAGGGCTGGCAGAGGCCACTGCAGGGTTTAGCAAGGGCTATTTCGGCAGGTTAAGCGACTCCGCAGGTAAGCGCCTGCCTTTTGTTCAACTGGGTTATTTTTTAAGCGTTGTGGCCAAGTCGATGCCGGGTGTGTTTACCTTTATTCCCTGGGTATTTGCAGCACGGACTACCGATAAACTAGGCAAAGGCATCAGAACAGCCGCCCGGGATGCAATTCTTTCAGACGATACTACGCCTGAAAATAAGGGTAAAGTATTTGGCTTTCACCGGGGCATGGATACGCTGGGTGCGGCTATAGGCCCGGCGCTGGCACTCGTTTTTTTGTATTATAAACCCGGACAATACAGGTTGATGTTCTTGCTCGCCTTTATTCCGGGCATGCTCGGGGTTTTGCTAACGCTGTTCATCAAGGAGAAAAAGCTGCCGCATACACCTAAAGTGTCGTTCAGGTTTACGCAGATATTTGATTACCTGCCAGCTTCACCAGCTGCTTATAAACAGGTAATGGTGGCATTGTTATTATTTGCCTTGTTCAACAGCTCTGATTTGTTTTTATTGATGAAAATAAAAGCAAGCGGTTTAAGCGATCAAGCAGTTATCGGGTGTTATATATTATACAACCTTGTGTTTGCCCTTCTATCCTTCCCCATCGGGCATTTGGCAGATAAGCTGGGTCTTAAAAAAACGATGGTGTTCGGGTTGTTTATTTATGCCGTGGTATATGCCGGGTTCGGAATCAACAATAGCCTTGCAGGTTTTATCATCTTGTTTGTGCTGTATGGTATTTACGCTGCCAGCACAGATGGTATTTCAAAAGCATTGGTTAGTAACCTGGTTACTAAAAGCGAAACAGCTTCAGCCATTGGCACTTATACGGGTTTAAGTTCAATTGCCATGCTGCTGGCCAGCACGCTTGCCGGCTTGTTGTGGAAATACGTTTCACCCTCTTCAGTTTTTTTAGTTAGTGCTGCAGGCACTGTAGTGGCGGCTATTTATCTTTCAACGATGAATTTAAAACCAGATACCAGCAACAAATAAAAGGCAACGCAACAATATAAAAACCCCGAAAGGATAGAGAAACCCTTTCGGGGTGTCAGCGAAATTTTAATTGAGCTTAAAAACAAATGGTACGTTAAACCGTACTTTAACCGCCCGGCCCTGTTGCCTTCCCGGCTTAAATGTTGGCAGCATTTTTATAACACGCGTTGCCTCCCTGTTAAATCCACTTGAAGGGCTTCGTAGTATTTGTATATCCGATATAGTTCCATCCTCGTTAACCGTAAACTGCGTAATTACTTTGCCCGTAATATCGTTATCGCGTTCCATTTGAGGATATTGCGTGTTGTGCGCTATAAAATCGAGCAGCGCTTTTTCGCCACCCGGAAATTCAGGCATCTGTTCAACAAAACCATATACCTGCGGTGTGGGCTCAACGTTTCTGGCCACCTCAAATACCTGGTCATTACCGGTGCCACCGGTTACACCCATGTTTGTTGATGCCGTGGTATTAGTTGTTGTTCCCGACTCGATATTTTCAAGGTCCCTGTTTGCAGGTATTGAATCTTCATGCACCTGGCTTTCGGCTACTACGTGGTGTTCGGTATTTCTGATTGTTGGCACAGCCGCCGCAGTATGTGGTGGTTTGGGAGGCTGTACCGGCGGCTTAACTTTGGCCGCAGGCGGGGTAACTTTACCTACGTCAGTAGGATTTAACTCAGTAATGGGACCAACAGCATTTTTTTACCCGAATGCATATTCTCCCTGATAAAATTTCCCAGGCAAAAAACGGTTAACAGAGACAAAATGGAAAGCATGGCCTGTTTAATTGCCCTGTTAGAATCGCTGCGGAGCACGTATGCGCCGTAGGCTTTGTTCCGATGCTCGAATACCATATCAAGCATACTTGTGTTTGAATAGTTTGCGCTCATAGTATAATGGTTTTGATATATAACGCGGGGGATGGAGTTATTCCATAAAATTTGTGGGATTATTTTTTTTGCCACCCTGGAAAGGGGGTGGTTTCCATTTTTTCATTAATTAGTCCTATAACTAATTGACTATCAATATATTTTCTCTCAAGACCCCTTTCTATCTGGAAACCACCCCTGCTTTAACATTATAAAATATTATACTGTAATATAACATCCTTCTTCGCCGAGTCTCCCCTTTCCGCATGTGCGTTAAGTTAAGGTGTGTTTTTGTAGGCTAAAACCCAGTCCTGGTAAGGCTTTCATGGGCAAAATATAATTACCCTTTAAGTGTGCCAAACAGCCTAACCACCCCGGCGCTGCGCG
>Ga0182030_10006983_pt1 | contig 23651 bp, 14 predicted proteins | sample 812S3MmetaG_FD_121299 | JGI IMG/M metagenome (GOLD analysis project Ga0182030, IMG submission 121299) | Permafrost microbial communities from Stordalen Mire, Sweden - 812S3M metaG (Illumina Assembly) | ecosystem: Environmental > Terrestrial > Soil > Wetlands > Permafrost | place: Sweden...
AGCATCCTAAGAATGCGGCGGCTGCCACTTATGCGGCCGCCAGTATTCTGCAAGGTCCCGCGGAGGCTGCCAATCTCCAACTCGCTCAAACATTGCTGAATCAGGCGATTGCGGCGGATCCGAACCTACCGGACGCCTACTTTCAATTGGGCCTCCTGGAGCAGCAGCAAGGTCGGTGGCAGGACAGCGCGGCTCCGCTTGAGAAGTGCGTTGCAATGAAGCCCACGCTCTCGAAGGCCCGCTACCGGCTCGCGCTAGCTTACTCACGCCTCGGGCAGAAGGAGAGAGCAAAAGAGCAGTTCGCACTTCAGCAAAAGTATAGCCAGCAGGAAAAAGACGAAGTCAATGCGAAGCTGCAAGAAGTGACAACGTTTCTCGTCACGAGCCCCCCCTAATTAGCCGATACGGGCAACTTCCTGAGTTTATTGCATCTTCCCTTGTGGGGGCGTCGCGATCAGAATTCCAGATAGCCTCAGGATTCGCCTAAGTCAATTCATCGAATGAGTCACCTCAAACCGGACCAATCTTGCTGCAGTCGCTTAGGCAATCCACGTCGGCCGGGAGTTGGGGAATGTTCTCTAGCCCATCTCGCGAAAAGGTTTCGGCGCGGCGCATGCCACCGACGATAACCAGAATTACCTTGTGCCCGGAATGAACTCCTGTTCGCGAATTCTCGTCTGGTCGTGACTGGGGAAGCACAAGGCCGGCGACGAGTAGCCCTGCCGCGCGCAGGAATGTCCGCTTGGATTCGTCGACAAGGAATTCGTGACTACTAGCCCACATGGAGTCGATGGGGGTGACTTCACGACCGTTCTCCATAGACATCCCTCTCTAGGTGCACTCACTGCGAGTCCAGCGCCACTGTGAGTCCGCGGTTGTTAGCGGGGCAATTTTATGCGCTCGCCGAGTCGTTTTCAATGACGAGTCGGGCAGGAACGGATGGGTTTAGCCACTAAGACACGCAGAGTTTAAGAAGTTATCATCCGGCGTGCGTGATAAGCTGTATACGAATACATTTCGACAGAGGAAATGCTACATGCGTTTTTCGAAACTTGTGTGCTCTTGCCTTATCTTCGATTTCTTTGCCGTGGCTTTTGTAGCTCTCACCCTTTCCTCAGCTGCGTTCGCTGTGGATGCTCCCCGACTTGCCCAGAAGGATGGTCGTTACGCGCTGGTGGTCGATGGCAAACCGTATCTGATTTTGGGTGGCCAGATTCACAACTCCAGCGGCTGGCCGAACGAGTTGCCGCAGGTTTGGCAATCGATGGCCGCGCTCCATGCCAACACCGTAGAAGCTCCAGTCTATTGGGAGCAGTTCGAGAGCCAGCCAGGTCATTTCGACTTTACGAACATCGATCAGATCGTTGCGGGAGCTCGCGCTCACGAATTGCATGTTGTGTTTTTATGGTTCGGCACATGGAAGAACGGCAACATGCATTATGTGCCCGCATGGGTGAAGAGTGACACCAAGCGTTATCCACGAACGCTAAGGCCCGACGGCGAACCGATCGACGTGCTTTCGCCGATGTCGCGCAATACGCTCGATGCGGACAAGGCAGCGTTTACAGCGCTGATGCACCACCTGAAGGAAATCGACGGTGAACAGCATACCGTGCTGATGATGCAGGTAGAAAACGAGTCGGGAAACATCGGCAGTGTTCGCGACTTCTCTGAGGAAGCAAACCGCGAATTTGCCGGTCCAGTTCCAGCCGACCTTCTATCTGCGGCGCATAAGCAGCCTGGGCCTTGGAGCCAGGTCTTTGGTTCGGATGCCGATGAAGTTTTCCAAGTCTATCACCAAGCAAAATACATTAACGAAATCGCAGCGGCAGGCAAGAAGGAATTTGCGATTCCCTGCTACATCAACGTCTGGGTCAGCTATCCCGCTGCAGAGTTGCCGCAGCGGCAAGTGCCGATCCCGGGAATTCAATATCCAAGCGGCGGAGCCGTTCAGAGATTCGTCGGATTGTGGCGGGCTCTTGCACCCTCCATTGACATGATTGGTCCGGACATCTACAGCGACGATTCCGACTTCTACCGAGACCTGATTCGCGCCTATCGCCTCCCTGACAATCCCTTATGGATCCCGGAAACCGGGCGCAGTGACAACTTTGCCAAGTTCTTTTTCTATGCACTGGGCGATGGAGCTATCGGCTTCTCTCCGTTCGGTGTGGACCAGTCGGGATGGAACATCCTCGGCGATGAGCCATGGAAGGCGCATGCCAACAACTTCGCGCTAATCGAGCCGATGAGCCGTGAGATCGCTCAGTGGGAGTTTGACGGCAACCTCAAGACCAGCGTCGAGGAACCGGGACATGCCCAGCAGGAACTTGATTTTGGCGACTGGCAAGCAGATATTGCCTTTGGGTTTCCTCAACCTGATGGACGAAACGCTCCCGGAACCAAAGACGCCCACGGAGCGGCTTTGATCGCACAGCTTGGTCCGGACGAGTTTCTAGTTACCGGCATTGATGCGAGCATAAGCTTTCATCTGCCCGGGAAGAGGCCGTGGATCCGTAGCGAAATCGTTTCGGCGGAGCAGGGCACCTACGAAAACGGCGTATGGAAGCCGCAGCGGCTTTGGAATGGCGATGAAACGGACCGTGGATTGTGCTTTCACCAGAAGCCTGAGGTTGTGCGCATCCGCCTGGAGAAATTTTGACAACTCTGAAGATTAGGTAATGAAAAATCGGCGCTATTGAATTGAGACGCATCGTCTTCATTGCCTGTGACAAGACGAGGTGATTAACCCGCCTGATCAACCCGCGATCGCATAGAGCATTTTTCGAATCCATGTAGATCCGGATAGAACGGGTTGGTAAGGTCCGGAATGATGAGTCTATAGGTGTCCCTTCGGCCATACTTCAGCGTGGTTGCAACCGGATTGGGAATGAAGTTGAGCTCTTGTAAGATGCGGCGCACATGCCTGGCCGTCTCCTCGGCTACCGCAGGCGATCCATAGATGACGCGAGAGACGGTCGCGCTGGAGACTCCAGCGCGCATTTTTGAGGGAACACGACTGCTTGCAGGCTTCATCTTTTTGTACTCACACTAAACCATGTTTGCAGCTTAGTTGACATGCGCTGTGACCGAAGCTAGTATTGCCATTGATGAATACGTATACAATAGTTGACTGCGATCTACCGAACTCAAGCCAGCCGGTCACTATCTCGGGCAGGCGTGTATGTTGGCAATCGTCGCTCCTGAAGACAGCATCCACGTTGCTGTCGCGCCCCATTTGGGCAGAAGAATCGGTCAGAACGGTGTCGCTGCAATCTGCAGCCAAGCGAAGCAATCCAATCGATTATACCGGCTTGAGTTACGAGACCATGCAGTTGGCAGACCCATCGTTCTTTGCCGCTAACAATCCTGGCCTCATGGAGATGTTCCGCTTCCGGAGCTTGCGCTTTTTTGGGACGAGCGGCGTGCCTCAAATGCAACTCTTTCCAGCGCGCTGCCCTTATCTTTCATGACCGAACTCTATGCAATGAGGTGCAGCAGCTAATGTCCCTTCGATTGAAATCCGCTCTTTTCAGGATCGTCCTATTAGGAGTCGTACTTCCAGCTGTCTCTTTCGCTGTTGCAGGCCAGGCTGCAACACCCCCCGCACATTCCTTCACCATCTCAGGAAACCAGTTTCTTCTCGATGGCAAGCCATATCAAGTGATTTCGGGTGAAATGCACTACCCGCGTGTCCCGCGTGCCTATTGGCGGGATCGTCTACGCAAAGCGCGTGCCATGGGCCTGAATACCATTACGACCTATGTGTTCTGGAACGTGCATGAACCCCGCCCGGGAGTCTACGATTTTTCGGGGCAAAACGACATCGCGGAATATATCCGCGAGGCGCAGCAGGAGGGATTGAATGTCATTCTGAGGCCGGGACCGTATGTGTGCGCTGAATGGGAACTCGGCGGCTATCCCTCCTGGCTGCTCAAGGATCGCAATTTGATGCTGCGCAGTGACGACCCCAAGTACATCGCCGCAATGCAGAACTGGTTTACGCGATTGGGCAAAGAGATCGTCCCCTTGCTGCTGCGCAACGGCGGCCCCATTATTGCTGTACAGGTCGAGAACGAGTACGGCTCATATGGCGATGATCATGCGTATATGGAGGCCGTGAAGTCGGCACTGCAACAGAGCGGCATCACACCAGACGTGCTGTATACCGCCGATCCGCCATCCGATCTCTCCAGAGGTTCGCTACATGAGTTGCCGGCGGTAATCAATTTCGGCAGCGGTGATGCGCAGAAGAGTTTTACCACGCTGGAATTGATTCGGCCTGAAGGGCCGCGCATGAGCGGCGAATACTGGGCCGGGTGGTTCGATCATTGGGGCGAGAAGCATCATGAAACGGACGGAGCGCAGGAGGCCGCCGAACTCGAGTGGATGCTCAAACAGGGCTACTCCGTCAATATGTATATGTTTCACGGAGGCACCAGCTTTGGCTGGATGAATGGCGCCAACAGCAATGGAACGACTTTCCAGCCCGATACGACTAGCTACGACTACGACGCACCACTCGATGAACAAGGTGAGCCGCGGCAGAAGTATTACTCTTTCCGCGACGCGATCGCCCGAGCTACACATCAGCCTCCACCCGCGCTGCTGGCAGATACGCCTCGCCGTGCCTACCCCATCTCTCCGCTTATCGAGACAGCATCTCTGTGGCGCAATTTGCCCAAGCCGATCGACTCGAAGACACTGTTGACTATGGAAGACCTGGACCAGTCCTATGGCTACCTGCTTTACCGCACTGGTTTGGATGAGGGCGATGGAGGCGACCTCGTGCTTGACGGCCTTCACGATTACGCACAAGTGTACATCGATCAGAAGCTCATGGGCACACTGGACCGAAGGCTCGACACCTCCCGTCTGACTCTGCCAGTCATGAAGAGGGCTGGCACGCTAGACATCCTGGTTGAGAATAGCGGGCGAGTCAACTATACCAAGGCGATCCTTACCGAACGGAAAGGGCTCACCGGCATCGTTACGCTTGGCGGAAGGACACCGAAGTACTGGGAAATCTACTCACTTCCGATGGACGATCTGACAAAGTTACGGTTTCTGCCTGAACCTTGTGAGGGCCCGTGTTTTTATCGCACATCAATGGCGGTCACCGGAATGGCCGATACGTTTCTTGACACGCGCGGAGTAAATAAAGGCGAAGTCTGGGTGAACAAGCAGCCGCTTGGCCGTTTCTGGTCCATCGGCCCACAGTACACCCTGTTTACGCCAGGCCCCTGGCTCAATCAAGGGCGCAACGACATCATCTTCTTCGATCTGCTTGGCACGCCCGCGGATGTTCTCAAAAGCGTGATCAAACCAATGTTCGGACCGGCCACAGCGCAACGCGACTGAAGGAAGGCTCGAATGCGGTGAGTCGGTCCAATGCGAGGCTCCCACCTCGCAATGGAGACTCATGATGACCATTCTATTTCGCTCGAACAAGCGGCCCATGCTCACGGCGCTGATCTTCTCTGTCAGTCTACTGATACCGCTTTGGTGCGTAGGGCAGACCGAATCGAGCGTCAGGAGTTCAGCCAATGAATTCCATCCCGGCGAGCTCTGGTACGACACCTCGGGAACGCCGATCGACGCACACGGCGGAGGCTTTCTCTATCCGTTCTGTCCACGACCAGGTTTCCAGAAGCGGTTGGGCCAGTTGAGCCAAATGCCAACGGCCGAATTCTCAACTCAAGCTCAATTCTTCGCCGAATTCTTCGCCGAATTGCGCGCCATAGGGACTCCGAATCCTCCTCTGTACGCCGTTGCTAACATGCGTACCGCTGGACACAAAGCTAAAACTCGTCGCAGGGTCGTCAAAGACGCGTCTCGTCAATTGCGGAAGAAGGGCCTGAACGGACCTGCGGTTGCGACACTGATGAAAGCGTCTGGGCTGATCCCTCCCCAATGACCATTGTTCGCGCCTCATCCCGATACAGCAGCCCGGATCGAAGTGACGTCACGAATGAGCTGCGACGACCGCCGGCTTTCCTCCGGCGTCTCTATTCCTCTTGCGCAAAACACGAGCTACTTTGACGAGGCATTGAATCCTATCTGTACGTCCATCGATGAGGCGTTTTCTATCTGCGCTGGGCCGTCGAATAAGTTATCCGTGATAACTGTGCGTTCCACTGATTTTCCAAGGAAGATATGACGCTTTCTCTGACGGAATTCACACCCCCGTACAAGCAGACTGCCTGAAGTGGCTTGAATCGCCGCGCGTTCTTCTCGACTGCCCCACTCGACAAACGTACAGTCACTCAAGCCCACAGTGCCATTCCCTGCGATCTTGGCGATCTGGTTGCACGGGCCCCAGAACGCGCTGTTGCTGATGCGGACGACACCCGTATTCGTGGCGTGGACGTCAAGCATTGTCGGATCGTCGCCGTGAAATGAGGTAAACTCCCCATTCGCGATGAGAATGCCGTATGGCGCAGATTGTTCTATCAGAATGGCACGGTTGCAATCATCCGCTCCGATTCCCAGAAAGTTTCCATTGCATGCACCGGTCGAAGATTCTACGAATTTATAGCCGACGTGATAACCAAAGCAGAAGGTATTCAGAACATACTCCCAATCCGCGCGGGCAAAGATAAAGGCTTCGCCATTGGCAGTTTGCCATTGATAGACTTTGCTGTGTGAGTTCCACCAGGGATTGAAGTGAACATTCTCGATGCGGCCGATGTCGTAGATGGCATCGACCCAGATTCCTCGCCGCAGCGGTTGGCCAGTAACGTTGCGAATGTTGTGGCGTTCGTTTTGGCTTGCATCGATGCCCTGATAAGGATTCAAGAGTTCCAGATCGAATGCCGCTGGATTCTTGCCGCGCATGGCGATGGTCCACGGATACGGAATGGGATCTTCGTCGGTAAACTGCTCGGGATAGTAAATGGTTAAACCGCTCACGGTGCTGTTTGTGTTCAGCGTAAGAAACGGCTTTCCATCTTCGCTGCCGCGGCCCGCGGTAACAAACAACGCAGTGCCGTCCTCTCCCGGCTTTGGCTGTCCATGGTCGCGAATCCCGTTATGCGAAGACACGCATAGATAGGACCCGCGAAGCCCTATGCCGTCGGGTATCTCAAGCACTCCTTTGAACAGGTACTGTCCGGGCGGCGCGTAAACCACTCCGCCACCAGATGTGTGCGCAGCATCGAGCGCGCGCTGGAATGCAGCGGTGTCGTCGGTTGCCGCGTCCCCAGCGGCGCCGAACGATTTGACGCTCAGAGGAAACTGCGCGGCTTCATGGGCAGGCACTGCTCCATGAGCAACGCCAGGTGCGCCCAGGACACTCATCATCCCAACTGCGCCACCCAGGGAGAGGATATCCCGCCGCGAAGAAGTACTTCTGTCATGAAACGCCATTGCTGTTCTCCCGGATTGCTGTGCTGGAGCTATGCCGACAACTCCAGTTATTCCGCCGCACTCAGGCCCGTACGTTCGTTGCTCATCGACGGAGGAGCGTCCTCGGGCCTGCTGCCCCACTTCGTGTTCGGCCTGTCACCCATCTCCAGAACCAATGTGCCCCCGTTCGCAATCGCGGAATGCGGAAACCACGCTCGATCGAGGGGCTTGCCGTTCAGCTCAGCGGACTGAATGTACTTGTTGCGCGCCGAAACGTGGTCGGCCAGAATCGTGAAGAGCTTCCCTGGTCCCAACCGAATCACAGTTTTGGAAAAAATCGGACTTCCGATTTCATACACCGGGCTTCCAGGACATACCGGATAGAACCCAAGCGCGCTCAGCACATACCAGGACGAAGTTTCTCCGCCATCGTCATCGCCCGGAATTCCCAATGGGCCGTCACCATACCAGACATCCATTAGTTGTCTAACGCGCCGCTGCGTCTTCCAGGGTTGGCCGGAAAAGTCGTAGAGATAGGGGATATGAAAGCTTGGCTCGTTGCCTTGTGCATAGAGCCCGACCAGCCCTGTGGCGTCTGGAAACTGGGCGAGAAATTCATACTTGGAGGTGCCATACTGCTCTACGAACAAACGGTCGAGCTTGTCGTTGAACGCTTGCCGGCCGCCAAAGAGATGGATGATTCCCGCAACGTCTTGCTGGACGCCAAAGGTGTAGAGCCACGAATCGACCTCAGTGAAGTAATCCCTTCCACCTTGTCCGCCACCTAACTTCGGATCGAAATGCTCGACCCACTTACCGGCTGCATCCTTGGGCGCCATAAATCCGATGTCCGCGTTGAAAACATTCTGATAGTTCCTGGCCAGTTTCTCGAAGTACTCCGCATCCTGTTTTTTGCCAAGCGCCCGAGCGAGTTCTGCGGCTGACCAATCGTCGTAGCTGCTTTCAATCGTCACAGAGACTGCCTGCCGGCGCTCAGGTGTGACCTCTGGAACTGTTTCGCTCTGTCCCCAATCCAGCGCCGGGAAGAATCCCTTCTCAAAGTACACGCGATCAAGGCTTGTGAGCGGTCCACGGCTCCAGGGAAGCATGGTTGCTTCGCGAGAGTTCTTTCGAATGGCCGCATACGCTTCTTCAACGTCAAAGTCGCGATAGCCTTTGGAATAAAGATCGAGAATGAATGGAGCAACATGATGGCCAATCATGACGGCCTGCTCTCCGGCCACTGAAGGAAACGACGGGAGCCAGCCGCTTTGTTCATACATGCGGAGGTAAGAGCGGACCATATCCTCCTGTTGTGGTGCATTCAACAAGAGCTGTAGCGGGTGCAGCGAACGGTAGGTGTCCCAAAGGCCGTCATCAATATAAAAGTCATGCCCGTCCGCATTGTGCACGGTGTGATCATAACCGCTGAAATACTTTCCGTCCTCGGTAATGTCGGTCATGCGGCCGAGAGACCGGTAGAGTGCCGTATAGAAAATGGTGCGCTCGCGCTCGGTTCCTCCTGCTACGTCAATCCCGGACAGCGCATTGTTCCACACTGTACGCGATTGCAACTTCACTTGATCAAAGGTCCACTTGGGTATCTCCCGCCTCAGGTTTTTGCGAGCCTGGTCCGTGCTGATGTAAGAGATGCCCACGCGAACCTCAATCTGATCTCCCGCTGTCGTGGCAATGTCGCCGACAATTCCGATGTTGTCGCCTGTTTGCTCCGCGGCGTGCGAAAGATCGTTCATCTTCCAGGTCTGATAGGAGTTGAGAGGCCGGGAAATCTTCGCGTAAAAATATTCGCGCGTCTCCTTGTCTGTATCCGACGTTTTCCCAACAGTGCCTACGATCCTCTGACTCCCTTGTACAGTGTCATCTCCAATCACTTCGAGCTTTGCGTCATCTCCCTCGTAGAGTGTCAGGTGCGCATGGGCGCTGGCAGGAAAGGTAAACCGGTAATACGCTGCATGGTCCGTGGCCGTGAATTCCGATTTGATCCCCCAGGCCTGTAAATCGGCTTCGTAGTAGTACGGCGTCGCAGTTTCAAAGTCGTGGTCAAAACCAGAAGCGTATGTTTCCGGGCGAGTCCCAACTTCGCCTTCCGAAGCCATTAGCGTCGCGGCGCCGAGTGGAAAGCCGTATATCTTGTCCGCAAGAAATCTGTCATTGATGCCGGGAGTTGTGATCGGCGCAAGCCGCGCCATGCCATGAGGGCGCTGGACATAGGGAATCGTCGCCGTGAGCAGTTGGCCGATTCCTCCGATGTTAGGTGATACATAGTCAACCGGATCTTTCTGCCGGTGTACCTGGGCCAAGGCTGCGCCCCTTAACAAGACAAACAATGCCAACGTCGCTGCAAGCGTTTTCATTCATCTCTCTTTTCCTTGTCTCTCCGTTGGGAATTGTCAGCAAAAAATGTGGCATTTCGCTCACGACCCTGCTTTCCCTTTACCGGCTGATGACAAATGTTGCGGTGAGTGAGGCTTGTGAAGATCCGCCAACCCAAATTGTGTAATGACCCGCTTCAACCTTCCATTCGCTCTCCGCGTTCCACACCGCCAGCTGGCTCTGAGGAATTCGAAAAGTTACATTCTTCGTTTCTCCGGGATCGAGAGCGATTCGAGAGAATCCCTTCAAAGAGCGGTCAGGGGTTTCGACGCTGCCCACATCTTCTCGAACATACAGTTGAGCCACTTCTTCCCCGCGCCGGCTGCCGTCATTGGTCACATGGACGGTCGCCAGGATCTCTCCATCGCTTCCGGACGCAGGGCCGTGCACAGCGAGATGGTCGTAGCGAAACGACGTGTAGCTCAGGCCGAATCCAAAGGGAAATACCGGGGTCCCGTCATCGTCTACATACTTATGAGTTCTCGATGGGTCGAAGTTATAAAAGTTGGGTAACTGCCCCACACTGCGAGGAAATGTGACAGTGAGCCGCCCCGCGGGATTGTTATCGCCAAACAGAGTCTCGGCGATCGCCTTGCCTCCAAACTCTCCTGGATACCAGGCTTCGAGAATGGCTGGAACATGCTCCTTCGCCCAGCCGATTGTTAATGGCCTGCCATTCTCCAGAACCAGGACCACGGGTTTTCCGGCAGCGACGACTGCCTCCAGCAGTTGTTCCTGATTGCCGGGCAGATCTATGTTGGTTCGATCAAATCCCTCGCCTGAAATGCCCTGCCATTCTCCCAGACCAAGGATGACTACGTCCGCGGTTTGTGCCTTGGCAGCAGCCGTCGCGATGTCCTTGCCTGTGTCGTATTCCACAGCGGCCTGCGGAACCAGTGCGCGTATTCCAGCCAGCAGGCTAATGTGCACGCCGTTCGACTCATTTTCGTAGTCGCCATACCGCGCGACATCGGCATTCGGACCAATCACCGCGATCTTCCTGGTGGATTTCGATAGCGGCAGGAGATGACCCTCGTTCTTAAGGAGAGTCATGGACTGGCGTGCCGCCTCAAGCGTGAGATCAAGATGCGCCTGGGACCGGTATGTCCGGGCGCGCAGACCGGGATCGGTAAAGGGGTGATCGAACAAACCCAAAGCAAACTTGACGCGGAGCACCGAGCCAACTGCGCGGTCCAGGTCCGATTGAGGAAGCGAACCCAGGCGAGAGCAGTCCACAAGCGCCTTCTGAAAAACCTCGTGACTGAAGTCGTAGAACTGCATGTCAACCCCGGACTTGATGGCCAGACATACAGCATCCTCGGGCGTGGCGGCAACATGGTGCACATTGTAGAGGCGCTGAATTGCTCCCAGGTCGGAAAGCACAAATCCCTTGAACCCCCACTCTTGACGCAATATCGTCTTCAGCAGGAATGGGTCGGCGGTAATCGGAATTCCGTCGATCTCGTGGTAGGCGGCCATGACTCCCATCGCCTTCCCGTCCCGAATTGCCGGCTCGAACGTCTTGAGCATCACAGTGCGCAACTCGCGCTCGCCGATATGCACCGGCGATGTATTCGTGCCACCTTCCGGAGAACCATGACCGGCAAAATGCTTAGGCTCGGCCACCACAGTGTGGTCGCTGTCCAGCGTCTCTCCCTGGGCTCCCTGCACATACGCCAGCCCGAGTTGGCCCGTGAGATAAGGGTCCTCACCGTAGTCTTCCTCCACGCGCCCCCAGCGCGGCTCGCGTGCAAGGTCCAGGACGGGCGCAAGGATCATATCCACCCCGGTCGCCCGCGCCTCAGCCGCGATGGCTGCGCCTACGTTTTGGACAAGTCCCGGATTCCAAGTCGCTGAAAGTCCAATCGGAGTGGGAAATACCGTTCCGGTATCGAATCCGTGTAATCCCTCTTCGATGAAAAGCACTGGAATGCCGAGGCGATTGTGGGCCAGCACCCACGCCTGAATGGCGTTTGCCTGTTCCGGCGTCGGATTCAAGTCGTGGATCGCGCCTACGCCTAAATCGCTCCATAAGGTCTGCGCCTTGTCCGGAAGGAAATGGGCGGTGGCAGCGGCGTGCGTTCCATCCGTGTGCGCGTCCATTAAATCAGTCGCGCCGGAATAGAGGTCGAGTTGTCGGACTTTCTCCTCCACGGTCATCCGGCCCAACAGATCCTGGACACGCCGCTCGATGGAGATTCCGGGCTGTTTATACAAGGCGCCGGAGCCGGTTGCCGGTGCACCCCCTTGCGCCCCGGAAGTTGCGGGATGGGCAAAGAAGAACGAAGCGATCAGCGACGCAACAAAGGCCCCCGCAAGGCGCAACCGAAGCGCCGCCTTCCAGCTCTTGCCCCAAGTAAAGATGGGCGCAGGCATGCTTGAGACGGAAGCAGTGATGCGGAAGATGGATCTTTGCGGCTCTGCAACTCCCAATCCTGAGTGCGGATCATGCACACAGATCGCGACGTCTCTTTCACTGTTTGGTTTCGTCACTGCGCGCTTTGCTCCCGGTGTTTAGTTAAGGCAAGGATCACACTAAGTGACAGGCAGAGGAAGAGGCAACGTTAGCACGGTTCTATGCTCGCTTCTAAACAGTTGAAAAAAATACAGTTGCGCAAACGGCCTTCGGCTAACGGTAGATACCGTCGCAGAAAAGGTACGAGTCGCGAGAATGCAGTCGCTGGCTCGTGTGTTGCTTCAAAGAAAAAGACGAATGGGTGACTCAGAGAGCCGAACCCATGATCTGTGTTTGCAGGAGTCGGACTTCTGCTCTGCCTCAAGTCGAGGGGGAGTGTAGACATCCGCAGGGTGGAATGCGAGAATCATTTTCGCAGACTTTCCCTATGCAAACTCCCTCGACGACCGATTCCCGCATCGCCGAATTCGCAAAACTTATAGAAACCAAAGGGGATATTGCGTCTCTTCAAACTCACTTGAAGGAAGTGATTGAAGGCGACGTATTTAAAGGGAGCCACCGCAGCGGCCAGTTTCTCCAGTACATCATCGATCAAGCGATAGCCGGCCACTTCGAATCGCTGAAAGAGCGCGTCATCGGCATGGAGTTGTTTGGCCGGTCGGCTTCCTATGACACGGGAGACGATGCCATCGTTCGGGTCACCGCCAGCGATGTCCGCAAACGCTTGTTGCAACATTATGGCCGCTATGGAGCCACCTCCGAATACCGCATCAATCTCCCTTCAGGGTCCTACATTCCTGAAATCACGCGTGTCCCGCATGGCGAAGCCGCTCTTTTCGATGCGGCTCCGCCACATGGGGAGACTGGCCACGCGCGCCGTGATACCCCTGGGCCCCAACAGGAATCCGTGCCGGCAGCTTTGGTGATTGAAGCTTCTGCGCATCCCCAGGTCGAAGCGACACCACCCAGACGCCTCGGCAGGTATCGATGGCTATTCCTTGCCGGCTTGATCGTGGCAGTCAATCTCACAATGTGGGGCATCTTCTGGAGCCGTTCTGCGTCCATTGAGACTCCACATACTTCCGTTCTCCCCCTGTCGGCGCTTTTCAGTTCCTCCCATGCCATCGAGCTGATCACCAGCGATCCAAATATCGCCGATATCCAGGGAATTACCGGGAGCGAAGTCACCGTCTCCGACTACGCCAATCACAAATACATTCCGGCCCCCAACAAGCTCACGCCCGAACAGGATTATTTCTGCAAGAACATTTTGCGGGGGGACAATTCGGCCGGCGTCGATGCACCGATTGTCGCAAAGATTGCCGCGCTGGCTCAGGCCAATTCAAAGAACATAGAAGTCCGCACGGCCCGCAGCATTCAAATTACAGACTTGAAGTCCGACAACAACTTCATTTTTCTGGGAAGCCCGCGTTCCGACCCATGGTTTTCCCTCTTCAGCGACCAGTTGGATTTCCGGTTTGTCTTCGACAAAGGCTCCGGCTCGGAGTCAATTCGCAACTTTCATCCGCGCCCAAACGAGTCACCTCAATATGTACCCACCGCTGCCGGCTGGGCGACCGGCGATTCGTATGCCATCATGGCTCTGGTTAAGAATCCCGACCAGAGCGGGCAGGTCCTTCTGCTTGCAGGAGCGAACGAAGAAGGGACCGAGGCTGCCGGTATATTTGCAAACGATATGCCTCGGCTCTCGACCGAACTGCGTAAATGCGGCATCACGCCAACTGGTCCCATTCGGCATTTCGAGATGTTGCTGCATCTGAACACCATGGCCGGCACTCCGAATAACGTCGATCTGGTAGCGTGTCACATCCTGCCGGACAGTTCCGCCCACTGACCACCCCTTGACTGACAGGTGCTCATGTCCCCGGGCGCTGGCTGGAACCTGGTTGCGGTCGCGCCGCTTCTCGAGTGCGAGAACAATTGAAGGTTGACTGCATCCGCTATGGCCTGGAGGCCGGCGTTGTTGGGATGAAGATGATCGCCGCTGTCGTATGCCGGCAGATACCGAGTCGGGTGCACCGGGTCGTGAGTGGCCGCATCCTGATCGACCACTCCATCACAGCCGCTTGATTTGCCGCGGACAAATGCATTGATCTTTTCCCGCGCGGCCTCGCCCGCCGGCGTCCAGTAACTGGCTCCTTGATACGGCGTCAAAGTGGAACAAACAAAATTGATTTGCTTCTCGTGCGCTCTCGTAATCAGACGCCCGATCGCCGCAATCAACTGATCGCCCGCCGGCGGGGGGCGGGTCGATCCGAGATCGTTGATGGGATCGTCGGAAAAGATCACCCAATGGACTCCGGGCTGATCAATTACATCGCGTTCGAAGCGGGCCTCCGCACTGTCGCCCGCCCCGGCAACAAGCAAGCGATTCCCGCTGATCCCCTGGTTGAGAACACCGATCTTCATTGCGGCATCGCCCAGTCTCTGCGCCAGGTCGTTGGGCCAGCGCCGATTCGTGTCCGCAGTCGAGGCATAGCCATCGGTAATCGAAGCACCCAATGTTGCTACCGATCCAAGAGCAGCCGGATCCTGCACGTCGAGATTGAGCAGAAAGTAGTAGCTCCCGGTTGTTTTGACGCCAGAGAGGTTAGTGTCTCCACTTACATCTCCATCCGCGATGTAGCTCGTCTGAAATCCAGATCCGTGGTAAGTGGATGCTGGGTTCGCCTTGGGGAGATAGAAACTGATGGCAACGTCGGCAAGACGAGGAACCTGGAATTCAATAGGGTCGCTTACGGCAGTAGCTCCGGGCTGTACAATAATGGAAGATAGCCCGCCGAATTGAACAGTTCGATCCGTGCCAGGGACGATCGAGGATCCTGTGGTCCGCAGGGCAATGTGTACATCTTCGATCGTCAATGGTTCTGAGCCAAAAAGATTCGAAATTTGAATGCGCGCCCTATGTCCGCCAACACTGGTATGCACAATCTGCCGAAGCGTCTGCTTGTCGAATCTCATTCCCGAGTTATCGCGCATGGGTGAAACCGCCCATGTTCCTGTCCACGGCAGAGTAATATCTTGTGCCATCAAGCGAGATGAGAACAATCCCAGGAACACCATCGCCGCTAGAGTTACAACGGAAGCAGCCGCAAACGCCGCACGCAATCGACATCGGCTAACTCTGCATTCTTCGGCCGCCATGTTACCGCCTTTGGGAATCTCTGCTTACGGTGTCGAGTCGTTTACGGCCTCTCCAAACCGCTACTGTCCGCCAGGGTCGACGATGACCACGTCTTTGGCTCTGGATTGCGGAGTTACTTTCAGATGCGTGATTTTGCCGTTCTCCACGTGTCCTTCCAAGGTGGTTCGATAAGGCGCGTGAACTTTGAAGTCTGCGGTCCAATCATTGGGCCACGCGGGCAGCAGCTGAATCCGTTTCCCATCGAATTGAGTCAGCATTAGTTCCAGAGTCATCATCCCCGTGCCACCGTCGTCCAGGTCCGGAATCCAATCGCCTCCCGCTTTCCAGAACCACGAGAAACGCTCATCGCCATAATCCGTGAACTCGTCGATGGCAGCCTTTTTCGCCACGCCAGTCAATCCCAGCACGGCAGATTGCGGGCCATCCTGTCCCCAGCAGACGTCCCACGGAAAGCGTCGAGCAGCAAACGTGTTTCGAGCGAGACTTAGATCCGCTTTGCCCACCCCATAAATCCGATATGGAAAGGCGGTGTAAAGCTCGGGGTTCTCCGCGTTGCTCGTCTTGCCATAACTCTCGGCGGGAAGAATGGTCGGCATGCCATCGGGATCGCCCTTGCCGAACGGCGGAAGCCTTCCATCTGCTGTCTTGCCAACTGCAATGGCTGGCAGGTCGGCGAGTTCTTTGCTCCAGGCACTTCGTTGCACGGCCGATATCATGCCCGCGGGAAGCTTCAGAAGCCGCGGCAGTACCGATTTGAGTCCGGCGATATCGGGCGTTGGATTCACCGCGATTCTTTGATAAGTCTCCAAAGACTGAGTTGGAGCGAGTTTTATCTTTCCATCCTCGCCGCGGGGCCAATGCAGGTTGTAGTACGTCACGATCGGATCGGCAAAGGGGATGATGTCCCGGCGCGCAAAGTCCGCATCTTGCGTGTCGTCGTACTCGTCCAGCATCTGCGAAATGACTTCCAGCGTGCCTTGAATGTGATAGCGCATCCACTCGCTTCTAACTTCGGTGGTCGGATTGTCCCAGCCAAAATCGTTCAAGTTAGGCAGGCCCCAGAAATTGATCGTTTCTATGAAGGCCGCGCCTGCGTGGTGAAAGTACAACTGGGCCCGGTCTTTCGCGAGCGGCAACGCATTTAGATAAAGGTCGAACCAGGGTTTGAGTAAGTCCGAATCGCCCGTCTCGATGAGCGGCCAGTAAAGCAGCCGATTGTTCTGGTTCCAATAAGAGCTGCCCCACGCCCGGTAATCCGGGTTGTGATCTTTGTTGGTCGATTCTGTGCTTCCTGTCATGTCGTGCCCAACGGTAAACAGGCCGCCGTTGAACTTCGTCGGGTACGCGCCGCGCGAAGAAGCGGCCATCATGTAACGCTGCATGATGAAACCTTGCGAAACCTTCTGCGCATCCTCTGTGCCTGAAACGTGAATCCAACTCCGGTTCCAGAAATCATGCCACCATTGTTGATGCGCCGCCCAGGCTGCCTGAAGCGGAACTGTGTTCACCTTCTCAACCAGCGAATCAACATCGGACTTCCAGGCTTCTGGCGAAGCTGTCCCCGTTTTGGTGAGTGCGATCACGTCGAGCCGCAGACTTCTTCCCGGCGCTGCCGACTTCAGCGCATGGTCGTCGCTGCTCACCAATCCCGGACCCGCCATCACCGCGCCAAAACAACGATGCTCCAACGGATCAGGATACTTTTGCAACAGCGATTGCAGGTGCTCTTGCTTGAACACGATTGGATAGATGCTGGATGAGTTGAAGTGATACCAGGCGACCTGGCTTCTGCTGGCAGGCATTACCGTGTCCGCTTCAAAGTTTAGCGGGATGGCGTGGTTACCCAGTCCAAAGAGGCCGCCTTTATCTGGAGAAGATTCATCGTAGGGATGAGTTCTGGTGCGCCACAGTTCGAGCCTTGCCTGCATTGTCGCCGGATGATCCAATTGCGCCTCAACATGAATCGCCGGACGATTCGCATCAATCCACACTCGCACGGTATTCGCGCCGCTCGTGATTTGAATGCTGCCGTCTTCCAGGTGCAAAACCTGTTTAAAGTCTGACGCGCCAAGAAATGGATTCGGCGCGAAATGAATCCGCACGCGGCCGAGTTTGTCCAACTTACCCAGTTCCGACCAGGCGTCTGCTTTAGCCACAAGCAATAGGAGGTCGCCGTTCTCGTCTGTCCAGACGTTGGCAGCAAGGTCGCCATTGCCAATCGGCATCGAGTCGTTCTCGTTGTGCCCCAGTTCCGTCCACATAACATCGTTGACCGAGACGAAGGGATTCTCGGAGGCCAGAGTTACCGCCGCCCCAAGCAAGCTGATCCATAGTCCGAGCCCGATATTGTGAAGAAGGCGTTTCATAGGTTGTGCGATTACCTGTCTCCCTGGTCATTCGCGCCTCTATAACTGGGCGCTGAACGACCGGCGCGCTTGGAAGTCTATTCACATGGAAGTACATGCTCTTCCGCGGCTTCGATAAGCAATTCAAGAACATCCTGGAGGTTCGGGATTGTATCTCCCTCTTCATGCAAATCGCGCCCAAGGGTCAATTTTGTCACGTTGAGAACCTCGCGACCTCCGGGATCGACAACTCTTACATGGAGTGTGTACTTCCGGCCGATTTCAAGCAGCCTGGCTCGATGCTCCGACTCTTCCGCTTGCTGCTCGGCGCTAGCGGTGTGAATACACTCGCGAGTCCTTGCGTACTTTGAGTTCCTCGCCTTCGCATTTTCTTGCATGGTTCCCTCCGTCCTCTAGAATAGGGGCAAGTGTGTATTTCCTCATCGAACAACTCAAGCTCTGCGCCGAATAGCATTACTACTTTCCCAAGGTGTTAGTCGGACACTCAATCCATGCAGCAATGCCCCGCTCACCTCACTGTTGTCTGCGGAGCCGCTTGAAATTTTTCCAGATGGGCCTTTGCCAAGTCAGGTTGTTTCAACTTCTGATAGAGTTTTGCCAGCAGAAAATGAACCTGGGCATCGCTGGTGCCCATCTCCGACAGAGTCAACGCTCGCTCTCCTTCGCGAGCGGCATTCTCGAGATCTCCCTCGAAGTCGAGTCCCTTCGCCAATTCAAAGTGCGCATCGCGGGACGCGGGATCATCCTCAATAGCCCGCCGATCCTTTTCAATGCTGTCTTTGTACCTGCCCATGACTAACAGGTACCTGCCGTATGCGACGAGAATCGATGCGCTTTGCGGCGATTTTTCCGGAGAGAGATTCTCAGCCTGCTGGTAGAGTTTCTCCGCCAGAGCCGCATCTCCCAGGGCTTCGTGCGTCATTGCAAGATAGAACACAGGCAGGGGACTTTTGGGGGAGAGCGTTTGGGCTGTCTGCAGTGGTGCAATCGCCAATTTGAAATCGTTTTGTGTGTAGAAAAAAACTCCCAGGAAGAATTGCGCCTCTTCCGATGTTGGATCAGCCGTAATTGCCGTGATGAGGCAGCTCTTGGCAACATCCGGACGGTGCGCAAATTGGGCCAGCCGGGCCTTGAGCACCAGGGCCGGAACCATGTATGGGCTCTCATGCAGGGCAGTATCGACTTCGCTGACAGCCTCGTTGAATTTGTGCTGAGCAAAATCCTGCTTTGCGTTCTCGTAATGCTGCGCCGGGCCGACTGCGAGTTGGAGTGCCAAGAGCCAGATCATACGAGCTTGCCCCCAGGCGCCAGGGAGTAGTACCTGCCGGCGCGCACATGTTCGAAGCGGTCCGTGCGTCCGATCGCCCTGGGCCATTGAACCTGAATCCAATCGGCATACTCTGCCGGCCCCAGGCCTAACACATCGCGCGGGTCACAGGAAGAAAGATAGCTTCCGCCGCCTCGCTTGAAGATACCGTGCTCGACACCATTCGCCGACCACGTGATCCTGGCGCCAACCATAAGTCCGGTAAGATTCAGTCCGATCCATTGATTCGCGTTGCGAACGGTATTATGCAGGATCAGCGGAGCGTCGCCACTTATTCCCACAACGACATCGACACGCCCGTCATTATCCAGATCGCCAACGGCAAGTCCCCGTGCCGGATACGACTCTTTGAACGCTGGACCACCCGCGGCGCTGACGTTATCAAACCCGTTGCCATTGTTGTGAAACAGCAAAAGCGGTTCACGATAATGCAAACTGCTGGTGATCGATTCGATCAGATCGTCCGGGTGCCCATTGGCCAAAATCAGATCCGGTCGTCCATCTAGATCGAAATCGACAAAGCGGCAGCCCCATCCTGCGTCCATCATCGTTGCCATGCCGATTCCAGTCGGTCCGGCCACATCCTGAAATGAGTTATCTCCGGAATTGTGGTACAAGGAATAGCGTTCGCGGCTGATGTTGGCGACAAAGAGATCTTGCCGCCCATCCCCATCGTAGTCGATCGCATCCGCGCCCATGCCGGAGCGAGCCGCGCCATCTGCGCTATATGCCACTCCAGCCTGGAAACCAATCTCTTCAAACTTGCCGCCTCCTTTGTTCAGATACAGAAAGTTGCAAACCGAATCATTGGCGACAAACAAGTCCAGCAAGCCATCGTTGTTGATATCTGTCGCGACCACACCAAAGGCCTTCCCAGGATACTTTCCAATCCCGGAAGAGGCGCTGATGTCGATAAAGGTACCGTTGCCATTGTTCTTATAGAGACGGCTCGGCCATGGCTCAAAGGTCTTGGGATAGCAATAATGGCGAACCCCGTTCGTGCTGCAATCACGTTCCAGCGACTTAGAGTACTTTACGAAGTGACAGACAAACAGATCGAGCGTGCCATTATTGTCGGAATCAAAAAAGACGGCGCTTGTGAACAGGCCCGGCTCATCCAGTCCCGCAGCTTTGGACACATCCGTGAAGGTTCCGTCATGGTTGTTGTGATAGAGAATCATCCGGCCATAGGTTGTTATCAGAAGATCAACCCATCCGTCCCCATCGTAGTCGGCGGCGGCAACTCCGATGCCGAAATCTCTTCCCGCCACGCCTGCCTTTTCCGTCACATCGGTAAAGGTTCCGTCGCGGTTGTTATGGTACAAAGCATTGCGCAGCGGCTTTGCGGGCTGAAAGAAATCCGCCGGGCCGCTGTTGACAAAGTACAGATCCATCCAGCCGTCGTTGTCGTAGTCGAATATAGCGACTCCCGGGCCCATCGATTCAGGCAAGTAGCGGAGCGTCGAAATTGCATTGTCGTGCTTCCAGGTGATGCCCGTTTTCTGGGCTGTCCATGTCTCGAAATATTGCTCAGGGAGCTTCTCGAAATCGATGCCGGCGCCTGGGGATGGATCTCGCAATAGTGGCAGCGCTCGGGAGTTCAAACTGGCCGCGCCCAGCACCGCTAAGCCTGTTACAAAGTTTCGTCGCGTAAAGGCCAACTTCATTCCTCCCCAACGTGCTGGCGGCCCATCGGGAGTCGTCTGCGTGGCAGCTCTCCCTTTTCGAAATGAAATCCGCCTAGGATATCGTTTGCACTCCACGGCGTCTGCAAGGAACTCTCTCCTGAAAGTTAACAGGCCAGATGAATTCATCTGGCCTGTTGGTTGGAATTTCACCCAAATTGACGCTTAAAACTGGATTCTCGCCACAATCTCGCCACTTCTCGGAGCAAAGTTCCCGCCTGCGCCGGAGATGCTGTTGCCTAGGTAACCGAAGCCGTTGGCAATGCTTCCGTCGCCGTTATATTGCGGAGCCTGAGCAAAATTTCCCGTATTGTTCAGGCCGGGATATGCCCAGCGGTTGAAGACGTTGAAGAAATCCGCGCGGAGTGAGAACTTCAAGCCTTCTTTGATGTTGATGGCCTTGCCAAAGCCCAACTGTTCGCTGGGATATCTGGGGCCACGATAGTCGCCGAAGTAGGGCTTGGAAGTGGAGTAGGTTCCTGCGGCCGGGCTTGCCCACGCGGCGGGGTTGAGAAAGAACGTGGTGTAGGGGTTACCGCTGTGATTATTGAGACCGTGCAAGAAGAGCGGCTGGCCCGCAACGCGATTCGCAAAGACGCTGTTCCCGTTATTACTCGATGTAAAAGTTACAGAATTCAGCTGGAACGGCGTCTGCGTATTGGGCACCTGAATCAGGAAACCGCTCTGGTAATGGAAGATGCCGTCGGTTGTCCAACCCGAAAACAGTGCTGCCTTCCAGCCACTGTGCGCAAAGCCGAACCGCGGCACCTCATAATTGAAATTGAAGTTAATCATCTGCGGTTGGTCGATGGCCAGAAAGGTTTTCTGGCTCTTGGGTGGCAGGGTCGGATCCTGTATCGGGATCGACGTGGTGTAAGTCCCAGTGCTGGAGACTGTCCCTAAATCTTTCGACCAGGAGTACCCGAGGCCGCCCGACAGTCCTTTGCCGATCCGCTTGGTGACTTTGACTTGAAGCGCGTCATACCAGGTATTACCATCGCGCTCGTATTGGTCGCCAATATTTCCGAATTGCGGGAATGGCCGTAATGCTTGAGCCAGGGTCTGATTGGTCGGGAACCCGGCGTACGGCGCAGTGAAGCCTCTCGCCGCTACAGTGGGAGAAGAGATCGACGAGGTAAGAAGGGCTTGGTCAGCCGGGTTGGTAACGTCCAATCCGTGCTGCGCGATGACCGATACAGGGAGTTGGTTGATTACGCTCAGACCGTCGGATTCAAGCCAGACACCACGGTTGTCGATGAAAGATGCTTCAACGGATAGATCCCTGGCGATCTCACGCTCAATGCCGAAGGTTGTTTGGAAGAAGCGCGCAGGTTTGCCGTTGTTTGGAACCGTGTAATTTGGGGGTGACTGGATTGAACCGGGACCGGGGTAGGCGCCAGGGTCGAAGTTGGTGGCTGTCAGAGTCGCAGCGGAGTACGGTATACCGTTGGAAAACTGGCCGGCGGCAAGACCATACGAAGGACTGTTGAGGAACACCTGGTTGAAGCCAAATCCCTGGTTGCTGTAGTTGATTTCATTCATGAACAGTTGCTGGCCGGAGTAAAATCCAGATCCCGCATGAATCACCGTCTTGTCATCCAGTTGATAGTTGACGCCGAGGCGCGGCTGAATCATCCAGGGATAGAACTTCTCGTAGATGCAGTTGCAGCGCCCGGTCCCATACCCCTCGTATTCGGTTCCACCCAACAGGCCGCCAGCCGACGGATTCACGACGGTCGGGCTGAATTGGGTTTCCCGGTTATGCTGTTCGTGCTGCATCTGTTCCAAATCCCAACGCAGTCCGTAATTCACCGTGATTTTGCGCGTGAGTTTCCAGGTGTCCAGCGCGTAAATCCCGCTCTCTTTGCGGTGAAACCATTCGATGTTATCGTTGCCGATACTGGCGCTATTCAACTGCCCAAGAGCGAAGCTCGCAAAACCATCGCCCAAGCTGGTGCCACTTGGGAAATTCCCTTGGGTGGACGGCAGAGACGTCTGAGAGGAACCGAAGCCGTAGTTTCCGGCCGACAGGTCGTTGTGAGTGCCGAAGACTTGATGGCGGAGATCGGCGCCAAATTTGAAAGTATGACTGCCGTGGATCCAGGTCGCGGATCCAGTGGGATACCAGTTGTCGTCATAAAACGGAGCGTTGTTGTTTCCCAACTGAGGGACGCCCTGCTGGTTGGTTTGGAGTCCGTAGATGATCGGGAAGGTGCTCGCGGCGCCGCCAGGCATGTTTGCCGCCGTGTTGAGCCCAAGAGACGACGCCTGGATGTCTTGCACAAAAGCATCCTGCGCGGCGCTGTGGCGCGTAAAGTCGAATCCGGCGTGAAGCACAAGTCTGGGCGTAGCCGTATAGTCCGCATTGAGATACACCTGCGGAGCCGGGGTTGTGTTCCACCGGGTCTGAGCTGCCGGGCCGTTGATGCCGTCAGCCGCATTGTCCTTGTTGGACTGCTCGGCGATGTAATACCCCGACAGGTGCCATGCCTGACCGATGGAGTGATCGATTTTGATGCTGGTCAGGTACTGGAATTTATTGTTCGGCTGGTTGTTCGGGTAGTTGTTGTTGAGCGCGCCGGCAGTGGCCCCCGATGGAGTAGGAATGAAGGGAAGAACCGCCTGCGCCACCGGGTCCCAGGTGCTGGGCGCACCGATATTGTTGTTCGGGAAGGGATTGCGAACCAACGAGCCATCCGGGCACGTCGAAGTCGAATTCGGGTTGTAAACCGCGCCATTGATCAATGTCCGGCCCAGGCAATCCACCATTGGCGTTCCATCGGAATTGACAATGGGTCCAGCCAGCAGAGCGCTTAGATCGCCATTGCGATAGGCCGTCGTGGGAACCGTGATGGTTCCATTGTTAAGGGTTTGCGCGTTGTGGTACTCCTCGTAGGCGAAGAAGAAGAACGTCTTGTTGTGGCCGTTGTAGACGTGAGGGATTACCACC
>Ga0182030_10006984_pt1 | contig 23650 bp, 21 predicted proteins | sample 812S3MmetaG_FD_121299 | JGI IMG/M metagenome (GOLD analysis project Ga0182030, IMG submission 121299) | Permafrost microbial communities from Stordalen Mire, Sweden - 812S3M metaG (Illumina Assembly) | ecosystem: Environmental > Terrestrial > Soil > Wetlands > Permafrost | place: Sweden...
ATGGGATTGGGCGCCGACATCTGGCCGGAGAGCGAAAGTCCGATGGGTATGGCGGGGGCGAAGGGGCCTGGCTCGCCGGTGTAGAAGCGGACCAGCACGTCGGCGAAAATGGCGGCGGCGAGGCTGCTCTTGGTCGTGCTCACGGAGAGCACGCGCGATTCGTTCTTGCCCTGAAAGCCGAAAAGCATGGCGAGAGCCAGGGCGTCGTCAATGGTGTTACCGAGGTCGGCATCGAAGACGATGCCGACGGGAGGTTTGCCCTGTGACTGAAACTGCATGCCGGTTCGGTGCTAGCCTGCCGCCTGCAGGAAGAGAGCGGCGGTCTGCTGGTTGCGGTCGTCGCCGATTCCCATCCGATGGCATTGGGCCGCGGCGGTGGCCCAGTCGCCGGCATCGACGGCGGCCAGCAGTTGGTGGAACTTCATCAGGCCCTCGGGGCCGAGGTTGAAACCCATATCGAAGAGCGCGGCCTGGGCGGGCGCCGGATAGGCATTCCAGTTGGGCAGCCTGGCGGCGAGCTTGGCTTCGAAACTGGTGACGTCGCTAGAGATGAGCGCGTCGATATCGGCATCGGCCATACGGGACTGCGTCAAGGGGGCGTACGCTTTGGCCACGAGGCCTTTCTGGGCGGCGGCGACGCTGGCGTAGTCGGCCTGGATTTCGTCGCCGGCAGCGGGTTGGCCGTCGATGGACCACGTCAGGGTGAGCGCGTCGGCGGGGGTTTCGATGGCATGACCGATGCCGATGGTGACTTTGCCGCCGGTGCATTGGTACATGTGGGGCTCGCGGCCTTCAAAATTCTCCAGGCGTGAGATGACGAATGCGGTATCCATAGGTGGTGACTAACTTATCACAGATGGCGCGGATTTTGGGAGGGGGTCGGAGACGTGACCGCGGGGGCTTCGGGGGGCATCGATCAATGCGAGGCAAGGCCCTCGGTGAGTTCGATGCGCGTGCCGTCGGGATCGACGAGGAAGGCGAGCTTCAAACCGCCGAGCTGCGGCATTTCGCGGTAGGGCGATTCGAAGACGACGCCTTCGGCTTGCAACTTCCCGCAGAACTCTTCCAGGTTGCGGACCTCGAAACCGATGTGATCGAGCGAGCGTCCCTTGGTGGGAGCGGCGGGCTGTGCCGCCGCGCGGAAATCCACCTCGCCCGCGTTGAACAGGGCGGCCAGGAAGCTGCCGCGGGTTCCCGATCTGGCGCCGAAGGTCCGGACATACCAGGCGCGGAGTTTCTCCGCGTCGGGAGTGGCCAGGTGAATGTGGTGCATTGCCAGTGGGACCTTGAGCGAAGTGTCTTCGGAAAACTCGACATTTACCTTGTCGGGGAACTTGACCATTAACTGGTGGTTGGCGGCGTTATCGGTAGCGAAATCCAGACCTGCGGCGGTAAGTTTGGCTTTGGTCTCCGCATAACTCTTCACCAGGAATCCGAAGTGGTTGACCACGGAGCCTTCGGTGCCTTCGGTGGGGGGCGTCCGTGCCTTGCCGACGATGAGAAAAATGCCGGGCAGTTTGAGAAGTTCGAGAGTTCCGGCATGGGTCACTTCGGCGCCCAGGACACCGACCCACAGCTTCTTCTGGGCTTCGGGATCGGCCACCATCAGGTGGATATGGCCCAGGGCGACTCCGCTGTCATTAGGCGCGGAGAGTTGGGCGAACAGACAAGCGGCCGAGACCGCCAACAGGAAGAGGCATCGCATGCCGAAATTGTAGCAGTGCGGGAGCCGGCGATCTGCATTACCCTGGAAGCCTATGATCAAATGGTTTCTCCTGTTGGCGGCCGCCGCGTCGCTTGCCGCCGCCGACCCCAAGGCCGATGTGCTGGCGGCAATGGAATCCTGGAAACAGGCAGTCTTGAAGAAGGACGCGGCGGCGCTCGACCGTCTGCTCCATCCGGACCTCACGTACAGCCATTCGAATGGCCAGACCCAGACGAAGGCCGACATCCTGAAGACGCTCGCCGACACGCAATCCATCACGTTCGGCGAAAGCACCGTCCGCATCTACGGGAATACGGCCCTGGTGAAGGGCCCTATCGAAATCGTCAGTGTCACCAACGGCGCGCCCACAAAAATCAACCTCAGCGTCCTCCAGGTGTGGCTCAAAGGGCCCAAGGGCTGGCAACTGGTGGCGCGCCACTCCACCAGGCTACCCTAAGCCAGCGCCTGTTCGAGGTCGGCGAGGATGTCTTCCGGCGCCTCGATGCCCACCGAGAGGCGCACCAGATTGTCGCCAATGCCCATGCGCTCGCGGTGCTTTGGGGAGACGCTGCGGTGGGAACTCATGACCGGATAGAGCACCATGCTGTGCACGTCTCCCAGCGACGTGGCGGGCACAATCGTCTTTAGCGCGTCCATGAAGCGGAAGACCTCTTCCCGGCCCGCGTCCCGGATCTCGAAGCTGACCATGGCGCCGTAAAGATTCGGCGGGAAGAGGCGGCGGATGGCGGCGGCATCGGGGTGCTGGGGATCGCCGGTGAAGTAGACGCGCTCGACGCGCGGATGGGCGGCCAGCCAGGAGGCCACGCGGCAGGCGTTGGCGCACTGCCGCTCCATGCGCAGGGGAAAGGTCTTGATGCCGCGCATGGTCAGATAGCATTCAAAGGGACCGAGCACGGGGCCAATGGTGCGGCCAAGAGCGCGCAGCGGCTCGGCGTGCGGGGAGTTGGTGACGACGGCGCCGCCGAGGACGTCGCCGTGGCCGGACAGGTACTTGGTGACGCTGTGGACGCTGAAATGGGCGCCCAGTTCCAGCGGGCGGACGAGGAGCGGCGTGGCGAAGGTGTTGTCGACCAAAAGCGCCGCCCCGGCTTCGTTGGCAATGGCGGCGATGGAATCGATTTCGCCGACGCGCAGGAGCGGGTTGGAAATGCTCTCCATCAGGATGCACCCCGGCCTGGCCTCGGCCACCACGGCGCGCAACCTGGCGAGATCGCAGATGTCGGCGAAGCGGACGCTCACGCCGGAGGGCTCGAAGACGTTCATCAGCAGGCCCACGGTAGCGCCGTACAAAGCATCCGCCGCCACGATGGAGCGGCGGCGGTCGGTGAGCGCAGCGAGGATGGCGGTGTGCAGCGCGGCCATGCCGGAGGCGCAGGCGAGAGCGGCATCGCCGCCTTCCAGCGCGCACAGGAGTTCTTCCAGCGCGCCGGCCGACGGATTGTCGTAGCGCGCGTAGCAGTAGCCCTTCTCCTCGTCGCCGAAGACACGGTCGAGTTGTGCGGTGGAGTCGTAGAAATAGCTGGTGGCGGTGTGGATGGGGGTAGTAACCGGAACGTGCCCGCCGGTGCGCTTGCGGTCGCCGGAGTGAACGGCTTTGGTGTGAATGTTCAAGTTCTATTTCCTCTTCCAGCGCACGCCGCTCTTGGTGTCTTCGAGGACGATTCCCTGCTCCAGGAGGCGATCGCGGATGTCGTCGGCGAGCGCAAAATCGCGGGCCTTCTTGGCGGCGGCCCGTTCGGCGACGCGCGCTTCGATTTCGCCATCGGCAAGCTCCCCGGCTTTGAGGCCGGGGGTGAGCACGTCGAAGATGGAATCGAAGAGGGCGAGAAATTGCACAGCGGCGAGAGAGTTTTCGGCGCGGAACTCGCCCGCATCCATGGCGCTATTGGCGTCGCGCACGAACTCGAACACGGCGGCCAGGGCTTCGGCGGTATTGAGATCGTCGTTGAGGCTGGCGCTGAAGGCCTCGGAGGCCTGCACGGTGCGCGCCGCCAGTTGTTCGTTGAGCCCGGCCGGGCAGCGGTCGGTTTCCAGCCGGAGTTTGAAATTGCGCAGGCGTTCGATGGCGATGGCGGCCGATTTCAAGCCGTCCGTGGTGAAGTTCAGCGTCTTGCGGTAGGGCACCGACGCCAGCAGGTAGCGGATGGACTCGGGCGCGTGGCCCTTGCCGACCAGGTCGCGCAGGGTATAGTAGTTGCCCAGCGACTTGGACATCTTCTGCCCCTCGACCATGAGGAACTCGGCGTGCAGCCAGAAGCGGGAAAACGGTTTGCCGGTGAGCGACTCGGATTGGGCGATCTCGTTTTCGTGGTGCGGGAAGATCAGGTCGACGCCGCCGGCATGGATATCGAGCGTCTCTCCCAGATACTTGATGGCCATCACGGAGCACTCGATGTGCCAGCCGGGGCGTCCCGGGCCGATGGCGGTTTCCCAGAAAGGCTCGCCCTCTTTGGGCGTCTTCCAGAGGGCAAAATCGCGGGCGTCGGCCTTCTCATACTCGTCCACGTCCACCCGCGCGCCGGCGATATTGCCGCTGAAATCGTTGTGCGAAAGCTTGCCGTAGGAGGGGAAACTGGCGATTTTGAAGTAGACCGAGCCCTCGCTGGAATAGGTGTGCTGGCCAGCGCCCAATTGCTGGATGGCGGCGGCCATTTCGGGGATGTGTTCGGTGGCCGGGACGAGGCGTTCGGGGCGCTCCAGGCGTAGGGCGGCGCAATCTTCCAGGAAGGCTTCGGTATAGATTTTGGTGTACTCGTGGAGGGGCAGGTGGCGCGCCACGGCGTTGCGGATGATCTTGTCGTCCACGTCCGTGATGTTCATCACGTGGTTAAGCTGGAAGCCGTTGGCGCGCAGGCACTTGCGCAGAAGGTCGATGAACGTGAAGGTGCGGAAGTTGCCGATGTGGGCAAAATCGTAGACGGTGGGTCCGCAGGTATACATGCGGACGGTGTTCTGGCTCGCCGGTGTGAAATCCTCCACCTGCTGAGACAGCGTGTTGTAGAAGCGCAGCGCCATAGGAAAGGGGAACTTTCATCGTAACAGACGGGCGGGGTTGGACGACGATGGCGGAAGGGTAAGGAGTGCGCCAGGCGGCAGACACGAGTGTCCGCGCCACTGTACATTCTGGTGTACACTTTGGTCATGAGAGACCTCAGCATCACCGAGTTCCGCCGCCAGTGCCTCTCGCTGCTGGACGATCTGCCCGAGGAAGGAATCGTCATCACCAAGCGCGGCCAGCCAGTTGCCCGTGTCACGCCGGTGCGGCCGGTGCGTAAGGGCGAGCGGGTTAAGCTGCCGCTGCTCCAGGGAAAGGGCCAACCGGGGCCGCTATGCCCGAATACCGAGACTCCCTATGACCTCGTATTTGATTGATATCAACGTCTGGCTGGCGCTGACCTGGGACCTGCACCCGCAGCACGTTCCCGCGGCGCGGTGGTGTGGATCCCTCGACGACTCGGCGCTCCTGTTCTGCCGGTTCACCATGCTCGGCTTCCTGCGACTGCTCACCAACCGGCAGGTCATGGGAGATAGCACGACAACGGTGGCCGGCGCGCTCCAACTGTACGACCGATGGAGACAGGATCCTCGGGTGGAAATGGCGGCCGAACCGCGCGGCACGGAGGCGCTCTTCCGGCACGCTCTGGCGCCGCATTCGGTGCAGTCGGCGACGAAAGCGATCGCCGACTGCTATCTGGTCGGATTCGCCGAGGCGGCCGGCGCGCATCTGGTCACTTTTGACAGCGGATTGGCAGCTACAGCACAGTTCCGCCAAGTCCCGGTGGCGCTGCTGGCACCGGCCTCCGCTTGAATCCAAAGCAGTACCTCGACATCAAATATCTTGAAAGCGAGATATATGAGGGACAGAACGGCTCAACCGAAGATCCTGGTGCTGGCGGGCAGCGCGCGGCACGATTCCATGCACCGCAAACTGGCCCGGCAAACCGTGGTGGCGCTGCGTGTTGCCGGACTGGAAGCCACGCTGGCCGACCTGCGCGACTTTCCGATGCCCATCTATGACGGCGACCTGGAAGCGGGCGAGGGTGTGCCGGCTGCCGCCAAGGCGTTGAAGGAACTGGCGCGGCGGCACGACGGTTTCGCCATCGCGTCGCCGGAATACAACGGAAGTTTCCCCGCCCTGCTGAAGAACGCGCTGGACTGGATCTCGCGGCCCGAACCGGGCGAACGCCATTTGGAGGTGTTCCGCGGCAAGGTGGCGGCCATCCTGAGCGCGTCGCCGGGACCGGGCGGCGGCCGGCGCGGGCTCCGCCAGTTGCGGGAACTGCTGGAGATGATGAGTGTGAGCGTTATTCCTGGAGAACTGGCGATCGCCCAGGCGAGCGGGGCGTTCGACGCCGAAGGGCGCCTCGCGCGCGCCGAAGACGCCGCGGGTCTGCGGGAATTGGCGGCGGCGCTGGCGAAAGTATTGGAACGAAAAGAAGAAGCGGCCTGAAGGAGGATTCACCATGATGACGATTCGCAAGAGCAACCAACGCGGGCATGCCAACCACGGCTGGCTGGATACTTACCATACGTTTTCCTTTGCGGGTTACTACGATCCGCGGCATATGGGGTTCGGAGCCCTGCGGGTGATCAACGAAGACCGGGTCGGCCCGGGAAAGGGGTTCGGTTCGCATGGTCACCAGGACATGGAAATTCTCACCTACGTGCTCTCCGGCGCCCTGGCGCACAAGGACAGCATGGGAAACGTCGAGACCCTGCGCACCAATGACCTGCAGCGCATCAGCGCCGGCACGGGAATCGTGCACAGCGAGTTCAACGGGTCGCCGACGGAAGCGGTGCATTTCCTGCAGATCTGGCTGGAACCAGAGGCCAGCGGGCTGAAGCCGGGTTACCAGCAGTTGAGCCTGACGGAGGAACAGAAGCTGGGACGGCTGGTGCTGGTGGCGTCACCGGAAGGCGGCGGGCCACTGAAGATTCACCAGGACGCGCGCGTGCTGATCGGCCAGGTGGAGGCGGGCAAGGAACTGGCCTACAAGTTGGAGGCAGGGCGGCAGGCGTGGGTGCACGTGATCCGCGGCGCGGCTACGGTCAACGGCGAGGCCCTGGCCACGGGCGACGCGGCGGCGGTGACGGGCGAGCGGGGCATAACGGTGGCCAGGATCGACGCCAACACCGAAGTGCTGATCTTCGACCTGGCATAACGGCGACGGCATTCTGCGGCTACAGGCGAAGAGCGGGCCCGGGGGGACGCGCGCGGACCAGGTTCCGCCCCACGTATTTCGGCGGCATTCCAATCAGTGGGTTTCGACCGATTGGGCAATGGCGCGCCAGCCGTCGATTTCATTTTCCAGTTCCAGGGCGCGCAGGTAATCCTGGTCCATCGCGGACTCGTTACCGCACGATCCGGCGGCGGGATCGGGCGCACGCTCATGAGCCAACAAATTGGCGAAATACACGGCGGCTGGGGGACCAAAGCGGGGATCCTCGCCTGCCTCGACAGCCGGGCGGTGGTGCCGTGCGACGGCGGAGACGATGGGTCCGGGCAACCCCCACAGGGCGAGCAGATAGGCGCCAATCTCGGCGTGCGAGGCGCCCAGCACCTGCTGCTCCGCCGCGGAGAATGTCAGTTGACCGCCGATGGTGAGGCGCCTGATGCGCTCGCACTCCAGAGGCAGGCGCGCGGCCAGCACGAGTTTGCCGGCATCGTGCAGCAGGGCGGCGATGGCGGCGGCGGGGACGGCGGCTTTGGGCAGCGGCAGGCGCGCCGCGATGGCGGCCGCCAGTTGGGAATGGCTCTGTATCTGCTCCAGACCGAACCCCTGGATGTTCCGCTCCGGCCGAAAGGCGCGGAAAACCTCGGCGGTGACCACCAGTTGTTTCAGGACATCGATGCCCAGAAAGCAGACGGCATGAGGGATGGTGGCGATCGCCTGCGACCTTCCAAAGAGGGCCGAATTGATCAGTTGCATGACCTTGGCGGAGATGGCGACGTCCTGTTCCACGATCTGCCCGACCTTGGACGCGGGCACATCGGGATCGTCGAGCGCGCGCATCAGCGCCGCCGCGGTGCGCGGCAGGCAGGGCAACTCACCGACGGCGCCGACGATCCGGCGGATGGCTTGGTCCTGGAGGGCGCTCGTGAGCCCGCAAGTGCACTCGATGGAACGGAGGAGAAAGGCGGAGTCGCATGGTTTTTCGACAAACTGGTGGGCCACGGTGACGGCCCGGAGGGTGGAATCCCGCTCGCCATGGCCCGCCAGCAGGATACGCACGACGCCGGGAAAGCGGTCGCGGACGCGCTCGAGAAACTGGACGCCGTCCATGCCGGGCATGCACAGATCGGTGACGACCACGTCGCAAGGGCAAGCCTCCAGCATGCGGAGGGCAGCATCCCCACCGCCGGCGAACATGGTCTCCCAGCGCGCCCGATGCGGCATCAGCATGCGGCGGAGGCCGTCGAGCAGAATGGGCTCGTCGTCGACAAACAAAATGCGCTTCATCGCGGGCTTCAGGGCGGACGTGGCAGATCCGCACATTCCACTTATCGGCAGAATGGCGGGTCGGCATTAGATCGCCGCCGCCCCGTTACCAGACCAGGCGCGCCTTTTTGCGGCCGCGCGGCATGATGCCCAGCAGGATCTCCTGGCTGTTGAGGGCGACTTGCCCGTCGCCGCGCGCGGCTCGCTTGTAACTGCCGTCGGGCATCATGCGGCGGGCCTTGACGTTATCCACCAGGTATTCGGCCAGGATTTCGTCGCGGATGCGGCGCATCAATTCCTCGTCTTCCACGGGGAAGATCAACTCCACGCGGCGGTTGAGATTGCGTGGCATGAGGTCGGCGCTGCCCAGATAGACTTCCTCTTTGCCGCCATTGCGGAAGTAGAAGACGCGGCTATGCTCCAGAAAACGTCCCACAATGCTGGTGACGCGGATGTTCTCACTGACCCCGGGGACACCCGGCCGGAGGCAGCAGATGCCGCGGACCAACAGGTCGATGCGGATGCCGGCTTGGGACGCGCGATACAGGCAGCGGATGACCTTGGGATCGACCAGCGCGTTCATTTTGAAGACCAGGTGGCCTTTGCCGTTCTTGGCATGCTGCTGGATTTCGCGCTGGATGAGGGCTTCGATGCGCCCGCGCAGGTTGACGGGCGCCACCAGCAATTTCTGGTAGTCCCGCTTGGCGGAGTAGCCGGTGAGAAAGTTGAAAAGATCGATGGCGTCGGCGGCAATCTCGGGATTGCAGGTGAAAAGGCCGATATCGGTATAGAGGTGGGCGGTGACCACGTTGTAGTTGCCGGTGGCGAGGTGCAAATACGGCTGGATGGCGTCTCCCTCGCGGCGCAGCACCATGGCCGCCTTGCAATGGATCTTCAAGCCCAGCAGGCCATAGACAACGTGGCAGCCGGCTTTTTCCAGGGTCTTGGCCCACTCGATGTTGCTTTCTTCGTCGAAGCGGGCCTTGAGTTCCATAAGCACGGCCACCTGCTTGCCTTCTTCGATGGCCTCGAGCAAGGCCTCCACCACGGGGGAATTGCGGCCCACGCGGTAGAGCACCACCTTGATGGCGAGGACGTTGGGATCGCGCGCCGCCTGGCGGAGGAAATCCACCACCGGCTGAAAGGATTGGAACGGGTGGTGCAGCAGGATATCGCGCCGCCGGATGAGCGTAAACATGTCCTCTTCGTCGGACGTGGGCTTGAGTTCGGGAGGCGAAGTGGGCAGGAAGGGCTTGTACTTGAGGTCGGGACGGTCGATCTGCGCCAGGGCGAACAAGCGGCTCAGACCCAGCAGGCCCTTGCCGCGGTAGACCTCGCCGCTTTCCAGTTCGAGATTGATCTTGAGGATCTGCAGGATGTGCTGGGGCATCTCCTGATTCACCTGCAAGCGCACGACGCTGCCGAACTTGCGCTGGCGGACGCCCTCCTCGATGGTTTCCAGGAGATCTTCGGCTTCCAGTTCCTTGATGGCGATATCGGCGTCGCGGGTGACGTGGAAAGGGTGCACATCGATGATTTGCATGCCGGGGAAGAGGGCATCGAGATTGGCGGCGATGACCTCTTCGATCCAGACATAGGATTCCTGGCGGCGGGTGCGCGAGCGCTTGCTGGAGGAGCCGTGCATGCGCGTCAGGGGCACCAGCGCGGGCAGCGAATCGGGCACTTTGACGCGGGCGAAGCGCTCGTCGCCGCCGGCATCGCGGATGAGGACGGCGAGGTTGAGACTGAGATTGGAGATATGCGGGAACGGCCGTCCGGGGTCGAACGCGAGCGGGGTGAGCACGGGGAAAATGATCTCCGCGAAGTAGCGTTTGCAGGCCAGCAACTGCTTGGCATTCAGCTCGTGGTAGGGAACCACGTGGATGCCCTCTTCGGCGAGGGCGGGCCGGAGTTCCTTTTCCAGGCACTGGTGGGCGGCTTCCACCAGGCGCTTGACCTCGCGGCGGATGGCCACCAGTTGGGCGCTCGGGCTCATGCGGTCTGGGCCGAATTCGGCGATACCGGCATCCAATTGGGCATTGAGGCTGGCCACGCGGACCATGAAAAACTCATTGAGGTTGGAGCCGACGATGGCCAGGAATTTGACGCGTTCGAGGAGCGGGTTGGTGGGGTCGCGCGCCTCTTCCAGCACGCGCCCCTGGAAGCTCAGCAGGCCAAGCTCGCGGTTGACGTAGAGACTGGGATCGTCGAGGTCCGGGGCGGGTGCCTGGACCTTTTTTGGATTGGGCGGCGTGTCTTTGGCGGTTGAGCGTGCGGCCATCCTTACTAGACTAGAACAGTCCGGGGCCCTGGTGGGTGCGGTGGAGCACTTGTCCGACATGCCTCCGGTCAATGACCGGAACCTGGCCAAGGTTGACGGAGCTCAAAAACCGCGCTATTCACTTCCCCGGCCCCACCACCACATCCTGGGCCACATACAACACTAGCGCAATCCTCCCCGACCCCTCCAACTGCCGGTACACCAACGCCGCGTCCCCGCCCTTTGCCTGATTGCTTCTCAGCGGCACGTCCACATTGCCCACCTTCAGGTGGACGTGTTCCAGCCGCCACCGAACCGGCTCGCCCGCGCCGCTCGCCCCGCCCGCGTAACTTACCTGCCCTTCGGCGAACGCCCCCACCTTCGCCAGCGTCGCGCCGTTCGCCTGAAGGTCGCTCGCCAGCATGAACGTCATCGGCCCCGCGCTCAAGTCCCCCACCGACACCAGCGGCGCCGCCGTCCCCTCCGCCAGCACCTTCCGAAACATCCCCGCTAGTTTGCGCGTGTGCGTCGTAAACCTGCGCACCACGAACTGCTCCAGCAGATGGTCTTCCGCCCTGCCGCCGAAACCCTCCAGCACGTCATGAAACAGCCGCAGCCACGGCCGCGACGTGTAGGGATAGTACAGCCTCGATACCTGGCTCGCCGCCGCGCCGCCGATCACGTCGGAATAGTCCGGCTGCCAGCGCCCGTTATCGCCCTTGCACACGAACGCCGTCCAGATCGAGTACCACACTCGCGACTTAAAGCTCCCCGTGTCCTTGAAAAAATACCGCGGGTCCTGGTGAAAGACCGCCTGTAGGATCACATGGTGAATCATCACGCCGCTGAGGTGGCTGGTATATCGCGCCCCGAACCGCTTCGCGTAGCCTTCCACCCCCAGCCCGAACTCCGGGTATCTATTCTGCGCCTGCTGGATTCCCGCGTCGACCCCCGTGCCCAGCAGCGTCACCGGATCCACCAGGGTCTTGAGCCCGAGGTGGAACTTCTGCCCCGCCGTCAGCGGCGCCGCGTCCGCCTCGTACGTCACCAGAAAGTGCGGAAATATGCCCAGCACCCGCTGCTTCTCTTCCGACTTCAGTTGCGCCGCCGCCACCTCCTTCGCCGGCAGCGTCACCTCGATCGTCGACGTCACCGGCGCCACCTGCAGCACCGCCGCCACCGGCGCCTGATTCAATACTCCCGCCGTCACGTTCGCCGTCCACACCGCGAACCCGACCGCCGCGACCGTGACGTGATAACTCCCCGCCGCCACGTCGCCGAAGTGGAACGCCCCCGCCTGGTCTGTTGTCGTCGTGCGCTGCTCCGCGCCGGCCGCCGTTTCCAGCGTGACGATCGCCCCCGCCAACGCCAGCCCCGCGCCGTCCTTCACCTCCCCGTCGACGGCCACCGCCGCCGCCGTCTGCGCCGGAGCCCATCCCGCCCCCAGCACCGTCAAAACCGCACCCCAGACAAGTAAGCGCATCATCACGGCCACATTATCCCCACTAGGTGTATTCTAAGCCCTTCCCCGAAGGTCCGCGACCGACCCTTGCGGTCTTGAAGTGAGATTCACGGAAAACGCCATTCCTTGCAGATCCTCGCTGCCCATTTGGCTGTGTCACGCCCACACCGGAGAATTGACGCCTGCACTGGATTGCTGGCGCGAAATCCCCATGGCGCCAGCAATTGGCCCGATGCTTTAGCCGCCTGCCCCAAACCCCGCCAGCGCCGCCACCTTACGCCGTGCCGCGCCGGAGTCGATCGACACCACGCCGAGCGCCATGCCTTCCAGAAACGTCTCGGCTTTTCCGGCGGCCACCAATGCCGCGGCGGCGTTCACCAGCACGATATCCCGCTGCGGACCCCGCGCTCCCGCCAGCACCACGTTGGCGATTTCCAGATTCACTTGCCGGTCGCCGCCGCGCAGGTCTTCCGCCTTCGCCGTATGCACGGCAAAATCGGCAGGCTCGAACGTGCGCGCTTCCACTACCCCATCGCGGATCTCCCAGGCGGAGGTCGGCCCCGTGGTGGTAATCTCGTCCAATCCGTCCGACCCGTGGACCACGAAACCGCGGCGCATCCCGAGCGCGGCAATGGCGCCCGCCATCAGTTCGGCGGCGTGGAACGAAGGCGCGCCGATCAACTGCGCCGTGGCGCCCGCCGGGTTGGTCAAGGGGCCGAGCAGATTAAAGACGGTGCGCATTTTGAGATCGACGCGCACCGGGTGGGCATGCTTCATGGCGGTGTGGACGGCCGGGGCGAAGAGGAATCCGATGCCTACTTCGCGGATGGCGCGGGCGGTGGCGGCGGGCGGCAGATCGATGGGGATGCCCCAGGCTTCCAGCAGATCGGCGCTGCCGCATTGGCTGGAAATGGAGCGATTGCCGTGCTTGGCCACGTGCACGCCGGCGCCCGCCACCACGAACGCGGCCACGGTGGAGATGTTGAAGGTGTTGGCGCCGTCGCCGCCGGTGCCGCAGGTATCGAGCAAGGTCTGGCCCTCATCGAGACCGGCATCGATGGGGACGGCCATCTGGCGCATGGCGCGCGCGAAGCCGACCAGTTCCTCCACGGTTTCGCCCTTCATTTTGAGGGCGATCAGGAAGGCGGCGATTTGCGGATGGCTGGCCTCGCCGCGCAGTATAATGCGCATGGCGGCTTCGGCGTCGCCGGCGGGCAAATCGTGTTCCGAAACCAGGCGGATCAGGTACGGCGGAAGGGACATGATATATTGGGTTTTCTGTAGGCTAACACAAGCGATTCCATGAAAATTCACGAGTACCAGGCAAAGGCCATTCTGGCCCAATATAATGTCCCTGTGCCACGAGGCCAGGTGGCTTACACGGTGGAAGAGGCGGAAGCGGCCGCCCGGGCGCTGGGCGGAAGCGTGGTGGTGAAGGCGCAGATCCACGCCGGCGGGCGCGGCAAGGGCGGCGGCGTCAAGGTGGCGAAAGACGCCATCGAGGCCGTCGAACTGGCGCGCAAGATCATGGGGATGACGCTGGTCACCCACCAGACCGGGCCGGAAGGGCGCGTGGTGCAGCGCCTGCTGATCGAGGAAACGCTGCCCATCGAGCGCGAGTTGTACCTCGGCATCGTGCTGGACCGGGTGCAGGGCAAGCCGGTGTTCATGGCTTCGGCGGCGGGCGGCATGGAGATCGAAGAAGTGGCCGCCAAGACGCCGGAACTGATCCTGAAGGAGACCATGGAATTCCCCGGTCTGAATCCCTACCAGGCCCGCAAGCTGGCATTCGGCATCGGCATCCCGGCGGCGAGCGTAAATGCGGCGGCGGCGGCGATGACGGCGCTCTCCAAGGCGTACTACGCGACGGATGCGTCGCTAGCGGAGATCAACCCGTTCATCCTGACCAAGGATGGCAAGGTTTACGCGCTCGATGCCAAGATCACCTTCGACGACAACGCGCTCTACCGTCACAAGGAACTGGTGGAGCTGCGCGACCTCAACGAGGAGGATCCGCTGGAGGTGGAGGCTTCGCGCTACGGGCTGAATTACATCAAGCTGGATGGCACGGTGGGCTGCATGGTGAACGGCGCGGGGCTGGCCATGGCCACCATGGACATCATTAAGTTCGCGGGCGGCTCGCCGGCCAACTTCCTGGACGTGGGCGGCGGGGCGAGCGCCGAACAGGTCAAGAATGCCTTCCGCATCCTGCTCACGGATCGACATGTGAAGGCAGTGCTGATCAACATCTTCGGCGGCATCCTGCGCTGCGATACGCTGGCCAGCGGAGTGGTGGGCGCGGCGCGGGACCTCAATATTCAGGTGCCGATCGTGGTCCGCATGGAAGGCACCAACGTGGAACTGGGGCGGCAGATCCTTTTGGACTCCGGGCTGAATTTCACGGTGGGCGCGGACATGTTGGACGCGGCGAAGAAGGTAGTCAAACTGGCTGCGCAGTAACCGGCGCCCCACGAGGAAACGATGAGCGTACTGGTAGATAAAAACACAAGATTGATTGTTCAGGGATTCACCGGCCGGGAAGGCACCTTCCACGCGCAGCAATCCATCGCCTACGGCACCAACGTGGTGGGCGGCGTGGTGCCGGGCAAGGGCGGAACGAAGCACCTGGATCTGCCGGTGTTCGATACGGTGGAGCAGGCGGCGAAGGCAACCGGCGCCAATGCCACGGTGATTTTCGTGCCGCCGCCGTTCGCCGGCGACGCCATCATGGAAGCGGCCGACGCGGGCATTCCCCTGGTGGTTTGCATCACCGAGGGCATCCCGACGCTGGACATGGTGAAGGCCTGGCAATTTCTACAGGGCCGCCAGACGCGGCTGATCGGGCCCAACTGCCCCGGCATCATCTCGCCGGGCAAGTGCAAGATCGGCATCATGCCGGCATCCATCCACCTGGAGGGCCACGTGGGCGTGGTCTCGCGCTCGGGCACGCTGACGTACGAAGCCGTGGGGCAGTTGACCAAGCTCGGCATCGGGCAATCCACCTGCATCGGGATCGGCGGAGACCCCATCATCGGGACCACCTTCCTGGATGCGCTGGAGCTGTTCAACGCCGACCCGGACACGCACGCCATCATCATGATCGGCGAGATCGGCGGCAATGCCGAGGAGACGGCGGCGGCTTATATCAAAGCGAACGTCACGAAGCCGGTGATCGGTTTCGTGGCTGGGCAGACGGCGCCGCCGGGACGCCGCATGGGACACGCGGGCGCGATTATCGCGGGTGGCAGCGGCAAGGCGTCGGACAAGATCAAGGCCATGGAAGAGGCAGGCATCACGGTCTGCCCGACCCCGGCCGATTTGGGAGTGAAAGTACAAAGCCGCTTATGAGTGTCGAACGTACGTTTTCCATAATTAAACCGGATGCCGTGGCAGCCGGGCAGGCGGGTGAAATCCTGGCCATGATTCAGCAGGCGGGCTTCAAGATTTTGGGCCTGCGCATGACAAGGCTCTCCGAAGCGCAAGCCCAGGGTTTCTACGCGGTGCACAAGGCGCGCCCCTTCTTCAACGGCCTGGTCAAGTTCATGACGGAGGGGCCGATTATCGTCATGGCGCTGGAGCGCGAAGACGCGGTCAAGGGTCTGCGCGAGGTGATGGGCGCCACCAACCCGGCCAATGCCGCCGCGGGCACAATCCGCAAGCGGTTCGCCGCCAACATCGAGCGCAACTGCATACACGGGTCGGACGCGCCGGAGACGGCGGCGGTGGAGTTGGCGTTCTTCTTCCGCACCAGCGAACTATTGTAGGACAGGCCTCCCCGCCTGTCCCTGTTTCCAGGAGTCTTGGGCATGATCGTCGGCATTGTCGTTGAAACATCGCCGGGCGAGCGCCGGGTGGCAATGGTCCCGGGCGTGATCTCCGGCTTCAATAAGACGGGGGTGGAACTGCTCATGCAGCCGGGCGCGGGAGTGGAAGCCGGCTTTCCCGACGCCGAATATGTGGAGAAGGGCGTGCGCCTGGCGGGCAGCCGCGAAGAGGTGTTCGGGGCGGCCGAAGTGATTTTGCAGGTGCGCAGCCCGGGCGCGAATCCCGAGACCGGGGCGGCGGACCTGGCGCTCATGCGGCAAGGGCAGACCGTCATCGGCTTCGGCGAACCGCTGACGGCGCTCGACGCGGCGCGCCAATTGGCCGAACGCGGCGTCAGCTTTCTCGCCATGGAACTGATGCCGCGCATCACCCGCGCGCAGAGCATGGACGCCCTCTCCAGCATGGCGACGGTGGCCGGCTACAAAGCGGCGTTGCTGGCGGCGGACGGGCTGCCGCGCATGTTCCCCATGCTGATGACAGCGGCGGGGACGGTGGCTCCGGCGCGCGTGCTGGTGATCGGCGCCGGCGTGGCCGGGTTGCAGGCCATCGCCACGGCGAAGCGGCTGGGCGCGGTGGTCAGCGGGTACGATATCCGCGCCGCGGTGAAAGAGCAGGTGGAGAGCCTGGGCGCGCGTTTCGTGGTGCTGGAGGTCGAGGCGGCCGGCGCCGAGGACAAGGGCGGCTACGCCAAGGCCATGACCGAAGAGTTCTACCAGCGGCAGCGCGAGCTGATGGCCGGCGTGCTGGCCCAGCAGAACGTCGTCATCACCACCGCCGCGGTGCCCGGCAGGAAAGCGCCGATTCTCATCACCCGCGAGATGGTGGCCCGCATGGCGCCGGGATCGTTGATCGTGGATATCGCCGCCGAGCGCGGCGGTAATTGCGAGCTCACCCACCCCGGCGAGACCGTGGTGGTGGGCGGAGTCACGATCATGGGGCCGTTGAACCTGCCTTCCACGATTCCCTATCACGCCAGCCAGATGTACGCCAAGAACATCGCGACCTTTCTCAAATACCTGGTCAAGGACGGGAAACTGGCGCTCAATCGCCAGATCGAGGAGAAAGACGAGATTGTGCGCGAAACGCTGGTCACGCACGGCGGAGAAGTGGTGCATCCGCGGGTGCGGGAATTGCTGGGACTGGTCCAGTAGGACAGGCCTCCTGGCCTGTCGCTCCCATATGGCGAACGCACTTGTCAAGACGCTCTGTACACACCAAAACAGGCCAGGAGGCCTGTCCCATTATGCCTTCAAACCTGGAAATCGGACTCTACGTCTTCATGCTGGCGACTTTCGTCGGCCTGGAGGTGATTCGCAGGGTTTCGCCCCTGCTGCACACGCCGCTGATGTCGCTGACCAACGCCATCTCGGCCATTTCGGTGGTGGGCGCCATCATGATCATCAGCAATGAGGAAGCCACCACCCTGAGCAAAGTGCTCGGCTTCGTCGCCATCACCGCCGCCACTACCAACATCGTCAGCGGCTACCTCATCACCGACCGCATGCTCAAGATGTTCAAGCGCAGGGAGGAGAAAAAGTAATGGGCTCCCTGGTCAATTACATCTACATCGTTTCCGGCGCTCTCTTCATTCTCTCGTTGAAGTGGATGAACTCGCCGGTGACGGCGCGGCGCGGCGTCTTCGCGGGCGAGGCGGGAATGCTGATGGCCGTCGCCGGCACGCTCATCCTGCATCACGGCAACTGGCAATGGATCCTGACCGCGTTCTTCATCGGCACCGCGGTGGGCATACCCATCGCCTACATCATGCCGATGACGGCGGTGCCGCAGCGGACCGCCATGTCGCACGCCTGCGGCGCGCTGGCGGCGGCGCTGGTGGGCACGGCGGAGTATTACCAGAGGCAGCCCCATGCTTCCACGGAGCTGGTCGGGTTCACCATGGTGGCCCTGGTGGTGGAAACCCTGCTCGGCTTCCTCACCTTCACCGGAAGCCTCATGGCCATGGGCAAGTTGCAGGAGATCCTGCCCTCGCGCCCGCTGGTGTACAAGAATCAGAACGCCATCAACTTCGCGCTCTTCGCCATCGCCCTCGGGCTGGGCGTGCGCGTGATCCTGGTGCCGACCGATACCTGGATTTTTCCCATTTTCGCCGGCCTCTCGCTGGTTTTCGGCGTGCTTTTGATCATTCCCATCGGCGGCGCCGATATGCCCACGGTGATCGCGCTATTGAATTCCTACGCCGGGCTGTCGGCCTGCGCCATGGGGTTCGCGCTGGACAACAAGCTGCTGGTGATCGCGGGCGCGCTCGATGGATCGAGCGGCCTGATTCTCTCCATCATCATGTGCAAGGCCATGAACCGCTCGTTCACCAACGTGCTGTTCGGCGCCTTCGGACAGATCCAGACCTCCAAGGGGAAGGCCGAGCAGCGGCCCTATCGCTCCGCCAGCGCCGAAGAGGCCGCGTCCATCCTGGAAGCGGCGTCGAGCGTCATCATCGTGCCGGGCTACGGCCTGGCGGTGGCGCAGGCGCAGCACAAGATCCGCGATCTCTTCGACGCCCTCATGAAACGCGGCATCGACGTCAAGTTCGGCATCCACCCGGTGGCGGGACGCATGCCGGGCCACATGAACGTGCTATTGGCCGAGGCCGACATTCCCTACGACCGGCTGATCGAGATGGACGACATCAACGGCGAGTTCCCGCAGTGCGACGTGGCGCTGGTGATCGGCGCCAACGACGTCACCAACCCCGCGGCGCGCAGCGACAAGACCAGCCCGATTTTCGGCATGCCGATTCTGGACGTCGACAAGGCGCATACCGTGATGGTGATCAAGCGCTCCATGAACCCCGGGTTCGCCGGCATCGACAACGATCTGTATTACATGGATAAGACGCTGATGCTGTTCGGCGATGCCAAGGCATTCGTAGCGGAGATCCTCAAGGAACTGCCGGCCGCGGTGAAGGTATAAGGAGGTCGTATGAATCGCCGGGATCTGCTGAAACTGGCCGGCTGCGGCACCGCCGGCGCGGCCCTTGCCTCGCTCTCCAGCCGCGCCTTCCCCCAGCCGAAAAAGCGGCCCAACATCCTGTTCCTGTTTACCGACGATCAGCGTTTCAGCACGCTGAACGCCATCAATAACCCGGAAGTCCGCACCCCCACCATGGACGGCCTGGTCTCCGGCGGCGTTACCTTCACCCACAACTGCATCATGGGAGGCACGGTGGGGGCGGTCTGCGCGCCCAGCCGGGCGATGATGCTGACCGGCCAATCCCTGTTCCACGTGACCGACAGCATCGTGATCCCCCGTTCCGGTCCCGGCTCCGTGGCGCGGCCCTTCGACCTGTTTCCCGAGGTGTTCCAGAAGGCGGGATACCAGACCTTCGGCACCGGGAAGTGGCACAACGGCTCCGAACTGTACGCGCGCTGCTTCAACCACGGCGGCAACATTTTCTTCGGCGGCATGGCCGACCACCTGCAAGTGCCGGTGCAGGATTTCGACCCCTCGGGCCGCTATCCGGCGGCGCGCCAGCACACCGGCGAGAAGTTTTCGAGCGAGCTCTTCAGCGACAGCGCGGTGAATTTTCTGCGTAATTACAAAAGCGACGACCCGTTCCTGATGTACGTGGCCTACACCGCGCCGCACGACCCGCGCATGGCGCCAAAGCAGTACACGGACCTGTATCCCTGGCAGAAGATCAAGCTGCCCGGGAACTTCCTTCCCCAGCACCCTTTCGATAACGGCGAACTGCGCATTCGCGACGAAATGCTGGCGCCGTTCCCGCGCACTCCCGAGATCGTCAAACAGAACATCGCCGCGTATTACGCCATGATCACGGAGGTGGACGCGCAGATGGCGCGCGTATTGGCGGCGCTGCGCGAAAGCGGGCACGCCGATGACACCATCGTGGTGTTCGCGGCGGACAATGGACTCGCCGTGGGGCAGCATGGCTTGATGGGCAAGCAGAATTTGTACGACCACAGTATCCGCGTCCCCCTGGTGATTGGCGGACCCGGGGTGCGTCGCGGCACCAGGACCGATTCTCTGTGCTACCTCTTGGACCTGTTCCCCACCCTCTGTGAAATGGCCGGCGTGGCCACGCCCGGCACGGTGGAGGGCAAGAGCCTGAAGCCGTTGCTGGCGCATCCGGCCGCCAGCATCCGCGACAGTGTCTTCCTGGCCTACCGCAATTTCCAGCGCGGCGTGCGCACCCGGGATTGGAAGTTCATCGTCTACAACGTGCAGGGCAAACAGACCACGCAACTGTTCGACCTGCGCCAGGATCCGTTGGAGACGAACAACCTGGCGGGCGACGCCGCGCAGGTGGGACGGGTTCGCGAACTGCGCGATCTGCTCAAGAAATGGATGCGCGACACCGAGGACCGTATGGACCTGGACAAGCCCGACTGGGGCCAGGCCGCGGCCGGCGATCCGCAGCCGGCGGAGTTCGCTTTCGATTAGCCGTTACAGAATTTCGAAATCGGCGGTGCGGATGGCGAAGCTGCCGGTGGAATCAAGCGCCTTGATTTCCAGGCGGTAGAGGCCGGGAGCCAGCGCCTCAGTCGGCAGGCGCAGGCCGGTGGGCACCACCGGACTGCCCGCCTTGACGAAATTGTCCACCACCACGCTGCCGGAATCCTGCTTCATATCCAGCGTCTTGCCATCCAGGATGCGGATCTGCACCGCCACCTGAGGCTTCTTATCGCCCACCAGGGCCGGGTCGTAAAGTTCGAAGTACAGGCCGATTTTGTCCGTCGCTTTGAAGCGCGAGACGCCGGTGGGGGTGAACTGGAGGGGCCCGGCGACCAGCGGCGACCGCCCTTCGAGCAGCACGGAATCGAGGTTCGCTTCGGAATCCGTTACTCTGGCGAACACGGTGCTGAAGGCGATGCCGCTGACGGCGAAATCGTTGCCGTCGTAAGCATTGATCAACAGGGGCGATTCCAGCTTGCCGAAACTGTCGCCGCCGGAATCGAACACGACTTTCAGGTTGTAGACGCCCGCCGCCACGTCGAACTGGTTCTCGTAGTGCATGGGTGTTTCCTTGAAGGCCTGCACTTCCTTCTGGCTTTCGAAATCCAGCTTGACCAGGTCGCTGAAACGCGCGCCCACGCTGCCATCCTGCTTGTAAGCGATGCCGAGCACGTTCACGCCGGCATGCATCTTGCCCTTCACCTTCTCGAACTTAATGGCCTCGGAGGGAATCTCGATGGCGACGGCCACGCGCGCGGTATTCGACCCGGTGTAGAAGAACGGGGCGCGCATCGACGCCGCGATGGTGCCGGCGGCGGGCGCGGCGGCGCGGCTCTCCAGCGTCTTTTCGATCGGGTTGCCCGCCAGCGCGTCGCGCGATTTCACGTTGCAATAGCCCGCCCGCGAACGCACCGTGGTGCCGCCCTTGTCCACCTTGACCTTCAACGTATGGCAACTGCCCTCCGCCGACTCGGGCGGGGTGTAACCGACAATGTAGTACTGATTCTGTTCCTTGCCGATCTTCTGCAGGCCGCCGAGCAAATCGTTGGTGTTGGTGATCACGAAACCCCCGGTGCCTTCGGCCAGCATATACATGATCTGCTGATTATCGGTGGCGTCGTGTGGAAACTCGTGAATGGGGAGGCGCGACTGGTTATTGTACAGATTGTTGAGATTGTTGGGATTGTTGGTTCCGCCGCTGGTGTTGGTGTTGTTGGTGGTGCGGGTGCCGGCGGTGGTGTTCCCGGGGGTCCCCCGTGTGGCTCCGGGCGTAGTGGTGCTGCCCGGGGTGGTGCTTCCCGGGGAGGTGCGCGTCGCGCCGCCGGGCGCGCCGCCCGTGTTGCCGCTGGCGCCACCGCCGGTAGTGCCGCCGGTGCTTCCGCCCGACCGGCCGCCCGTCTGCTCCCACTCGGTGGCGGAAAGAAAGAACGAGGCAATGCGCAGCACCGGCGAAGCGGCCAGGGCGACCCCTGTGGAGCGCCACCTGACGCCGGGAAATGCCTGGGGAAATTCCAGCGCGGCGTGCCCTCGCCCGCGTCCCTGGGTGGGATTGCTATCCACCCCGGGCGCGCCGGAGTTGAGCCCGCGCACGTCGATGGGATAGATCGCCACGTTGGCCTTGTTGCACGAATCGATGGCCGCGTTGGCCTCGGAACGCGCTTCGGTGCCGAGCGGGAAACCCGACGTGAACAGGATCAGGCTCTTGCGTCCGGGAACGTCGGACAGGTTCTGCGCCATGCTTCGCAAGGCGAGCAGCATGCTGCGCGCGCCGTAGCCGCCGGCGCCGCCACCGAGGCGCGGCACACCGATGCTGGCCCTTTCCGGTCCGGGCGCCACGGCCGACGTCTTGATGCCGTTCACCACCTGCTTAAGGCGATCGATGTCGCTGGTGAAATTCTGCGCGATCTGCAAGGCGCCGGTAAAATTCACCACCGCCATTAGCCGGTCGGGACCGGCATTGGATTCAATGAACCGCGCCGCCGCCTGGCGCGCCTGCATCTGCTCGCCCATTCCCATGGTGGAGTTATCGAAGAAGAGGACGATGTAGCGCTGCTGCCCGCCCGGAGCGTTCGGATCGGCGCCAAAAGAGAAGGTCTTGAGCTGCTGCTCCTTGTTGTCTTCCCAGACCTTGAAATCCTTCAGTTGCAGGTCTTCCATATACGCGTTCTTCTTGCCCGTCACCACCACGTCCACCAGGACCAGTTTGGTTTCCGTGCGGATCACCGTCGGCGGCGCCTGCGGTGGCGCGTCTTGGGCCCGCGCTCCGGCGCCCGCCAGAAGAAGAACACCGCTCAACAGAATCGTGCACTGGAATCGCATGCTACACCTCTTAGTACGGAATTTCGACGGCGCCGTTCTGCGCCGACATCAATTGCCCTTCGTCATCCCTGACCACCAGCCGGATGGAATATGTGCCCGGCTTCACGTCGATACTGGAGCGGATGGTCAAGCCTCCGTCCAGTCGTTTTTCCACCGTCTCGTCCTTCAGCTTCATCTCAATTTTCTTCTGATTGCCCGCCGCATACACCCCGTTGCGGTCGAACAGGCCCGCCACTACCGTCAGCTCGTTGCAGTTACGGTCCGCTTCCTTGCGGAACTTGAGATGTTTGACATCCACTTTGATGACCAGCGAGACGCGGGCCGTATTTTCGCCCGACTTAAAGAACTGGGAATGCATTTCCACCGGGATATCGCTCATCTCCTCGCGCGAGAACAGGGCCTCTTCGATTTCGCGCTTGGCGGTTTCGATGGCGTTCTCCGTATGCCGCGGCGCGTAATAGCCGGTGCGCGCGCCGACATTCACATCTTTAATGTTCTTGAGCGTCACTTTGAGGGCGTGAAAACTGCCGTCCATTTTGAGGTTCTGCGGAGAAAAGGCCAGCAGGTAATAGTATTCCGGAGCGTTGGCCAGGCGAGCGAAGCCGGCGTCCAGATCGTTGTTATTTTCGAAGAGAGTGGCGCCGGTGCCGTGCGCCAGTTCCGCCAACACATCGCTCTGCGCGCGGTTGTTCTCGCGCTCCATGCGTTGCAGCGTGATCTCTGTAACGGCGTTGGCGCTCGGGCGGGCGATATCGGAGGTGTCGGTATACAGGCCGCGGGCATCGAGCGCGTTGATCAGCACGTTGGCGCGAACCGCCCGGTCCATGATCTCGGTTTTTTCCTGGGAATGCTCGGCCAGGGTGACAAACCCGCCGGAGACGAGGATGATGGAGCGCTGTCCCGGCATGGCGGCCATGCGGCGCACCAGTTCGCGGATTACGTCCATGGCGAGGCGCGTCTCATGATCGCCCAGATTCAGTTCCTGCTGCGCGGCCTGCTGGGCCATCAGCCGCGCGGTGTTCATATCGGGGAGGCTGGCGCAGGTCATGGCATCCAGCGCGGCGGCATTCAGGGTCATGGGATCGTTCCTGTTGACGATCAGGTCCGCCATGTAATACGTCATGTTGGGGCAGTGGTTGAGGCCTTGTCCGGTGACGGGGCGGATGCGCAGTTTGGCCAGCGCCTCG
>Ga0182030_10006985_pt1 | contig 23650 bp, 23 predicted proteins | sample 812S3MmetaG_FD_121299 | JGI IMG/M metagenome (GOLD analysis project Ga0182030, IMG submission 121299) | Permafrost microbial communities from Stordalen Mire, Sweden - 812S3M metaG (Illumina Assembly) | ecosystem: Environmental > Terrestrial > Soil > Wetlands > Permafrost | place: Sweden...
CGGAGGCTGCAACGGCCTCAACAGAGGCTTTGATGGCCTCGTCCGGGCGCTTAACTCAGCGGTAGAGTGTCACCTTCACACGGTGGAAGTCGTAGGTTCGAATCCTACAGCGCCCACCATAAAGTATTAAAAATAAAAGACCTGCTCTTGTCGAATTTAGCGGCAGATCAAAACGCAAATGCCATAACCCGAAAAGGTTACGCAAGGTTGTTGACGCTGCCGTCAATTCCACCTATTCTACTTATGGACCACTCCACTATTTCTATGTTTGGAGTGCCTATTACGTAGGCCCGCGCACGCGGGCCTTTATTATTGTTAGCAACAATTCCCTCAGATCAAGACTGGCGTGGAGGTACGGGCCAAAGTGGATCGAGTTGCAGTTTTCGTCGATGCAGGATATTTGTACGCTGGAGGATCTACATCAATTTCAGGAGGGCCGAAGAAGCGCTCCGAATTGATTCTGGACGTGCCTCTATGCGTCCAATACTTGACCAGACAGGCCGAGCAGCTTTCTGGTATGAAGCTGTTAAGAATCTACTGGTACGACGGTGCAATCTCAAATCGCCTTGGAACCGACCAACAACTCTTGGCGTCGAGCAACGATGTAAAGCTTCGTTTAGGAATCGTCAACACAGTTGGTCAACAGAAGGGCGTCGATGCGAAGATCGTGACCGACCTGAGCGACTTAGCTCGCAATCGCGCGATTTCGGAAGCCGTGGTCATCGGTGGGGATGAAGATCTTCGCATCGGGATTGAATTGGCCCAACAATACGGCGTCAGAGTTCATCTGCTACCGATCGAGGGTAGCTCTTGTTCATCCACGCTACGACAGGAAGCCGACACCCATTCGCTGATTGCAAGGGATGTCGTGCGGACCTTCCTAGCAGTGGTGGCCACAGCAGCAACTGCTCCAGCACTTGCCGCACCCGCTCCTCCAGCACCTGCTGTGCCTACCGCTCCAGCAACCGCTGCTCTAGCACCTGCTACTGTGGGCATCGGTGCAGCATTTGATGCTGTTGTGGTCCGTCATCTCGCTTCATTAGGGGCACCGGAGCAAACGGCACTGAAAAGCGCGATTCAAGCGGGGGGCGTCATTCCGGCTGAGCATGATGGCCGACTCCTCGCCACCGCGCGGACCGAGATTGGTCGCCTACTTGACAACCGGGAAAAGACCCAGCTTCGTGAAGCGCTTAAGAAACAGCTAGGCATCTAGAGCGTGACCGAGCTTCGCCACATAAGGCCGGTATCCCCGGAGCCGGGATCTGGATTTCCAGAACGTGCGTGGCGTTGCGCGGGTCTAGGGATCGGTGGAAGTCGTAGGTTCGAATCCTACGGCGCCCACCATAAATCCCTCCAAATCAGCGCATTCTCGACGATGCGAACCTGCGCCTGCCATCCTGGATTTCATCGATAGACGCATTAGCCTTGCTGACTCCAGGCTGGCCATGACTTCGGATACACAATTCAGCCCCCGGGCTATTTGCCTTCGTTCTCGTCCTCCGTTTTATTTCGCTTTCGCGCGTCTGACCAGCCGAATGCGAATAAGAGTTCGACGCGGTTAGAAACCCCGAGCTTCTCAAACGCGCGGAACAGAAAGTTCTTCACTGTGTATTCGCTCAAACCCAGTTCGTCGGCGATCTGCTTATTGGTCTTGCCGTCTGCCGCGCTCCGCGCCACCAGCAGTTCCCGCTCGCTCAGCATATCCATGCGCGCAGAGAGTCTGGTGTGGGCGTCGAAAGCCGGGTTGCGCTGGGAGGCAACCGCGATTTGATTGCTGAGATTTTCCGAGAATTCGCGAAGAAGAATTTTAACTTCCTCGAACAGCTTGGCGGCATCGGCGGCTTCGGCTTTTGCCGGTGTTAGGGCAGTCGTATTTTGAATGGGCGGGGCTAAATCTGAGACGTTGGTAAGAAACTCAATCACGTTCTTGCGGACTGCTGGTTCTCTGGGCTCGGCCCCTGTATTACTTTTAATGAGCTGGATCACGAGTTTAGTTAAAGAGTCTTCGTCATCGGGTGAATTCTGAAACTGAGCGAAGGGGCCCTTCGCCGCTTGGTCCATTTGAAGACTGAAAACGATCCCGAATACAGGTCGCCCAAGTTTCGCCTTTGCATAACCCGTCTCGAACAGAATCCACGGCCGGTCAATACTATGACCAGTCAGAAGTGCCACGACATCGGAGGATTGGTGAATCTGCCCCATAATCTCGCTGTACCACTCCGCCCCGAATTCAAGTCCCAACCCCGGCTGTTTCGCGGAAGAGCGAAATGGCCTCAATACGCCCCCACTGGCATCAACGAGGAGGTTCTCGAAATGCTCTGCGAGTTTGGCATCTCGGTGATCGTGGCTAATGAAGATTACAGGGCGTTTCAGAGGGATCGCAGTGAGCGGGGCGTTCTCTATCGGAGGCTGCGCCGCAGGTTCGGCGCTCTTTCGTTTCGTTGCCATGGTTGGCGGAATTCTAACACCAGCGCAAGAGCTTCGCGGCAGTCATCGTTTTGTAAACGGAAAGCGAAACTGTTCGAGCGGCGTCTTGACGCCCACCTTTGAAGTGTTGATCGCTAGCTTTCCATCATCCATGGTGGTCAGTGCAACATGCCAATACGACCGGTCTCCGCTGTCAGTTCGATTGAGGTTCTGCTTGTTAGCCAGGAGCCAAGAGTAAGGCACCGCAAATGCTTCGTCCCGATCCATGCATGCAAGAACAAAATAGCCTTCTTGGCCCTCGGCCAAAAAAGCATCCCACTTCGGATGGAACGCGTACCAATATGGCTGGTAGTCGTTGTCATACCTCTTCGAAACCGCACAACAAACCCGGAATTCCTTATTGGGACTCCAAAATAGAGTTCTGCTGCGCTTGACTAACTCAGTGCCCTTCGACTCGCCAAATGCATCCACTGCTTGCTTTCTTTTGGCATTCAACAGTTCGAAATCAGTTCGAATCTGTGTATGCGAAGCAGAGACTCCTTGTTCCGTCTCCTCGGGGATCTCCTGTTCCAATTCTTGCTGTGCCTCGACGTCCGCCGCAGTAGTGAAGATAACGTCGATTATCCTATCTATCTTTGTATATTCGAACGGCTGCAAAAGCTGTCGAATCTGCTTCAAGGTATTGGGATCATCTGATTTTTCGTTGATCTGGACGAGCTTAATAAGGCGTTCAACGCTGATTAGGCGCATATCCCAGGCGTAGCGCGAACCTCTTATCTGCGCTTCCAACGCGCCCGTATCTCTCCTTCCAACCACAATGAGGGTAGATGCGTTCTTCGAGAGCCTTCCTTCGGACAGGAGCCGCTCTTTATACCGAGCGTGAGTATCCAAATCCACCGTGAAAGAATCTGTGGTTTTTACCTCGATGACAAGATCTGGTTCTCCTTGAACGCGCCAAATTCCATCGAAGCCGACTGTCTTCGGGGTCCCTTGGTAAAAGCCGTCCTCAACCTGAAACTCAAGGCGGCGGCCAAACTCATTGACTATATCTTGGAGAACGAGGCCGCTCCGGTTGAATCCCTTGTCTAAGCAGTGATGTGCGTAGCCGAACAGACTCTCGACTGGTACTTTTCCAAGAAACTCGCGAAACTCCACGGAGCATGCAGACTGGTCACGGAGAATCCCGTCTCCCGCATTGACGACAACCTGCTCAATTGAGAGATTCAGGACCTCGTCCTTGGAACTCTTCCAAAAGCTCAAAAGAGCCACGTATCGACGCTCCCGTTCACCCCGTCAGTATAGTGCGTATTTGCTCGGCCACCATCGGCCTAAGCTGCGCAGGCTCCTCCAATATGTCGAGCAGCGCACGCGCGCAGTAAACTCGATCCAGCTTCGCATCGGAAACCGGATCCATGTAACTAAGGAACTTGACTCCATGAATGCATAGACTGGGGCGCCCTTCACCCATGCCGCTCCCAAAACACAGCAGGCGTCACGATAGGGTACTTCCCGGCAAGCGCCAGCAAATCCTTATCCCCAGTAATCAAGTAGTCCGCGTGGGACGCCCGCAGCGTTGCGAGCACCTGTTGGTCCGCAGCATCGCTGGCCTCTGCCTCAGAGACCCTCAAAGGCTGGGACGACCCGCTCGCCAAGGAGTGCCTGGATACGGCGATCAAGCTGTGGGATGAGGAACACGCGCATCCGACGCCTATGCAGGGTCGATCTTTCGGACCTCCGGGAATGGCCGCGATGGGCGAGTGGCGGGCCGCTCTCGAGTTGCTGATCGCCACCGATGGCGGCCAGCCGTATAAGCAAAAGGTAGTCGAGCTTTTCCCCATCGTGCGCAAGTTCTTCGGGTTCAGCGGCTGGATGGCAGTACGCGCCATTCCATACATGGATACTGATTTCAAGCAACAGCTCGAAGAGGCGGTCAAGTCGTACAAGACCGAATTGGATGCCGACCTCTCGAAAACCCCCTTTGGCGTTCCGCCCAGCCTCGGAACCTGGGGCGGATCCGAACAGGTGGCCGCGTTTGGCGCACGAATGTACTTCCTGCACAAGGCGTTCCCGCAAATCGTCGGCCCGGAGTATACGCTGCGGGCAGCCAACTACCTGCTCGGCACGCACCCGGCGTCGAGCAGTTCGTATATCTCTTCGGTCGGGACAGTTTCAAAGTTGAAAGCCTACGGAAACAACCGTGCCGACGGAACCTTCATTCCCGGCGGCATGATTCCGGGCTATATCATCATCAAGCCCGACTTCCCGGAGTGCATCGACGATTTCGGCATGCTGTGGTTTGAGGACGAATACACCATTGGCGCCACCGGCACATGGATTTTGGCCGCGAACGCCGCCGACGCGCTGGTCAAGTAACACGATTCAGCAACGGGCAAGATCGGCTGAGCCAGTTGGCCAACTCTCGGTTCTCTCATAAAGTGAGGGTGCTCCATCCTTCGCCTTTCTTGACGAAGATTGGAATCCACCAACCCCAACCCGCCAGCCCCATGCGCCAGCTGAACGGCGCCTTACGCCAACAGTGCCGATGCATGTTTCCAGGACTGCCTGCCCTTGAAACGTCCCTTGGCGATTGCACGTCGCTCTAGCGGCAGTCCCCGGCGCCATGGGCGTTTCATGTCACTCGTGATCCGATGGATCAGAGAAGACCCTCTGCCAAACCAAGGACTTTGAGTTCGTCGGCGAGTCTACATTCATCCTGGAGAAGCCACATGAAGAAATGCATGACGCGCCGTACCCGGATTCCTGGGCGGGGATCGCACCAGCATCGACCTGCCGGAGCCGGAGGAAGCACTGGTCCAGGCTGTTGCAGTGACCGGTAAGCCGCTCGCCGTTGTTCCGCTGAACGGCAGCGCCTTGGCTGTCAACTGGATTAACGATCACGCCGACGCGGTTCTCGAAGCCTGGTATCCCGGCGAGGAGGGGGGCGCGGCTGTTGCCGAGACACTGAGCGGCAAGAACAATCCCGCGGGCCGGCTGCCGGTTACGTTCTACAAGGACGTCAGCCAGTTGCCCAACTTCGAAGATTACGGAATGGCCAACCGGACCTACCGGTACTTCAGCGGTAAGCCGCTCTTCCCGTTTGGCTACGGGCTTAGTTACACGACGTTCAGCTACAGCGATCTCAGTGTCCCCACGCAGGCTGTGGCTGCGGGACAACCTCTCAATGCGGATGTCACGGTGACCAACACGGGCAAAGTCGCGGGAGATGAGGTGGTTCAGGTCTATCTCAAGTTCCCTGATGTTAAGGGTGCGCCTCAAATCGCTCTCCGTGGATTCCAGCGAATTCATCTCGAACCCGGCGCAAGCCAGAAGGTTCACTTCGAGTTGAAGGACCGCGATCTAGGCATGGTCACCGAGCTTGGCAGCCCCATCGTCGCAGCCGGGGATTACACCATCAGCATCGGAGGAGGCCAGCCTGATACGGGAGCACAGGGGGTACTGGACACTTCCATATTGATGACCAAATCGCCTTGCCCGAATAACGAGTCTCCGGTTTCGCTCCTTGGCTTAAGCAACACGTTGAGGAACTGATCGAGCCCGGGAATCATCGAGATCGCTGGAACTGTTGATATGGTGGAAGGAATTGACAGCCGCACGTGGCGAAGAATGGTGCTCAAGTCGTTCCAATTGCGCCCGGTGGCGCTAGCAATTGCCCAGCCCAGTGGTCCGAGCGCCTAAAGGCGCGTCATTTCTGGGTGTTTCCACTCTTGAATGTGCGACCGGCAACGAAAACGACTACAGTCGGAAAGAGGATCGATCCAGTCTAACTCTCGCATCATGGCTAATTCCCATTTCAAGGCCTCTCCACTTTCGCTCACAGGTTTTGTCTGGAAGAACCTATGGCGCCGCCGGCTCAGGACGCTGCTGACACTTTGCGGAATTGGGATGGCAATCGGCGCATTCGTCGGTCTCGTCGGTTTTTCGAGTGCATTTGAAGACGGATGGCTTCGAATCTACTCGAGTAGTGGTACTGACATCGCAGTAATTCAACAAACCTTTTTGAGCACCTCATTGAGTGAGTCTGCTGGAGCAACCCTGAAGTCGTTGCCATTGGTGGCCCAGGCGACGCCCGTCATATTCAACATGATGGACCTGACCACGGATGTGAATGCCCTGGCATACGGCTGGAAAGCCGACTCGTATGAATTTGACTCATTGCATATCCTTTCCGGGCGGCACTTTCGCGACGGCCATCCCGAAGTCATGCTGGGCGATCTGCTGGCCGACGATCTGAAGAAAAAGGTGGGCGATACGCTGGAGATTCAAAGCTCGCCGTTCACGGTGTGCGCAATCTACCATGGCGGCTCTGGATTGCAGGCGGACGCAGTCATCATGCCGCTAGATCAGTTGCAGGAGCTAAGCAGCTTGCGGGGCAAAGTTTCGACTTTTGATGTTCGGTTGCGCCCGACACCTGCCGGAGAATCCCACGAGCATTATCTAAAGCGTGCACAGGCGCAGATCGAAGCTGCTCTCCCGGGACTGCGCGCGGTTCCCGCAGCCGAGCGCGCCCATAACAATCAGTTCGTCCAGTTGGCGCACGCTTCTGCCTGGGGCACTTCTTCGATTGCATTGCTGATCGGCATCCTTGGGATTGCCAATACCATGGCCATGTCGGTCTACGAACGTACCCGGGAAATCGGCATTTTGCGGGCGCTCGGTTGGAAACGGAGGCAGGTGTTGATTCTCATCCAGCTTGAGGCGGCGATTCTTGGATTGGGCGGCGGCTTTTTGGGAATCGCCTTCGGATGGTTCGCTCTGCACCTGCTCGCGGCCCTGCCTCAAACCGCAAGCATTGTCTCGACGTCCCTTCCTGTGCTCCTTCTGGCCGAGGCACTTGGCATCGCCGTACTGGCAGGGCTGATAGCAGGGGCCTTGCCCGCGTGGCATGCTGCGCAACTCTCTCCGGTGGCGGCACTGCGCTATGACTAGTTCCACACTCGAAGCACGCTGCGTAAAGAACTACGACGAGGGAGAAGTGAGGCCCTGCGTGGAGTGGACCGATCGATCGCGACCTCCGAGTATATGCCATCACCGACCCGAGCGGAAGCGGCAAACCGACGTTACTCCATATGCTACGGGGATGGAAAACCCAACGAGCGGCGAAATGGAGGTTCGGCAGATCAGTTAATCTAGACACTTACCGGTCCCGTAGCGTTGAATCATTTCCCAGGCAATTCACCCGATGCCGACATTGCGCGCAATTGAAAAAGTGCGGGTACCAATGTTCGGAGACGAACGCAAACGATTGAACTGCGCCAATCGTGCTTATGATCTGCTGAAAGGGTGGGGATGGATCGCCGCATGGACCAGTATCCCAACCGGCTCTCGGCAGGCGAACGACAACGCATGGCGATTGTCCGCGCGCTTGCCAACGAGCCTGAGATTCTGCTAGGGGATGAGCCAATAGGAAACCTGGACAACGTAAATACCGCCCGCACGATGGAGATCCTTACTGGCATCCAGAAGCAGCGCGGAATGGTGACGCTGATCGTGGTGATTCACGAAGACGAAGTTGACCACGCGGTGGCCACGCAGATTCGCATCCGGGATGGAATGGTGGAGGCATGAACCCCGGGGGGACCCCTCTGCACGCGCGACGTTGTTGGCTGCACGCGAAGCGTTCACCATTGGCGTCATTGCACTTCGATTTGAAGAGTTTCTGATCTACACATTTCACGGTTTTCCAGGATAAACAATGCATTACCTACTTTTGGTTCTCGCTGTGGCAGCTGTTCCGGTTTTTGGGGGATTCCTCTACCAATGGCTCGGTTCGCACTATGACCGGCTTCGCTTCGCACGAGCGGGACGCTGGATTGATATCGGCAATGGCCGCAAACACTATCTGCTGGAAAAAGGCTCGGGCGATTCGACTGTTCTGTTTGAATCGGGCATTGCCGCCACCAACCTGAACTGGTGCAACATTCAGGAAGAAGTTTCGCGGTTCGCCAGCACAGCCAGCTATGATCGCGGCGGGCTCGGCTGGAGCAGTCCCTGCCAAAGTGCTCGTACTCCCAGGAACATCGCCGTGGAATTGCACGAACTACTCAGCGGAGCAGAGATCAAGCCGCCATACATCCTGGTGGGTCATTCGTTTGGCGGACTGGTGATGCGAAGGTTTGCGCAGTTGTATCCGGACGAGGTGACCAGCATTGTTCTGGTGGACCCAATGCGCTGCGAAGAATGGCCGCCACTGAACCCGACCAAGCAGGCCATGATCGACCAGGTTTCGAAACTTTCAACGTATGCAATTCCGATTGCTCATTTTGGATTGGCCCGTCTTGCTGTGACCTCACTGCTTTGCCGCTCGGGGCGTATCGCTGAAAAACTTGCTGGTATCGGCGGTGACCGCGGTTTGCATGTGCTGGGACGAATCAGGGGCGAAGTGGGCAAGATGCCTCAGGAGGTCTGGCCTATGGTTGCCGCCCATTGGTCGCGTCCCGGCTATTACGCCGGCATGCGCAACCACGTGGAAGCGGTGCCGGACTCAGTGCGCGAAATACAAAACGCGGAACCGATTCGCGGGATTCCCGTGCTGCTTTTGACACCGGGAAATTCATCCCCGCTCTCGGAGCAATGCCTGCGGCAGATTGGCGATAACGTGCAGCAGGTCATCGCACCTGCGAGTGCACACTGGATTCATCTGGATGAACCGCAACTGGTCATTGACTCGATTCGCGAGATGGTGATGTCGGCGGCCCAAGAAGCACTCGTTGCCGTAGGTTAAGGAGCGGACTGCAAGTCGGTCAGTAAGCTCATGAGAATATCGCTCGCGCCATTTGTGCCGCAGCGCTTTGCCATTGTGATTCTTAGGCAGATTGCAATCCAGCTACGGCGCGTCGGCGGTCAGCAAGCCCTGCCATCGCCTGCGTCTACTTACTGGCCAGTTTCGGGACTATCGTGGCGGATGGGGCCAGGGGCTGAATCGAACGGAGCTTCAGAACTTCTTCGATGAGATCTGCCGCGCGGCCAGGTCCGTCCATTTGCTGGATGGCTCTCTGCAAGCCCAGGGCCGCCTCACGGTATCTGGCATCTTGAAGCACCAGCAGGACCGCTTGGCGAAGCGTGACCACGTTTAGCTTGTGCCGTGGAACCACCACACAGGCTCCGCGGGCCTTGACCCGCGCCGCTACTCCGGGTTGGTCGTTGCCGAGGGGCACGGCCACCAGCGGTACTCCCTCGCAAAGAGACTCAAGAACCGTGTTGAGGCCGGCATGCGTGATCACCAGCGCCGCCCGCTTCAGAATGTCCAGTTGAGGAGCAAACCTCACCACCAGCGGACTGCCGGCAAGCTTCCCCAATGTTGCCGGATCGAGCCCGCCTCCCAGCGAAATCACTAATTGTGAGTCGAGTCCGGCACATGCCTCTGCGATCATTTTGAAGATGGCTTCCGAACCATTCTGAAGGGTCCCCATCGACGCATAAATAATAGGGCCGCCTTTGAGTAGCTCCCAAGGGAACTCGACCGCCGGACGCTGCGCGGCATGCACGAACGGCCCCGTATAGTGAAGCCCTGCTGGCTTCTCGCCGACGAATTTAAATTCCAGTGCTTCGGGCAACTGGGTAATTTGCGCAAGCGTCGACAGCGCTTCTTCCGAACGCCTGAAGGGCTTCAGTCCCCATGCGCAACGCTGCTGGTTCACTTCTCTGAAGATGGGAGCTGCTATCCGCGATAGCAAAAGCATTGCAAGACGGTTCCGCAAACGGCTGAGCCGATCCTGCCCACCCGCCCAACCGAACCAGAAGGGTGGAAACCGGTCATCCTGAACCAGCGGAGGAATCAAGGCGATGGATATCCACGGCAGGCCCAAATAGTCTGCCACGGTTCCCGCAAAATCCGTCTCGTCGACCAGCAGCAGCTCTACGTTAGCCGTCCGCACCGCCTTCGGCCCGTCGCGCAGCGCCATCCGCGCTGAATTCCTCACTCGCTCCAACGTGAATCGAAGGGCTGCGAATCCCTTTAACTTGGCCATTTGCTCGTCAAGCTTTTGAAGGGTGCCCGGCGGATAATCTTCCATGCCAATCCTACGAAATTCAATACCCGCGGCAAGCACGCTCGCCTCGGTGTCCGCAATCCCGAAGATGACTACCTCATGACCTCTTAATTGCAAGGAGCGCGCCAGCGCGGTCATCGGATTGATATGGCCGGCTCCCGGAAAACAAAATGCTCCCAATCTCGCCATTGGCCTCTTCAATTCATCGATTTCAAGTGCAAGTGTTGAACTGCTGCCGCGGTCGGGCGTTCAAATTCCGCTCTGGAGGCTGATTCCAAATCTGGAGAGGCTCTATGCAATGGTATTGCAATCACGGTCAAATCGTCTCAGCGCTGACTCACATCCGAAGTTCAAAGTATCCCTTATGAGCCGTTCCTGCCGCATCGGAAGTCCTCCTCCTCAGGCGTCCTCGTGAGCCCCATCAATCGGGGAACTCTCACTTCTGCTGAACTAATCGGAAAGATGCAGCTCAGTCTGAGGCCAACTTGGAGCGTTGCGCGCGATGGTGCGTTATCGCCGACGCGAGAGCGGAGTCGCGGGAGCGAACGAGCGGCTGCGCGTCCGCCCGCCGGAGGTTCCGAAAACAGCGCCGGTCATTCCTTTAGCGGCGTATTACTCAACCGTTCTTCACGGCATTGCGCTCCAATCAAGAGATGGCGCTTCCCGCGAGACGCTCACGCAGGTTGTAGAGTTCTCCATGGCGGGCTGGCAACAAGTAGTCAACGAGGCGCGCCCGCCGGGAGCGCTTGATGGCAAGTGATGGGTCGCCATGGAGCATCGAACAACCCGAAAAGCTTCGTCAGTTCACGACTTCAGGCCAACGCGCGTTTCCAAGTTCGAATCGGACCGATCTCGCGGTTCTGGAAGTATCGCGGCCGATCCGGAAATGTCGTTAGCAAGTGAAAATGTCCGCTTTGGGTAGCAAATGAAGTGTCCGGTTTTGTTAATAGTCAGCCGTAGTAGAGGCCGTGGAAAAGGCGTTGAGAGGGAAAGTCTGTTTTGTGACTTTTCCTCTCAACGCCTTTTCCACGGCCTTGACCTGCTTTTTCGTCAACGGCGTCAACAGCTTTCCTTGCGCGCAGTAGTGTCCGATACGGTGTCCTGCGACAGGCAGCGTCAGTGTCTGGTCCAGGTGCTGATGGATGATCACTTTGCATCCTGCGCTCGTGCCGCGCCATCGGACCGGCTCGAGCTGCAGCTCCGGTCGTTTCCTCCGGCGCCAGCTGCGCATAATAGATCTCGCTGGTGGCGTCATCCAGAATCACGATCAGGTCGTGCCAGCGCTCATCCTGAAACCACTGATGATGGCTGCCGTCGATGTGCAACATCATCCCCGGCAAAGGACGACGTTCACGCCGTTTGCGATGCACGCCGCACTTGGCCTTGCGCTTCACCAGTCCGGCCCGCTGCAACGCCTGCTTGACCCACGTGTAACTCAACCCGATCTGATGTTCCTCGCGCAGCTTCTCATGAAAATGCCGTACGTTCAGATCGAAGTACTTGTCCCGATACAGGCTCAGAACCTGTTCGGCCTCGGTCTTCGGCACGCGCCGGCGGCTCGGTGTCCCTCGACGGCGGTCCAGCAAGCCCTTGTGGCCTTGCTCCTCCAGCCGCTTCCGCCAGCGACGCATCTGCCGCGGGCTGATGCCGATCAGCTCCGCAGCCTGCCACCACTTGATCTTCCCCGCTGAGGCCCTCAACAGCACTTCGTGCAACTTCATCGCCCGCTCCGCCGCGGTCCTCGGATAGATCTCCGCGCTCTCGCGCATGGATCCATCCTTGCCGCCCGCTATGCGGACACTTCACTTGCTAAAAACACCGGAGATAAGGATTGTTTGATAGTCGAAACAAAGTTGTCAACCCATGAGCGATTGAAGGACGGATACTATGAGCAGCTTCCGGCCTACGGCAAAGCCGAGGGGATTAAGACCCTGATTTTGCTTATCATTCGGGTATCCGATGATGACAAGCATATTAACGCTCTCAAGGCAGCAATCGCGCTGAAGTCCCTCCCGATTGAAGTAGTTGAAATCGATGCCGTGAGACAGCCATCCGCAAGCAAGGTGTCCACTTGAGCGCTGGCGGCAGAGGAGCAGGCACATAGGCTGCATATTTGCGTTGAGAAACCTTCCTGCCGGGGATCTTCGTCTTGCCGGGTTTTGGGGTCGGCTTTGCCATGGTCTGAGAACCCGCAAATAGCGAACCTCACTATTTGCGTTTTCCGTAATAGCCGCAAATAACGCAAATCGCTATTTTTCGCCTTCAAAAGGATAGGGCCAACTCTATTTGCGGTGAGCCATTGTCCTAATCTTTAACACTCGGCCAGCGAGGGTAACCTTCGGATCGAATTGCGATCTTCATTGAGTCTCCTTTTGAGCCAAATCTGCATCGTAGGTATTTATACGCGTAATCCGCGCAGGCAAGGACTTCGCGGCAATCTCCACCAATGAACGGCTGAGCGGCACGATTCGCACCGAGGTGCAGTGCGAAACAGTGAGACTGCAACAACCCATGTCCTTCATATCCCTTTGAAGGAAGACCGATCGAGCCCACGAATCAGTCAGAGCGGAGGGATCGTGCAACAGAGCTACTGCGAAGAAGGAATAGAACTCGACACCAATTATTTCGAAAAGACTCGAACCTGGGTCAGCGCGGAAGCAGATAAGCGAGTCGCCGTCGGCTTAAATCGAGGAGTGAACGCCAACGAGTGGGACCAGATTGTGCAACGAGCCGAGGACACCAAGGCCGGTCATGAACGGGCGCTGCGGATGTATATGGAACACATGATTGCCTGCCCGGTCTGCAACTCCCATGTGCTCGCACCCTCAAACGGGCACCTGGCGGATCATATGTACTGACGGCATTCCACACGCAGGCGTCGTCTTTCTATTTCTCCGCCGGCTTTTCCCCATTCAGAGCGCCCCAGTTATAAATCTGAAACTCGCGGATGTGCGCCTCCGCAATACTCGAAAGAATCTTGAGCCGAACCCGATCCGTCGTCACGCGCGCGAAAGCGTCAATCTTCTTATGGCCGATGGCCTGAGCTTCGGCGACACGCACCCACTTGCCCGATTTCCCATCCCAAATCTCAATTGCATATTTCTCAACGTGCTGCCCGTCATTGAGCCATTCCATGGTGAGCGTGTGGTCAAACGTCACAGGCTTCTCAAAGTCGACCTCGATTTCTGAATGATGCGAACCGGCAGGAGCCGACCAAAACGTATCCGAATCGCCGTCGAGAGCAGCCGCGACTTCAGGCGGAGCAGGACGATGCTGCAACGCCAGATTATTCGCTTCCCGCCGATGCAGAGCTGCGCCAAACTCCGCAAGCCGCTTCACATCGGAGTCGGGAATCAGGCCGCGGTTATCGGGCGCAACTCCAAGCATAAGTTGTGCACCGCGCCCGACCGTGGCGTCGTAAGTAGCAAGCAATTCGTCCACGCTCTTGAGTGAGGATTCATCGTCGGGATGCCAGAACCAATGCAGTTTGCGCAGAGGCGTATCGGCCTCGACGGGCCGCCAACGCAGATAGCCGTGCCGGTCGATCACATTCCAGTTCTCGTAATCGACAATGCCGGCTTCGTTCCCGACCCAGCGCGCATCACCATACTCAAACAGTCCGGTATCGGCAAAGACGACCGTATCCGGCTGATAGGTTCTCAGCGTCTCAATGATCTTCGGGAAGTTATAGACATGCCCTTCCGATCCCGCGCCATCGAGCCAAAACTCGACAAGGTCGCCATAACTCGACGCTAACTCCTCTAACTCGGCGTTGTAATACGCATCGTAGGCTGCCGAATTCTTGTACTTCGGCTCATGCCGATCCCATGGAGATAAATAAACTCCAAAGCGCAGGCCGTATTTCCGTGCCGCGCGCGCGACGTCCCCTACCACGTCGCCCTTGCCGTCTTTCCACGGACTGCTGCGCACGCTGTAGTCGGTTTGCTGAGTCGGCCACAAGCAGAAACCGTCGTGATGTTTGGCCACAAGGACAACGTAGCGCGCTCCGGAGGCGCGGATCGCCTGCATCCACTGATCCGGATCGAATTGCGTGGGATTGAAGACCGACGGACTCGCGGTACCGTCGCCCCACTCGCGGTTGAGAAAAGTGTTGGTCGAGAAGTGAAGGATGACGCTAAATTCCAGATCCTGCCACACCACCTGATAAGGCGCCGGCGTCATGGCAGCCGATGACTGCGCGAAGGTCGGAGCAGCAACGAGAACGACCCCGAAAAGAATGCTTGAAAGTAAGCTATCTCTCACCGATTTCCTCGGGATGAGTGTATCTCAGGCGCAAGAGAGACACGATTACCTGGGTTACCCGAGATCGTCCACGAGACGGCTCATATTCTCTTCCTGCCGTTCGATCGACTCGACAAGTTTGAATTGAGTGCGGCATCGATCAAGATTGTGTCCCTCGCGATGGGTTTTGAAATAGGTGTCGCCGGCCAGGTGGTCCGTAAGAAACCGAATTCCGACTTCGAGAGTGATGAGCTTGCCGGAAAACGCGAGATGGTCCTTTTCGGCATTAGTCAGAAAGGAGCCGGCCGCATCGAGATAGCCTCGCGTGAGTGCTTCAAACATCGAGAACTCCATCGATACCTTGGAGAGATCCTGCTCATCCTCAATGGCCGGGCTCGTTGTCGTCCGCACCATGTCGCCAAAATCGAAGGCAGCCAACCCGGGCATGACGGTATCGAGGTCGATGACACAAATCCCTTCGCCAGTGGCATCGTCTAGAAGCACATTGTTGAACTTGGTGTCGTTGTGGGTGACGCGCTCCGGCAGGTTCGCGTCAACCAGGATGCCGACGATCGATTCATGCGCGAGAGCAACGTCGATCTCCGTCCGGGCGCCCGCGGCGCGATCAGCAACATCCTCTGAGATCGCCCGCTCCAGCGCGGCGAACCGCCTGGGGGTGTTGTGGAAGTCCGGAATCGTTTCGTGCAAGCGGGGCGACGGCATGCTGGCAAGCATCTGTTGAAACCGGCCAAATGCTTTCCCCGCCTGATAAGCCTGCTGAGGCGATTGGACAGCGTCGTACGAGCTTGCTTTCTCAATGAAGCGATAAGCCCGCCAAAAATTCCCGCCTTCGTCCGTGTGCCAGGCGCGGCCGTCACGGGCCGGAACCAACGCGAGCACACGCCGATCGCGGTCCTGCTCGCCAGCCAGTTGCTCGGCCAGGTGCGACGTGACGCGCTGAATGTTTTCCATCACAGCGATCGGATCTTTGAATATATGGTGATTCATCCGCTGCACCAGGTAGCGCACCTGCCTGCTGCCCTGAAGAACGACAGTCGAATACGAGTCGTTGATGTGGCCGCTGCCGTACGGCGTGGCGTCTGAAAAAACTCCGGGAATCTCAAATTGGCCTATAACGGCGGCAAGATCGTGCACCACGTTCATGCCCAGAGCCTCTCCGGATAGACCCTCGCCTTAACGAGACGTGCAATGCTCTCGACCACGCGCTCACGGTCCCGGCGATAGGTAACGCCAAACCATGAGCCGGCCGTCGGGATCACACGAACCCGAGTCTGTCCGGAATCAATGAGGCGATTGACGGCATTGGGCAAGTAGGATTCGGCGCGCAAATCCGATCCCTGCGCTTCGAGAAACTCCCGAAACACCTGCTCCAGTCGCGCGAATACGCTGGGTGTAAATCCCCACATATTCATCGAGACGGTCTCATCCCCGGAGAGTTGGCTGACTTTTCCGGTTGAATCGGTGCTCTTCGCCTGCGATCCTTCGCGCGCGATGTTCGTCATTTCGACAATGCTCTCGAGAAAGCCACGCTCATCCACCTGGCAAACCCCACGCGCCACCGCGCCGAAATCGGAAAGCGTGTTGCGAAGAACAAAGCCGATCATCGCATAGTCGGCGGTTGCAGATTGCAAGTGCGCCGCCAGGGCACGAAAGCTTTCGGCACCATAAAAATCGTCGGCATTGATTACCGCGAAGGGTTCGCGGATCGCGCCATCTGCTGCGAGAACAGCCTGCGTTGTACCCCACGGCTTGGTGCGGCCATCGGGGACGGAGAATCCGGGGGGAAGTTCGTCGAGTTCCTGAAAGACATAATCAATCGCAATGCGATGCGCAAAGCGCGCTGCAATTGTCTCGCGGAATGCGGCTTCCATCTCTTTACGAAGGACGAAGACGATTCTGCCGAAGCCCGCGCGGAGCGCGTCATAAATGGAGTAGTCCATGATCGTCTCGCCGCCGGGGCCTACAGGGTCGATCTGCTTCAATCCGCCATAACGGGTTCCCATGCCGGCGGCAAGGACGAGAAGACTTGGCGCTGTCATCGGAATTCCTCTTGGAGGCCCTGCTTCATTCGCGTTCATTTCTGGCAGGCAGCGCATCGAGTATGAGGGCTGCTGATCCTCTTAAAAACGAATTGCCAGTGTATCGTACAGCGCGTGGGATCCATGAGCAGGGGTATTCTTCTTTCTAAATCGGAAAGGGCCGCACAAAGAACAGCACAGCAAACAATCCGTAAGAAGTGTGTTCTGGCGAGACGCGCTCGCCCTGTGATGTAAACCAAAGCACTGCTGCACGCGGTTGTGCTGCCTAACCGAACTGCAAGGGAAATCCGAACGATGATGGCTCCGTACGCAACAGGAACATGTTTGCTCCTGCTCTCTCTCGCCCAATTCGCTTGGCAACGCGGGGGCAGGACATCATTCACGAAAAACGCGTTTAGCGCGTCTCGCCGGTACGCAGGATCGCATCGATGCGCCGGCTGTAGTGACCCGTAAGCGCGTTCCAGCGGACGATGACAAGTTCTTTGAGCATCTGCAGGCCGTCTCTAAGATAGCTCATGCGCGTGCGGGCATCGTGCGCCCAACTCACAGGAACTTCCTGGATCTTGTAGCCGCGTTTGAGGGCAATGAAGAGAATCTCCGGGTCGAAGCCCCAGCGCTCAATGGTTTGGAGCTGGAAGATAGTTTGCGCGGCGGCTCGGGTAAACCCTTTGAAGCCACATTGCGTATCGGCAAACGGAAGCCTCATCACCATGCGGCAAACCGCGTTGAAGCAGCGGCCGAAAAACTGCCGGTACAGCGGCTGACGATGGGTCTGGCGGCTGGTTGCAAGCCATCTCGAACCAATGGCGATGTCAGCGCCCCCGGCGATTGCGGCAAACAAGCGCTCGGCCTCGTTGATAGGCGCGGACAAATCGGAATCGGTAAACATCACAATGTCGCCCAACGCATGCAGAACACCGTTGCGCACCGCATAGCCCTTGCCGCGATTGCCGGGATTCTCGAGAAGCCTGACTTCGGGGGCCTCACGGGCGATATCTAGAACCAGCTGCGCAGTAGAATCCGTAGAGCCATCATTGACCACAATCACTTCGGCATCCCAAGCATTTTCACGGATACAGGCGATCACAGATTGGAGAGTCGCAGGTATTCGCGCGGTCTCGTTGAAAGCAGGAATCACGATGCTGTATTTCGGATACTGTGACACGACCCCCGCCCTTTTGCCCCTCAGCCTCGATATTGAGGAAGACAATCGCCATCATAACCCAGATCGAGAGCGCGATTCTCCCAAATAGGCGAATTACAACTTTTCAGCCATAATGCTGACTCTAAAGGATCAAGGCCGCGCGGGGCTTGATTTTTGGCCCTTGTGCGCGGACAATCCGATTATGCTATGTGCGGAGGTCTCAACAACATGACAAAGGCAGATCTGGTAGAAAAGGTCACCAAACTGGGCGATCTGACCCGCCGCGACGGGGAGGTCATCGTCGAAACAGTGTTCGATTCGGTGATTTCTGCCCTCCAGAGCGGCGACAAGATCGAGATTCGCGGCTTTGGTTCGTTCCGGATTCGCCAGCGCAATCCCCGCATTGGCCGAAATCCCAAGACCGGCGAGCGCGTGGAAGTCCCTGCCAAGCGCGTGCCATACTTCAAGCCTTCAAAGGAATTGCGCGACCTGGTGAACCCGGCGGAGGCCGCCAGCGCAGCCTCGGCCTCCTGACGGCGGAGCATCGCCCGGAGTTGTTTCAAGCGAAGCCAGCGCTCAATTCAGAAACTGTCAACTCCTGCTGTCCTACGCCGGCCGGATGCCGATCACGCTCATCATGCGGCCGGCGTGCCCCCGAGAGGCGCGGTGCGAGAAAAACAAATCAGGCTGGCAGCTGGTGCACCCTCCCACCACTTGGATAGAGCGCGGTTTCACACCCGCGTCAAGCAACTGCCGCCGATTGGCCTCGATCAGATCGAGATGCAGATTGGGACCGATCGACGAGTGCCCGGGCGCGCGCTGGGTCAGAAAAAGCATGGGGTATTTCGTCCGGACCGGATCGGTGTCATAAACCTCACGAAAAAGTTCGCGCCCATAAGTGAACTGCGCCTCGAAGGCTGAGAAAACTTCCTCGCCGATGGCATAACAGCAGGCCCCAATGCCGGGACCGATGGCGGCAATCAGGTCCCCCGGCTTCGAACCGAATTCCAAACGCATCCTGCCCACCCCCGATTCAACGATGCGCTGAACGGTGCCGCGCCAGCCGGCATGAAACGCCGCAACCACATGCTGTTTTCGGTCGGCAACCAAAACCGGAATGCAATCCGCGGTCTGGATGGCGAGCAGTAGCCCAGGCTGCGCCGTGATCAGACCGTCTCCCTTGCACACCGGCCGCGCGACGCCGTCGCTCGCAATTCCCGACGCATTTGAGGACCGCTGGCTCTGCACATTCGTTCTGCGGGCAAAAACGACAAGGTTCGAATGAAACTGGCGCACGGTAACCATGTGCGTCACGGGATCGCCCGTGACGGCCTCCGCCAGCAAGTGCCGGTTAGCGGCTACAAGGTCGCGGTCGTCGGCATCTGTAAAACTGAGATTCAGTTCGCCGGGAGCCCCGTCCGCGCAATAGGCACGGCTGACTCCACCTTTACGGGTGCTGAATCCATGCCAGAGCCAGGGTAAGTCATTCCACGCAGGAACTCGCAGCAGATGGACTCCGTTGGGAGCAATAAAAACGTCCGGCGCAGCAACTGCCAACTCCTCTGGCACGACACGATCCAGGCGAGGAAGCCGCGCGGTGTTTGCAGATTTGTCGCCGCGACTGCGCACCAGACCTGCTTTGCGGAAAAGCTCATCAACCTGCCGCAGATCGGACTTCGGAGGTTTTTCGCGAGAGGAATGCCGCAGGGTCACAAATTGATTTTAGCGGGATTGTGTTCGAGGGTAGGCGCAGGGGGTGGAGCGAATGGGCCTGCCTTCCGGCAGGCCCGCTCGAGAGGCGTTGAAAGGGAGGGAATCCTGAGGGGTCAAGAGAAGAGGTCCAGTAAAAGGACCGTCAAAAGAGGTAAACCTTTCTGGGAAGGGCCATAAATCGGGGAAGCCTCTGCTTGTTACTGGATATGACGCCACCTTCCGGAGAAAGGTTGCCAAAAGTTATTCAACTCTAAAAATAGTTTTCCACAAAGCGCGATCAGTCGTTCAGGCCATACCGCTTCTTTACGTTCTCTAAAGCCGTCGGGCTGATCAGTCGGGCCCGCAACTCGGCCTTTCGTGTCTTGGCTGCTTCGATTGCCGCGGGGTCGTTTGCGCCTTCGTTGCGTAGCCGCGCAGAACCGTTAGGCTTCGATCGGGATTTCTGATTCTTCTCAATGCGCAGCTGCCATGCTGTGCGCAACGCACCGGCCAGGAGGTTTTCGTCGGCCTCCGCGAGGAGAATATGCGTGGCGCCATTCTTGCCCCAGCCGCCGGCAATGGGGAGGAAAAGATTCGGCTGCTCCGCGACAAACGCGGCTTGCTGCTCTGGCGTCAGCATCAGGTTGCCGAAGCCCAGCTTTTCCGACGCAAGCGTCGCAAAAATGTGCCCTCCCACGCGGAAATCGACCTGGCCCATGTGAGAGCCTTCCTCCGCGCCTTCGAGGCTGAGCGCAATCCGGCGAAAATCGGATGCGATCATAGACGGTTCTTCATTCCCATGACTACATTCGATGCAAGAAGCGGCTAATTTACTGTGCAAGGTCGGAAGGAAGACCAATCAATTCCGCGCTGAAACTCCTCGTCGGGATGAAATATCGCACTGAAGGTAAACGCAAATTGAGATGGGCCATTCGCATCGAGGTGGGCGATGCGGCGCTTCGCTTCGTCAATTCCAGGAATGTGACCGGCAGGCACCCACCACAGCGCCGAGTAAGCTCCTGCAAATTTCTCAAACCACGCATACCGCTGGCGCACGAGTTCCACGTGCACAGTTTGGTATACGAAATGGCGCAGGTTCTCGACTGACTCCCACACTGACATGTTCAACAGTGTGCGCTCATCTTGAAAAGGTCGCAGGTAGGTTGCGTTGCCTTCGCCCGTCGTTAAGCGCCATACAAAGCCGGGACTCGTATCTGCGAGCGCGTTGATCTCGTCGAGCCTCTCGACGAAGCCGGACATGATTGGATCGCTAAGCTCGGCGCGGATGCGGCCGATGTTGACCTGGGCGATGCGGTATTGGCTCATTGTCGCGCCTCGTTCAGCGACATTCTAGCAGTGACCGCCAATCGAAATACAGCCGGCTACAGCTCCTGAGCCTTCTGACTGCACCTCGAATCGCTTCTTCCAGGCGGAGCTATCGAATCCCCTTCGCGTTCAGTTGATTCCTGTACTTCTGGTCCGAGCCCTGAATGTGACCGACCAGCCAGTTCTTCAGGAAACTCATAAGCTCCAGCCCCAACATGGCAACCGACCCGTCTTTGCACCGTGCTTGCACGCTCATGACGCGCTGGGTCAGAAGATCGTGTTCGTGTTTGTGCGCGGCCTCAGCGGTGTACTGCGCCTGCGAAAAGAACTCCTCCTCCCGCGCAAAATGAATCTTGGTGTAGTCGACCAGGTGATCGAGGACAGACATAAGAACTTCTTTCTTATGCCCCGCCGCGATTCCCTCATCCATCTCGTTGATAATGGCAATCAGTTTCTTGTGATCGTCATCCAACACCTTCACTCCTACGCTAAGTTTTTCGGTCCAGATCATCAATGCCATGGCGAGTTCGCCTCTTCGCAGAATTCGTGTGCATGTGCCTGAACACTCGACCCGAAGTCATAGAAGTCTGCCAATCCAAGCCGTTGACTTCGAGAAACATGTGTCCGAGGGCCATGCATCCTGTATATCGGCAAATGGAAAAGCGAGGATGAGGCCGAAAATCGTCAGCCTCCATTGATGCAGAACTACTCTACACGCAACCTTCTGAAATTATTCAACCTGACTCTTTCCCTTCCGGGAAAACTGCCTCACGCCCCAGTCCTGTGCTGACATGCACACCGATTTCGCTTTAGCGAACTCCCAAAAGCTCGCTTTCAAATTCCTCATTCAGCCACTTTGAAAATGCGGCAAATTCCTCGTCGCGGCCAAGGAAATCGCGCACCATCTGTCGTCCCGGCTTTGACCCGCCCTGCTCCAGCACCGTCCTGCGATACTTCGCGCCAGCCTCGCAACCAAGCAAATCCGCGGGATCGAACTGCGCGAAGAAGTCCAGCGCAATCACCTTGTCAAACGCATAGGTGTAGTAGTTCGATGAGTAGCCTGTGAGATGGCCGAAGCTCGCGTACATGCGATTGCCATCTTTCCACGTCCACGGCTGCAGGCTCTCGTAGAGCCGCTTCGTCGTTTCATCCAGATCGATCGTCGCCGGATCACGATCATGCAGATCGAGCGACAACGTGGTGTAGTAGAGCTGCGCGCGCACCCAGTCAGCCCTACCAAACGACCCCGCCAGCTTCATCTTCCGGATCATCTCGGAAGACAGCACTTCGCCCGTCTGGTAGTGCTTGGCAAACGCCTGCAGCAACTTTTCATCGCGGAAGAACTCCTCGAGCATCTGCGATGGAACCTCGATGAAGTCGCCCTCCGTCGCAAATCCAGAGAGCCCCGCCCACTCCGTTTGCCCGCCCAGTATCGCGTGCATCAGATGGCCGAACTCGTGGAAATATGTGACCACGTCGGAATACTGCATGAGTCCCGGATCCTGACCATCGCCTCCAGGAAAATTGCAAATCAGCGCAGCCTCGGGCTGATAGCGGCCGCGCACACCGGTGACGACCGGCGCCGCCGAGAACCACTTGTCCTTGCCTTCGCGCGGATGCATATCGAGATAAAAACGCCCCACGATCTTGCTCCCATCGTGCACATCGAAAACCGACACCGCAGGGTCCCATGCCGCCGTATCCACGCGCCGAAACTCAATCTTGAACAACCGCGCCGCGGTCTTCAGCACACCCGCCTCGACCTGTGCGTAGGGGAAATAAGGCCGCACCGACTGCGAATCAAAATCGAACTCGGCTCGCCGGAATTGCTCGTACCAGTAGCCGCGGCTGACAATGTCAATCGCTTTCGTTCCTGGCTCTCTGCTGCGCGTGAAATCGAGAATCAGTTCGTGCTCGCGCACAGCGCCCTCGCGGCTGGCCCCATTCAGCTTTGCCAGGAAAGTCCGCACATTCGCGGCCGATCCCATCATCTGGTCGGCAGTGGCCAGATCGGCCCAGCTGCGGAAACCAAGAATCGACGCGATCTCCTGCCGCGTCGCAAGCAGGTCCAGCAGGATTTGCTGGTTCACCGGATACGCGCGCGTGTTGTAGGCCAGAAACATCCTCTCCCGCAACGCCGCGCTCGCGGCGAAGGTCATCACCGGCTGCATGTCCGGCGGATCGGTCGTCAGAGTCACCCGTCCTTCAGCATTCGCTGGATGTCGCGCGAGATAATCCGCCGGCAATCCCTGCAACTCAGCAGGAAGAGCCTCGATGGTCTTCGCGCCCTCCTGGATATTGCGGCTGAAGTCCAGCGAGTGCCGCGTCGCCTTCTCGTGCAGAGCCTGCAACCGATCGCGCGTCGCCTGATCCTTGTCGACGCCGGCGAGCCGGTAGCTCAGCAGTGTGCGTTCCACGTAGTGTTTGGTCGCCGGATCTGCGCCCGCCAGATCGATTGCCGCCAGCGCGTCATAGACGGCGCGATTCAAGCTCAGCGCGCTGCCGGCCATGGATACCCGTTGCGCTTCCATCTGTGCCTGGTCGCGCACAGCCTTATCCGCGGCGACCGAGTTAAGAATGCCTGCTTGTGCTCCAGCCAGGCTTAACTGTTCGATAGCCGCATCATAAAAACGCAGCGAATTCTCCGGCGTGCGCGGCCCCTCGACCGCCAGCAGCGCTGCCAGAGCGGCCTCGTGCGCAGCCAACCGCGACGCGACCCAGGCGGCTAAAGCTTCGGCGGAACTGGCTCC
>Ga0182030_10006987_pt1 | contig 23643 bp, 28 predicted proteins | sample 812S3MmetaG_FD_121299 | JGI IMG/M metagenome (GOLD analysis project Ga0182030, IMG submission 121299) | Permafrost microbial communities from Stordalen Mire, Sweden - 812S3M metaG (Illumina Assembly) | ecosystem: Environmental > Terrestrial > Soil > Wetlands > Permafrost | place: Sweden...
CCTCCCCCCAAAAAACCCAACCCCTATATTACCTCATTCCCCCAAACTCATCCACCCAAACATACCCGTCACAGTCACTAACACCAAAGTCGTCACAATCCCGGCACCGGCACGATCAGCTGTCGTCGCAGGCTTAACAGCTGCCGGATTAGCAACAGACTGAGAACCAGCATTGGGATTCCCTTGACTCGTTCCTCCGGTTTGGTTCGTGACTGGTGGTGCGACGTCTTCCAGTGGTAGCAGATTGACGAATAGTGCGGACATGGCGGCCATTTCTTGGCCGACGCCTGATGTTCCATCGTATGCTGGAGCTAAGGACCAACTGAGACCACACGTTCGACCGTTGGATCCTCCGACACATTGAGCTGCGGCTGCTGCGGCCGACGTCTTGAGAACAGGCATGATTTGGTTATAGGTGTAGGGAGCTACTTTGGTAGTTGATGCAAGCCATCGGGTGAGGTAGGCTTTAAAGCTGTACATGTCGGTTGTGCAGGTGAGTTTGGGTTCGCAGGCAACTTCGTACGCGATACCGTTGGGGAAGAAGGTGTTTAATGTTTGGGTGAGGAGACCGTCGATTCTGCCCTTCCAAATCTCGCTGCCGTTTGTCTGCGTTTCGTTAGATAGGTAAAGGAAGACGAGGAATAACATACGTAGTTGTACATATTAGCAGCACCTAAAAGCCAGACTGCTGAGTTGTACGAGAATTGCACCTTGTTGATATCTGTGCAGTTGGTCTCGATGTGTGCACCATCATATATCTTGTAATCCGAATCCATCAATCCAACGTTCGTAATCCAATCCCAAATCACTTCTGCATGCTGAGCGTAGGTATCATTGTTTGTATACCTGGCGAGTCGTGCACCGATATTGAAGAAGCAGCCGTTCGCGATCGAGTTCTTGTAATCGTACCCTGTCAGGTAAGGATAGACCTGCCATCTCAATCTAGGTCCTATCAGCATGCAATCCTCTCGCAGGGTCGTGTAACTCACCCTCCTCCACAATTGTTATCGGGTCTAACGGCTTGGGTGTTGAAGACTGCTTGGGCCAATGCAAGCCATCCTGGTGAACCTGCTGGAGGGTTTGGGAAGTTCGTCTCGGCGGCGAGTAAAGCGGTCATTCCCCAGAATGCTTGATCATCGTTACCCATGGATTGGGACCAATTCGACGGCATCATATCCTGATTCTCTCCCACTTGATGCTGTATGCCTTTCGAGATAACATCGTTGTATGAAGTATCTCCCGTGTAATGCCAGTAATCGATTAATGATCCCCACATTGCTCCAGATTCCCACCAGTAGTCTAGATCGTCAGCCTACGTTGTATCCAGGAAGAGACTCCACTCACAGCCCGTCGGCGGGTTTGGAGGAGGACCAGGCAAGACTCCAACAATTCCACCTGATATATTTCCTTGGTAGTATGTCATCATATCGTATGCGATCGTTGCGGCGGCATTTTTGATCGAGTCTGGGGTGATTAGCAAGAGGGATACAAGAGGGCGCATCGCATACTTTGATCATCTAAGTTGACATCGATAGCAGCGACTAGATTGCTTCCAAGGAGCAGCGCTGCCGCAGCGCGAGAAACGAATGTAGACAGCATCATGACCGATTGTTTGGGTCGTGATTGTCGTGAAAAAAGGAGATCGGATCGACAGGAACGAATGGACGTCAATACTTCGTGATTAGGTGATCATCGAAGGTGAAGTAGAGACAATAAGAAAGGTCGTCGTCGTCGTCGTCGTTGTCGTCGTGAAGGTTGGATGTTGGAGGAGGAGGATCTGGTAATCTTGTTCTAGCTGAAAAGGGATCACTGCGAGGGTTGCCGGATGATTCGTCAAAATTATGCTCGAATAAACCTTGTTTATGAATACCGCGCGCAAAATGTTCAATACGATCTGATCCCTGCTGACATCCAATGAGAAAAATGAACACTGTGGCGAATCTAAAGGGGGCTGTGCAATTCATTTTACAGCTCGAGTCTCTTGGCTTTCATGATGGTTTCTTCAATAGCGTCTCTATCTACCAATGCCAAGGGGCCATCGATCGCGATTCTAGTGAGGGGTGAATCATCGTTTAGGGCATTTGGGTAGTGTTGGAAGGCTGTTATGGGAGTTCTAGGCCACAACTTTTCAGTGGGTTGGTGGAGTTGTGGAGAGAGAACACGATACGATCTAGTTTCATCCCCACAATGGATCGAAGTTTATTTGAGGGCATAAACACATGGTTAATTGAGAGGAGAATGATGGACCTGACGATATTGAGCTGGATGAGAGCTTCTTTTCGTCTTCGTCTTGAATACTCCCACATGCTCTCTTCATGCCCTTCTCCGTCTAGTCAGGGGCTCACTTTTCGCCTCACTCAAGTCAAACGCATCAATGAGAAAAGAAAGTCAATTAAATTATTGCTTTTTTGTTTGTCAATAATGACCAGATGACCAGTTGTCAAGAATGACCAGTCAGAGTAACTCCTCTAATGTTTCCCACCCATGATCAAACTGGTCCCAAAAAACACTCCATGTACAATGCTATCCCCCATAATGCTGATTCCTGCGATTACCATACCATAAGTAACGCATGCCATTACCATTCCATGATCGAATTAATTTACAATGCTGCAATCATAACGAAAGCTGCACCAATAGCACCAATGAAGGATCCAGTAAGGACGGACGCGGCATTAGCACTGACGGTGGAAGGAGAAGCTCCAGTGGTGGAGGCAGTAGGCTTGGGGCTGCTGGTAGCAATGCCGGTTGCGTTGGACGACCCACCGGCTGATGATCCACTGCCGGATCCGCTGCCAGATGATCCGCTGGTGCTCGAAGATCCACTGGAAGATCCAGTTGCAGTTGCAATGACAGAGCCAGATGATGCAATGGAAGGAGCGTTTCCTTCAGCACCATTGGTTGGGGCAACACCACCACCAGTGACAAGGGAGCTCAAAGCAGTAGATGATGCAGAGACGGCAGTCGAGGACGAAGAGCCGCTGCCGACAGTGGAAGATCCAGAGCTGGATGAAGTAGCTGAGGCAGATGAAGAAGAGCTGGAGCTGGATGAGATGTCAGTGCAAGAGAGGTCGAACAACTCCTTGCCATCGTTTCCAATGATACCGAAGCTTGGGTTGGGGCTGGAACCGGCGGCTCCGTCATAATCTTGAAGGGTGAACCACCAGGTATTAACTGATCCGAAGAGAGGGCATCCAACCTGATCCCAGTAGGTCTTGGCGTTGTCAGTTGATGGGATAGCGAGGTTCTCGGTCTTTCCAGTTACAGGCCATCCAGTCTCGGTGATCCAGACGTCCTTGTTGCCTGCCCGATCCTTGACTGTTTGAAGAGCGTCGTTGAAGAGAGCCTTGCCGCTTGTAATGTCGTTGGACATGGTGTTCTGGAAGTAAGGGTAGGCATCCGTTCCAATCCAATCCGCAGCCTCAATCACAGCAGCGTTGCTAGAATCGTTCCATGCAGTCCAGGTATCGACGTGACCAACCGGAGCGGTAATTTGGAGTTTAGCTAAAGCTGTCTTGACGGTGCCAATGTAGCCTACGATAGTGGCAGCGTCTGCACCAGCATCAGTCACGCCGCTTTGCTTTGCAATGTCCGAGATACGGTAGAGATCTTCGCTGCCGACAGAAACACCGGCGATGAGCTTTCTGAAGGCGTCTCCATGTGTGTTGACCGCAGCTGTGATTGCGTCGAGCTCGGCCTGGATTGTATCGGAACCACTGGATGCCCAAAGGCCAAGGAGGAGGGAGACATTTTCTTCGATGGCAGCAGCAATTGCTTGCGTGGGCTCGTTGGTAGAAGATCCGCCTTGCTAAAAGAGATTGTCAATTATGGTCTATTTTTTCGTCTTTCTTTCTTTTTTCCCGGGACGGGTCAACATACGATTGAGGTGTACAATCGGGCACTGGTGAAGCCTGAAGTACCAACGAGGGCCTTTGCAGCAGCGAATTTGTTTTGGAAGTCTTGTTGGTAGTTGAAGGTACCATCACTCTTCGCCGAACCGTAGTTAAAGCCTTGATAGACGGCTTGTGTGGCGGAGATTGATGCCGCGAGGGCAACGAGAACGGAAGAACGCATGTTGATGGCGAAGAAACGTGTTGATTATTGAGTTGTGATGAATGACTGTTGAGAAGTATGAAAAGACGAAGTTTGTAGAAGAAGAAAAGAGAGGGTTGTGGTCAAACGAAAGTGGCGATGTGGAATGTAACGAATGTGAGGAAGGAGCAGGTGAAAGATCGAAGTGGTGGTGTTGTTGTTGTAGGGGGAGTTGAGGAAGGAGAGTTATTTATGGGATGGTTATTTCCTTGGCGCGCCTTTTCTTGAATTTCGCCCGATAAGGAAAGGTCTCGATGCACGGGTTCAAGTTTTTTTTCTTTTTTTTTCTTTTCGTGAGGTGGTCCAGGATCCGGGGGAGGAAGTGACGTGTGAGCTAAACCTGTTCCTGCATATATGGTGACACGAGGGACAACACATGTTGGATTTGAATCATTTGTCCTCATTTGACTGCTATGCCACTTTTTTTCTTCTTCTTCTTCTTCTTCTTCTTCTTCTTCTTCTGTGGTTGAGTATCATATTGAGAAGAAGAGTGGGATGATTGATTACCTTACGAAATATCAGAATATCCAGAATATCTCGTGTTGGTTTGGTCAAGTTACGTTTTCTTGGCAGAATACGAGCAATCTCAGGGGTAAAGTCCTGGCTCAGCCGATTGCCACGAAACTAGATTAGCTCCAAAGGAAACATTCCATTTTGGGATGTGATCGCTAGGGGAGTACGAATCACACGTGATTGAGAGAGACATGTTTTTGGCTGCGACATAACTTTTAATGAAGGAGGCGGCTACGTGGGAAGTTTGGGATGGTGAGTCTCTTTTATATAATGGGAATTGTATAATAAGACACATTCTATACGGAGGAGAGCGAACTCTCTTTACGGTCAAATACCAATACATAATGAAACGAAACATTCAAATTATGTTATTATCAAAGCTTCAATACTATTTGTGCGAAGAGGGGCTACGTAGAAAGTTTGGGGTGGTGATGGGAGTCTCTTATATAATGAGACTCGTATTATAATAAGACATTCTACACTCTCTTAGTCACAAATACCAATACAAAATGAAACGAGACGTTCAAATTATTTGTGCAAAGAGGGACTGTGTAGAGAGTTCGGGACAGTAAGTCTCTCATATAATACGACTTATATGATGAGACAGATTCTATATTTAGGAGAGCTAATACATCGACTTATTAATTAGCTACCTAAATCTTCTCTGTTTGCAGTCAAATCCCCAACACGTGATGAACCAAGACGCTCAAATTGCGATTTATGATCCAGCACTATTTGTGCGAAGAGAGTCTCTTATATAATGGGACTCGTATGATAATAATAATAATAATAATAAGACACATTCTATACTTAGGAGAGCTAATACGTTGACTGATTAATTGGCTGAACCTCCTTTACTCATGGTCGGATGCCAACACGTGATGAACCGAGGACGTTCAAATTGCTATGATTCACCACTATTTGTGCGAAGAGAAACCGACCAGAATCTCTATCTCATGATGTAAATATAAATAGCTTCTCATATGATTGATTTGGCATCTCAAAATTCTAGTGCTCGATTCATTAATGGTTTCCATGCAATGATGTTGTTGTCAAGGTCCAAATGTTCATCAAATACTCTATTCAAAGGTCATAAAGTATCGCATCCAAGTCATGGAAATTGAAGCTGGCACTTCTAATTTGCATATCGACGGACGACCGTTTCAAAACGAAGCTCCACGAACCGTTGGGGTGACCGTCTGATCTCCGTGAAAGGATCTCGCCGGTGTTTCAGCTTCTTCGATTGAGTTCACACACCGATCATTTCCCCGAGCCCTAGACCGACGAGGTATTTCAATATCTATTTCCCCGTCTTCCTCTTTCCAGGATTCGATCTCGTTATTTAAACGCCTCAACAAGACCTTCTAGTGGGGTCAACATCATCCTATCCCAACCCTAGATTTCCATTGTGAAAGGCCCAAAACGTATTGGGGGTTCCCTCCCTATTACACACGTTGCCACCGCAGTCTTCAAGTTTGGAACGATTGCTTGCTGATTCTACTCGGTCAGGCCCAAATCGAGGTCATGTCAGGCTTTGGGATAGCAGACGGATTTCTCATCTCCAACAACGGAAGTATGAGAACCAGCGACGGGGATCGAGTCCATCCTCGGCACAGTCAGGTCGAATCACGCGGGCAGCCGTAGCATCCAGAGATTTTGAATCGTCCGACCGGCTCAAGACCCGTGACTTGGGGATGGATGACATGTTTGTGTGGTCAAAGTCCTTCTTACCATGTCTCCTTGTTTACAATGCTGCATTGAATTCCGAATAAAGCTCAATTTAAACTTCAGTATCCGACTGTGCCTCTGACCATTAATCAAGTGATTGTGGTTGGCTGGTCAGGGATAAAAACCAACAACGCTTCTGCTGCATCGGGTCAAGTTGTGACAACAAATCTGCGAGAAGATGTTTCGAACCTGCATAAAACCCTGAGATTACTGAAGATAGCCGCCGGTCTCTGTTGCTACTTAATGGCAATAATTCCTTTTTGTTCCAAAACCTCATAGACTATCAAAAGGATGGAGAGTTTGAATCAATCACGCCGCAAAGGCCAATCCTTTCACGATGACACCGAATCCTCGGTTGAAAACACAGCCAGCACAACCGTGTCAGCTGAGAACACCTCCTCCACTGCTAGTTCTGTTGAGGATAAAAGCGATTCCCCAGAACCTCGTACGATACTCGACGCCAACGACGATCCATTCAGCACAGAAGCGAGCAGAATCCTTTTCGATTCAATTGATGAACTTCGGAGGTCAGGAGCCGGTCAGGTCCTAGATCTTCCTCAACTCGTCATCGTAGGAAAGCAGGCTACTGGCAAGTCGTCCCTTCTACAAAGCCTAACAGACATACCTTTCCCGGCTGGCGATGGTCTATGCACTCAATTCGCGACGAGAATCATTTCTCGAAGGACAGCTCCAGGAGATACAAGCATCATACGAGCGTCAATTGAGCCCGGCGATGTCAATCCTTTCAATTATGCCGAAGATCCTGTTCGTATTGAAAGCTTTGCGCGGACACTTTCATCTATTACAGTTGACAATTTCAGTTCTCTCATCAAAGAGGTATTTGCGCCCAGTCGTTCAAAGAGGAGAGGTTTTTTGACTCACCATTTTCAGGCAAAAGAGGCAATGGGCCTCAGTTCAACTGATGGCAAGAACAGAACGTTTTCAAGTCTGGTTTTAAAGATTGAACTTTCTGGGCCCGAAAGATCTCATTTCGGCATTCTGGACATACCCGGCGTCTACTCAAATCGAAGGGAGGCTACACTTCAAGGTCAACAAGAGATGGATGGGGTTAAGGAGATGGTAATATCATACATGAAGAAACGAGAGAACATTGTGATGTGAGTAGCCCAGTGCGTTGAAAGCCTCGCTAATATCTGGAAGATGTGTGGCAGATGCTACGGACGATATTCACAACCAAGTGATATTTGACTTGGCAGAAAAACATGTCGATATTGGTGACGCTTCTCGCGTTGTAGGAGTGTACACGAAATGCGACCAAGTTATCAATCCTAAAGCGAGATCGGTAGGTCCTTCTCGCGGTGGAAGATTCAACAGCTAATAGTGATTTTATAGATTGTCAAGTCCGTCAAGGATGGAACCGGAATACCTAGTAGATCAACCAAATGGTTTGTCGTACAGAATATAGATGCGAAAGCCTCTACACCCTTCGATCGCGAAAGAGAAGAAGCCGCAACATTCAGTCAAAGCCATTGGCAAGGGATACTGGAAAAGCAACGTGGGACGCCCGCTCTCAAGAGATATCTGGCCAACTTACTTTGCCGACGAATTGGCAAGACGTTTCCAGAGATGCAAGATACAGTTGCGAAGCTACTTCAGGCCGAGAAATCCCTTCGTCAGACCTTTGGAAATGCTCGAGAGACTGCAGCACAACGAAGAGCATATCTGATGACCATCGTGAAAACTTTCCAGGATATGGCAAGCCAGGCTTTGCATTCGCCAGGAGATCTTCCATCGGATAACATGAAGTTGCGTGGTGTGACAGGGAAACGAAATGGAATTTTCGCTCAGTACATGATGACCAGTGGACATTACTATAATTTCTTAGAGATTGGTTTGCCGATTGAGGAAGAATGTGATAGTGATGATCCAGATGCGGATCAAAAGCCTACAGCCTCGTGGGATGTGCCATCGGTAAGTCCAAACCTCAGATGTATTTGACCATGCTGAACATTACTAGGCGATTCATCGCCCTCAAACAGAACATAGTAGTATTCCACCGATTCCATCGACAGCCAAGCCAATGAAGCTCAATCCTCTGTACAGAGAGATCAGGAGACAAATCGATGAGAATCGTGGGGAGGAATTGACCGGAATGCTGAACCCAGCAGTTCTGAAGCCTTTGTGGGCCAAACAAACCAAGAAGTGGCGAGAGATCGCGGAAGATCATTTGAATACTATTATCAGTCTGGCGACGGGGGTTGCTCTCAGGATCTTCGATTATGCCTCCAATAGTGTTGCAATAACAGAACGAGCAAAGAGCAAATTGGTTGGCATCATAACAAGCTTCGCAGAGACTGACAACGCGAAATATATGCAGCAACTGCATGATCTATGCCATCGGAATGCCACGATGGCTTTACAGACTGTTGATCCTGCTTATGGCGTCAAAATTCGTGCTGCTCAGCAGCAGAGATTTTCGTTCGCATTGGGCCGTTTCCACGTGTCTCATCCCCCGAAAAATACTCTTTCCCAACTTCTTCCAGGCGAGGGAAGGGCCGTACTAGATACCGCGGACGCGACGGAAATCTATAGGCATTGGATCATTGTCCATGAATCGCATTCTACAGAACTCTTCAATGAGATCCACCCACATGGAGCGCGGTCGCAGAACATTGAGGATGAGATACATGATATATTGAGAGCGTACTACGATGTAAGTTTGGTTCTCATAAGTTGTCAATTGCTAATTATCTAGGTCACCTTACAATCATTCCTAACTCATGTCATCTCCCACATTATCGAGCCTTTCTTGACTAGCGCGTCCGGGCCATTATTTGGTTTATCGGAGGATTATGTTATGAATCTCTCTGATGAGGAAGTAGAAGATCTGGGAGGTGAAGATGAGAGGATCATTGCGAGTCGTAAGGCTTCGGATGAGAAGATTGCTACGCTTGAGAATGCGAAGATGATTGCTGCGAATGCTGTGAGGCGAACTAAGGAGATGGACTTGTGAGGGGAAGTGGGGACCCTTGTCCAGACTTCGGGACCTCTCTTGAGGACATGGCAAGGTTTATAGGAGCGGCAGTGAGCACTTGTTCCACGGTAATTGCGTAGGGATGGTTGGCGCAATTGAAGGAGGAGACACAAATGAGCCATCACAACTCTCTTTCCATATATGCGCAGGCCAGTTTGTTTCAAGTCAGCATCTGCATTACGGGAAATAACGATGCTTGACTCAAGCGCAATTTAATTTCCCGCAATTTACCCAAGACAACAGACTAATAATTCTCCCAATCTGGTCGCCACTCAGCACAGCCCGCCCCGTAAAGGGTTAGATTGGCTCGAGCCTCGACACCCTTTACCAGCAATGTGGTGAATGGGTTAAGCTTCGAGGCCGTGCCCAGCCCTGCGGCGCAATACGGCGCAGATACGGCACGGGTGTCACGGATAAAAACGTGAGAGCCAGCCGTCTACGTTTAATCTCACCTTAAAACAAAATGCAAGTGCTTATCATTGGTCTACCAGTGCGGGCCCTGTGGATATGTAATTTCTTTCATAGTCAGCCTGCCAATCTATCCAATGATGGGCTAGTGATGGTTATTTCAAGCACAAGTGTCATCGCACAACTAGGAAAAGGCTCAGCAATTGTCTCACTCTTGCTCAAAAATTGCGTTAGCCCAACCACTATAGGTGGGAAGATCTTGACCATGGGTCTAGAACTATGTAAGCGTGACTTACCTATATGATGAGAACCTCATGCCAGTGCCGAAAAGTTGTTCCTTCCGTCGTGCTTCAACATGTCTGTCTTTTCCCTGCCGTCGGCCATGCTGGCATTACTTTCTTTAATTGTTCCTATACGGGCAGTGGCAATTACGAATTCAACGACTTCAAGTACTTCGTCGAGCTCGAGCACCATAACCTCAGCCGCATCAGTACCGTCATTTTCAGGAGAATGGGTTTCCGATCCAAATGGTCCTACTCTAACGTTATCGTGTGATATCGCATCTCAATATTGTACTCGCTCGGGCAACCCCATTTTTGTATTTCAGTCCCAAGATGCGAGCAAGTATTGGAACCCATTCGAACTGGGGGCTCTGAGCCACACTCCAACTGGTGTTGAGGCGTCTTGTTCTGCGAGCTTCTCAAGCTCGTTGTCAAATTGGAAGGACACTGCTCCAGTATGTCTATCCGACTTGCGATATGCGTTACTGACTTGCATAGATCACTTATAGTGGTTCAGTACATCCTGAATCTACCTTCATTGGAACAGTGCCACCAATTATTCTTACCGAGACGTCTTTCACATTCTCCGTGACGGCAGAAATGACAACATACACCACAACTCTTCCCGGAAGCCCCACAACCGAATTGGCGGAACCTGGTTATTCTTATTCGGAGATTGTTCCTGCATATACGGCTGCGTATTATGTGTCGGAATTTGCTTTTGACTACGAACCACCATGTTGTAGTAGTTGTGTGATTTATGGCGGGACAGTGCAGGTATATCATTGGCCCACTCCAGCGCCAAGTCCACATGTCTCAACGCTGGTGGATCCCAAGAACAACTTTACCTTGTGAGTGCAGCGCTTGGATTTATGATGGGTTATTGATATGTTTAGCGTTTCTCCTTCCGCATATGTTGCATTTCAATCATTGTATGCTACGAATAAATGTGGTACCTTAGGGAACACGGTTTACACCTCGACTACGATTGCATTTGACGAGAGTGACCTATCGACCTCGCCATTGTATTCTTACTTTGGTACTGATACTTTGTGGATCGAGGCTCCAAGATCTCAATTTTCACAAATATCCTATGGTAACAGGTAAGTGAACTGTCCTCGAAGGTTTCCTTGCTCACGTTTTTAGTGCTGCTTGTGGAGATCAGGTGAGCACGATCTATAATATCAACGGAGGCTGGGTCATGTCATGGTTTACCGATCCTGCAGATGCATCATCGGCTGCTGCACAGTTCACACTATCAGATTATACAAGTGGGGTTTGGTACAGCGAGGGAAGTCCTCCCGTAAGCACATATTCATTCGAGGTCAACCCTTGCTCTCCAGTTCTGGAAGTACCGACCAAATTATATTCTCTCAATGAGCTGTGGACTGGTTGTCAACCTGGAATTTCAGCATTTTTTGATCCGCCATATACACTTACGCCGGATGGATCACTCTCGCTTACTGCTTTTGGGTTGATGCAACAACCTGCATCCACAACTTCGTCGGTTGTACCTGGTCCAACTGTTGTTGCTCCTACTCCGTCTATTACTTCCACAGTAGTCCCTGTACCAGCCACAACGAGTAGTGATCCGCCGGCTCAGACGAGTAGCAGCAGTTCGGTGGAAGCAGCGTCCAAATTCGGTCCTGGAACCTCGTCTGACCCTACTGTGGTTTCATCAACACCTTCAACATCATCTCCACAGGCACCGTCGCCCGCGTCATCTCCTCAGGATCCAGCTCAGTCACCTACTTCTCCAGACAGCCCAATTCAATCATCGACGACATCTACCAGTCAGTCCCCAGCTGCTCCAAACAGTCCAGCTCAATCACCCACTACCTCTTCAAACAACCAGCCACCAGCGGCTTCTCCCAACACGGCTCAAACTTTAACGCTCTCACCCAACAACCCTGTCCAAACTGCCACTGGAGCGGGGTCTAGCCAAAATGTCGACCCAGGACAAAGCCCATCAAATGTTGTCTCTACAACCCAGGTGTTACCTTCCCTCTCACCAATAGCGCCATCTACGTCCCCTGCACAAATCACAATTGGCTCATCCACCATCGTCGCTGATCCATCTTCAAACTTCGTCATTGCTTCCCAAACCCTCGCACCTGGTTCACAGGTCACTGTTTCGAATAGCGTCTACTCCCTCGCTAGCAATGGTGGGACATTGTTGATAGGAAACACCGCAAGCACAGGTGCCCATCAATTTCAGACTACACAAGTTCTCCAAACTCCTGCATCGCCCACGGCCTACTTGGTTGGTTCACAGACCCTTGCCGCTGGCTCTCAAATCACGATTTCCAGTAGTGTATACTCCCTAGATAACAGTGGTTCTACACTTGTAGTCGGGAATGGGAACCAATTCATTACCACCAAGATCACACCCGCAGTCGCATCACCTACAGCCTACATGGTCGGATCACAAACCCTAGCAGTCGGAGGACCAGCAATTACCGTCTCGGGTACAGTCGTGAGTCTCGGAGCATCCAGCGTAGTAATAGGTGGCAGCACCCAACCCGTCACCGCCCTCCTGCCCCTCACAACCTCGCGTATCGATTACGTACTCGCAGGCCAGACATTGCAAGCGGGTGGTAAAGCAATCACGGCTTCAGGTACAGTGATAAGTTTGATGTCTGATGGGAAGAGTGTGGTTGTTGCGGCGACAGGAACGACACAAACACTAGATGCGAGTGTTTTGAAGGGAGATGGGGCGAGCAGTACGGTTGTGATGGAGACGGGAACGGGGATCGGTGGGATCATTGCGAGTGTGGGTGGGTTTGTGAGTTCGAGTACTTCGGCGACGTATGTGCAATATACGGGAGCTGGGGGATATAACGGGACAATGTTTGTGGGTGGAACTGGGCGTTTGAGTGGGAACGGATGGCGGATATGGATACCCATAGGCTTATTGATATTTTGTTGTCTCTAAGAGGAGTTTTGTATATAGCGATGCAAATGATACCCATGGATTAAGAACATGCGATGGTTTCCAAAAATCTGAAGAGGTCATTCGGATTTTTTCTTAATTTGAGAATGGGGTAAAGTGTAAGAAGGCAACCTCACAGCTAAATCATAACAGAAGGAAATAGGAAACAGAAAGGATATAAGTCCCAATCTCAAATTAACACTCCCTAATAAATAAATCATATACCCTTTATCAAAGCCCCAAATAGGCAAGTCCACGTATGCCTATAAAGTCGTCCGCATCCATTGGATGAAGATTATAGTCTTCCCACTGCTGTCCGGCTATCATATCCGTCAGGCCTTCCTCATCCACCTCAGACTCTGGCGAAGACAACCCCTCATCATCCTCCTCCTCCTCCCCTCCGGTTGGAAGCTCCCCTCTTACTTTGCCTGCAGATTTTGTGGCCTTCGCCTCTGAGGTCTTTTTCTTGTACGGTGGAAGCCGAACACCCTGTGGCCAGTCAAAGTAATTATCTTTGTCCCAGATTTCCTTGATTCGCTGCAGCTCCTGGCGATTGTTACCATAGTATGCTCTCTCATGGTTTTTCGACTTTATTGTCCCGTCTGGGAAATTTACAAATGCAGCGCGCCTCATCATGGAAAATGGTCTTAGCCTTTCCTTTAATTCTTGGCAAAATCCCCTCATATCCCTCTCCAGCCACTTATCATTCCACTGCAACTGGATATATGTATGAAAGATACCATCGCGCCAGCGAAAGGCCGTATCTGAGCGACGTTTATTACTTGCCTGACCTCCAGAATGAATAAAAGAAACATTAAGAGAGCCACTGTCGCCCTTGAATCTCTCTCTGAAAGCTTCCATTTCTTCTTTGATAATAGTGGTGAGACTCTCAATTCTTGCTTTATCATTTTTAAAGACAAATGAGCTGAAGATACGGTAGGACCTGACAGCAGGAAACGCCCATTTGGTGTCCTCTTCCCACTGAGCCACAAGCGTCTCATGAAGGAAACGAGTGGATTTTTCAGGCAATGCTCGCCGCTTGAGTTGATTTGCTAGCTCTTCATGTTCGATGAAGGTATCGATTTGATCATCAAAGTCATCCTTGGTACCATCGTAATAAGCAATAAATCGAACTCCGTCAACGTCCTTTCCTCCTGGAAGATTAACGTCGCATACCCAGGTACTATCGATCGTCATTAGGTCTGGCCATTCCGTCGTATAGAAACGGTTCATTGTGCTGATAAGATCATCTCTATCGAATGCATCTGGATACCATTCGTATCTCCCAGCTACCACATGACCATCTTCATTTTGTAGTTTATGAACTTCCATCTTCAACTCAACCACAACACCAAAATTACCACCACCGGCACCACAGATTGCCCAGAATAGCCTTCCTTTGTCCGATTTTGGATCATCGCTGTCTTTGATAACAACCAGATTTCCGTCAGCAGTAACAATAGTAGCCTCTTTCAAAGAATCACATCCCATTCCAAGGCTTCTGGTGAACGGGCCGATACCTCCTCCCAAAATGAAACCACTAACTCCCACAGTGACACACCGCCCACCGACAACGATATACCCATCATGACGCCCATTGACTAACTGCTTGTATGCGTGGCCCCATAGTGCACCTCCCTGTAATGTGATAATCTTCGAATCCATGTCGAGGGTTACCTTATTCATCTTTGAGAGGTCTAATAAGATACCATTATTTGTAGTAGAGGAGCCAGAGTAAGAATGTCCCCCGTTCCTAATTGTGATGGGTATACCTTGTGATTTTGCTTGCTTGACAACCTTCTGAACATGGCTAAAAAGCTTGGGTTGTACAACGCAAGCGGGTCTTGAAAAGCGGAACATGAGATTTGCATTAGCGACGGCAATTTCATATTTCTTTCCTCCAGGTCGGTATGCCCCGATATTTTGTGCTTCGAAATGATCAACAAAGTCCTTCTTGAGGGCTTTCTTCTTGGGCGAAGGTTTCTTTTTGACGACGGCGCCTGTGCCTTTACCTTTGACTTTAGACTTTGCTGATGTTTGAGAAGCTGCTTTTGCAGATGCATTTCGTGTAACAGCCATCCTGAGGTATTGTACGAGGGTGATTGAAGGTTGGAGAGTTGGTTGTGGACTTTCGTTTTGAAAGGAAAATATAGAAAAACCATGACAAAGGGGGTAAATCTGTCGGCTTTGTTGATATCTTTCAAAGAAAAAGCTTATGTTCTGGGCAACCGGGAGCAATCTAAGGATTCAGCGTCTCTTGTATCGAGATTAGTTTGTACCGCCATGAATAGCCTGTGTTTGCGTTATGGTAAAATTTACCAAGGCGGCCACAACAAAAGCTTTATGTTCCACGTCCCAAGTTTTATATACAAGAATTTATTGCGATTTTCCAGAATCAATGATCTTGCCCATAATTGTGAACAAAGACGAAGTTGAGTACCAGAAAATTCAAATCTTACACTCATTGTCTTACTCATCGGTTCTCTGATGCTAAAATGCAAATAATGCGAGCAGTAGAAAATCCGAGAACAGCCAGACGTGGAGCAGCAAAGGTTTACCGGAAAGGAATAGAAAGGAATGTACGCCTTCAACTTTTCGCCCCAGAGTTTGGAATGCGGGGAAGAATGCCGCAAGCGCACTTGGAACATTAGTATTGAAAATGTGGTTAAACAAAGCTATTTTCTACATTCACTTCATCCTCCTTTCCCTAGACCAGAATACAACTTCAAGCCCAGCTCTGCTCTCATTTCAATGCTCGTAATCTTCTAATACTCAACATTTCCATGACCAATATCACGATGACCCTCCTCCTTGTAAAGTGTGAATAAGTAGAATTACGCTGCCCTACGTCTCGCCAACGACCGGCGTATCCGTGTTGAAAACAGATAATCCTTCAGCCAAGTTGGTAGATATGGGACCACCTACTTTCCGGCCCAGACAACAAATATTTCTCCGCTCTGACCTCGCAACACAGCCACTCAGCACCTAGTCTCTAGCTGAATTAGTGCAATACCCGCTAAGCTGACGCTATTTTAAGCCTTAGAGAATTTTATTGATACATCATACATATTGTGAATCTGCCTCAAACAATCCGACCAAGTAATAAGAGGAGATTTCCTCTCTTTCTTCACAATTTCGCGTGGTTATTCAATAACGAGCTCATAGATCGAGTACTTGTCGTTTGACCTGCAGTTTTCAAAGCCCAATCTGTCACACCCATCATCGCCCTACTTTCGAGCAGAAAAATAGTAAAGCCCTCAGTTCCCACCTTCTCAGGCTTCAAATCCTTCTTTCTAGCATCTTCATGTGTTTTCTCATCCATTCCATGTGGAACCATAGAACCATTCAAAGTTGCGCCGAAAGGCCGGAAGCCCTCTCCTTGATTCCAGATAGAGTCTGGATCTTGACTCGCAATAATGACACCTGCAAACTCGGTCATTGAGTTGCGATGGAAGTATGGTGGCCAATATGTATCTTCCATAACCAGCCAGCGTGGTGGAAATATCGCAAAATCGACGACTGCAGTCCCGGGTTCGCGATGGGAAGGTGCCGTCAGCACCGTGAAAATGCTCGGATCTGGGTGGTCGTACAAGATGCTTCCGAGGACACTGTACCTTCCTAGATCATACTTATATGGATAATATGTCCCATGCCAGCTTACTATATCAAAAGGCGTATGGTTTTGAGTGCAAGAGAAGAGCTTGCCAGCATACTTTGTCACCACTTTCCACTTAGAAAATTGGGTTACTGCCCTGCCGTTATCGATACTACCCTCGAAATAAGCCACCGGGACCTGAAAATCTCGTGTATTTGCAAGGGAGCATGACCCGATTGGACCTAATTCTGGAAGTTGGAAGTTACCTTGATAGAGCTCACAAATATATCCGCGAGCAGGTCCGTTCGGAAGTGTCACCCGGTACCGAATGCCTCGTGGAATTACCGCGATTTCGTTCTGGCGGACAAGAATATTTCCAAGTTCCGTCTTGATATCAAGTGTTCCGGCTTGAGGGATGATTAAGTAATCGCCATCAGAGGAGAAGAATATTGTCTGTGGATCCATATCTTTTGATACAGCGTAGATGAGATATGCAAGTCCTGTTTTTGTTGAGGGGTCCCCAGACTTGGCAATCAGCCGTTGCGAGGAAATCCAATCATTTCCAAGATCGACAGGGAATCCGGCCCAGCGGAGAGCATTAGGAGTCTGATGTACGGCCGATTCGCCATGTTCAGCAGTTATTGGGGAAGGCGAGTATTCGCTATGGTGGAGTGAAGGATGTACCCGATACAGCCATGTCTGGAGGCTTACGGCTCTAGGAGCAGTAAACGATGTTCCAGAGATTCGTTCTGTGCTCAATCCGTACGGTGGGACCTGGGGACTATTAGCACCAACTGGGTTGGCTCCTGAGATAGCCTCAGATCTGACTATAATTATTAGCTTCTGGTTACCTAAGACCTAAAGATATATGAGAGTTTTTATTTACTGATGGTAGCTCCCAAATCCCTCCAGATATTGGTACTTCTCAGGGACGCTGAACTTGGTTACTGGCATCCTGTTGAGCTGCTTGTACTGCAGGGAAGGTGAGGCGCAGAATCTTTTCGAGAGGAAGGGGTGTAGATTAGACGATAATCTCTTATCTTGATGTTGATGCTGGCCTAATTCTCGATGGATATGAACTTCCGAGATGCAAGTGGTGGGACTATACGAGAGAAAGCGGGGTGTGGAGGTGGTGCGATTTCCCACCCCTGTCAACCACATGCCACCACCTTACCTGCTTGACCGAGGTCCTGATAAATTACGTGCATATTGAGTCAGAACCTCTGTATTTCAACTCAAAAAGAATGTGACATAATATCAAATCTCTTAGGAATTCATGTCTTCAATTCAATTATCTGGGAGTCATGGCTGAGCCGACGCAGATGGTGAGTAACCAAGTTTTTGACGCTCATATTGCCTACTTATGGTTCAGAGTCATGGTCAAAGATCCTATCCGAAGCTCTAGATAACTCACAAGTGGGGCTCTAGATATGAGGATGTACATGATTTACGATTCTTTAATATTTGTTTGAGCATCGAAGTCTTCATTTATTATAGAACTTATTATCATCAACAGATCATAGTTTCCATACCTACCAGCATCAATCTTGATGATTCCAGTTCCAAAGATGGAAAAAGCTGGCAACAAATTCTAGCTCTTCTTCGAAAAGCGTCAGGATATAGGCGATTATATTGGGGACGTCAAGTCGAGACTGCAGAGAAAGTTCAATTGCACATCGGTGAGTCTAAATAGCTTATTAAGACTTCAACAGTCATTTACCCCACATAGTGCGAGGCCTGCTCCAGCAACACTTCGATTTCCTGTCGTCACCAGCATATACTGAATTCAGCAAGCTTCTCTCCACACTTACATCCTCAACCCCAACCATTAGGCACGCACTCATTTCCGAATTTTCTACTTCATGCAAAAGTCTCGGAAAAGGTGCTCCTGTAACGGGAACAGCAATTTACCTCTCCACGACCATAGCATGGGATGTGGCATGGGCAAATTGGGTATCCATTGTGCAGCACATACCTGGATTTATGGGCATTGCGGGTGGACCAGTCATCGAAGCCGTAAATGGATCCGAGAGGGGATTTATTGCACTTGTAGGTTGGGAGAATGTGGAAGTTCACAATGCGTATCATCATACCAAGCATTTCAGGGATAGGAGGAGAATTTTGTTAGATCCGGCTAAGGAAGGGTATGCCTATTATGGGCACATCGCTTTTGCACATCATGAGGTAGAGGACACTGGAAGATCGAGGCTCTGATTCAAGACTCGATGAGTTCAGTTCAGGAAGCCCTACTCGAATGTTATATCATGTCAGCAACTCGACGATGGAGGGTTGAATTTGGAAATCTTGTAGGAATGCCAGGTGGGCTATTGTATTATACTGGGTCTCATATTTTTTATGATTTTTCTTTTGGAAGTAAAAGACAAATGTTAGTATAGAATTGAAATAGGGCATGGAATGACACGTCTACCCTGTTCTATACAGTAATCCCGTAGCAGTGGCAAGAAGCGATATACAACTTGCAAAATAGGGCGAGATAGGACCGGGAGGTATTTGTGATAGGCGGGTGGGATGCATTAGCTTTGCATTCATAATTCGCCGCATGTCCAACTACATTTGATGAAAGCTCAAATCCTCAATGGCTACTAAAACAATTATTCGACGGGATAAATAAAAATGTCGACAGCGTCTAGAACTTGTCGATGTAATCCACAGTATGAGCGTTGTAGTTTATTGTTTAGTTATTTTAATAATTGCTTATACAATTATAGATCTGCTGACTTAGGGGTTTCGCCTAGATCACCTGACTAGCCCCCCCCCCCTTTTTTTTAAACCACACTAAGGGAAGTCACAAAACGACATAAAGCAGCAATCGAGGTCTGGAGAAGGCGTCGAATTCCAACTGGACTAATGCGAGATATCGGTGATGGTTGAGGAGGTAGAACTAGTACAAGATGTCAAAAATACATGTTCGAGATCTGCGACAAGCTGCATGAGAACATACAATGGATGGCAGATGCCAAATGAACACCCTTTCCGTTTCTTAGGCATAATTATCGCGTCCAGCTGGAAGCGAAGAAAGAGTTATTTCGTTTCTTTTTCTTGGTCGAAGAATAGGCGAACTGGTTTCTCGTGAAATGCGGTGGCAGCGGTGGCGGCCCCCGTGGCCGTTCTGGCAGTGGCCACATATGCATTGTGACTTGCAAATCAGGTTGTACTGTGCTTTCCCACACTTGGGGCAGAATGATAAGTCCTTCGAGGGCTATCAGATCATAGTGACCTTCAGCAACGTGGGGACCAAGCTCATTGACATGAACAAAAGCTTGTTTGATCAACTCCTCCATCCCCTATGTCCATTAGTTATTGGGCCTTAGTATGGATGGGTCTTGGCTCACAACCCAAGTTTGGACAAGGTAGTAAGGAAATGTAAATTTTCGCCCTACTGCATCTTTGAAGAATATCGGTTTCTTCTGCTTTATCTCGTCTGGTAAGGATGCGTAGGAGCTACGAATCATTTGACTTTGGGTCTCTATGTTTAAAGGGGTTAAATCAACCCTAATCTTAGCAGCTTTTTTCGCAGCGTCGCTTGTATCAATCGATGTCTCTAGAGGATTTTTGTTCTCCGACACAACCAAATCAATAAATGGCGACGCTTGGTTCTCCGAGGTTTTTAGAGAACGTGTGGCATCTAGCCTCTGCTGTTGCTGACGAGTAAGGGTTTCTAGAAATGTGAGTCTTTCCATGAGGTTTAATAGGACTTCGGGTTGTACAGCATCAGCTGTAGGTGCGAGTTTCTGTATTGGTGAGGATCTGGCATTGAATGTTACCTCTGGATTTGTCGAGTTATTGAGTGATGTTAACATTGGCGGTGTAAAAGTCGATCCCACATCTTCAATCAATGAAATTCGATTGGCAAATGGAAGACAAATCTCTTGTGTCGCATCTCCTTCCTCGGTCTCTCTACTGCTGGTATCATCCGGGGAAATGTTTGCGAATATAACCGGCGAGTTTTGTTTCGTGTGGACTTCGCTTGGTGCAGCAGGTTGCAAAGGTGATTGCAATTCCGTTGACTCAACAACAGAAGGGCTTGGGAGAGATATGCCCACGGAGTTATATTTTGTAGAATTGGCAATGTTTTGTTGTGCAGAAGCACTGATTGGTCGTCCCCCAAAATTGGTAGACACTGCCAAAGATACTCTGGAGCGGCCCTTTGAATCGTCTAAAACTCCTCTCAAGCTCAATTCCCTGACATAGTCTTGGATGAGATTCATGTGTCCACGAATCACGGAGCTCGAATACCCATCCTTCACGAGTTTGCGCCTTAAACTTTTCCAAAATGTTTCATCGTCGTCAGAATAGAGTGTCATGACAGAGCCTTCGGGAGACTTTGAAGCCTCTTTAGCCAGAAGGAGATTGATTGACTCCCTAATTCCGGTGAGATCACCTCCTTGCCGGCTTAATCTGCGCTCAATTCGTCCTTGAGATCCCGGTGAGAGTAGATGAAGGGACATGGATATAGCAGTGGTGTAGGTCGTGATTTTATGTCTGATATCTACGAGGTCTTTTACTTCGCCATTCCCAAATCGAATCTTTTGCCATAATCTTTGTCCGCTTCGTTCATTATCGCTGAGAGCATTATATTTGCGTAGGACGATGTCGATAGTCCGAAGATGTCGCTCGCAGCCTCGTATATGACTTTCAAGTTCTTCTTTTCTAGCTTTGTCAGCGAGGTTTATGAGAGAATCAGGGTTGTCTAGATCTGATCGTAGTTGCTCGAAGACAGTATGGAGAGCTGAGACTTCTTTCGTCAGGTCATCATGTTCGCCGCATGCACGTCTGGCTCCTTCAAATGTGTTCCAGGCGAGTGTAACGAGGGTTATAGCGTCTGCAACTCCATAGCCGAAGGACATGATCTTTACCTAGGTAGAGTATAGGATTTGTGATTGCGAAATACCTAAGTATTCGATTTGGACTTTGATTGACTTTCGATAATGGATATGGTTTAACGGAATCTCTGAATTGAAATAGGGCGAAAAATGATAGGCCTATATTGGTTCATGTAGTAGTTGTTGGGCAGCGATACACAGCCTGCAGAACTGGGCGAAACGGATCTAGGAGATGCTGCAATTGGTGGATGCACTAGCCTTGCATCCATGATTAGTAATCACCTCAAAAATAAGCCTCACTGACGCTATGTATTGTTGATTCTAGCATACTTTTCATAGTTGCGAAACTGTCAACTAACATTGTGCTGATTCGAGAAGTCCACGTCCTCAATATATCTACTTAGCTGGTCTTGAATCCGGTTGCATTGCCAACTTCAAGCAGAACGGCTCCTCGGCTCGCATAATGTCTATTCCTTTAGAGTTCCAATATCTATCACGGGAAATTAAGAGACGGAGGAATATATAAGGAGCACCCATTGTGTCTTAAGCTATTCATCTTTCAGTCTAGCATCCCTAAATTACACTCATCATTTTGCCCTCTACGCACTTCTCGATGTCATGACTCTAAACTCGACAAAGCTACATTTTGAGAGAAGTCGTACAGTTTAACTAGTTACAGCAATTCTTTTCACTATTTGGTCAGAAATTCCCAATTCTTTCATGCATTCATCCAAAATCATATCATCAATTCGAGCCAATTCGGCTTTCCATTTTCTTTTCCCAGCCACCGCAAAGCATTCGATTCAGCCGCTGGTATTTGATCCGCCTGCATGACAGCTCGTGGAACCTTTCTCAAGCTCCGCTGACCACCCCAAATAACAAGCTCGCGTCGAAAGAAACCAGGATGCTCAATACACTAGGCTCGTTTTTGAAGAAGCACTTTGGCTCTCGCCTCAACACCGGAAGATATCTTTTGCCGATTTTCTTTTTGATAATCCCTGACTGCTAAAAGCCCCTACTTATCTTCCGCATAATCGTCCCAGACTTCTATGATTAGTTCCAAGTCAGATGACACGAGATTCGGTTGATCATCCTTCCATGAGCTCCGTCGTGCCATTTCCCAGTGCTCTTTTACACCCTCCAGGAAGTCCCGATGCCGATAGAACTCTTTGGCACCTGTTTCATCCTCACCGGACAATATGGGTGCAGCACGCCCCAGCCGATAGCACATTGCGACTTTTATCGCGTAGCGCAGGAAATTCAGCTCGCCCAGGAAGACCGGGCAAAATAGCACCTTGAGGAAGCTCTCACACAGACGGTTCCCCCACTTGGGGTTAGTCATATATGCTCCAACCTTAGTGGGATGCTCAATAGGCTCATCACGACTTGTGTCGAAGGCCAGGAAATAATTCCGGTGCCTATACCATTCGCCTAGTCGATGGATAACACAGAATTGGGACCTACAGCAGCCCCAAAAAACTCCTTGGCTTTGCGCCATAATCGTAGCTCCCCCACATTTGTTTGCTCCAATAGCACCTGTTCCTGTGCCACCCATTCCACCGGCAAGATAGATAGTTGAGCCTCGAGTGTCAGATTGTTTCGTTCTATTCGAGGCATTTGGAAGTTCGATATTGAGTTTGGATTGATGGGTTGCTAATGTTCGAAGAAAACACGGGAAACAGCTGGGAAACACTAGATTCCCGCCACTAGAAGGAACATTGAGAGAAAGACCGATCATAAAACACATTATACGATAGGGCAAACATTCTTCTTTCAGTCGGGATCATGATTCTCTTGATGGTGATGTCTTTCACCGGTTTCAAAGTGTTAGACTTTACTGTAAAAATAGTATGATCTGCACTACACAATACATATGGCCCCGATACTGGAAGACCGACTGTCTAGAAAACTACGTTGATCTTGCGATCTACTTAGATCCCTCAATTCGGTAGGAATGCAACATCGTTGAAATGGACCTGTGTTTTCGATTATGGTTCAAACCAATGCTAAGTGCATCATAGAGCTTCACCGGCGAAGGAACGATCGAGAAGTATATTAAATATTAATCCAACACCTATGCGAAGTATAAAAAGAGTACAAGAGATTGATATTGCTGTCCTTGGGATCTGCTAAGTGTGGTTGGAAAGGGGGGCTGGTCAGGTGATATAGCCGAAGCCCCTTAGTCGATAGGTCTATAGTTGAATAAGCTATAGTAGAATATAATATATTAAAGAACTTAAAGACTATCTAGAGAG
>Ga0182030_10006988_pt1 | contig 23643 bp, 27 predicted proteins | sample 812S3MmetaG_FD_121299 | JGI IMG/M metagenome (GOLD analysis project Ga0182030, IMG submission 121299) | Permafrost microbial communities from Stordalen Mire, Sweden - 812S3M metaG (Illumina Assembly) | ecosystem: Environmental > Terrestrial > Soil > Wetlands > Permafrost | place: Sweden...
ATTCATGCATGCTGCGAAGCTTCGTACGAGGCGTTCGAGTGTAACCTTCTCGAATGTCACAACGAAGATTATTTCGGATAAAAAAATTTACCCCCTGGCTTGGGAGTTGGAGCATGAAGAAATTGATTGATATCACATATTCGCGAACGTCTATAGTATCATATTATACTACTTATGATACAGGACCGCCAATAAGGGTCAGCATAAGTGCATAATAGCCAGATTGCATAATAGCCAGATTGCCTCGGCACGCACTTGGCGCGCTTCTTCAAACAAATTTGATTCTGCGTCTCAAACTACGTGAAGGACCCCCCAATACTGCCTTATCACAGCTTCCTCAAGTCTCAACATTAGCTCGATCAAGCAGACGCATTTGGACATGAGTTATTAATAATGCACCACTTCTCAACGTGTCCTAGAATCACAATATGTATATCTAATATAGTTCCACTAGCTCCATAATATGGCAAGTCCGATCCCGTATCACTTTTTAATTTGAGATGTTGTGGTCTCGATCCTAGGTTTTGTTCCACCAACTTAACTCTCTTTGAGCGAAATATCCCAAATCTCTATAGCTGAAGGGAAGAGGACCTAGATGGCGGAATCCACCGCTTCGCTACGGGGTGGCCAAAGTGCGGTAGCTCGAGCTCACGGGGAGTCAACCGTTGTACAACAGGAGCCCGGCCTACACAAGGCGTGAACATAACCCTAAAAAGCACGTTCCAACTGCGCGGTCCACGAGGAGTTCAGGTCACTTGCATCTCTAATATCAGGTTGTAGCTACATAATAGGAAATTCTGGTGCAGTGAAAGCCGGTTGTCTTCGTGGTTTCCACGTTGTCTCTGCGGCCAGTTGATCACTTAGAAGCCACTCAAATGGCGAGACATCTTTCTGTTTGGTGAAGAAAAAAGAAAGAGAGGGGGGGAAGAGACCGCCTTTGTGCACTCGGTCACCCTATGTCATGGGCCTGTCCAGATAGGTATACCAGGTGGTGTGCAACTGACAAGTCAACGAATAGTAAGCAAATGGATGCGGCAGGAGGCTGGATTATTCCATTATCAGACACAACGTGGGTACAACCCACCGCCATGGTTAGTAATAAAAAGCATCATCAGCCAAGAGTTGAGATGCAAGTAAGCTTCGTGAAACTGTGACCCAACACCACCCAGGATTTCCATGACCACCATGGCCACCATGACCATATCCAGCCAGACCCAAAAGAAGAGAAGGAAGAAAGAAAAGAAAAAGAAGAAAAAAAGATTGACCACACAGCGCTCGAGTCGGCAGGTTTGAGTTTCAGACCTGGTAGCTTGCCCAAATCCCCAGCGAGGCGCCATGTCTCAATGATCATCGCATCTCCTGGTCCAGCCGACGATGAAGAAGTCTTGTTATTCGATCAAATACGAGTCCATCGATGACCATCAATGATCCAGGGACTGAGACGGACTGGGCCGCAATATTCGAAGATCGAAGCAAGCTTGCCATGAGTGCTGGAGGTGACCTGGTGGATGGTAGTTCTAATGCATATTGCGGAGGCGCACAATCTCCATATCAAATTCCATTGTCATCGAAATGCAGGGTCGGTTTCGAGCAGATCCAATACTAGCAATGAGATGACCTCAACTCCGAAACAGCACAGGAACATCTGCCTCCGTAATAGTGCAAATGTGGCCCCGCCATCTTACTGATCCTCGACAAATCCTGGAACGTCCAATCTTAACAAAGTCACATTAAATCACATAGCATACTAGATTGAATCGCATGTACCAATTCAGCAAGAGGAGGTATTATCATCACGTATAGTTCGAGGTAAGCGCCTTTCGTGTAGGCCTGAAGGGAATTAATCTCCGAACCGTTGCGATGCAGGCGCTGTATCACGAACCCAGACATCGACGACATCCTAACGATATTGCAGGCAACGGCGAGCATCCCTGTGGATCCTCGGAGCGTTCCAGTCGATCTTATACCCACATTCCACTGCCCTCGTATCAATTATATCCCTATAGCATGAATTGAATATGATTCTCGGGTTTTATAAGAAGAGGGTGTATCCGAAAATCGCTCCATCATCGGCACCATGACCACGCTCTATACGACGTATGTATATGATCATCTTCCTCCATCACTTATTTAGATTATCTTACATATATTGTAAGAGGATACGCAATGATAATCGACTTCACATGCTTTCACAAGGATTCATTCCCTCAGCCTCCATCAGCGCTTCACGTCGTTGCAGCTAGTTTGAAGAAGAGCGGTGATGAACGTCCGACAGGGATATAGATGAATGTACCGCTCGTGTACACGAAGGTTGGGAAACCTCGAATCTGAGTGGTCCTCATCCCTTGTAGGTGGAGTCGGCGAGGGCAAGACGGAACCTGGGTTCCTCTACCGTGCGTTTGTGGAGGCAAGTCATCTGATTTCATTGCCAAAAAGCTGGCAAGGCACAGCGTCTTGTCCTCTGTCAATTGAGGGGGGCCGCTTGGTTTCTAGGTGGGGTTCTGTTCCTGGCGGACGGATGGAACAGAGCTTTACTGATCTCTCTTGTCAAGTCAACTATGGTTGATTCAGCCCTCCCAAGTACTTCAGTCAATTCCAAATATTTTGGAAAGCTGTTGCCCGCCCGCTCGGGCAGAGGGAAGAGGGAAGAGGCATTGCGATTCTCAGTAGAATCTGATCTTATGTCAAATCTCATAACGATCACGGTATGATAGCAGTGCTCCTATCATCTTTGAACCGCCACACTCGCTCAAAACTTTGATTCATTGAACGTCTTCATTTCAATAGATTGGAATGTCGTTGAATCCATTCCTAAAAATAGCATTCGAGTGTCATGGTTATTCGGCTCCGCGCAATATAAACTGATTATCATCATGGTGTTATATCTGCACCCAAATGAATTGATTCTTATGATATTGCGATCCCATACCAATATCCCACTGGGAAATCTCAAAGCGCTTTGTTCTGCATATTATCCAAGAAAATCCATCTTCAATCTACAGCCCGACCCACATCCCAAGCTATATCTTCATAAGATAATATTGCCCCCTTCATGCACCTACAAAGAATTAGAACGAGGCCCAAAATTTCTAGCAACTCGAGGTCTGATCGCCGAACAACTTTATCCCGCGATAGACTCTCAACCAGACGGGCTGTCTCGTGAAGAAATCCCCCCTATCTTTGCGATTTTCATTCTTCAACCACCCTCCACCGACCCACTTCATCTCTTCCAAACAAAGATTCTCATCCGACGAAACATAATCCACAATGCTTCCCTCACCTATAACTTAGGTCCAATAAGATATGTAGATAGATGATATTACCAAACATCGAGGTTATTTGGGATCCTGTAATGGAGCCGAGGATCGTTGCCACGCCTCCCGCGCGCCTGGCCTTCTGGGGAAGAACTTGCGCACTTGATCATCGTAAACTTAATGAATCGTTTTCAAACTTTTAGAAAAGCAAGAGCTCGTGCGGTCCAACTTAATTGTGGCAATAAAACCCCGGATCTCGAGGATGAACTTGGCCACCAGGACAACTGTTCTCGATTTTGCAGGCAGCGGCCTATCTGCAGAGGAGCTTTCGACTCCACAAATGCGACCGGGCGCATAACTTCAGCTCCTTCACCGCGAGCTCTCGATCCTCAGCTCCATGTTTCTTTCCGTGATTCCCCCAAAGGTCAACATGTCCATTCAGGTCATAAAGACAAGTAGCAAATGGGTTTCACCAGCTTTCAGAGCCCAACTTCCACCTCCTGACCCATAACTTCGGCTCCAACTACCACGGGAAGGTAAGAAACATGTTCAATTAGCTGAAACACTTCACAGATAAAACATTCTCACCTTTTATACCTTTCACAGCACAAAATCTCGGCCACCGCCTCTCAAGATACCTCCGTTTCAACCACGACGAGTTCCTCGATCCATCGTTTCGATGTGCTTTCACCTTCGAATTCCAAACAACCAAATACAAGAGACACAAACACTGGATTTAAGCACACCAACACATACACATACCTCATAAGCCAACACGAGCTCCACCATGCCACTATATTAAATAAAAAAAAGCAATCATAATGAACTTCCTGTCCAACACCAAACCATAAACTCACACAAAACATCCACAACCCATACATATATATACCTCCAACCCTCGGGTCCCCTCGCATAAGTCCCCAAAATACCAAAAACACAACCGAAACATACAGCGGTCTTGAAGTGTTCGATCCCCTCGGATCATGCGTACACACTCACTCATGCCGGCCGGAACAACGTATTTCATCGTGGGCCTGATGACCTCTCACACATGCAAAAGAGCAGATTAGGGAGATCGACGTTCGAGGTGAGATAGGGGTGAAACGGGGAATGTTTGCCTGTGCTGAGCACGTTTGTGCGAAAGTGAGGATTCGGATGGAGGGGGCATGTATTGTTGACTCGGGAATTTGGGGATTAGGGGGTGGAGATTGTGACCGAGGTTATCTGATATGTATCTTGTTTGTATCAAGTACAGGATGGGCGAAGTTACTTGCAGTGTTTATGCTAGGATCGAATGATGTTCTCGATGTAATTGGAGAGACTGTGGTGAAGACTTCATTCGCGGCGTCCTCGATTTAGCTTGTTATAAATGGCGTAATCTCAGAGCATTCAGTTGTCCCCGTTTCTTAAAAGATAGATTATAGAAGAATCCATCTCATCTCATAGGTTACATAAAGTAGAAGAAGCGGTATTTGTAAAACTTATTACAGAAATGGAAAATATACTTATTTTAAGTACCTGTACTTGAGCTCCTCCCTTTGTCCTTCTTCGACTTCCCCCTTTCGTCCGTCCCCACACCACCGTCCAATAGCCCTCGAAACTATAGAAAAGAAAAGTATACCTACCTTCAGCACTTCACTACCTGATGTCAGATTTATCTAACAACAGGCCAAATTCTCTTGTATCGAAGTGCAACAAGAACATCACCGCTAAAACAAAGCTCGAAAACCCAAATGCTCATCTATAACACGCTCGTCACAATTTATTTATCACATTTACAAACAATACTAGACACACATGCAATGCCAATATCCATGCCCATGCAGACCAACTTATCCAGCACATCCTATTCCATCCCATGTAAGTTGACCATTCACCAACGAAACAGAAAAAGCACCATCTTGCACCTTGTAAGTCCCCAACTCCGCAATCATGCGTTTATTCCTTCCCAATGAGTTGATTTAATGCAAGTAATGCAAGCAAGTAAGGATTGTTGATGGACAATTAAGGTATTACGCGAAATAAGATTTCCATAATACGCCTTCGAGATCTTCTAGTTGGTCTGAGGTGAAATACTGGTACGGTGTTAGCTTCACGTTGGGTTAAAAAAAGGGGAGGGAAAAACGAACTTTCTGATCAGTAACCCAGGTATCTTGTCTCGTCTTCTTGAAATCTGCCAATATGGTCTTGACTGCCTTTCCGATGGCACCAGCGTCATTAGAAGCTCTGGAAGCTAACAGTGCTAAGACCTCGGGCATCCATTCTGGTGGTGGAGTTGCGTATGGGAAAGCGGTGACTAAGGCACCTAACCCAAGTACAGCCGCATGTCGTCGAATGATCTGCTGGTTACTGTTCACAGGGGTGTTTGTTCCAGGGGTCTTCTTGGGCATGGGGTTCTTTTTGAGAGCCTCAGTGAACTTCGTCTTGAGCGAAGAAAGAATGTTGTTTCGGAGCGCGACGGGCGAGCAGCGGATCATGCCAGCTAACGTTGTTGAAGCACCCATACGAACCTCATGTTGGGAGTCTTCCAGCATCTCTGCTACAGCATCGAAAAGCGCTTGTTGTTGCTCTGGCTGAATGAGGAAGATGCGACGGAAATAAATGACCTGCATGTTGATCAGGGTTCGAAGCCGCTGATGCCAAGACGTTGAAACCTTGCCAATACGAATGAGGGCTGAGATGAACGGACCATCTTCACCGGCGCGGAATGGAATATTAGGTAGATGGCGGTAGACAAGGTAGGCCAGTTGTTGAAGTTCTGGATCTTCTTTCACATCCATCATATGCAGGAGTTGTTCCATGAATACGTCCGGGAAAAAGTCAAGAAGTTGGGTACATTCTTGGGATTGCAGTGTTGTGTCAAGCCACAACAAGATAGTCTTACTGCCTGATGTATATGAAGAAGGGGTTTGTTGTCCTGGGGTTCGTTCCAGCCGCCACACTTCGAGCTTGTCGAACACTGCTCTGATGCTGGCAGAAAACTCCTCCGTCGGGGTGTACGGCTTGATACCGATTGACGAAGAAGCTTTGTTCTCCTTTAATAATGTATCGACATCCTTGAATGCCTCGAAGTAGCGTGTACGATAAATGGCAGCGATGGTTCTTCCAATTGCTTCTCTAACAGCTTTGTAGGGATGGTCAACATGAGCAAGAAAATCCTCAAGGATTGGCTTCTCATCGCGAAAATGCCACCCGGCGTCTTGAATGGCAAATTCTAGAAGCTGAACCTTAGAACTCTCCTTAAAAGCAGCGTTCGAAGACATATCTAAGCGGAATGAGTTGAGCTTGTCGAATATCTCCCTCGCCTGTCTGGGATCCTTTCCAGATATGCACATATGCAAGCATGTCATCCAGTATGAAATATTTTCGGGCGTCAATCCATCTGAAAATACATTCAACATAAATGGCACAGCATAGCTCCATACTTTATTGCGGAGCTTAATTGGTCGACTGAGCGCAGATAGCATAAGAGCAGCCAAAATCTCAGACGTTGCGCGATGTTGATGCTTGTCCGCACCATCCTCAAAAGTTTCCTCGATCAAACGCTGAATGTCCTCGAATTGAGCCGCGGATTGATCGGTATACAACAAACTGAATGTTGACGACAGGAGCATAACGTGATGAATCCTAAAGCGATCTGATGAGTTGTCCCGCGGCTCTTGCTTCATATATGCAAAATATTGTTTATACCAGTCAGGGGTCAATAAGGCACCGATTTGGTTCCTTGCAGACGTCTCCAATTCGTCATAGTCGTCGAACTCGTCGGGACTGGATTTCGTGGCATTGAAGCTTTTGCCCCAGACTAGCCATCCAGGAAAGTCTCGATCAACATAGTATTCGGGTACCCCTGGCTTAGAGAATCCAGCCAGAAACTTCTCAGTCCACTTTGGGTCATCCTTGTCAACCTGTATCACAACCCTGTTGCGTGGATTGTCCTCCTCACGGATGAACTTTTCATAGCTATGCTGAAAAATAGCTCGTGTCTCGATTTTTCCGAATATTCGGCTGAACATTTCAGCATAGCCACTACGAAGAGCAGGATGGTCATCTATGGAGCCCAAGACGGCGAGCTCGATGAAAGACGCTGGTGCGAGAGTCCGAAATCGAAGGCCTGCGTTGTGAATGAAGATAGTACATGTCATCGCAATCTTCCAATGCGAATTTTTGGAAACATCCGTGAGATGCAATGCCAAATTTAACTTCTTGTTTTCCACCTTAGCCCTTCTTTCCTTGATGAATGCGTGCCTCGATTCGATCTTAGCGGCGCAATCCTGTTTAGGTTCAAGGACTTGTACCAGGCCCTGGTCAATCACCATATAACTATCCAGGGATTTGCCGAACTCCATCAGACCCCCGTATAACGCGCTGCTTCTTATTTTTTGTATGGAAGCCTTGTCAACTGATGCGGTCTTGATGTATAGGTCAATTAGTTCAGGGGCAAATCGCCAGTCTTTTGAGATTGTTTTTGTCAGACTACCGAAAAGTAAGATATACAAACAGCCTTTTATTCTGTCGTAATCAGTCGTCTCCAAAGCCGTCCGATAAGCGTTCAACAGGGGAGGAATCACGAGAGGTCGGCCACCGATGAGGGATTTAAGAGCCGACTCTAAAGCACTTTGTGCATTGACACGGACTTCTGCATACAGTGAGACGGCAGACGAAGCCAGATCTAAAAGAAGTGTTTTGTCGATCTCGGACTTTTGCCTAGCAGATGAATTGTGCTTCGCTCGTGAGAAGTGATAGATTCCTGCCCGTTTGACAAGAATTGGCCGTGGATACTGCTTGCGGAGCCCGCTGAGCTTGAATGCTCGAACGTCAGCAATGTAGAGTTTGGTCACACGCTCAAGCGTATGTGCCGATCTCTCATTGCCAACATCTGTAATCCACGTCCTGTAAGCTGTGTATAACGACGTAAAGCACGCGACGTCGTCCTCCTGGTTTTGAGTTAGGAATTCATGAATTCTCGACAAAAGATGCCCAATTTCTTCCCGGCGCTTGTGTATATTGATATACACAGTGCTAGTCTTGTCAAGTAGATACCCGGCACGATAGTGAAACTGCGGTCTGGTCTCTTCATCCTCAGCAGTCTCTGCCAAAGGGTCATCGTCTACCTCCTGAACCTCGATGGTATCCATGGAGGTGTCGCCATCTGAGTCCGTCGTGTCGGATGACTGTCCTGAGGCCTTCTTCGGGTCAAACAGGGTAGCAATACCAGATATGATAAGTCTCAATTGGGAAAGATTCCTCGAAACTTCATCTGACCATTCTTTATTCTTACCTTTTCTGCTTACGGAAGGATTATCACTGATCAAATTTGTGAGACGCGCGGTTGCGGTGTCGACTTGAGAGTTGAACAACTCAACAGCGAACGCAATCTCTTCTGGCGTGGGGAAATGCCACTTGATAGTCAAATCCGATGGTTTGACGGTTCTCCCCCAATCGTTAACGTCTAAGCCTTTCTCAAGGACTTCCGGCTCATAGAGCGCGCTGTCGATGGGGTAGATCAAAGTAAGGTTGAGGAGCAGGTGGTGGATGTAGTTCGATATGTGAACGGTAGGAATGCCTTTGCATTTTTCCTGCATATAAAGTGCAATATCGAACAAATCCTGCTTGTAAGGCATAAGACTATCACCCACATGAACTATTATCATGCTGAGCATGCTGATATGCCAAACCAAAGCTCGGTCGCGGGGTAAAACATCGGCACCACTGCTTCTATCTGATGCAGCGTCGTTGTAATCGATCTCGTTACGAATGCCAACGATGAGCATCGGCACGAAGATTTTCAGGGTCTTTTCAGGATTAGCTTTGCAAAGCGAATTGCATATAAATGCCATTGCGTCTCTAGCCTGATGAACAACATGACCCCCGACAAAAGTGGCGACCTTTTCTAAAGCGGTGTCGAATATCTCTGGTGAGAGAGAGGAGAATAGGGGAGAGAGTGCAGCGGGAAGGGTGTTGATGACTGATTCTTCCGGTGAGCCGGAACGTACTCTCGATAACTCCGGAAGGTTCTCCAAAAGCGTAAATATTCTACCAAGCAAGGACAAAACGAACTCTCCTAGACCCGCGGTAGATGAACGAACAATGTTGGCCTCATCCTCGTCACTGAGCTCGGTCCTGTAGTCTATTGACACATTTGGGCCTTCCCTTTCCATTCGCTCCATTTCTCCCTGTACCCATTGAATTGCAAGTGAGCTATCATGAATGTCTTCGCGATCCTTCGTCAGATCTACGAAAGGTATACTGTATGCCACAGCTTGTATAAAGTTCAACGTATGTTGCGTTTTCGACAAATCATTAGCATCGATCCCAGGTAATGCCAAAGCGAGAAGAGCAGTGAGGTGACATCTTAGGCCTTTATGCTTAGACATAACGTTCGCGGTCATCTGCAAGCCACATAGCGACGATGTTGTACGATGAACTTCCACTAATCCCTGTAACGAGGGATAAAATCGTTGCAAGGCACCTGGCAGTATCAGGTGTGGCTCTAGGTACGACAATCCTTGAATGGAACTATAAAAGTAGTTCAAAGACTTGGCTCGTTTGGAGAAGAGTCCCATGAAAAGAACTTCTCTCAAACTTAGGACGAAGCGTTTCTTCAGCTCACTATTGATTTGGCGATCCTTGGGCGTATCCAGTTCGCCACTCTCCTCTCTGTTCACCCGCATCACAAAAAAGTCGACCAGGTAGAAGACAATTTGTGCCAACATTTCTGTCCAAGCGCCTTGATTTGATGGATGGAAAAATGTGTCGATAGACTCCATCATGCCTTCCAGATTCGAGAGAATCGAACCAGGCTTGTCGAGACATGCTGGAGAAAGCGACATGACAATCCATCGCGCTATAGAGTACCCAATAGGATGCTTTCGTTTGTCTTTGTCCAGATATAAAGCGAGCCCTGACCCAAGATCAATCATTGAACTGTATGGCGAAGTTGATTGTCCAACAGGTATTTCCGTCAACCTCAACAAAGCCGTAAAGATTAGGTTGGACTGGTCCTTGGTGAAGATACCATGTTCAGAAAACTCAACATAAGCACACGTGAGGGAGTCTCGCGCCAATCGGGAGAAAATGTCAAAGAAGAAGATGTCGAAAGATTTAGACCTGTTGACAAGTGACCAGAGATGGAAGAAGGTTGGGAGATAATCTTGAGGCTGAAGCTGGCCAGGTTCGTTTGGGGCTGGTTGCGTTGGCATGAGAAAATTCAATGACCCCACTACAATGAATGCCCCTGTAATTTCAGACGTGCTGAAGTAAGGTAATATCTCTTCAAGAATGGCTTTCCTCTCCCGTGGATCGAAGTACTGGTATGCAGACAAGCAGAGACTAGCCACAGTTTTATGGTTTCGTTTTGATGCCCCAGTTCGGGGCGGGACCTCCGTCGGTAATACCATGCTCTTGATCTCTTTCCATAAAGGTCTCCAATCCAATATGAGATCTTCACCTGGCTTCAGATAATGCTTTTTCCTAAAGATGTCAATCCTGTTTGCGCGAAGAAGGGAAAACCGTACTTTGTCAATGTACGAAACATGCTCTCAAATCTGTCTGAAGCAGCACTATCTATTCCTGGAGCCAAGGCGAGCATGTAGTACAGCTTGACTAAATGTACCCGTAATGCCCTGGTAATTTCGAACTTGAGGTTTAGCCAGCCCTTGAGTTCCCGCGTCCAATGTACGGCGCCTGGAGATATATCTTCAGCCTTGATGGCAATATAGAGCTGCTTCAAGATCTCTTCTAGGGCAGCATTTCGCTCCGTCTCCTCCTCGACTTTATATGGCAGCAGCTTAAAGTATGGAAAGGTTCGGGGTCGGTAGCGTTTCTCTTTTTCTGAATCGACCGCATTGGAGCTAAAGCCAAGGCCTGGCGAAGTTGCGCGCGATATTGTATCACTGTAGCCTCCATTTTGAAGTAGGTTCTGGAGAAGTTGCAAATGGCTGCGACCGTTTGCATAACCTTCCTCCATCGTCGCGAGGCAAATCGGAATTGATGCTACCAACTAATCGTTCCAAGCACTCGCAGAGGCGCTGTAGCTTTAAAAAATGTTAGAAACGCCGATGGATCCTCAAATAAGGCGAGAAAGCGGTGAGAACTACCTCTATCAGATACAGAAGCTTGATACTGGACGGAGCTCCAAGCTCCAACTGTCTATCACACGACCTTGTTGATGACTGGTCTGCGAATGCGATTCATGTAGACTTCTAAGGTTATCTAGCTGAGTTGAGATGATAAGTCGCTGATAGTCTCATGGAAGTTCCGCTGATCGATATAAACAGCGAGGTTGGCTGCCAGATATGCTGTTGCACAGCAATTCGAGGTTTTGATGCGGCGAAACATACAACACACAGCCTTGTCACTGCTGACTGTACAAGGCCGACCTAAAGTCCGAAAGTGAACTTTTGACAAATTATTCTAGTAGCAGATTCAAGAAATTATAATATCTAAACGAGAGGATTCTTGTCATATATAGCCAATTGAGCCAGAGACGAGAAGCTTCCATCTTTTGGTTGTGAGATTTGCTGTTTAGGCAATGCTGGTACGCAAGCAAATTCAACTACGTGATCAATCTTGCCTATCCTAAGCGGCCAATGCCAGAAGCTTGAGAGGATTATTCTCGATTGTCTCCAATAAGGAGTTCCCCCGAATTAGGGCATTATCCTTTTAAATATACACCATGATTGCCCAAAAGCCTCGAAGGCTAGTCCAAACCTGCCGTATGAACACCTTTTCCAGCCAACTTTCGGCATCCATAAATCCAAAAAATGAAGCTACTCCAGGGTATTCTAAAGCACTACAGTAATCAAAAAGAGGTATGTTAATACATGTGGTTCAAGGTACCGATCTACTCAGTACGGTTGTTGTTATTTCTTCGAAAAAAATTGGTAAACGCTTTCCACCGACCAACCCTAGGCCTCTCACCACTATCTGATGGTAGTTTTCTATCCGCAGCGTCAATACCATGCCTGTTAAAAGAACGGCCATTATCTTCAGTTTGCAAGGCACCAGAAGGAACGTAGACAGACTGTACTCGTCGCTGAGGTCGTGTTGGAGTATCAGGAGTCGTCATCGGAGATCCAGGGAGAGTCAGAGGCTGGGGAGTTGCCAGACTATTTGCAAGGTTACGGCTGTCATTTGGATTTTCGGTTGCAGCTCGCCTTGGTGGGAACATGATAGCTTCTCCTTCACTATCGCTAACAACTGTGCTTGGTGGATTTGTGACCCTACGAGCTGCAGCTCGTTGCATGAACGCCGCACCAGTCGAAACCGCTCTTTTAGGAACTCCTGCCTGTTCAAATAGAGAAGCTGCGGCACTAGATGGGCTTGCCTTGCTGTAGGATCGCCTGATCTTTCCTCCGACAGCCCCGAAAGTGCCGTGACTAGACTCTGGAGTGCTGGCTAGAGACTCAGCAGGGCTAGGTCGATTTCCGTCAGGTGTTAAAGACAGAGATCTGACCCTACCGACAGAAGCAACTCGAGGGTTCGGAGTTGTGGAAGCACAACCCATCGCATCACTGTATTTGAAATATGGCGATAGCCCTTGACGTAAAGCAACCCAAATCCCCGTCACCTGAATGAGTATCTTGGTGTCCTCATCAATGGCATGGGTAGACCGTTCAGGATTTGATTCTGCTTCCGTATTGAGTCCGGAATCCCCAGGTAATGCTGGTATAGAGGTTGTAGGTGGGTACTTGCCAGCTGACGAAGACACAGAGGTGTAATAATCCGGAATGTCCATCGTATTTTGAGTGAGCGACGCCAGAATTGGGTGTCGACGTGAGTTGGGATTGATTATACTGAAGGTAAACTTGAAATCATTACTGCCATTCAATGCGGCTGCAGAGTCTGGGCTCCTCCGCGGAACACTTCTTTTCACCCAACGTGCAGTTGTTTTGTTCCCTCTTCCGTCGACGGAGACAAATTCGTAAAGACCATTGGGCAAAGGAGTAGCAACCCAGACTGAACCATCGTGTAAAACTATTTCCACCTTCCCGTGCGAACCTCCTAAATCCTTTCGCATCTGGCAAATTACAGCCATTAAGTCTCTGTTGGCCAGACCTTCTTCGTCTGAGTCGGGATCCTCGCTATTATGGCTAACTGGGGCATCGTATTCTTCGCTCTTCACCACCATAACATCATTGATTCCCAATTCCGCTTTGCCTCTGAACATACGAGGAAATTTCTTGGCCAGTCTTGGAACAACAAGGGTAGACGGAAGTACGTCTATGGCTGGCTTGGGCCGCGAATCGCTCGATAGTCGTTGTAGTTGAAGTAGTAACCGGGGGCGAATTTGTAATAATTTTTGTTTCTGCGTTAATGTCGGTGCGGGTTGCGCAAGATGAAAGGCAGTGCTTGTTCGTTGGGATCTTCTCCGCCGTCGACTCCCACCCGTCGTTCTTTCACTGTCCTCGGAATTGGCCACAGATCTTCCTCCATCGCTCATAGTGTCCGTCTCAGGTTCTTGAAAGCGAACAGTATGCTCATTATTTCGTGGTATATAATCAGACAACGGTCTTGCAGTTCGGTGTATGATCGGCGACGGCTGTTCATAGGTCGAAGCAATTCGAGGGATAGGAGTGATGGGAGTAGAAAAAGCTGGTCGTGATAATGGAGATCTTCTTGGAATTGAATTGCGGCGATTAGGGTCGAGAGGAGCAGAGAACTCATGTCGGTGACCCGACGACAGAAGAAGGTTCATCGTGGTGGGTTCGATGGGACGCCCCAGCAACTGGGGCGCCTTCCGTTCAAAGGGCTATGCGATTAAGATATACTTTATTGCAAGCCAAGATCATCTAGCAATGACGAAGACAAAAGGTGACCGGATTCCGGGTGCATTGGAGCAGACAACAGCTCGACCACAGGGTTGACAATCGAGTCAGGTAAGAATCCCAAACGAGATGAAAGTTCAAAACTTCTCCACACAATCAGCCAAAAGTATTGAACAGTAATCGAAAGACTTGAGTCTGAAGAGTTGAATTGTGGAATAAGCGGGTGTAAGAAGTATGGTCGTAAGATTTTCCAGAGGCTCAGCAGAGTCGCGCGGTGGTATGAGCAACCTTCATTGGATCCAGGGGTTATTCTACGCTGGAATATGAGCTTATTGTCAGCACAGAGACAGTCAGATTACTCGGCCAAAAGAGCTGGATAACAATGGCCGACGAGCTGGATAATAACGAGAGAATGCTGGATTATTATATGATTCTCGAAAGATCATTTGGCATGAATTGTGGGTTTTCTCACCTCGAATTCAGTTGGCATAGCGGTAACGGGGAAATCCTAATAAGCTACTGCTGCTAAACGCACCCAAATGGAGGGGTCAACGCGGAAGGCCGGATGTGCAAAAATTCGGGAACAGGTCAAAGACTGCGTTGCCTTTCGGTCTTGATCCACCAAGGGTTGAAACTTCGTTGTTCTCGTTTCTTTGCTCGAATTCATTTGGGCAAATAGAAAGCCCCTGAATACGGGAAAATGGGGGGAGGACAGGGTCGCTGATCAGCAGATCCTCATCCTAGGGATTTAGTAATTAGCAAAAGGCGGCTGCTCGGACAAAACCCTCATAAGCTTTATTATGGATTTATCAAAGATCTCGGGGTCGGGATTTGTTAAAAGTCCGTCTCCCATGTCCCAGGTGCATAAGGCTTCACAAACGTTTGGTTGCGGCGCTCATACAGGCCTGTGATTTGCTGCACCAGAATTCAGGACAAGGCAGATGCAGAATAGGGGGGCGTGTGCACGTCTCCCAATCTTGCCGGGGTGTCCGGGACAGGGAGAAAGCGCGAGTACGAATGCGAGTCGAAAAAGGTAAAAGGTAAGGTGAAGGTAAGGAAGATATAAGGTAAGGTAAGGTTAAGGAAAGGTATACTTGTACTAGGTAAGCTACCTAGGTAGTAGATTGATTTGGTCACGTGTACACTCTTCTCGATTCTACCTAAGTAGTAGCTACTACCTATGCTTCGTAGAGGCCGAGATGTGTAGTATTGTCTACTTTCTGGCATAAAAATATGAAAGACGATTACTGGTACTAGTACCAGTACTAGTAGATCGGATTCGGGACCTGGGAGATGTGGGGAAATACTAGTACTAGTAGTCTGAGAGACTGTGAGATTATGCAGGGACCGTTTTGCGAGCTTCACCGCCATCAAGCAGAATGTTACTACTACTAGTACCTAGGTAGTAAAATCCTCTCGCGATCTTTCCCCCAAGACCCAGCCCATCCGATTTCATCATGCAACCCAGAAGCTGGTCCACCAACCAACCCATTCGGACCCTCGTACTTAGCTTCGCTGCATGGAAAACTCTTCTGATTCTTATCGCGATATGCAGTCCCGGTCCAGGATATGACACTTCGACCAATCTTTTGTTGTCAATCCACGGCGCAGAGACTGAAAGACTACCAAAGGCACTGCATTACCTCCTTAGTAGACTCATCAGATGGGATGCCATTTATTTTGTCAAGGTCGCGAACCGCGGATACTTATTTGAGCAAGAGTGGGCTTGGGGATGGGGATTTACTCGATTGATAGCTTTATGCACATCAGGTGAGGACAGACGAGTGTATCATTCAAGAACGATTCTGATTACAACAGCTATCAGAAGCGTAGGTGTACCTCAATTTGACGGCTTGGAAGGGCTTGTTGCAATATTCATTGCCCATTTCGCTCATCTGCTCTCAGTGCTTGTCTTGTTCAAGCTTACTTCGACCATCTTTCTTGCTTCGACAAGAATTGCTCTCGTTGCTGCGTCCCTTCATATTATATCACCTGCAGGGTTGTTTCTCTCCGCTCCTTACGCAGAAAGTTCATGTGCGCTTTTGACCTTTACCGGCGTTTTGCTGTTTGCAAATAGTCTTGGCTCAAGGGCATCCTCCACTGTTGGTCAGGATCTTCTTGTCCTTCTATCAGGAGTCGTTTTCGGTGTTGCCACGACTTTTCGAAGCAATGGAATTCTCAACGGTCTTCTCCTATTTGAAGAAGCATTTCGAATACTTTTCCTCTTGAGGAACGGAATCCGATTGTCAGCCATTCGTCGCCTTCTAGCTACTGGATTGGGTGGGATTTGTGTTGCAGCTGGATTCTTACTACCACAGCATATCGCGTATAGCGAGTATTGTGGAAACTTGGAGGCCCCAAATTCGAGACCATGGTGTCAAAAGTCCTTGCCAAGTGTTTATACCTTTGTTCAGGATCATTATTGGTATGCACCTGGTACATGAATTCATTGTTTTATCTTCTAACAAGTGTAGGAATGTTGGGCTCTTTCGATACTGGACATTATCAAACATACCACTTTTCTTTCTCGCTACCCCAATGACTGTTATCATGATACTATCAGGAATTTGGGCTCTGAAACAGACCCCATCTAAGATTCCTAAGTTCAATAGAGACCAAAAAATGATGATATATGACTCCTCAGGGCCTGAGAGACTCCAGGTCCTACGGAATATGGCAGTCTCGCAGTTGGCACTGACCATGCTTACTTTAACGACTGCTCATGTACAAATCATCACAAGAATATCATCAGCATACCCTGTCTGGATGTGGTACCTTGCAATGTCGCAAAGGGGAGCTTTGCTAGGGGGCTTTATAGGTTTCATTGTCACGTATGCTGTTGTTCAAGCTGGACTCTTTGCCTCATTCTTACCTCCAGCTTGAGCAAACATCGCAAAAAGGGGCATATACTATTTTAAATGAGCGATAAAATGATAATATACCAATTTACTGTGCTTTCTGATTGTGATTATCAAATTTGGCCTTTCATTGTGACAACCAGCTCATTGAATCGGACAGACTTCACTACCTCTGTTCATCGTAGAATAACTACCAGTAAATTATGCAAGGTAATCTTTAATTCACCTCGAAGCATTGCCCAGATCAGGAATCATCTCGCACTACCTCATTAGAGATGAATTAGACGAAGATAGTCTAGCGCATTGCCTCCCGTCGCATCTGTGGACAAATAAATATACGTATTGACAACAAACCTTCAAGACCTTTGCAACAGCGATCCTAAGAGCGACATCATGGCCCTCTCCTTTTATTTTAAGACATGGTAGCTGATATGAGCTCATACGCATTACGATATATGCCATTCGCATTTCAATAAAAACATCTAAAACATACAAACGGTGGCTTGATCTACCACCTCACACGAACACCATCTCCCTATGATTTCTACAACCCGAGATCTGCCTTAAAAACATACGAAAAAGAATACAAGTCGGGCCCTCAATAATGTGGCAAAACAATGGGAACAATGGGCCCTTTCAAAACAACTTCAATCAAGACAATTTCCCCCAGCAGCCCATAAATGGCTCTAACCGTCCAGGTCAACAATTCTTCCAGCCACAACCACTTCAACCGATGGATTTTAACAATGGAGAAGATTACACAGATGGTGACTTCCGACCAGAAGTTGGTCTCTTCAACAATGGAGCATTCTTGCAGAATCAGTCCCAACACGCCAGATCGCAAGCCCATGTAAGTATTAGAGAGAAAACGAACCACTTTTCCCTATTCACCTCAATGCCATCCCAATTCGCGCACCGTTAGATCTCTGTATATATATGCTACGCTAGAGGCTCAGTGCAACCGATACTCATCCTATCCAAGCCTTGTGGAGCATCCATGTCGTACGGAGTGTGATGTTTTTGCTAATGCATTTCTACCTGATAGTTCTCCCCACCACCCTACAATCTGCCACAAGCTACAACCCCGATGCACTCGCGACCAGCCGAAATCAGCGCCAGAGCTGCAGAATTGAAGGCCAGGCTATTGAAAGGAAAGGAAGACCGAGCAAGCTCAGCCACGCCTCCTGTTGGACTACCTGGTATAACCTCGAGTCAGGTAGACACTATAGAAGGCTCAAGCTCATTGCGTGGATCTCCGGGAACGTCGTGGCCGGCTCCCAATAGAGAGCATGAAAATCAGGTTGACGAATTAATATCCGAATTTTCCTCGACTACAAAGCCGCCTAAAGACTCAGGTATTAGGCAAGATAGGAGTATCTCAGCTATGAGGAACAAAGTAGCAACCCCCGCAACAGGCCACGAGCCAGCTGCCAGTGCCTCTGAGCCGGCTGCGAAGTCGCAAACAGGCTCGTTAGGAAGTCCTACAAAAATGGCGAAATTAGCAAGCAATGGTAAGCTGCTTGGAAATGGTGGTTCAGCTAAGTCTTTGGGCAGTAGACACCCTAGCAATGGATCGCTATCAGAGACATCTGAGGGTGAAATCGTTGAAGACCCAGCACCTAAGAAGCCTATGCTACCAATAGAACCCAAGGAAAAACAGAGTGTTGTCAAACCAATACAGAGCGATGAACAAATCCCCCGCAGAGCACGAGAAGAACAAGCACCTAGACCTACCTTTGGTCGTAGCCAACGCGATGAATCCCCACAAACTCGACCTCCCCTTGTCAATCCCAAATCTCACGCCTCACGCGTCCGCGAAGATCGGCGCGAAGAAGATGGAGGATCTCGCCGACTAGACCACACAGATCGAGATTTTTATTCTGGTCCAGATAGGCATCACCACGAAGCTCGTGATTCAAGTGAAACCCGCAGAAAGGAGGCGAAGAACGAGCAGTCGAAGCGCGAAGAGAATGGTAGAATGGGTCGTCCAACAAAGCCTCCTACTCTAGCAGAGATACTCGCTCACGATGAGAATTTGAGAGAATGGCTAGAGATCACTGGCTATCATAATGAACCTTACAGAGACAAAATATTGAACCGACGACGAGCGATTGCAGCTTTAGATGCCCAGAGAAACAAACTTCTAAAAGAAATGGAAGCCGAGGAGCGTGGAGGTCTCCAATCAGCAGACGGATCAACTGTGGTTATGCCGCCGCCACCTATCCCGACCAAAGTTGTAGCCCGTGCAGATACCAAGTCAAATTCCGAGACAGCTGTACCTGACTCGCAACGTGATCGGGTCATTTCTAACAAGCGTCCATATAGTGACATTCATGATGATCGCGATGAAGAAGGTTTCAGCAAGTCTAAACGTACTGCTGATCGTGGCCAGCGAATTAAGGAGGAAGAAGAAGATGATACTCGACATCATAGATTGAGCGGCTATGAATCTTCTCGACATGCTTCAGGGGATCGTCGCGAAGAACGGGAGCGGTTTTATCATGATGAGGACCGTGGTCGGGGGCGAGGAATCGGTCGTGAGCGTGATGTATCTCCTGGTGTCAGAGCTTATGATAGCAGGCCGCCTGCTCGTTCCAGAGGCTATGATTCGGGAGAAGACTTGTCTGATGACTGGCAAGACCGAAGAGAACCACGTCCCTTTGAGATCCGTGGTGGATATCGTGGTCGTGCTTATGATCCTAATTATCGAGGCCGCGGTCGTGGTGGCAGAGGACGCGGTGATTATCAAGGACACCAGGAGCCAAGAGCAGAGCCAGGATCAGGCTTGTTTGGTTCCAGGATCGCCAATGGCAAACCGTACAAAGACCCAAAGGGGTTTGATAAGGGTGGAAAAGGTGGTCAGTGATACCGCTCATCTTATCTTTCATCAAATTGCATCTCGATTTATCACGGGCCTTGAATGTTTGTTTACTACTTTCTTTGGTGGGAAGTATAAAGGTGCATAGCTTGTCATCGAAAAGGCAGTCTGTTTTATCTTGTACCTACTTCAAATGCTTTTGGGTGACTGCTGAGTGACAAGTGTCGGGAATTGTAAATGCGCTATTTTGAAAGATGCTGTATTAACTTTCTTAGACACCAGATATTTCATTGTCAAATCGTTCAACGAGGACAATGTTTTAAAATGCGTTCAAGATGTAAGTACCAGCACTTATCCCAAGCAGCCATTTGCTAAATTCGCCCAGTCCATATGGACTACCCAAGCTCAAAATGGACCGATCTTCGCAGAAGCATTTGAGAATTGCAAAAATGTCATTCTGGTATTCTCAATAAACAAAAGCCGTGCTTTCCAAGGCTATGTAAGCCATCCTATTGCTGATGATGTATTTCACTGCTTAACTCAAACTGAACAGGCACGTATGGAATCTTTACCAGGTTCTGTTGAAGTCCCTGCGTGGCAAAAAGCTATCAATTGGGAGAGCGCCGGTGCCTTCAAAGTAAGATGGCTTGTTATCTGTTCTACTCGATTTCACCGTATCGGCCATCTAAAAAATGCTTATAACGAGAACCAAGCCGTCTTGATTGGCAAAGATGGCCAAGAAATTGAAGAAAATTGTGGTGCAGGCCTTATTGAATTGATTGACGAGGAAGTTCATGAGGCTTTAAGTGCCTGGGGACGCTCGACTGACAGACCAGTTTGGGAAGATTGACATAGGATTGTGAATTCAAAGATATACGCCACTCTTGCTTTTTGGCAAGCGTTGACTCGTGGTGTTAGCGGACATGTTGAATATGCGCTTTATGTTCTTGAAGTAGCTGGTGGGCTTTGGCTGGCTACCTGTACAACTATAATTACAATGCTCGATGACCTTCAATTATTGTTCCTGACTACATTGAGCTTGACCAGACACTGCATTCACCGAGGAACTGAGGAACTTACTGATATCCAGTGGCTACCCTCATTCGCACGTGACTATGGATCCCCACTTTATGGTTTGCCCGAGTTCCTCCACCCAACCTCTCATCTTTCATCCTCTCATTCAACAGTTGAAGGTGTGCATATCAAAATATGAGTTCCAGTCACATCTCACACCGCAAACATAGTTCCCACTCGCCATGATCCAACAATTCTGGCCCTTCTGCACCCTGCTCTTGACCATCACCTGGCTATCCACAACATTGATCCGCGCCTCCCAATCTCCAATATCCAAAATTCCCGGACCTAGCTGTACCAAATATACAAGCCTATGGCTGATATTCCAAGAATTTACATCAAATCGTCGCCTATACATTCACAGGCTTCATCAAAAGTATGGGCCTGTTGTCCGACTCGGTCCTAACGAAGTCTCGTTTACTTCTTTGGAGGCTTTAAAGGAGATTTATACCTCTAGTGGAAGTGGTTATGATAAGACAGAGTTTTATTCGCTGTTTATGCAGTTTGGTACCAGGTGAGCCAATAGTGACCCTGATGTTCACTTTCTGACAGCTGAAAGGACAATGTTTTCGACACTTGGGAAGAGTGATGTGAGTCTTCTTCAATTATAGTATTTGAAAAGTCTTATGAATCGGATCAGCATAGCCAGAAGAAGCGTCATATTGCAAGTCAATATGCAAATACGAATATCATGCGTCGGCAAGTTCTAGGAGGTATTCAAGAGCGAGCGGATGCGTTTATTCAAACGTGCACCGCCTTGAAGGGGGAAAGTATAGATGTTTATGTATGTTCCAATACCATAGCACTATTCCTTCACTGATTAGAGCGAGGTATATCTCCACTGCTTCGCCCTAGACTGCGCAACCCATTTCCTCTTCCACCCCTACGGCACTCACTCGATCGAAGGAGGATCAGATATGACCCTCATGAAAGAACTCTCCTACCACAATAGTCTCAAAGGTCACTCCCTTCCCACCGTTTTACCTCATATCCTAAAGTTCTCAGAACACCTCATTCAACACCGTTTCTCCCCCCTAATGCGCCTCTTAAACAAAGTTACCAAAGCCAGACCCGCCCCCTTTTCTCAGCAATATGTCTTCTCCACCTGCTCCAAACCCGATTCTGACTCAACCACGCTTCTACACAAACTGCAATCCAGCAAAGACCACTTCTCCCTCCTCGAAATCCGCGCCGAAACCATGGACCACCTCGCCGCCGGGATCGACACCACAGGCGACGCACTCTGCTTCCTGCTCTATTACCTCTCCCTCCCAAAATACACTCACATCCAAAGTAGACTCACCTCCCACCTCATCCAGAACAAAGACAGACCATTAGAAGAATTAGAATATCTGGACGCGGTAATAAAAGAGGGACTAAGATTATGGTCTCCGATTCCCATGTCGCAGCCTAGGTATGTACCGCAGGGTGGGAGAATGATTGATGGGTATTGGGTGGATGGGGGGACAGTGGTGAGTGTACAGGCGTGGTCAGTACATAGGTTGAATGAGGTGATTTTTGAGGGTGGGGAGGAGTTTAGGCCGGAGAGGTGGTTGGACAAAGAAAGGAGTGGGGATATGAATAGGGCGTTTTTCGCGTTTGGGTTGGGTGGGAGGGGATGTACTGGGAGATAGTAAGTTTTTTTTGTTTGGGATTTAGGTTTGGAGAGGGAATGCTGATAAGGCGATAGTTTGGCAATGGCTGAGATGAAGACTCTGATGGGAGCGGTGTACTCGAGGTTTCGGACGAGGATTGCGGGGCATACGAGGGGGAGGATGGATGTTGATGATCAAATTATTTCGAGTAGGCCACTGGATCAGACGTGCAAGTTGATTTTTGAGGAGATAGCATAAATTTAAGTCTCAACGTAAGCCGATCTTTCGATTTGATTCTTCACGACAGGGGAGAGATGCAATAACCCTCTCCACATCCTGCAGTATTCGGCTCTCTGGATTCCGGTGTGAATTCTTAACCAATCACAACCCCTCTAACCCTCCTCCTTTCCTGCTCAACACTCATCCACTCTCTCCTTCCTGTTACCAAATCCGCCTCAGCCGGCTTCACAAAACTTGATTCTATTCCCCTATATTAGCACAACGTTCTTCCCCTCAAAGATACAAAACTCACTATGAAAAACCTTCCACCCCACATACGAAAAAACGAACACCGGAATCACCAAATAAGAAAACACAAACCCCTTAACATCAAACGGCGTCAAAATTGTCGCATACCCGGATATCAACACGAGGAAAATATTTCATAGGAACAAAATCCATGGTAGATACGGATATCCTATTGAGATGAATGGGAGGTCAGAGACTAGCATTCTTTGTGCTTTTCATCGCAGCTATGCGAACTTGGGTAAGGTCGATGAAGGCCCATGCGATGAATACTGCGGCACCTGAGATGTCGAGAAGGTAGGTGAAGACTTCTCCGGAGGAGGAGGAGATATTGAGGAGGGCGATAAGGCCAAAGAGGTTGGTGGAGAGGATGGCGTTGATGGGAACCCCTCGAGTGGTGGTTTTGGCGAGGAAGGAAATAATAACTATATTCTTCCAAGAAATAGCCCTATACTTATACTTTTTACATAAAAATAGCCTCTTTTCTTATAGTTCTCTATTTATATATTATAATATAATTAGTATAGAAAAGGAGAAGTGATAAAAAAAAAAGAATATAGTAGAGTGCAGGGCACTATAGTCCTATAAAACTATACTAAAAAAGGTTAGAAAGTGATCGGAGACTTCCCGGAACCGACTGTACAAGCGAAACGCCATAAGATAAGAGCTTTATTGTAGATAGAATATAGAGAATAGTGGCATAATTTAGAATTTTGCCAAGATATTGATACATCTGAAAAACCCGAGTGGGAC
>Ga0182030_10006989_pt1 | contig 23642 bp, 25 predicted proteins | sample 812S3MmetaG_FD_121299 | JGI IMG/M metagenome (GOLD analysis project Ga0182030, IMG submission 121299) | Permafrost microbial communities from Stordalen Mire, Sweden - 812S3M metaG (Illumina Assembly) | ecosystem: Environmental > Terrestrial > Soil > Wetlands > Permafrost | place: Sweden...
CCTTCCTGCGCGCCCTGAATGTCAGTATCGCGGACAGCGCCACCGGGGACGATGTGCTGAATGCGATTCGCCCGATCGGACGGAAGGCAGGCGACGATTCGGCCTTGCGCGCGCAATACTGCGTAGCGGCCCTTCTGCTGGGACCCGGCGAAACTGCTGTACTGGAAAGACACGAGGAGCCCGGTAGCGTGATATTATCCACACATGAAACCGATGCCTAAGAATTGGCAGCACACCGCGATTTTGGCAGCAACCACACTTTTCGCATTCGTGCTTTTCTCTCCCGAGACGTTCGCTGCTTACCCTTGGCTGATACAACTCGCCAAATTCGCCACAGCAGGCGGATTGGCGGGACTGTTTGGAATGGCCCATAGCCAAGCAACGGCAAACGCTGCCGCAATTCAACAGGTAGATGAAAAGGTAGTCGATACCCACGCGGCGGTTAACGGGCGAATGGATCAACTTGTTGTGGCGGCCAAGGCTCAAGGAGCGCAGGATCAGAGAATTCAGGACCGATCAGAATCGCATACGTGATATTATGCACACGAGGTGATTGTGCCACCGTGTACCGCGAAAACGAGGGTCCCAACGAACCACACGGCGAGCGTATCGCCACACTGGAGCGTCAAATGCAAGATTTGATGGGCAACGGCCAGCCGGGCCGTATCAGAGAACTGGAAAACACGGTGAACGGACACAATAAGCTGATATGGATCGCGTCTGGAGTTCTTGTAGCCGGGCAAGTTCTGCTGGTTCTTCTGCATTTCTTCTCACCCGTGGTAGCCAAACTGCCCATAAACCCTTAATTGCTCCCGATCTGTGATATTATCCACCCATATGGCCAAACTGAAAGCCAAAGAGCGGAACAAGCTGCCCGCGTCCTCTTTCGGGATGCCCGGCGAGCGCAAATACCCAATGCCCGATAAGAGTCACGCGGCGAACGCGAAGGCCCGTGCGACCCAAGCCGAACGGTCGGGGCGAATCTCCAAATCCACCGAGTCAACGATCGACGCGAAGGCCGACAAGAAACTCGGGTCCCATACCAACGTTCGCAACGCTGCCTCGCACATGGGCAAGCTGAAGCACTGCTAACCTGATGATCTACTGGGCCGACGGAAACGCGCGAAATGCGAAGTGGTGGCGGGTGATGTACGGATTCCCTGGCCAAAAGGCCGGCGCGGTACTACTCGACTTCCTTCCGAATCCCCGGATCGCGGACAAGCTGGCGAAGTCCTACACGCTGGAGTTTGGGAGGGAAATATGAAACTCAGCCGTCGAGGACTATTCGGCCTATTTGCTGGCGCGGCGGCGGCCCCGCTGCTCGCCAAGGTTCTTCCGGCGCCCCCTCCGGCGGGGGAACCCACACTGGCCATGTATGAATTTGCCGAGCGCTACCTTAAGCCGGCGGTTGTCCATTTGTTCAACCAAATTGACACGTTGGCGGTTGGCGATGTGTTTTCTATTGGGGGGGGCTAATGGCCTGGGAAGAGGGGTACCGCAACATCACGGCCGCGCTTGAGAAGCTGAAGCCCCTTCACGACTTCTGCCTCGTCGAGCACGTCCCCGAGACTGAAACCGTTCTCAAGTCCGGGCTGCACATGACTGGCGACTACCGCTGGCGCGCGGATAGGCCGCGGGGCATTCGCCGCGGCCGCGTGCTGGCCGTCGGCCTGGGCGACCGGATCATATTCGCCAAGTGTGTGCAGTGTGGCGCCGAGGCGCAGCGGGTCGCCGGGCGCGCGTGGCGATGCTTCGAGTGCGGAGGAGATCTGGAGTCAACCGGAGAGGTTGGGCGCTGTGAGATGGGCGTCAAGCCGGGGGACATTATCCTCTACCCGCGAATCCCGTCCAACGACGTCATTATCAATGGGAAGGAGTACACTATCTGCCACGAGGAGCAGCACGTCCTGGCGGTGATTCAGGAGGAAGGATGCGCGGCTTAGAGGTGGCGTGGAGTGTCTTGATGGGCTGCGCGGCTGGACTGTGCATCGTCATCTTGATTTCGCACGCAATGTCCGCGATCTGCGGAAGGGGGAAATATGGCGAGAGAAAGTAACAGCCGAGACCGCAAGGGCGAGGTGATGCGCCTGGAGTTCAAGCCTGCCAAAGGAGGCCTAATCTCCGAGACGCACATGAAATACAAGCGCGGCGGCCAGGGCGGCGGCCCGATGGAAGACCACGAGATGGAATCGGCCGTGCACCCGACCATGAAGCACGCGCAAGAGCACCTTGCGGCGGTCATGGGGCATTGCTTCCCATCTGGAACGGATAAGGAAGACGACGAGCCCAACCGCGAGACGGCGGCCGACGAGGACTAAGGTTTTCGCAGGGCGGCGCGCCCCGTCGTGAGACGGTTTCGGGCCGCAAATTGAATGAGCCGTAACACCTACGCCAACTCGGGCACGCAGCCGTACAATATCCAGCGGCCCGAGTCCCCTCCCGAAAAGAAAACCTCCCAGAAAACCACGAAAGACCAAGAAAAGTACATGCAGACCATGCTCGGCCGCTTCGAGGGGGCCCGCACTGGGTGGGAGATCCCTCGCAAGGACTTCCGTGAGGATCTGCGTTTCGTGTCCGGCGACCCGAGCGATCAGTGGGACCCGGTGGTGAAGCAGAATCGTGACGCCGACTGGGTTCCGGCGCTAACGATGGACCGCCTAAATCCGCTGATAAACCAGATCGTTAACCAGGCGCGCCAGGACAGGCCACAGCCCAAGGTATCGCCGGGCGATGAGGGCAACCCGCAGACCGCCGAGACAATCGAGGGTAAATTCCGCCATGTCCTCTACGAAAGTCACGCTGACCTGGCCTTTGACTGCGCCCAGGCTTACGCGGCTTCTGGCGGGTTCGGGTACGTCGAGTGGACCTGTGAGTACGTCGGTCGAAAGGGGCTCCAGGAGCCGCGGCTAAAGCGAGTTCCCGACCCTCTCAGCGTCTATTTTGACCCAGCCGTGCAGGAGCTCGACTACTCCGACGCCGAATATGCCTTCAAGCGCAAGCGCTATAAGCGTGGCGAGTTTGAGCGCGCATTCCCCGGTTACGAGGCCGTTCCGTTCCCGTTCCCCGACGGCGAGGAACTCAACGAATGGGGCGACGAGGACACGGTGTGGGTTGCCGTCTATTGGTGGGTCGAGAAGGTCGAAACCAAGATGCACCAGTTGGCCGACGGCTCAGAGGTGGCAGACGATGAATTGCAGGATGGCGATGAGCCAGTAAGATCGTGGCCGGTTACGGAGCGCATTGTACACCGGGACATAGTAGACGGCCAAAAACGCCTCGAAGAGTCGATTTGGGCTTCCGAATGGATCGGCATCATCCCCACGCTTGGTCTGGAGAGAATCAGTAACGGAAAGCGACGTTACGTGTCTGCGGTGCGTTACGCTCGAGATCCACAGCAATTCATTAACGTTGGGATGTCCAAGACCGCAACGCGCATGGCCGACGTTAACGACGCGCTTTGGCTCGGGACGAAGGGCCAGTTCAAGGACAAGAAGTGGCGCGACGGCCGGCGGCACTATTATCTCGAGGCCGAGCCTGTCACAATCCAAGGCAACCTGGCGCCCCCCCCAGAAAGAGCCAATGCGGAGCCGATGATTCAGGGTTCGACCGAAGCAACGGCACAGGGTATTGACGCGCTCAAGGGCGCTATCGGATACGTCGACACGGTAACCAAGCCATCGCAAGCCGACCTGTCAGGGATCGCCGTAGAGCGCCGATCGCAGCAGACCTCCCTGGCCAATTTTCACTACGAGGATAACGGACTACAGGCTATGTGGCATACCGGGCGCGTGGGGATTGACCTCATGCTTTCGCTGGCCGATACGCCGCGGCTCTGGAAGGTCATGAAGGAAGACCAGCGGCAATCCCAGACCGTGCCAATCACGATGGATATGGAGCCCGGCGTGAATCCCGAGGTTCCGGGATACGAGGGCCAGCCGCATATCAAGATCGACGACGGAGACTACGGTGTCATCATCCAAGCCGGGAAATCCTATGCGTCCAAGGTGGACGAGGAAGACGACTTCCTCACATCGTTAGTGCAGTCCGACCCCCAGCTTGCCGTGCTCTACCTGCCGACGATATTCCGGCTCCGTGGGTACGAAGACCTGGCCGAGATCGCAGAGCTTGCCATGCCGCCGCAGATTCAGCAAGCTTTGCAAGCCAAGAGGGGCGGGTTGAACCCAGCGATGCTCCAGCAGCAAAACGCGGCGCTCACCCAGCAACTCCAGCAAGCCAAGCAACTTCTTCAGCAGGTTGCGCTGAAGCTCCAGACCAAGAGCATCGAGACGCAAGGCAAGGTGGACGTGGAAAAAATCAAGCTCATCAAGGCCATGATCGAGAAGCAAATGGACCACAGTCACGATGCGGTGGTCACGCACCTGGCGGAAGCCACGGACGCGGTGGAGCACGTCACAGGGATGCAGCACCAGCAGCAAATGGCGCAACAGGCAGCACTTCAGCCGGCGCCGGGAGGCATTCAATGAAGAAAGCACTACTCGCGGTATTCCTGGCGGCCTCGGCGCACGCCCAGATCGTGCAGCAGACCATATCGCAACTCGGGACGTCCGGCAATTGGGTATTGGCCTTCAATTGGACCGCCGGAAGCAATGGGGCTGTGCCGGTTACTCCGGCCAAACTTCAAGGTTGTTGCAACGGGTATTTCGTCACCCAGGTTGAAACTGTCCCTGGCGGTGTCATTTCCCCAAGCAGCGGGTATTCCGTACAGATTGTAGACTCGGCCGGGGTAGACGCTCTCGGCGGCCTTGCCTCTTCCTTGAGTGCGGCGATATCTCAATCGTGGGCGGCTACTGGGGCAGCTCCACCGATTCAAGGAAACTTCAGCCTGTTAATTTCCGGTCAATCCGTGCCCAGCGCGACAGGTGTAGTATACGTTTTCCTTTCCGTTGCGGGGCCGACAAAGACATTATCCAGCAGTAGCGCCAACTGGATCACCATCGGAAATCCTCCTTTCGTAGACATTCGCACCTTTGGGGCTGATCCGACCGGAGCGGCCGACTCAACCACAGCAATCAACAATGCGATCCTGAGTGTATGTACCGCTGGAGGGCGGGTGTTTATTCCCCGTGGGACATTTAAGACCTCAGCGCCATTGGCGATGAATGCCTGTACAGGACTGGATATCGCAGGCACCGGAGCGGGGTCAATCATTTCCAGCTCGATCACCACGAACGCTATCCTAAGCGTTTTTGGCGCAGGCGCGAATAACAGTATTCACGATGTCAACATCCAAGGGGCCGGCGGTGCGAGTATCACCTGCATTTACGTCCATAGTTCATCGAACACGCTTATTCAGGACAGTGTTATTTCTGGGTGCGGAAAAGAAATCTGGATGGACGCGAATACCCAGATTCTCCATGTCATTCATAACCAGATAATCGGCATTCCAGCCAACGGAATCGGAATCTTGCAGGGCGGATATCTCACTTCAGACCTTATCATCGAGCGCAATCTAATCCAATCAAACTCCGCAGGAAGTCAGGCATTGGCGGGGATTTATATCACCGGCAGCTCAGGCACCAAAATTACTAATAACGACCTCTTCGCCGATGGCATTGGGCTTTATATCAATACGGCAGGATCTCAGCTTGGGCAGTATATAGAGTCAACCCAAAATTGGTATGACTCATGTTCCACGGCAGGGCTTGAAATTACTGGAGATAGCACCGGCAGCACCTATAATTTTCAATCCGTGAATGACGATTTCTCAAGTAACCAGATCGGAATAGTTACCTCGTCTACGGGTGGTATCGATGGATTGATGTTCACTAACTGCCAAGTCATCCAGAGCGTCCAGTGGGGCATTTACCACGGCGGCGGAACGAACGTGGAATTTCACAATTGCCAAGTGGCAGGCAATAGCACGGGATCATCGGGCACCTACCAAGGCATGGCAGTAGCATCGAATATTTCCAAGTGGAAGGTTATCGGAGGCGTCTACGGAGCGATTAAAACCCCGGCGAATCTGACAGCCACACCGACACAGGGGTACGGAATTTTCCTGAACGGTGGAACCACAGACTATTACGAAATCATCGGCGCGACAGTTCTCGGAAACGTCACGGGCGGAATCGGTGGGGTCCCTGTCGGGGTTCACGCCGTGGTGGAAAACAATCTAGGATTCAACACGGCTCCGGTGAACTTCATAGCCACTGAGACCGGGGCCAATAACGCAATCGCCGGGACTTCGATTCTCGGGCTGGTAAATGGCACCTGTGTGAGTATCCAGCTTGCCCACACTCTTCAGGCTGGAGGAAACAGCTTCAACTTGAATGCTCTCGGAACGGTCGCAATCAAGAGCCACCTTAATCCCGCCAATAACATCGCCACGGGTTACGCGAATAGCGGAAGTATCTGGCCGATAGTAAACCTGTGCTACGTCTTTGCGTCTGGCGGCCTGTGGCTCGATATGGCGCAGTAGCCAACTCCGTGATAATATCGGACTGCATATGCTCCCCTGGTCGTTCGGCCGAATATTTCAGGTCGTCTCGGAAAACAATTCGCTGCTGAGGGATCTGCAAAGAAAGCTTTCGATTTTGATAGCACAGGAGAATTCTCTAATGATCGACACTTCCAAACTGGTGGCCGAAGTGGCCAATGAAACCACGGTCGAGCAGTCCGTTTTGACGCTCGTATCGAACATGGCGGCCAACGAGGCCGCTCTTTCCTCGCAGCTTGCCGCTGCGATCGCTGCGAACGACCCGGTAGCCCTGGCAGCCGTGCAGACCGCCATTGATTCCTCAGTGGCAACGCTGCAGGCGAATGATGCCGCCCTGGCCTCCGCTGTGACGGCAAATACCCCGGCCGCGCCGGTCACGCCGTCCGCGGCCACGCCGAGCGCGAAGAGTTAAGCGCCGCACATTCTTACGAAGGAACAGAGGCCGGATTCCCATAAATGGGCTTCCGGCCTTTTTGCGTTTGTGGTAAGATTATCTCGTCGCGGAGTTGCTGCCGCGATAACAGATTTGCGGTCCAGGGGAGACGCCTCACCGTCTCCCTCCCGCAAGCCCTTGTGAGGAGGGGAACTTGAAATCACCGTTTCCTTGGTTTGGCGGAAAATCGCAGGAGAGTTTGTTTTGAGCCCCTGGAGTGCGCCGGGTGTCTCGCGGCGCGTGCAGGGGCTCCTTACGAGCGTTACATGCGATACCCCTGCGTCAGTTGTCGCCGATGTCGATCTGAGAACCCAGCCCCCAACAGGGTGAGCGCGGTCGCCTCAGAGGCAGACTGAGGCCAAAGAACCGGCGGGCTGCAATAAATTGGGACGTTGCAGACCAGAATCAGATTCGATGCGGCGGCTGTAGAGAATGCCCCGAACAGGGGAAGAGGCTTCGCATAGAAGACCCAAGGACAGACCGTGCCTTGCCACTTCCGTAAACTGTGCTATTATTCCCACTGAGACCGCCAACTCGTTAAAAAGGTGAGTCGAGCGTCGTGAGACGCGCGGAGTGAAAATGGAAGAACTGAAGCCGCTTAGCGAAGCGTCCAGCCCCGAAGAGTTCAAAGCTCTGCGGGAACAGCATCGCAAAGCGTCGGAATCGGCCGCCGAACCCAAAGAGCCGCCCTCGCCCGCCAGCGCAAAGGCATCCGAAACTGTCGCGGATTCGGAACCCGCGAAACCCAAAACTCAGGAAAAAGAAGAGAAGCCAAAGGGAGAGCGCACCCTTGAATCCCGCATCGCGCAGTTACGCGCCAACGGGAAGCACGGGGAGGCCGACGCGATCCTCCGTAAGACCTGGGAGCAGCAGTCCAACGAACGCTTCGACAAGCTCGAAAAAGAATTGCAGGAATACCGGACTCGCAAACCGGCAACCGAGCCAGCAGCCGCCGCGCCAGCAACTCAGGCCGCCCCAGCGACCGCGCAGACAACGGATGACGGACCTAAATCCAAGGATTACGACGGATCGGCTCCGGGCAAGATGTACGAGGATTACCTTGTGGATCGAGCCCAGTGGAAGATCGAGCAGAGGTCCGCTGTTGAAAAGCAGCGCGCGGCTCAGGAAACCACCAAACAGACCATCACCCGGAGAATGGTAGAAGCCCGCGCGAAATATGCGGACTTCGATGAAAAGGCCGGAAATCTGGCTGTCGGGCTATCCCTCCCGAATATACGAAAGGCTCTCTTGGAGATCGACAACGCTGCCGACGTCTACTATCACCTGGCCGGAAACCCCGCCGAGGCAGATAGGATTCGCGGGCTGGCCAGCGACGATGCACGGCTCATGCAAATGGCCATAATCGGGTACACGCTGCGCACTCCGGCCGCCGGCCGATCCGACACTCCTACTGAAAAGTTACGGACCCCCGTGTCGAAGGCCGCGCCCCCTGGCCGGCAACTGAACGGTATCGAGCCGCCTCCCAAAAAGAGCACTGCCGAAGCCGACAATTTCGAAGAATTCAAAAAGATTCGCCACGGATAACCACCGCTGTGAAGCGGAGAGGGCAAAGCATTGGCAAACCAGTATTTGACGCGTCAGGAAATCACCTACGCCAAACTGGAAGTCCTGGAAAACAATTGCGTTGTGGTGCCGAACATGTACCGCGACCTAGACCAGGAGTTTGGCAAGAAGGGCGGCAAGATCGGAGATACGATCTTTGTCCGCAAGCCGCCACGAGCGATCGCGCGCGACGGGCAGGCATACTCCCCGCAGGCGATGATAGACACGGAAGTTCCGGTAACCATCAATCAACAGTCGGGTGTCGACTTCGAGTTTTCGACCTCGGAAAAGTTTCTCAGCCTCGACGACTTCCAGGACCGATACCTTGACCCGTACATGACCGCGTTGAGCAACCTGCTGGATTTCAGGGCGCTCAATACGATGATGATAAACACGGCGAACTTCGTCGGAACCCCAGGCACCACGCCGGGACTGAGCGGTACGGACGCCTTCAACATCTATTCGCAGGCTTCCCAAAAGCTCGATGAGATGGGCTTCCCCCTGGACAAGGCGAAATTCCGCCGCGCCCGTAACTTGGTCATCAACTCCAACGCGCGAACTGGTTGGAACACCTACACCAAACAGTTCTACAATCCCAAGGATTCTCTCACTAAACAGTGGAAGACCGGGCAGATTGACAACGCCTTGTCTCTCGACTGGATGGTAGACCAGAACGCCCCGGTGCAGGTAATCGGCGCACTCGGAGGCACTCCCGCGGTAGTCGGCGGTGGCCAGACCGGTTCTGCTATCAACCTCAACGGGCTCGGAAGCGTAACCAACTACTTCTTGCTTGGCGACATTATCAGCTTCGCCGGAGTGTTCGCGGTAAACCCGCAGAACCGCACGTCGACCGGTGCGCTTCAGCAGTTCGTCGTTCAGCAGAACATGACCAGCGCGGGCGGTACCGGGACGGTCCAGATCCTGCCGGCCATCGTTCCTTCCGGACAGTTCCAGAACGTTACCAACTCGCCGGCAGCTGGCGGCCTGGTTAACGTCTACAACACCGCGGCGGCCGGACAATCCGCACTTGCTGGCGTGTCCACCGCACAGGGCATCTTATGGACTCGCCAGGCGCATGCCTTCGTGTCCTTCCCCGGAGACGTGCCGGAAGGCGTCGACATGGCGATGGAAGCGCGGTCCAAAGAGATCGGCGTCTCCATCCGTTTCGTCCGCATGTTCGATTCCGTGCGCGACATGTTCACCAACCGCACCGATGTCTATTATGGCATCGGACCGCTGTACTCGGAGGGATCTGTCCGCATCGCAATCAGCTAACGACGCCGACAGGAGAAAAACCATGAACATCATGAAAAACTTCATTCGAATCGCATCTCTGGTGGCAGCGGCTTTGCTCGGAATCGTCCCGGCGCAAGCGCAGTTGACCACCACCAGTACTACCCTTTCCGTGGCTGTTCTGGCAGGCGGCGGAAATGTAGCCAGCCAGGGCCAATGGTGCCTGACTTCGGCGACCGGCGTAGTCCTGCCGTCTCTCTCGGCGAACGCTGTCGGCTCTTACTTGTTAGTGGACAAGGAGGTCGCGCAAGTAGTTTCCGCCGGATCTTCCAGCACCTGCTACAACGTCAAGCGCGGGCAGATTGGGACTTCGGCGAATTACGGCCACTCCGTCAACGCTACTTTATGGGTCGGAAACGTTGCAACCGGGAGCGGCGATAACTCGCACCCGTTCTCCGGTGGCATTTTTACCCCGAACGTGCCTAGCGGCACTTGTACCGCTTCCGTACAGTATTCCCTGCCCGTCATCATCTACGGGCCGAATAACTCGGATTTCTCCGGTGGTTTGGCTAATTGCGTGTCCGGGTATTGGTCCACAACGACTCTTGGGGAAGCTCAAGGTGCCGTAACGAACGTGAACCCGTACACGGCCTTTACCACGCTTTCCAACAGCATCGCCGGCACTGCGGTAACGGATATCGCGGGCGTGGAATGGGCTACCCAAATCCAAATTCCCAATTCCTTTACCTCTACCGGCGCGTGCGTGCTCAACGGCTCCACGGTCGGAACGGACAAGTGGCTTTTCGCTATTTGGGATGCCACCGGCGCGGTCGTCGCCACTACTGCCCTAGCTGGCGTCACCACATCGGGCGCATCGCTATACCAGTGCGCCGCATGGACCGCTACAGTCAATCTCGTTGGCCCGGCCACCTATTTCATCGGGTTGCAAGGCAACGGGACCACAGACACGTTCACCGCCTACAAAACAGGCGGCGCGCCGACTCTCATGGGTACGGTCAAAAAAGCCGCTGGCGCTTTCGGCACCGTAACCGCGATTACGCCCACTACAACGTTCACCACGCTGTACGGGCCGTTCATGATGGTTTACTAGTTTGCACTTCGAGATCAAAGGGAGGCCGGTTATCCCGGCCTCCATGAAAGGCAAGAAGAGAATGCCCCAAGGAATGGCAACCAAAGAAGTCCATCTGTACCATGCGACCCTCCCGCCCAAGATCGTTTACGGCGAACCCGCGGTGCGCGAAGCCATGTTCGACAAGGACGGCAATCCAACCGGCTACGGGTTAGAGTACATCCCACAGGAGTTCCCCAAGCACGTTCACCAGGTAGCGGGAAACGAAGACGAGCAAAAGGTAATGCTGGCCGATGGTTGGCACTTCGACCCTGAAACTCTCTCGGGCCCATTTCCGCGAACTGGGACCAAAGTTGATCTTGGCCCGAAGATGGTCAAAAAGGAGGTTCTGTAATGTCCGAAGGATTCGAGATGCGGCCAACCGGCCAACAGACCATGAGCCAAGCGGAGTGCGACCGATTCCTTCGCGATGCTCGCGAAGCCCCGAAGACCAAAAACCCAGTCATTCTCGGCATCCGCCTGCACGAGATGATGCGTTCCAAGAACAACGGGTACCCGAAGGACATGTACCACGCCGAGCTGGAAATGCGCCAGGCGTACAAGGAAGAGGAAGAAACGGCGTTGGTCGCGATGGGATATCAGGAAAAGTACATCCTGAAAACCCACCCGAAGTACGTCTTCCGGCGCAACATGGCAGACAAATTTGCCGAGCGCATGGAAGTGGCTTCCCCGACAATAATCAACAATGCTTTCGTCGAGGAGCGGCTGGTCAAGACTGCCGAGGACGAAAAGAAACTCAAGGCGCAAAAGCCCCCGGTCGGATGTGGCCCTTGGGTGGACAGACTCGATGAAATCGCGCCTCTCCCTGAAGCGGAATACGTCGACCCCAACGAAGAGATTGCGCGGCTCCGGGGTGCACTGGAGCAAGCCAACCGCGCGCTGGACTCCAAGGGCGGGAGCGGGAAGCGCAAGGAAGAACCCGTTACCGCGTAGTGTCAGAAAGGGCCTAACCTGTGTCCTATAGCCTCACGCAAGTTGCGACGGCGGCGGCCCAATGGCTGACCGTCCTGGACTCAGGGGAAGCCCTTTCCTCCCAGCAAATCACCGACTGCCTCGCAATTGCCAACGATCTGCTGGCGAACTGGACGAACGAGCAAACCATGGCCGTTCAGATCCTGATAAACGAGCAGAGCAAAGCGCTCCAGCTCCTGATAGATAAGATGTCGCGGGAGGCGGCCCCCCTCGTTACCCGCCAAGCAAAAGACGGTTCCGTGACCCTTTCCGAGCAGAATCTTTTTGCGTCTCCTCTGGCCACTGCATTTACGCTTTCGGGCGGAACTTACACCGAGGGCACCTTCACGCCTCCGACTTACACGGCCGCGTCGTTCACGGCCCCGACGTTCACAGGATCCAGCGTTCCGCAGTTCGTGGACGCTACCACGGCGCTGACGCTGCCCGCCGGAGTGGCGCGCGCGCTCAAGACCGCGATGGGCATTGAGATCGCCGGTTGGTTCGGAGTGACGCCTTCCGCCTCGCTCGTCGCGGATGCCAAGGAGGCGCGCGCCGCGGCCTTCCCAGTGCCTAATCGCGTCCCGATTCCAGGTACGGCTGGTCAGGCGCTTGTGCAGCCGCCGGGAGTTCCGGCCAACGCGCCGACGCCGCCGGCTGAAGGGGTCGAGTAGTGGATATCCTCGGAATCACAGTCTGGCGAGAGGCGCGCGGCGAGGGCATGGCTGGCATGACCGGCGTCTATCACGTCATCATGAATCGGGCGCTGGCGGGCCGCGAGGGATGGCCTTCCGACCCAGAGCAAGTCTGCCTACAGCCCTACCAGTTCTCGTGTTGGAATAGCCTCGACCCGCAGCGGAAGCTGTATCCGAAGCCCGGAGATGTCCAGTACAAGCAGGCGCAATACATCGCCAATCTCGATCCGTCAGACCCTACCGGCGGCGCGACGGCGTACTTCGACAGTTCCATAACGGCTCCCAGTTGGGCTGATCCGAAGCTGTTCACTGTGGCGATTGGCCGGCTGAGGTTCTATAAACTGTGAGCGCATCCCTAACCCAACTCGCGTACCAAGCGCTCCGAGACATCGGGAACCTGCGTCCCGGCCAGACTACGAGCACGGACGTGCTGCAAGACATCCGCACGGAAGCCAATCAGATGCTCGATGCGTGGCTGATTGATGAACTGATGGCCTATTGCTATCCTGCCGCTCTGTACCCGCTGAATGGTTCACAGCAGCAGTACACCATCGGCCCCAATGAGACCACGCCGAACTGGACTGGCCCGCGGCCCAACCTGATTCGGGATGCAAACCTCGTCCTGACCACCGTTAACCCCGTTTTACGCATTCCGATGAACATCGTTAACGTCGATCGATGGAGTGACATCGGGATTCAGAATCTACCCAACGCTCTGCCGCTCACGTTGTACTACGTGAAGGACTTCACCGCGACCGGCGCCGGGACGATCCTGATCTGGCCTGGCGATCTCAACTCCGACCAGATCGAACTCTACACGTCGTTAACGATGCCATTCACATCGTTCGTGGACCTGACGACGGTTTACAGCTTCCCTCCCGGCTACGAGCGCATGATTCGCAAGAATCTCGCGGTCAACATCGCGCCCATGATGAAGCTGTACAACAAGATGGGGCGCATCGACTGGCAGGTGAGTGAAGCGGCGCTCGAGGATGTGAAGCGCCAGGCCATCGAATCAATGGAGCTCGTGAAGTCCGACAACGCTCCCGACCCCGAGATGCGAGGCGACCCGGCGTACTGCGGAACTTCGAACACCAACCGCGGGTGGAACTGGCTCCTGGGGACGACCGGAAGGTCAATGAGGTAAATGTGCCTCGCGTCCCAAATTTTCAGTTCACCGGCCCCACGCACCTGCTGCTCTCGCCGGTACTCGACTCGCAGCGGTCAATAAACCTCTACCCAGAAGCTGGCCTAGGCGACAGTAAATCGCGGTTGAACCTTGCCGGAAGACCTGGACTGAATCCGTCCGGACCACTGGTTACCTTAGCTGGCGGCAATGTGCGCGGGCTTTGGCAGGGGAACCATCGGCTTTTTGCCTGTGGCGGGCAGCACATTTATGAGGTCTCTAACGCTGGCGCGATCATCACCGACTTCGGTAGCTTGGGCGCCCTCAGTCCGACCGGCCCTGTCTTCTTTGAGCAGAATTCCGGCAGTTCAGCTTTTCAACTGATCGCTCTGGATACCGCCCAAACCAAACTTTTCAACGTAAATTCAGGAACGCTTACCGCAGTATTCAATGCCACGGCCCAGACCATGGCCGACGGATTTCAGGTAGCCGTGGCGACCGGCGCGAGTTTGGTAAATGCCGGTAACCCGAATCAAATAAATTGCTCGGCCTTTGGAGACGCAACGAACTGGACTCCGCTGCCGGGTCCGCTTCCAACCTACGTGATCCGAACGGGATCATCGGACCTAGTAAACGGCTTGGCGTGGCTGAATGGCCTGCTTTATATTTTCGGCACGAAGAGACTGGAAATCTGGTACGACGCCGGCAATCCCGGATTCCCATTCGCGCGGGTCAATGGCGGCCAGATCGGGCTTGGACTTCTCGGCCCATGGACCATCGTTAACTTCTACAACTGCATCATGTTCATGGGATCGGACGGCACCGGCTACGCGCAAGTTTACATGATGCAGGGCATGAACCCAGTTCGCGTGAGCGACGCATCTATCGAATACCTGATTTCGCAGCAAAGCTCATGGCTCCTCGGCGGGATGACAGCATATGGCTACCAGGAGAGCGGACACACGTTCTACTGCCTGTGCCTGTCCAACGGAAGCCAGCTTGTTTACGATCTCACCACAGGGCTGTGGCATGAGCGCGTTTACGCCGGCCCGAACCCGCAAACGTTCGCTTCCCTTCCGGCATTCGCAGTCAACGCGGGCGGCAATTACGTGGGCGACAGCGGTAGCGGTGCGATTTACCTGCAAAGCATTCAGTACCCGGCGGATTACACTACCGCCATCACCTACACCCGGCAGAGCGGTCCCGTGTTCCGCGACAACCTCGTGCATACCTTCGACCGCTTCGAACTCGATTGTGACATCGGCACCGCGGCGGCCACGCTGAACTGGTCGAACGACGGCGGCCGGAACTTCGGCACCCAGGCGCGGGCAATGAAGCAAGCGGCGAACCAGGGAGGGCCGAGCGGGGCGCCGTGGGGAACGCGCTATTTCGTCAACCAGATGGGGCGCTCACGTGACATGCGGCTCCAGGTGAACATCACGAGCAGCACGCAACTGGTGCGGATCGCGCAGGGGCTGCTGGACTGCGACAACACCGGCCCCCCGACAGAGGACGCATAGATGGGATCGCCAGCCAATTCCGGACTTGGCCCCCCCCCGCTGAATACGCCGATTGGCTCTACCGGCGCGGATCAGTTCGGAGTGCCGTTCGAAAACCGGCCCGCGCAACCGCTGCCTGCGGCAAACATCGCGGTCACCTGGGGGCAGTGGTTCAACCAACTTTTTCAGATCTTAAAAACCGCAGTGCTGGGAGCGTCGGCGCTCACCACCGTCAACGTGATTCCGAAAGTGACCGCGCCGGGAATTCTCGGCAACTCTTCTCTGACGGACAATGGGACTAATGTATCGACATCTGAATCCTTGCTTGTGGGGTCGGCCACCGATGACGGCTCCGGCGCGCTCCTGCAGGTCCACGGCAACGTGAATCTTCCGACTGGATCGACTTACCAAATAAACGGAGTGGCGATCGGTGCCACTGGGTTTCCGGGCTCCTATGTCCCGGCAGTGGCGCTGACCGGCCAGACCGCAGGGATCGGGACGACGAACCTGCAACATGCCAGCGCAGTGCTCCCGTCCGGAGATTACCTGGTGTGCTTCGGTATGGAATGCACGGCGACTGGGACTGGGACGGTGGACCTCACGATAGGCTGGACAAGCCCATCGGGAAGGGCGCACGCCCAAGTGGTAGCAATTGTTCTGAACTCGCTTGGGACCGTTATCTCGCAAGCGATGCCGATTCACACAGATGGGGCCAACAACTTGACCTACTCGACGACTGACTCCGGAACCGGTACCTATTCGCTGGACATTACGGTGGTGCGGACAAACTGATACGATACGAAAGTGAGCGTCGAGAGACGCGCGGGGGATTGAGTGTCCATATTTAGCGACATCACTGGGATTTTCGAGGGCAACAAGGCCGGCAACCAGGCGGCTACCGGAAACATTAACGCCGAGCACGGGGTAACGAACGCTACCAATGCCGGGCAGGCGGGGATTGCAAGCGCCGTCGGGACTGGCACGGCAGCCGTAAACCAAGCGGGGCAAGGGGTCACAGCCGCGGCCGGCGGCGCGAACGCCACGCTGTCACAGGCGCTGGGAGGTATCCAGAACGACACCAACCCGACCATCGCGGCAGGCGGCGCCGCGGCAGACCAACTCTCGCAGTACGCAGCGAGCAACCCACAGTTCAGCGCTCCCACGTTGGCGCAGGCCGAAGCCACTCCGGGTTATCAGTTCCAGCTCGCCAGTGGAACGAACGCGATTCAGAATTCGGCCGCCGCGCAGGGCCTCGGAAATTCTTCGAATACCCTCGTCGGACTGGAAAATTACGGTCAGCAGTTGGCGCAGACGGACTACGGAAACCTGTTCAATCAGGCGCAGTCGGCCTTCCAAACGAACCAGAACGCTACCTTGGGCAATCTTTCGACGCTCATCAATTCCGGCAATACGGCGAGCGGAATCAATGCCACGGCCACCACTGGGTTGACCGGCTTGCAATCACAGAACCTGACCGGTGCAGCCGGCACGAACGCGACTTTGCAGGAATACCTAGCGGGCCTCGGACTCCAGGGAGCTACCAGTTCGGGAACTCTCGGGCTCGCCGGCGCTCAGAGTGCCGGAAACTTCGCAGTCGGTGCCGGCAATGCGCAAGCCGCTGGAACGCTGGGGCTGGGAAACAACATCGCTAACCTGGGGAGCGACTTAGGCGGAATACTCGCCGGTATTCCAGGGATCGGGGGATAAATGGGAAGCATTAACGATCTACTCGCCAACTACAACCCGACCGGCTTCGCCTTGAACAACCAGCAGCGCGCGGCCACGATTGCAGGTACCCAGGCTCAGACGGCGCAGGCCGGCGCGGCCACGCAAGGACAGATCCTTGCCAACCAGCGGGCACAGCAGCAAATCCAAGACCAGGCCGCTCTTGCTTCGATCTTCGCGGCGGCCGGGAGGCAGGCACAAAATGCGGTCAGTTCGGTACCTCCGGCGACTCCGGCGGCTGGCACGCCGCCGGCTGCACCTCCGCAGTATTCTGTTTCTCCGGCAGATCCAAATAATCCAAACGGATTGCAACGGCGGACGCCGATTGACCCCGGAAATGCTGGCGTTCCTGCTGTTCCACGTGGAACACCCGCTATTGCCACACCTGGGTTCGCGCCCGGAGCCGGAGGTCCGCCGGCGGGGAGTGTAGCTGGCGCGAATCCGGTTACTGGGTCAACGTTCCTGGACCCGAACTCGCTCATGCAGCAGTACTATGCGGCTGGAGGCCGCGGTACCGAGCCAATTTTCAACGCGATAAACCAGATTATTTCATCCCGCAAAGCCGCGGTGGACCTTTCTAAAGAGCAACTATCGCAGGAAGAGGGCCAGCGCGAACTGGCGGCGAGCACGGTGCAGAACCTGTTAGCGCTGCCACCTGAACAGCGAGCGTCCGTTTTCGCGCAGCAAATGCCGCGCCTTCAGCGGGAAGCGCCGGACGTGAACTGGAAGATTGATCCGACCAACGATAACGCGCTCCACCAAGTGCTCGGCCAGACGGTACTGCACAAGGCGTTGTTGGATCAGGCGAAAACCCAATCCGAAACCGCCAATGCCAACGCCACCGCCGCGAAAACGAAGGCAGAAACGCCCGGAGTGCAGGCGCAATCCGAAATCACGCAACAGAAGGCCGCGGCGATGAAACAGGCCGTGTCCGACTTCCAGAATGACCCTACCGGCGTCCACCCGATAGACCGCGTACTCCCGGCGAACCTTGACCCGGATGCCAACTCGGCTTACAAAGAGAATTACAACGTGGCCATGCGCTACGGGGGGCCGGATGCCGCGCTCAATGTGGTCAAGGAAGCCACCGCGCACGCCGCCGAAATCGGCATGAAGACCAGCCCGACCGTGCAGGCCGCCGATACGGCGCAAGTCCTCGCCAACAAGGCGGCTACAGCTCCGATTGAACAGGCTCTCGCGGCCTCCAGCGAGCGGCTCCGCGACTCTCTCCAACAGGGAGACGTCGCACACAAGGAGTACTTCGATTCGCTGTCTGCCTATCAGAAGGCGCTTTCCACCGCGAAGACCATCGGGAACGTGGTTGACCTGTCCGAAAACGGAGGGACTCTCGCAGGCAAGCAACTCCAGGCCATGGTGCCAGAATTCACCAATGCCGCCCAAGACATCAAGCGCATGGGAGCGGCGCAGAACAACGCCGGGATGTCGAGCGCCGGCGAGGGTCTTTTGGCTGAAGCCAAGAGCCTTGCTACTGGAGTTCCGTTGACCGCCGGCACTATCAAGCAAATCAAGCCGTACTTGGCGACCATCGCCAACGGCGCGGCGGGACAGCATAACGCCACAGTGGAAGCCCTGCAGAAGACGTATCCGCAGCAGGCCGGAACGCTCCAAAAAGAACCTCTGCCGTTCCCCCCGCCGTTCCCGAAAGCGAAGGTCCACGATTACGCCGTGGCGCACGGGATCAGCGATGACGTGGCGACGAAAGCGATTATCGCAGCGGACAACAGGATTGAATAATGGCAGATCCCCAACAGATCACGCTCACAGACCCGCAGCAGTGGCTACGTGCGAACGGAGGCTCTGGGCCATCTCCAACACTCCAGGACCCGCAGGAGTGGTTGTCTGCGCAAAAATCCGGGGACAAAGGGATCGGTGCTGCTTCGCGGTTCGGTACCGGATTGTACGAATCCACGCTCGGCGGAATCGGACAAGCGATCATGCACCCGCTGGATACCATCTCGGGCATGCTGAAGCAAGGCATTGGCGTGGAAGATCTCAAGCAGATCGCGGATTTTGCCAGCAAGGGGAAAATGAAGGAAGCGGCCATGCTGGCGGCCAAGTATACAACAGAGGGACCTGTGGGTAGATTAGCCGGGGCAGCCGTTGCGCCAGCGGTCCAGGATGCCTCGGAGGGAAACTACGCGGGAGCTGCGGGCCGGCTCGTTGGCACCGCAGGAATGGCGATGTTGCCCGCGCTCGGGGAGACGGACGCGGCGGGTGCCGTGGGAGCGGGAATCCGGGCCGGCGGAGGGGACGTGGCCGCCGGAGCGGCAAAAGCCGCTGGTGGTGAGTTGCTGGCCAAAGTAGTTCCTGGCATGGAATGGCCGGTGCGGATCGGGGTGCAGTACCCGGCAGTGCGGCAGATCGGCGCGGGAATCACCAAGGGCGTGAAAGCGTACCGGGACGCGATGGTGCCGGAGGTGGCGCCCAATATTGCCACCGCCGCGGATTTCGCCGACTTTCAGCAGCCGCCGCCCACGCCGCGGGCCGCGCCGAACGTCGCAGGTCCAGGGTTTGCAGCCGATACCCAAGTCCCGATGACCGCTGATGATGTCTTCCAGCAGACAGCCGCCGCTGCTCCGGTGGAAGACGTCGCGCACTTGAACGCCATCGCGAAATCCCTCGGCGCGAAGAATTTCAAAACACTCACCGCCGATCAACAGGCGCTCGTGCGCAAGATCGCACAGCAACCGGAAGCCCCCGCGCCGCAACCGAGCTCCGTAGCGCCAGCGGCCGCCGCCGCCCCACCGCCACCTGAGCCGGCATCACAGGGGGCACAAGCGGCGCCGGCTGAAGCGCAAGTCACCACTGCGCAAAATCCGGCCACGCTGGCACAGGCACTCAAAGACGAGATGCAGCAGTCCGGCACTCTGAATGATCTTGACAAGCTCGCCGCTGCCGAACAGCGCCGCGCCAAGTACCGCAACCAGGCGGCAGATAATATGGGAATAGCAAGAGAGGATGCCAGTCCATCTTCGGACATCGCACAAGGTTCGAAGGTCGAAGATATCGTAGGGGGAAACCGTGGGCGCTGGGCAAAGACTATGGCCACGCAGTTCAAACGTGCCGGCATGACCACAGAGGACGTAGATAAGCTGAGCCCGGACATGATGGACAGAGTCTCGGTTTCTGCCGGGGTATCCCCAGCCTCTCTGCGATCGCCGGAAACGATGTTAATGCTCAGCGAATACTTGGACAATATGTGGAAATCGGCACCAAAAGTGACACCCACCGCGGCCCCGGTAGCTCCGCAAGCCGCACCTTCCGCGCCCGCTCCAACCCCGGTTGAAGCTCCTCCAACTCCGGTTGATCCGGCAACCGCGGCAGCTAACCTCGACGCGGCCATGCGCGGACCTGGCGGCAGTCTCGAAGGACAGCCTGCCACTATCCCCAACCCCGAGAAACCTGGGTTGACTCCCGAGGCTCACGCCGGAGCAGCGCGCGGAACGCGAGCCGATCGCGCGGGGCAACTCGCCGATGCTATATCGAAATCGAAGTACGCGCCACTCATCCAGCAGGGCGCGGAACTCTCGTCGGATGTTCTGCGGGCTCTCGCGCGCGAACTCTCGCCGTTTACGGATTTACCGAAGACCCCGGCGGCGCTGACTAAGCTCGCCAAAGACGTGCAATCCCGATTGACCGGAGGCGGTCCAAAATGAAAAAACTGCTTCTGTTCCTGATGGCCTCGTGCGCCTTCGCCGCTGGCACCGTAAACGTCACGCTGGCGCCCCTCACGCCTACGGCAGTACCCGTGTGGGTGCTCACCTATGCGTGGACCGGAGATGCTTCCACGGGGTCCGTACCAGCCACGGCGGCCGCGGCACTCATCCAACAGGCCCAACTTCAAGGCTATCTAATCTATGAGGGCGAATTCATCCCCGGCGCGACGACGGTCCCCACAAACGGCTACAGCGTCACTGTGACGAACACGGCATCGGTTGACGTGTTGGCCGGCGCGGGCAGCACTCTCAGTTCCACGACATCTAAGGTATCGCTCATCAGCCCACCGCAGATTTTGAGCGGCACTTTGACGCTGAATGTCAGCGGGCAGTCCGTAGCCAGCGCTACGGGCCAGGTGCTCATTTACCTCGTTCCGAATCCCTACACGGGAACACAGGTGACCACGGCGCTGGTGAATGTGACGACTAACCCGAGTGGGGTTTGCGTGCCGCCACAACCGCTCAACTTCAACAACGGAACTGGATCGGGCGCCGGGCAACTCTCCGGCTGCGCATGCTCTGGCGGTTCTTGTACCTGGGCGACTATTGGGGGCGGCTCTGGGACATTCACGGCGCTCACTGGAGACGCAACGAGCACCGCGACGGGCGGCGCTACGACCGTCCTAAAAGTCAACGGAAATACCCCCGGCGGAACATGCACGAGCCAATTCGTTTCCTCCGTCAGTTCCAGCGCAGTTCCCACGTGCACTTCCGTGACGCCCACGCTGGCGGGGCTATCGAACGTCACCAACGACGCGCAGACCAAAGCGGCGATCATGCCCAATACCGCGCCGTCCGCCGGTCAGGTGGCAGTCGGGAATGCAGGAGGGACGGCGTATGCGCCGGTGACGATCAGTGGAGGATGCACGCTCGCCAGTACGGGAGTAATGACATGCTCAGGTAGCGGTAACATGAATACCTCTACCTACGACCCTGCGGCAATCGCGCAGCAGGTTGTGGGCACGACTGCCACGCAGACGTTATCGAATAAAACCCTGGTAGCGCCAGTTCTCGGCGCAGCGACCGCGACCAGCGTGTCCACAGGCACTAGCCCTCCAGCGTCTGCATGGTTCACGGGTACGGCAGGTCTGGATGGATTTGGGACGGGAACATGCTCTGGCACAGTCCCGGCTGGCGCTGGATTCCTGTGTGCGCTATCGACTCTCTCCGGTCCTGAGTGGATGACATCGGGCGGCAGCATCCCGGTTGTGATGGGACCTGCAAGCGCAACAAGCGGGCACGTCGCGACATTCAACGGAACGAACGGCAGTCTCTTGCAGGACGGCGGAGCCTTACCCACCGGCACGGTTACTACAGTTGGATTCACTGGAGGACTTATCAGCGTGGGAAGCCCTACGAGCGCACCGGCGCTGACCGTTGCGGGAACTAGCGGCGGCATCGTTGGCTTTACGAGTTCATCTGCTTGGGCCTCATCGGCAGCATGGGCTGCTGGTGGAATCGGTTATGGTCTCGGTGCTGGCAGCGTTCCCGTAGCTACAGCAGCCGGGACAGCAAAGCAGATAGTCCTGTCTGGTGGCGCTGGGGCACCAACCATGATCGACTTCCCCCACGTGATGGATATACCTGCTGCGAACTGCGGACCGTCCTCGACCCCCGGTGCGGGATGGAGCACCTCAATATCGCCAATCTGTCGTGCTGGCACCAACAATAAAGGCGGCGTGCTACCATTCGCGGACGCATCGACCGCGCAGTTCGATCTTGAAATCCCTGGTGATGCCGATCTCACTAGTGGCAACTACCCGTACATCAAACTGTTCTTCACGGATGGCGCGAACACCAGCGGCACGGAGATATTCCAGGCTCAAGTTTCCTGCTATGTTGCGGACTTCAGCGCAACGGACGACGTAGCCTTCGCGACGGCACAAGTCTTCACGACGCGGACGGCCACCGCCGCGAATCGTTCTGGCAGCGAGAATCTCCAATTCAACTCGACCTCAATGTCTGGGTGCGTGGCAGGCGCTTCAATGATCGTGCTCATCACGCGGAATACCGATACAGCCGCCAGCCCAGTGAACGTGAGCAAAGCCAGCATCACGTTCTCCCGATTGCTTGCCGTAGGAGCACAATAACATGACACCTCTTATCTCCAAATTCCTTACTCTGATGCTGATGTTTTGGCCGCAGTACGTGGCGGTGCCGTTTACTCACACAAGTAGTGCTCCAATAACCTTGGTGCAAAAAACGGCCGGAGCCTATGGAGCTTCATCAACTTATTTTGCGGCAGCTTTCACCAATAACACTCTCGGAAATCTAGCGGTGGTTGCGGTTCATTGGTGCTCTTCCGGCGCACCCACCACGATCACATCTGTGACGGACACAAGCACCAATTCTTATACTATCTCCGCTGCCAGTTTAGCCACAGTGAGCGCAACGCATTATGCGGACTGTTACACTCAATTCGCATATGTGGCAAGACTGAATAGTTTCAGCGGCACAAACACCGTTACCGCGAGTTTCCCAGGAGGTTCTAACGTCAATGGAAGCATCAGCCTCTACGAGATGACGCCAGGAGTTGTCGATCAAACTAATACAGGCACTAACGCAAATACTAATGTCCCAACGCCTGGATCTATCACGACGACCATCAACGGAAGTTTCTACATCGCCGCTGGAGTCTTGGATAACGGGTTTGGGTTCGGGAGTGGATGGTTCACAGCCGGCTCACCTTTTACACTGAATGGAGAAGTCGGGGGCGGCAATCTGAATGTAGCAGATGAATATTACCCGCAGACCACAGCGGGGGCGCAGGCGGCAACCTTTGGGACAAATTATTCGGGGTCCACTGGGCCAAACGCTGGTTCAGTCATTACCTTCCACCCATAAAAAGGAAACGAATGAAAACGATTGCAGGTTCGAAAGTGCAATTCTCAAAGGGCGTCCGTTTGGCTGTTGTGGTGCTCTGGTTTTTAGTTGTTGTAGGGGCTAGCGCAAACAATATTTACATCGCGCAAAGTGCAGCGGGAAGCGCGAACGGAAGTAGTTGCGCGAATGCGTACGCCTACGCCTATTTCAACACGCCAGGAAATTGGACAAGTGGCACCCCAAGCGGAGTCCA
>Ga0182030_10006990_pt1 | contig 23640 bp, 19 predicted proteins | sample 812S3MmetaG_FD_121299 | JGI IMG/M metagenome (GOLD analysis project Ga0182030, IMG submission 121299) | Permafrost microbial communities from Stordalen Mire, Sweden - 812S3M metaG (Illumina Assembly) | ecosystem: Environmental > Terrestrial > Soil > Wetlands > Permafrost | place: Sweden...
CGCATCGTTCTTCAAGGCGACGTTGAGTTTTGCAGTGACGTTACCGGTGGTCGAGTTGTAGACCACGCTGTCGGTGATGGATTGATGAAGGAATACGTCAAGCTTGTTGTTACCCGAGTTTTGAAAGGTCACCGCCAAGACGTCGCCGCCATGGGCAGATGGAAACTTGTCGGCTGCATGCAGTGCCGTCAGAACTGACTCTTCGTCCGGATGACTACTCCACATACCGAGTCGTCCCCCCCGAAGTGCAGTGCTGATCGCTTTGGACACTTTGGCAGGACTCGGCAACGTGGTGTTGGTCAATCGATCAAAGACGACCTTCAGCGCTTCCGCACCGTAGTCATTGCGGATTTCGCCCTGATTGAGATTCCCGTAGAGGATGTACTGATCTTCCATGAGCTCAGATGGCGTGTTCTTGTCAGTCAACAGTACGGGGAGGCCTGGCACCTTGACCGGACCGGTGAGGCTGAGCAACTGAGCCAAGCCGAACGGGTCGAGCACAATCACGCCGTCGATCTGACCGCCACCGGCTTGGGGGTAGAGCTGGGCTAGCACTTGGCCCGTAGTGGGAAGATCGGGTGCATACGTCTCATCCTGGAAGTACTTGTTCGGATGAAAGTCGCCGTAACGAGCCAGGAAATCAGCTGGGCCGGTCAAGGTGCCGCCACCCGCAGGCAGCGCAGCATTGAGCGCACCGACTGGCCCCGATGCCGTCATGGAGATTTTTCCGTTCACTGCCGTCAGCTCGGCGTAGCCGGTAATCACCCCATCGAGACCGCGCATCTCCGAAGGAGTCTGAAACACGACCAAGTAGTGACGGGGTGCATCGGCACCGAGCATCGCTGGCAGTACCGGAATCGTCTTGACCACCAAGTTTGCGCTGTTATGCGCCTGCTCGAGCTGCGCCGACAACGAACGAAGTCGAGTCTGGAGTGGGGCCACGAGCCACGGACTCTGAAGCTTCGCCATCGTGCGTTGCGCATTTGAGAGCGCCGCATTGAGCACTTTGGCTGGTGCGAGCAGCGGCGTCACCTTGCTCAGATCGATCTGACCATCCTTGATCGAAAAGGACTGAAGATTGAAGGCCGGCGCCTCTCGAGAGGCCACCGAGTCGAGGTGTTGTGCCATGACGGCTCCGGAGGCCAACGCTTGACGTTGCTGGGCGAAGCCCGGAACAAGTCGCAATGGTGAGGACCACCAGCTCCCAACGGTTGACGATGCCGAGGCAAAGTCATCCGACGCCAATTGGAGTTTCTGGGCTGCCTGGGCCGACTTCCCTGAGCGGAGGTCATGCAAGGCCGAAATGGATACCTGTTGACCACGAGACAATGACGCACTCGACAGCGCCCACACGGCTAGCAACAGGATGAGAGGCACGAGCGCCACCATCGCCGTAGTCCCCACTGCTCGTCGGGTCCGGCTCCGACCCGACCGGGAGAGGCGGCGATAGGCCGAGACGCACGGATAGATAAGGAGCACAACTGCCACCAACGCCGTGGACCCGTGAAATCCGATGGGTGGCCACCGCAATATGACTTGGGCACAAAGCGCGCCGACCAAGGCGCCCATGCGTCGCCGGGAGCCTGGCAGGGCCACCTGATACACCGCAATCCCAAATGCCACAAGAGCTGGGGCGAAGAGCCAATCCCGACTCATGGCCACGCAGCCGGCGCCCAAGACGAGTAGCGACTCCCGACTCGCTTGGCTGGCAATCAGCGTCACCGCGACTGCAAAAAGACCGCCATAGAGCTCGTCGATGACAGGAGTGCCGGTCGGATGACACCCGGCGAAAATACCCCCGATGCCAGCCACCACCGCCAGCAGCACGATGATCCGTTTCGACGAAGCCCGTTTCCTCCTCAGATCCTCCCGAGAATCCCGGTCGCTATCGGCATCAGTCGGATCGGCATCGAGTTCGGGTTGGTCGATATCGGTCACAGGGGCGATTTGTCAGCGGTTGCCGTATTGGTGAGCCATCAAAGTGAGCAGGCAGGCGACAGTATCGCGCACTGCTTGGCGGACAAAGGGGTCGGTCTTTCCGCGGGGACTCAAGGAAGAAACCAGATCAGCGCAGACGCGGCACACCACAGGGCCAAATCAATCATGTTGAAAATTGAGAAGCCGACCGTAGGTCCGTACCAGCGGTGGCTCTCAGTCCGACCTACTTGTTGGTGCGAACCTTCCGTCGGCTGCTCAGCACCAAGATCCCACCAACTGCGATGGCAATGGATGCGGTAGCAATAAGGAATGAGAGGTCGGCACCAGTGAAGGCCAGTGCAGCCGTCGTCGCCTGGACTGGAGCCGCAGCTCCCACCACTGTCACTGTGCTGGTGGCAACGCGGCCACTCGTCACACCGGTTCCGGTGATGGTGATCACCGTACCGGCAGGAATCGAAGCTGGGAACGTCACTGGCTGGGCAAAGTTACCCTGAGCGTTGGCGACCGTGGTACCCAACGAAATCGGGTCGGCGTACGAGAGGTCAACCGTTTCGCCGGGGAGGAAGCCCACTCCGTTGACGGTGATGCTGCAATCGCCAACGACACACGTGGGGGGGTTGCTGAGGGTAGTCACGGGAGCGTAGGCAAATGCCGTCCCAGTCAGGCCCAAGATCAGACCGAGGGAAAGGAGTCCTCCAGCAACAAACTTCGAAGCCCGATGCCTCATCATGTACACATATCCCCTCTGGATCACTCAGACACTCCGTTTGTGCCTGAAGAGATACTTGCCTATTGCAAGCTCATTGTCCAGCTTATCCGGCTAAAACCTGCCGGGATGAAGGACAGCGCCAGACGGAACGCACCGCCCTGCCTTGCGCTCGGAGTGCTGTGCCTACATGAGCGCAACCTGGGACCCAGCTCACGGAGCCATCCGTGGAACGATTTGCCTGTGACCTCGGACTTTGTGAGGGGCACATGCCGAAGGACACATGCAAGTTCACGCACGGTCGGCCAACCTGGGCTGCTCCAGGACACTTCTTTGGCCTTACTCCGGTTGCCACCAGAGATGAGTTCTGCCTAAAAGTGAGCCATGATTCATGCCCATCCAGGAGTCGTTCGAGGTGGTCACCAACGCCATATGACCTGGTAAAAGGCGGTTTCTGCCGTCGTAACGAGAAAATCTCGAAATTTCGCGCCAATTCACCTTCAGGAAACTCGAATGCAATTGGAGTTACCACTCGTGAAGACAACCAGTCACAATGCCTCTGAACTGGGAAGGGACCCAAATTGTCCTTAAATATCCTCTACGTCTGCACCGGGAATCTCTATCGCTCCCCCATGGCCGAGGCCATGACCAATTTCCGGGCTCGGGAACTCAAAATGGACATAGTGGCCAGATCGGTCGGGATGGCCAAGAGCGGCGAACCGGTCTCAAAACGTGCGCTCGATGCGCTTGGGCCCATGAGCAACGAGGTGGCCCAGCACCGCAGCCAACCCATTCTGGCGGAATGGCTGGAGGAATCCGACCTCATCTTGGGCATGGAGCGCGTGCACGTCCGCGAAGTGGCTGTGACCGCTCCGGGCACCTGGACTCGAGCCTTCACCCTCAAGGAGTTCGTGCGCCGAAGCGAGTCATTCGATCCCCCGTCCGCTGAACAGACCTTTTCCGAGTGGATGGCCTTCGTCGGTCAGGGGCGCGTCCGCCAGGACCTGCTCGGCTCTTCGACCGAGGACGACCTCGACGACCCGGTCAACATGTCCGCTGGCGAAGTCAAAAATGTGGCCAAGGAGATCCGCCAGCTCATCGAACGCGTCTTGGTCCAGTTGCAATCCGCACCCAGAATGATCAAGTGAGCACTGAACGGCAAATGCTACATTCAGGCCTGCTTAATTCGCCCGACGGGCCGGTAGAGCGACCACGGAGGGGGCAGGCAGGCATGGTAATCTTTCGTTTCCACAATGCGACTTCGCAGAGCCCCACGCGCCGCGGTCGCACCCAGTGCCAGGACGCCTAATGACCACAGATGAAGCCATTCCTGAGGTCGATCTCTGGCGCTATATCCGCATTCTTGGCCGACGTAAATGGTGGATCATCAGTTTCACCATTCTTGGACTTTTGGGTGGAGCCGTTTACGCCTTCACCGCTCCGAAGAAGTACTCCGCCACTGCGTTGCTCCAAGTTGAACCGGCCCGCGGTGCGATTTCAGTTGGCGGCTCACCGACCCCCACGGTCGCTGCGGCCCAAGTGTCCACCTACCTGCAGCTCTTGACGAGTTCGGATGTGCAGAACGTGGCGAACCAAGCACTGCACTCTCATCCCAAAGTCACGGCGAACCAAATTGGTCTCACCGATGTGTTGTCGGTCAGCGCCACCGCGTCGACGCCAGAGCAAGCAGCGCTCATCGCCAACACCTACGCCAAAGTGTTCGTCGAATACGAACGTAAGAACGCATTGGCCGCCACAACGGCAACCGAGCTTGAATTACAGCAGCAGATCACTTCCCTCAACACCCAGATCGCTGCCATAAGCGCCAACACGCCCAATGCCACGGCTCTGGAAAATGAGCTGACTCTCTACAAGGAAGATTTGGCCAACCTGCAACTGGCCGGGGCCGGCACGGCCACCAGCGGTGGGGTCGTCGTGGCGTCGACCGCGCAAGTACCCACCTCCCCCAGTTCACCCAAGAAAGTGATCGATCTCGTCATTGGTGGCGTCGTTGGTTTGATTCTCGGCTTCCTCATGGCCTTCCTCTTCGAAGCGCTCGATGACACCGTCTACGACCAAGATGACCTGGAGCGCCTCGCTCCCGGCGTGCCCGTGCTGGGGCAGATTCCGATGATTGGTACGTGGAAAGACAAGAAATCCACGTTCTTAGTTTCCGTGTCTGACCCGACTTCGGTCGTCACTGAGGCCTACCGCTCGTTGCGGACGTCGTTGCAATTCGCCTCCTATGACGAGCCGGTCCAAGTGGTGTTGGTGACGAGCCCAACGGCGACTGATGGCAAGACGTCAACCGTTTCCAACCTGGGCGTCATGTTCGCCATGGCGGGCCAGAGCGTCGTCTTGCTCTCAGCCGACCTGCGTCGCCCCCGACTGGCCCAGTTCTTCGGCATGGATGAGCAAGTGGGACTTACCTCTGTCGTCATCGGCGAAGCCACTCTCGACGAGGCGCTCCAACCGATGGAGGGCGTGCCGGGCATGACGCTGCTCGGTGCCGGTCCAATTCCGCCCAATCCTTCCGAACTATTGGGCAGCAAGAAGATGGCCGATGTGGTCCAACAGTTGCGGGACCGCTTTGACGTGATTCTGATCGACAGCCCCCCGCTCCTGCCCGTAACCGACCCCGTCATTTTGGCCCGCCTCGCCGATCTCTCCTTGCTCATTGTCGGCGCCGGTCAGACCAAGAAGGCACAGCTGGGGCGCGCCTTTCAGCAGATCGCCCAGTCCGGATCTCCTCGCCTCGGGATCGTCTTCAACGAAGTGCGCCGGGAGTCGGACAATTCCTACAGCTACTCCTACAGCTACTCCTACAAGCCTCGGAACAACGGCAACGTTCCGGAGAACGGCGTCGACAAGAACAATGGTCCGGCCCACGCAAGGACCCGATCGAAGCCGAACGACAAACTCTTCGAGTAACTTGCCCCAGCTACCCCGGCCACGCGTTCGTCAACTTCTCCCACACCACCTCTAGCGTCTCGGGCATGACCCGAGCACCGCCGATCGTCGTCATGAAATTGGTATCGCCCGACCAACGGGGCAGGGCGTGGATATGGACGTGGTGCGGAATGCCCGCTCCACCGGCTCGACCCAAATTCGCTCCCATGTTCATTCCGTCGGGGTCATATGCCCCTTCAATCGCCGCCACTGCGAGACGTGTGGCTGTCCACAGCTCCAACGACTCGGCTTCGTCCAACTCCCCCAGTCCACCGACATGACGGAGGGGAAGCACGAGCACGTGACCGCTGGCGTAGGGGTATGCATTGAGCACCACAAAAGTACGCTCGCCGCGCCACACCACCAGATTTTCCGAAGAGGGCGGACCGCTCGCAGCCAGTCGACAGAACACGCACTGCGTGGCGTCGTCAACTGCGCCGCCCCCACCCTGGCGTTCACGCGCCGTGGCTTGGACGATGTAGTCGCTGCGCCAACCGGCCCAGAGGTTCTCGAGCGTCACGCCGAGGTCGGTGTGACGGAGTCTTCGGGTGAACCCTTCCGCTCCACTTCCTTCGTCACCTCGGCCACGAATGCCGCCAGGTCGACGCCTCGCTCGGGTTTATTGTCCGTCGAACCGCGCCGGTTCACCCCAACGGTAGTGCTGCGGACATCGTCGTCGCCGACGACCAGGACGTAAGGAATCTTCGACAGCTTGGCCCTACGGATCAACGCGCCCAACTTCTCGCCGGTCGAGTCCAGCGTCGCCCGCAACCCAGCTTCAGTGCACGCGGCGACCACAGACTGGGCGTACTCGCCATGCGCGTCGGCTACCGGGATCACCCGCACCTGTTCTGGTGAAAGCCAAGTCGGAAGTGCACCGGCATAGTGCTCAATCAGGACAGCCATGAATCGCTCCACCGTGCCGAACAGCGCCCGGTGAATCATGATCGGCCGATGCCGCCCGTTGTCCGCTCCGACGTATTCGAGTTCGAAACGTTCCGGCAACTGGAAGTCCAACTGCACGGTCGACATCTGCCAGGTCCGGCCGATCGCATCCTTAGCCTGTACCGAAATCTTCGGACCGTAGAAGGCACCGCCGCCTTCGTCCATCACCAACTCGAGTCCCATCTCGACGGCGGTGGAGCGCAACGCCTCAGTCGCTTCTTCCCAATCCTCATCGCTGCCCACCGCTTTGCCGGGAGGCTTGGTCGAGAGTTCAAGATAGAAATCGTTCAGCCCGAAGTCACGCAACAGGTCCAGCACGAAGTGCATGGTGCGAATCAACTCGACCCGCATTTCCTCTCGTGTACAGAAGATGTGTGCGTCGTCTTGGGTCATGCCACGGACGCGGGTCAACCCGTGCACCACACCTGACTTCTCATAGCGATATACCGTGCCGAACTCAAACAAGCGCAGCGGCAATTCCTTGTAAGACCGTTGCCGGCTCTTGAACACCAAAATGTGGAATGGGCAGTTCATGGGCTTGAGGTAGTACTGCGTTCCCCCGTCGAGCTCCATCGGCGGATACATCCCGTCGGCGAACCAATCCAAGTGGCCAGAGATTTCAAAGAGATCGCTCTTGGTGATGTGAGGCGAGTTGACGAACTCGTAGCCAAACTCGACGTGGCGTTGGCGCGAGTAATCCTCCATCAAACGGCGGATGGTCCCACCCTTGGGGTGGAAGATGGCCAGCCCCGAACCGATTTCGTCAGGAAAGCTGAAGAGGTCCAATTCGGCCCCCAGCTTGCGATGATCCCGCCGCTCGGCTTCTTCGAGCTGATGGAGGTGAGCCGCCAATGCCTTCTGCGATTCCCAAGCCGTCCCGTAAATGCGCTGCAGCTGAGCCCGCTTCTCATCGCCCCGCCAGTACGCGCCGGCGACCCGCATCAATTTGAAGTGGCCCAAACGTCCGGTCGAAGGCACGTGCGGCCCTCGGCACAAATCGATGAACGCATCGCTATTCCAATAGGTGCTGACCAAGGATCCGTCCGCACTGGCGTCGGCGTCGACCTCGTCAGCTCCAGCCCCGACTGCCTCAATGATCTCTCGCTTGAACGGCTGATCGGCGAAGAGAGCCAACCCTTCGTCCATGGCGTGCTCATGGCGGATGAAGGGCTGATCCTCGGCCATGATCATCCGCATTTCGGCTTCGACCCGCTCGAGGTCATCGTCGCTAAAGCGAGCACCATCAGGGAGCTCGAAGTCGTAGTAGAAGCCGTTCTCGATCACCGGGCCAATGGCGTATTTGGCCCCTGGCCAAAGACGCAATACCGCCTGGGCCAACACATGCGCCGTCGAATGCCGCAGCACCTCTCGCCCAGCATCGGAATCACTGGTCACGATGGCCACTTCCGCCCCATCGGACAAAGGAGTACTCAGGTCCACCACGTGGCCATCAACGGTGGCCACCACGGCTGCCTTGGCCAGGCGTGGGCCGATGGACTGGGCGAATTGGGCCGCCGTCGTTCCCTCGGTGAGCTCCCGCTTCGAACCGTCGGGGAGCTCTACCGAAATAACGCCAGCCATGGTCACCCTTTCCTGCTCAGCCGGGGGATTTCTCCTCACCGGAAACGTGGCTCAAGGGTAGTGGAACAGCCCCTCCTCGCCGCACCGTTGCGAAACCCCCTACAACACCACGCCCAACAGATCCGCCACCTGCGCCACCGATTGCCCAGACGTGGCCGCCGCGTCGACCACAGCCAAGGCGCCAGGGGTGTCCAAATCATCATCGAGCGCCTGACGTACTTCGGCCAGCGCCGCATCTCCTGCTCCATCTGCAGCACTGCGCCACAACGCCAGACGCGCCGTGGCCGGAGGCATGTCGGTCTCGGTCTCCCAATCCCAGTCCGTCCGGTAATGGTGAGCCAACAACGCCAAACGCTCGGCCGCTGGCTCCCACTCCCGGCAGAGTTCGCCGACGAAGACCAAGTTGCCCAGAGACTTCGACATTTTGGTCCCGCCCAGGCCGACCAGACCGACGTGGAACCACAGACGCACGAACGGCTGTCCCGTCACCGATTCGGACTGAGCCGTCTCGCACTCATGGTGAGGAAACACCAGGTCTCGTCCCCCACCGTGAATGTCGATGGTTTCACCCAACTCACGCAAGGCCAAAGCGGAACATTCGATGTGCCAGCCCGGGCGCCCGGGACCCCAGCGGCTCTCCCAGGCAGGCTCGTCGGAAAGCGACGGCTGCCAAAGGACAAAATCCAAGGGGTTGCGCTTGTTCGGATCGTCGGGATTGCCTCCGTGTTCGGCCGCCAGACGCAACATCTCTTCGCGTCCGTACCCACTGATCCGGCCGAATTCGGGGAAGGTGGCAATATCGAAATAGACACCGCCGCCTGATTCGTAGGCGAACCCCTTGTCGAGCGCGGCGCCAACCAAGGAGAGGATCTCAGAAATGGCCGATGTGGCCCGTGGCTCGGAGTACACCTCGAGCAGGTTGAGCATTCCCATCTCGGCGTCGAATCGAGCCATTTCTTCGGCGGCCAGATCTAAATAGTGCACGCCCATCTCGCGCGACTTGCGCAAAATGTCGTCGTCGATATCAGTGACGTTGCGAACGCACCGCGTCTCATGACCGGAATCTTGTAGGCGTCGCTGGAGCATGTCGAAATACAAGTAGACCGCCGCGTGGCCAAGGTGCGCCGAATCGTAGGGAGTGATCCCGCACGAGTACATGGTGACCAACGGGCCGGGCTCGAATGAGACCACTTCCCGTCGGGCCGTGTCGAACAGCTGCATCGCTAAATTCCTGTCATCTTGAGGGTCGAGTGCACTTTGTGTCGAATGTTGAGCGTGATGCACACCGCTGTGAACGCCTCAACGGCAGCCGCCTGACTCAGGCTCCCAGCATTGAGCGGTCGCAACCCCGGCATGGCGTCAATCAACGCAATGGTCGCCGCCGTCGCCTGGGGATGATCGGAACACACCAGCACGTCAGCTTCCAACCCGGAATCGAGATTTTCCATTTCCGAGGCGGGCAGGTGATGGAACGCCGCGGCGACGAGCGAATCTGGAAGGGTGGCCTGGACTGCTGCGGCAACCGATCCCCGCGGAGGAATCAGGGCCAACATTTCTCGACCCTCCTTCACCAAGGCATTGGCCATGGAGATGACCACCTTGCCGGCCAGCATCTCCCGCAGCGGTTTGAGGGTGGCGATGGCACTGTCCCACGGAGTGGCGAGCACAACAATGTCCCCATTGGCAGCACCCTCGTTGTCGAGCCCGTCGATAGCCAACGACCGCTCGGGCCATTTGGCCAACACGCCCAATGCCACTTCGTGAGCACGCTCGGCATCACGTGATCCCAGGGTGACTTCGACCCCAGATGTAGCCAATCGAATGGCTACCCCTCGGCCTGCTGGTCCCGTTCCACCCAAAATTCCCACGTGCATTCCCCCACCTTCGCATAACCTCGCAAGTCCAATGGGACTTCTCGACGGCAAACGACTCCTCATCACCGGCGTCCTCACCGATGCCTCCCTCGCCTTTGCAGTGGCCAAGCTGGCCCAAGAGGAGGGCGCCGAGGTGGTGCTTTCTGGTGCCGGACGGGCACTTTCCCTGACCAAACGCACGGCTCGTAAGCTTCCGGTTGAGCCCGATGTGCTCGAAATCGATGTCACCTCCCCGGAGCAGCTGGCCGCAGCCGGTGCTGCACTGGCCTCTCGCTGGGATCGGCTCGACGGGCTGCTCCACGCCATCGGGTTCGCCCCTGCGAATTGCCTGGGCAATGGCATGTTCGAGGCTGATTGGGAAGACGTCTCCGTTGCCCTGAACATCTCCGCTTATTCGCTCAAGGCACTCGTCGGAGCGTTTAAGCCCCTCCTCACCAACGCCGGCCAGAATGGCGGAGCCTCGGTGGTCGGATTGGACTTCGATGCCACCGTGGCCTGGCCTATTTACGATTGGATGGGCGTGGCCAAAGCCGCTCTTGAGTCCCTCACCCGCTACCTAGCCCGTGACCTGGGGCCAGATGGCATCCGAGTGAACCTCGTGGCAGCAGGCCCGATCCGAACGATGGCCGCCAAATCCATTCCTGGCTTCTCGGCGTTCGAAGACACTTGGGCCGAGCGGGCTCCGTTGGGATGGGATGTGCACGATTCCGACGTGGTGGCTCGTGCCTGTCTGGCCCTCTTTAGCGACCTCTTACCCATGACCACGGGTGAGATACTGCACGTCGACGGAGGAGTGCACGCAGTCAAGTAGAGATTCCGGCCGAGAAATCGTTCTCAGTGGGCGGAACTACAGCTAAATTGCGCCTGCGCTTGCTTCGGCTTTAGGCGAGAGAAGTCGACTCGTTGTGGGCGTTGGGCGGAGAAGGATCGAACGAAACGGAAAGTCCCGGCCCAAGGTGGGGATACTCGATGACAATTCATGATCCAGAGGTCGACAAGGTGGAAGGAGACGCGGAGAGCGGCAAGCGCATACCCGCGAAACCCGCCGCGCAAACACACCAAATTTCAACCGAAGGGTCGGTCGACCCCGGCCACGGTTCGATCACCGACAATGAGTTCGCCTTTGTCCAGGTGTGCACCGATTTCCTGTGCGCCTATCTCTCACTTCCCCTGGCGCTGGCCCTCTTAAGCCTGATCTCGACCGTTCATGACAATTCATTTCACGAACTGCGGATGAACTTCACCATTGATTCGCTGTTCCCCATCTCAGTCATCGTTGCTTTGGCGCTCGGAGGGATGTACCGCACCACCCACCGTCGTCTCCAACCCAGTGCGTTCTTGGAGATGCGCGACCTCTCGTTTGGAGTCGGTGCTGGCTGCGTCCTCACGCTGGCCTTGGGGGCGTTCCTGCATGTGACCTTCAGCATCACGGAACCAAACTCGACGCAACTCGTGTTTGCCGTTGTCGTCACGGTGGTCGTCATCTCCATCGGACGCATAGTGATGCGATTTTTCCTCAACGCGTTGACCACCACACGTGTGCTCGTCGTCGGTTCGGGACTTCTCGTCAATCGAATCATGGCCAACGTTCGGCAAGACCCAGGCTTGACGTTGGTCGGCCGAGTGGTCGATGGCGACGTCGTCGAAGATGGTGCACTCGGTCTGGTGCGCGATCTGCCCGAACTCTGCCCGCAACTCAAAGTCCATCGCATCCTCGTCGCGTTCCCCGAGGAAGTGACCGAGAACTCGTTGAACACCTACCGGCAGCTCCAAGACACCGTCCACATTGCCATGGTGCCTCGCTACTTCGAATTGGTGAGCTGGCGTTCTCGCATGAGCGATCTTTCCGGCACGCCGTTCCTCGAGATTGCCCAACCGCACCTCAGTATGTGGGACAAGTTCATGAAGCGGGCCTTCGACATCGCCTTTAGTTCCCTGGTCTTGATCCTCACATCTCCCCTGCTTTTGATCGTGGCCATCGGCGTGAAGCTCAGCTCCCCGGGTCCCGTCTTCTTCCGTCAGGTACGACTTGGACGTCACCAAATGCCCTTCACCATTTCGAAGTTCCGGTCCATGACCACCAACACAGAAAAGACCCAAATCGTCGTAACCCAGAGCGTCGATGAAGAGCTGACTCGGCCGCTCCACGAATTACGCGGCAAGACGAATGAAAGTGACCGCATCACTCGCTTCGGAGCCTTCCTCCGTAAGACCAGTATCGACGAGATACCCCAGTTCATCAATGTATTTCGTGGCAACATGTCGGTGGTCGGTCCCCGACCCTTCATTCCGTCGGAATCAGGCATTGAGGGCTGGGGAACCCGTCGCTTCGAGGTGCGGCCAGGGATCACCGGTCTATGGCAAGTCTCCGGCCGCAACGACTTGACCCGCAAGGACTTGGTGCAGCTCGACTACCTCTACGTCGCATCGTGGTCGCTGTGGTGGGACCTCAAAATCATGTGGGAGACGCCCAAGACAATGGCCCGAGGAACCGGCGCCTACTAACTCCTGAGTCCCGATCCCTGGAGCCCTGGGTGAAATCCCCTTCAGCGAGTTTCGGCTATTGGCCACAAATGACCGCAAGGTAGGCACTCCAACCGGCGTTCTTCTTGGCGAGACACCAGGGAACCGACCAGAAAGCCGAGCGCTCAATCTCGGGGTCAGCGATCCTGCCGAGCTGAAAGGTCCACCGAGTGCGAACGACCCGAACGCTGGTCATGGGAGTAGGAGTCGTAGGGGCCGCCATCCTCGGACTGGGTGGCACCACAAGCGCATCCTCCGGGTATCCGCCTCCCACCAACGTGAGCACAAGCTGCTCCACTAGCCAATCGATCGCCGTAGGCACCTCGGCCACCGTCAAGGTCAGCTGTCACTTTGCCCCAGGTACCACCATCACCGTGACCTTCAATGGCGCCACCTATGCGACGGAAACCGCTTCTGGCACTGGATCGTTTACCGAGAACTTCGCCGCCACTGACCCACACATTGCGCTCAATGGTGGGCCGCAAGCGGCCACCAGCTATGGAACGACGAACACCTTTGTGGCTACGGGCCTCAATGTCGCCGGCGGCGGCAACGTCGCCACCACTCTCATTACGGTGCCGGCCCCAGCCACTGCCTCAACTGCCACATCGGGCCTGGCATTTACCGGCACCGACATCATCGCCCTCGTGATCAGCAGCCTGGCCCTCATCGCACTTGGCTTTCTCGTCCTCACATTTTCACGTCGGTGGAGGCCAGTCTCGCAATTGAGAAGAACTACTTAATCCGCCACAACTTCGGCGGGTGCCGCACGGCCAAAACCAATGATGCCGCCGAGTCCACCGACGAGAATCGCGCCCACGGCAGAAGTGATCCAAAGCTTCTCCACTCCAAAGTTCCATCTCTGATTGAGCACGTCTCGCCGAATGAGGTCGACGATAAAGATGAACAGGAGTGTGGCCGCTCCCATGAGCGCCCCATGCACAAATGCGCTGAACACACCTCGGCTTTGATGACCGACGATGGCGCCGCCCAGAAGAAATCCGATCACCATGATCACCGCTGGAATAATCCACCCCATGCCTCGCTGGTCGATGAGTGGCTTCCCATGCCAAAACTCCTCAATGAGGAAGGTGGGGCAGGCGATGAAAAATCCGACCAGCAATCCGAGCGCCACGGTCCATTCATGACGGCGTTGACGAGTGGAGTCGACCAGCGGCCACGACCGCTGGTCATCTTGCCCCGTCAAGAGGGGGTCCTGTTGTTGCACTTGGAACCTCGCTCAGTGAGAGACAAATTCTACTAGGGCCTCAATCGGACAACAGCCAGCGCCGAGGAGCCACCAACGCGGTGGCTTCCTCTGGTCCCCACGATCCTCGCTGGTACACGATGGGCTCCGGCTTGTTGTGCAGTAGGGCGTCGGCCACTTTCCACACTTGCTCCAAGCCATCAGGCCGAGTGAACAGTGAGCGATCCCCCATCAATACATCGTGGAGAAGTCGGGAGTATGCCGGCAAAGAGGGTGTATGGAAACCCGTCCCCAATGGAAGCGCAACGGTGGCCGCGCTCAGCGTCAATTCTGGGCCGGGTTCCTTGACGACCAGCGAAAGGATGATCTCACCGTCGCCCGAAAGTTCAAAGCCCAGCACGCTGGCGGCAGGTGGCTGACCTGCCAATCCCGGCACCGGGTCCTTGAAGGCCACACTGATGCGCTGATGGCTCTCGGCCATGCACTTCCCCGTGCGAAGCAGGAATGGAACGCCTTTCCATCGTTCATTGTCCACCCACATTTGGGCGGCCACAAATGTCTCGGTGCGGGAGTCATCAGGCACGCCGTCGATGTTGCGGTATCCCTCGTACTGGCCGACCACTGCGTCGGCCGCCGACAGCGGTCGGAAGCAAGCGATGACCTTTTCTCGTGCTTCAGCCAAACAATCCGGTTCCAAACAGTGCGGCGGCTCCATCGCCACTTCGGCTGCCAGTTGGAAGAGGTGGGTGACCAACATGTCCAAAATGGCCCCAGTGGCCTCATAAAAACTGGCTCGGCTAGCGACGTCAAGCGTTTCGGGCACATCAATCTGGACACTCTCGATGTGGGACGCATCCCAGGCCCCGGCAAAAAGACCGTTTCCGAAACGCAACACATGCACGTCCTGGGTGGCTTCCTTGCCCAGAAAATGATCGATTCGATAGATCTGATCTTCTTCAAAGGTGGCGTGAGCGATCCGATCGAGCTCCTTAAAGGTCTCCATCGACGTACCAAACGGCTTCTCGTAGACGACTCGTGACCGCTCGACCAGCCCATGTGTGCCAATGGCCTCGGTGAGTGGTCCAAATGCGGCGGGTGGGACCGCCATGTAATGGATCCGTTGCGGAGCTCCTCCGAGCTCATGTTCTGCTTCGGCGAGGACGTCAAGCAAGCATCCGGGATCACTACTGTCGAATCCGCCACCTGCGAAGCGCAGTCGCGATTTCACTTCTTCCCATGGACCTTCTGATGGCTTAGGACCAAACTCCTCCAGGCTCTTGCGGACACGCTCCTGAAAGTCCTCATGCGCCACGTCGCCGCGCCCATTGGCCACTAAACGCCAATCGGGCGGCAAGAGTCCGGCGATGGCCAGACGGTAAAAAGCCGGGAGGACCAGCCGGTGGGCCAGGTCGCCCGTGCCGCCATAGAGAATAAAGACGGTGGGTTCAGGTATGAGCCGAGGATCAGTCATGAATGGTGGGCCTCCGGAGGTCGCCTTGCGTCAGGGCCACGCAAGCTGGCCGAGTGATTCTATGAGCGCCGAGACGTCCTTCAACATTCGCCGGTAGTCATCGCCCGATCCGCCCATGGGATCAACAATGTCATCGACGCGTGAGTCCCCGATGAGATCGGCGTGCCGTCTCCCATCATGGAGTCTGGCCAGCCAGTCGCTCATTGGCGTGCCCGCAGCCCGGGGACCAAGCTCTTGGCCTCGGCGCACTATTTCTCGCAGAGTGAATGTCTTCCCAAATGACGGCGCACTCGCCAATACGACCTCTCGCACGTGTTCGCGCGCCATGCCCACAATCAAATCGGCTGAGTCGATCATCTCCGTGGTCATTTTTCGGGAGATGTGCCCACTGAGATCAATACCAAAGGCCTGCGCTTCCGTTACCAGGCGTTCGGGTGGCCCGAAGGGGACACCGAGGGTGCCGGCGGATTGCACCACGTGGTCGTGGTGACCCGACTGGCTGAATTGGCGGTCCAGGAGCAGCTCGGCTGACGGCGATCGGCACACATTTCCGGTACACAAGAACAAGATGTCCGCCACATCTCCACCATTGCACACCACCTTTCACGTGCGGCAATCGGACCAATCTCTTAAATTTTCCAGCCCTCGATGTCAAATATGCGCGTATTCGCCGATAACTTGACCCTGTGACAATCCCGAGATCGCCTCAGATTCCGACCGTCCGCGCTGCGGATGGTCAACGTAGCCCTACCGAATTGAGCGCGTAATGGGCATGCGCGGGCACGGGATGGGCGGAGGCCGTAACAGCGGCGGTTGGGGCGGCATGCGGTCGCTGCGCCAGGACCGATCCGTCTTGCAGCATCGAATCAAAAAGGGAACAACGCGGCGAATGATGACCTTCGCCGTCCCCTACAAGCGAGTCCTCGCCGTATTTTTGCCAGTGGTGATTGTCGATTCGGTGATCATCGCCATCAACCCGCTGATCCTTCGGGCACTGATCGACAACGGCATTTTGAAAAAGAATGAGCACCTCATTGTCGCTCTGGCCCTTTTGACTGCGGCACTTGCCATTCTGGACGCCGTACTCTCGCTGACCGAGCGGCGCATCTCGGCCGTGATCGGTGAAGGTTTGATCTTCGATATGCGTTCGAAGGTCTTTCGTCACATTCAGCGGATGCCGCTCGCCTTCTTCACCCGAACGCAAACTGGCGCCTTGGTCAGCCGACTGAACAATGACGTGATTGGAGCCCAGCAAGCTTTCACTGATTTGCTCTCAAACGCGGTTGGCAATGTGGTCACTGTCGTAATTGTGCTCGCGACGATGTTCTTCTTGAGCTGGCAGATCACTTTGGCTGCCCTCATCCTGCTCCCAATATTTCTCGTCCCGGCCCGCTTTGTCGGCCAACGTATTGGGGCGCTGACCAGAGAGGGTTACAACCTCAATTCGGAAATGAACATGGTGATGCAGGAGCGCTTTGGCGTCGGCGGCGCCATGCTGGTCAAGTTGCTCGGCCGACCTGATGCAGAAGCGCAATCTTTTGATGACAAAGCTGGCCGGGTTCGTGACATCGGCATCCAAACGGCCACCTACTCCCGGATCTTCTTTGTTGCCCTCTCCCTCACTGCTGCGTTGGCGACGGCGCTGGTCTACGGGTTCGGCGGGGTGGCAGCCGTTCACGGCACGCTTCAGGTCGGAACTGTGGTCGCTCTATCGGCCTACTTGACCCGGCTCTATGGGCCCCTCACCCAACTCTCCAGTCTCAATCTCGACGTCGTCACCTGCCTGGTCTCCTTCGAGCGAATTTTCGAAGTCCTCGACATCGTTCCCATGCTTAATGAAGATCCAGACCCCGTGGCGCTCCCACGTGGTGGAGCCACCATTGAATTCGACAACGTCGATTTCTCCTACCCGGTGGCCGAAGACGTGTCGTTGGCCTCGCTTGAGTCAGTAGCGGTCCTGGAGACGGGTCCTCGAAATGAAGTGCTCCACGACATCTCATTTCGCGTCGATCCGGGGCAGATGGTGGCATTGGTGGGTCCTTCGGGAGCAGGAAAGACGACCATCTCGTCCCTCGTCCCCCGCCTGTACGACGTCACAGGAGGCTCAGTAAAACTCAACGGGGTCGACCTACGTAAGGCCAGCATGCAAAGCATCCGCGACGTGGTCGGGGTAGTGACGCAGGATCCTCATCTCTTCCACGACACCCTGCGAGCCAACCTGATGTACGCCCGACCCGAAGCGACCCAAGACGAGGTCATGGCCGCTCTCGATCAAGCTCAGATCGGTCACTTGGTCGGTGACCTGCCCGATGGCTTGGACACGGTGGTCGGCGAGCGAGGGTACCGACTATCGGGCGGTGAAAAACAGCGAGTGGCCCTGGCCCGACTCATCCTGAAGGCTCCAGACATTGTGGTCCTCGACGAAGCCACAGCGCATTTGGACTCTGAGTCTGAAGCTGCGGTCCAACGGGCTCTGAGTGAAACCCTGAGTGGCCGGACATCGCTCGTGATTGCTCACCGACTCTCGACCGTACGAGAAGCTGACGAACTGCTGGTCATTGACGGAGGTCGGATTGTGGAAAGGGGTACTCACGGCAGCCTTTTGGCCCAAGGCGGCCTCTACGCGGAGCTCTACCAGACTCAGTTCGCCGATCAGGAGGACCCGACTCCAGCGGCAAAGAGGGTGTAAGTCCCAAGTACACCCCGGTTGACCAGCCATTGGGCAAACAGGTCCACCTCAAACTAGAATTGGTTCTAATTGCTGGGCGAGGGCCTGGACATCACACCGACCTCTGGAGGTCCACCGTGCATAACGAGCTTTGCGACCGCCTCGGCATTGAGTTCCCCATCTTTGCCTTCACCCACTGCCGAGACGTCGCCGCCGCCGTTTCCAATGCCGGTGGGATGGGAGTCCTCGGTGCAGTCGGATTTAGTGCCGAAGAACTTGAGGTGGAATTGACGTGGCTCGACGAACACGTGGGCGACCGCCCGTACGGCGTCGACATTGTCATTCCGGGCAAGTACGAAGGCATGGGCGAACTCGACCCAGTAAAGCTCGAAGCCGAGCTCAAGGCCATGATCCCCGACGAGCACCGGGCGTTCGCGAAAAAGATTCTGGCCGATCATGGGGTCCCAGAGCTCGAAGGTGGCCCTCGACGTGAGCTGCTCGGATGGACTGCTGCGACGGCTGCTCCCCTTGTCGAAGTCATCCTCAAGCACGACAAGGTCAAGCTGGTCGCTAACGCGTTGGGAACGCCCCCCGACGACGTGATTGAGCAAGTGCACTCGCACGGCATGCTCATCGCCGCGCTGGCCGGATCCGTCAAGCATGCGCTCAATCACAAAGCTGCCGGTGTTGACATCGTCATCTGCCAGGGGTCCGAGGGCGGAGGCCACACGGGCGATGTCGGATCGATTGTCCTATGGCCCGAAGTGATCGATGCCGTCGCGCCAACTCCGGTGCTGGCAGCGGGTGGTGTCGGAAACGGGCGCCAAATGGCGGCCGCCATGGTAATGGGAGCAGCGGGAGTGTGGACGGGATCACTCTGGCTCACCGTTGAAGAGGCGGACGTGCCCCCGAAGCAGATGGAGAGTTACCTCAAGGCAACGTCGCGCGACACCGTCCGTTCCCGATCCTTTACCGGCAAGCCTTGCCGCCTTTTGAGGAACGACTGGACGGATGCGTGGGAAGAGCCAGGGAATCCGAAGCCTCTGGGCATGCCACTACAAATGATGGTGGCGATTGAAGCCGTCAGTCGGGGACACGCCTACCCCGAAGCAGCACGCGACGTGAACTTCAACCCGGCCGGCCAGGTCATCGGTCAAGCCAAGACGGTCCGCAAGACCCGGGACGTGATCATGGGCATGGTGGAGGACTACATCGATGCCCTTGAGAAGGTGCAACTCGTCGACTAGTCAACTGGTCCGAGCGCGCTCGCTCGAAGAGTGAGGCGTAAAGTCGGCCCATGGAATTGCATGAGGCCCTTTACACGACCCGCGCCATGCGCAGGGTCAAGCCCGATCCGATCCCGCTCGACATTCAGGCGCGCATTCTCGATGCTGCCGTGCGGGCTCCAAGTGGAGGCAACCAGCAGAATTGGCGCTTCTTGCTGCTCGACGACCCGGCCAAGAAGGCCGCGCTCGCACCTCTCTACCAGCAGGCCATGGGTCAACTATGGGAATCGGTATACAAATCCCAGGTCGATGCGGCCAATGCCGATCCAGACAGTCAAGAGTCACAGCAGTTTCTCCGAGTACAGCGCTCGGCCCAATGGCTAGCCGACCACTTCGCCGAGGTGCCGCTCTTCCTCTTCCCCTTTTGTCAATACGATCCTTCAGGCGGTTCCATTTTCCCGGCGGTGTGGAACGCCATGCTCGCCGCCAGAGCCGAAGGCGTGGGAAGTTGCCTCACAGCGCTGCTGCAGTTCTTTCATCCGGCAGAGACATTCGAGATACTCGGGGTTCCCGATGATCAAGGCTGGATCCTGACGGGATGTGTCAGCTTCGGCTATCCAACCGGCAAGTGGGGCGTCGCTGCTCGACGTCCCGTCGATGAAGTCTCATACCGAAACACGTGGGGATCGGACGTTGGCTTCTCGATTCCTGAGCCACTTTGGAGCGCAACAGACGGCTGACATTCGAAGGAAGCAGATCCGGCTACTTTGCGACGGGCTTGCTTCTTCTCGATCTCAAATACCACCATCGCCCTAGAAGCGCTCCGACTGCCCCCAGAGCTACGGACTCCAGCTCAATGCCTAGCCACAGTGCCACCGAATGAGTTGACAGACCCTTCCCGAGCATAAGAACGCGCACCAGGTTGGCAACGAGCACAATCGTTGACGTCAGAAACCCCAGCGCTGCACCCTGCAGGAGGGCTCCCGACCGCCGGCGACGGTACCGACCAGCGACACCGCCACCGATCAGCAGCCCCACCGCCGCTACAACGATGAGTCCCTTCCAAGCAGGCTCCCGTTGATCTCGAAGGACCAGACTGGCCAGAAGAGTCGGACCAGTTATCAGAAAGCTGACGATGAAACCGTCGCTCAGAGAACGCCATCTAATACGGACGCCATTACTCGGCGTTTTCGCGCTCAATGGAAGTGGTTCAGGCTCAATCAAGGTGAACCTCCCGAGCTCCTAGATCTACTCCCCGCCTATCCCCCGACTTGCGGCCCGCCGACCGCTTCTACGTCAGGCGATGTGGGAACTGACGGCCGACCGCTCGCCACGACGGCGAGCGAACATGACCAACGCAAAGCCCATGGCCAGAAGTGCGGCACCACCAACGATCGTGGCACCGAGGTCAGCTCCGGTAAAGGCAAGCGAACTGCTTGCCGCAGTTGCCGGTGCCGGAATCGTCACGAGTGTCGTCGCGACGTTTGTACCACCAGTGGAGTTCGCACCCGTAGCCACAAATGTGTTGACTGCGCCGAAGGTGGTAGCCACCGCAGGGCCGCCATTCAGAGAGATGTGAGGGTCAGTCGCGGTAAACGTCTCCGTGAAGATCCCTGAAGCTGGAGCCGTAGCTGTGCTGTATGCCGCACCGTTCAATGTGATGGTGATGGTCGCACCCGGAGCAAACGTGCACGTCGCACTCACCGTAGTCGTACCACCGACAGAAACCGATTGGCTGAACGAACAACTCGTGTTAGCTACTGTCGTCGGAGGATATGTGGCGCCAGCAGGTAAAACTGAAGTCGTCATGAGGAACGCCGAACCCGCAAGCAGAGCGACAGCTGATGCCATCCCGACTCGGATTTTTGCCTCACTGAATAGTCGCATGTGGTTTCCTCTGTAATGGTAGGTCGACCGCTTTCGTTGAGATTACTACATGAGGGGGGGCTGGACCCGATTTATTGGAAGTCACAGGGGCTTTTAATATGAGGCCCTGCCTGGGCAATTGCTATTTGGACAGGGTCCAGTTGAATTGGGAGGTTCCAGCCAGCGTTGAACCCACATCCGGAGACTTGACTACACGCCATCCCGAGGCTGAAACAGTCACATGAAAGCCGTCGGGATACAGCCGAGATTGGGGGACAAAGCGCATTGTGAACTGGTCATTTACCACCGCATGGTGAATGACCGTGCCAAAAGACACATCCTGTGATTGCTGTGGCAGGACCGAAATCTGGTTCTGACTCACCCTCAGACCCGATTCCGGGGTGCTTCCAGGAGTCGTCGACCCCCTTGGGGACCAGAAGATAACCCGGCTGACGTACTGACCCGGTGTGAAGGAGTTGATTCCGTCAGGTCCAGTCTGAAAGGTCGGACCGAGCCCTGCGGGCGTGGTGTTGTTCACCTTGATGGTGGTATTGACGAAAGCATCACCAGTCGGGGTTATATGGACCCGGACATTGATGCTGGGTTGTATGTAGTAATCCAACTTGGTGGCCGTAGAATTCTCCACCGCCACATGAAACGTGCGCGTCGGGTCCACATTGTCGATTGCTCCAGACGCACCAATATTGGACAGCATCGCTTCGTATTTCGGCACACCGTCCCAGACGATGAGATGCCGACCTGACACGTCAGATGCCAGCGCATTGGCCAACGAGGCCAGATCGATGTGCTCCGATTTCATTTGGTGTATGACCGCTTGAGCCACCGCAGCAATGTTGTCGTGGCGTTGCGCCTGAGCTGAACCAGGGGGATAGTCCAGGTATTGGTCATGCAACAGAACAGTGGCCACATTCTGAGCGGAGATGGGGCCACTGATATTTGGCACAGTGACTGGACCCGTCAGTGCCAATAGGCTCTCAAGCGCCGGCACATCCATGGCGATCACCCCATCGACATGCGTACTTTGGACTTGGGCGAACATGGCCTGCATGACCAACGCACTGAATGGAAAATTGGCCGTGGCGTTCACAGACTGCCATAGAGAAGTGGGTTGATCACCCCCGAAAACATGTTCGGTGTCGGGCGGCACAGCAACGACGACCGCCTTTTGGGGTTCAATGTTGTCGACCGATCCGACCGTGTCGACATCAAAGGTGCCGCTTTGCGCATGCATCACGGCAAGAGAAAGCACGTCGCCTTGATCTCGCATTTCGGCATTGTTCTCACCGGCAATCAGGTAGGTCCTCGGCCCATCTGCGCCCAGGAACGGCAACGCGTAGGACAACGTCTGGTTGCCTCGGTTGAGATCAGTCGTAATTTTCGTGATCTGAGCGTCCAACTGCCGACGGGCTGTGCCGATCGGTCCAATGAGGCCGCCAGCTGGTCGATCGAGCTGCCTCATTGTCACCAATGCCTGTTCCATTGACTGCTGCAGTGTCTGCAGGTCGGAAATCGGGACAGTGGTGCCGCTGCTCTGATCGATGAGTGTATTGACTCGCTGCAAAAGCGTTGATCCGGTACTAGCGGTCGTTCGTACATCGTCCACTAAATTGACGATTCCATTCGTCTGGTCATTGACGATGGGTATGTGACCCAGGATTCTCATGCCATATGAGGCGTGCAAAGTGGCTGCCGCTGTGTTTGCATCTTGTTCGACGGCGCTGATATCAGTCGCTAATTGAGCTCGTCCTCCACTACTAAGGAACACTTGCTTGTTAGAAAGATCGTTCTCGATGACTTGCCGCGCCGCTTCAAGAGAGCGCTTGGCCGACGAGGCCGACCGGTACGCCGATATGCCCACAATCACTGCGCCGACGACACAGAACCCCACGATGAGACCGAACACCACCCAGAGGGCCTTCCGACGTCGAGAGGCGATCGCCTTGCGGGATTGGTGAACATGAGACTCATGGCCTTTGTGATGCTTGAGAAAATGCCGTGGTCCATAGCGGATGGTATGGAACGAATGCTGCTGCCGGTGTCTATATGCAGCCACGATTCAGAGTTCCCCGAAGCTCAATTGTCGCGATCCTCTGCTCCCTCTTTGCCTAACAAAAGCATCAGAATTGCTGGGACACAAGCTCCATCGGGGGGTTCGCACAATCGGATGAGTGTAGGAGAAAGCAGTGAAACTTCCCGATCACACCCGACAACGACCCGATGGTCGTCTGCTATCCCACGCAGAAAGCGTCAGGTGGTGTTAGCCGTGTTGCAGCTCTAACGGGTGTATCGACTCAACATTGCCGACTACCTGACTCGACTTCCGGTTCGCATTGACCAGTCCGGTTGCTGCGACGCCGAACGTAGTGAGGGTCGGCTCTCGCTCCAGGTGACAGGCCGAATATGCCTTGGCCTTATTACCCATGTCCCGCAGAACGAGGTCCCGACCAACGAGATTCGTCAGCGCAGCCGCAAGTATTTCCGGCTGGCCCGGGTCCACTGTCATTGCCGCCCCATTGGTCGTCTGCAGATATCGGTAGGACGCACTGCCCTTTCCTACTGCGGCAACAATTGGCCTGCCCGCCGCCACATAGCTCGTTATCTTTGATGGCATTGACATCTCTTCGACGCTTGGACGTTCGTTGACCAGGAGAACATCTGCCGCAGC
>Ga0182030_10006991_pt1 | contig 23638 bp, 27 predicted proteins | sample 812S3MmetaG_FD_121299 | JGI IMG/M metagenome (GOLD analysis project Ga0182030, IMG submission 121299) | Permafrost microbial communities from Stordalen Mire, Sweden - 812S3M metaG (Illumina Assembly) | ecosystem: Environmental > Terrestrial > Soil > Wetlands > Permafrost | place: Sweden...
GGTTACGGATCTGGAGGACGAGGTCGCGCGGAGGAACTTCAGGGTTGTGATTATTAGGCCCGATGAAGTTGAGCAGTTGGATTTGACCGAGCCAGATAAGGCCCGAAGATGGAAATTCACATATGTTGGCGGCGGCTCTGGTGGGGGAGAGCATGCTGGGCAACCGGGAGACACCATCGGGGAATGGAAGAAAGAAGAACTTTGGCCCTAAGCATCCTGTACACGTACCTCCTTCCCGATCTGATGATACTTACCAATACCATTATAAGATAGACGGTCCGGCATATTAAAACGATGTTTATATGTGTTTAAGCCAATGAGACAGACTTTCGGCCGAGACTTCGGTCCCGACATTACCTTTTGAATTTGATTATCATTGCTTGTCTTGGACGTTGGCTGTTGGACATAAGAGCTGTTGGTATCCATCACAAGGTCACATCTCAATGTTGGCTTTTATGCTCTGAACCTTTTCCTGCTCAAAGCCAACCTAAATGAAAACTTGCTCAACCATCAATCTGACGGGAGGTGACCAACTTTGATCCTTATCTTAACAGTCAATTTACCCATGGATTTTTCAAGGGTACCCTGATGCAGGTCCGCGCACATTATCTCTTTTGCCGTCTCCCACGTTGCAGACAGGGAATAGAGTCTCATTGACGAAAGTTACCCATGCCAATAGAACCAAATGCCACGAGGTTTTCTGATTAGCTTCCTTCTCGAAACTTCGAATTTCAGCGTCATCTCGGACGGATCTATTACAGGAACTTCCCCGTGTGGAAGCCTTACGCTTTGAGCTCCGGCACTGCAGAAAGATTTTGCCTCTTACCTTAGCGTGATGATTTAGCAAGAGCTGTTTCGGCGGTGGTTGCAGACGCGTGTTTTCTTCCGTATATTGTTTACATCTCAGGTTTATGATTGGTCCCGACATAAGGGAAACCAATGATATTAGAAGTGTTGGCCGAGAATTTTGGAGAGTCTAGAAAAGAAGACCATGTGTTGAATCTCCTCTGCGCCCTAGAGGCGCCTGAGCGTTTATTAATGAGGTGAGACAAATCAAAAACAGTACAATGGTGGAAGGCTAAGAAGAGGTCCGTACCGCGATGCAGAAGGGCTTGCTAGGGGGGCTTGATGCCCGTTTGAAATCTGATCATACTGATGAGATGGCTGAGACTCTGCATAGTTGCAAGGTTCGGAGGCCTTTTGCTGAGAACACAGCTTTGTTGCCTTTTCATAGATGAAGCAATTTGGCTTATATGATCCCCCTCCCCGATCCTCCAGCGAAGGCTATCCAGCAAGTACGGAGTCGATTCTTACTCAACTCGATCCAGACGAGCAGGATCTAGCCAAAACAGCCGTATAATAATAATAATAATAATAATAATAATAATAATAATAATAATAATAATAATAATAGATAATGTAACAAAGAAAGAAGAATGAATCGGACATTCCTCTGCACCGTCCAAAGTCACCTGCTCATCTGACTTCTTTGCATCAAGGCATTTGCCGTTATTGAGACGCAGAGGGTGTAATGAATTGTGATCTGATCAATGATCTCTCACTATATTCCTGGTTAACCGCTCGATATTTCATGGGTTGCATATGCTGCACAGTACTCTGCACCTCGGATGCCAGAAACCTAGCAAAAGGACAAACATGTTTTGCATTCCGACATGTGCCGTAGCGACCTTAGATGAAGATACTAGTACGCGTACTGTATACAAGTAAGCCCTCAGAAAATCCGAATTTCGTGGTGGAGTCAAAAGCGGCCCATTCTGATTATCAAACACTCTCGTTCGAAAGAGCGTAATCCCCGCCCCCCCGTGACAACTATCAATCTCGATTCTTTATGAAATATCAGAACGCTAGAACCTCAAGCAATTGTTTCATTTGCAAAAGGTTGGTTCTTAGGTATCGGAAGGAGCCATCCATGCGCAAGGGACTGCTTGTCATATGTCCTGTTTAGAGCCCTGTCCCTACCTGCGTATCGCCAAAATCCAAAACGAAAACGACATCCTAGGAACATTCCAATACGATTGAATGCTGCGCAGCAAACCACTCTAGAATTTGCGGAGATAGGGATCCGGTCAGGCTGCTATAGCATTGTTTTCTATGATCTTCAGAATCGACATTTGGGCTTAGCACTACTAGTACCGGTGCTTTGAACCCCTCGATCCTGACCGAGAGCGAGTCGAGCATCCAGCATAAGATCACCGCACGCATTTCCACCTCTACCGCACCTACACCATGCATCAGGTTCGCACAGCACATCTGGACGACTGGTAACTCTCGATGCGTTTCTTCTACACTTCACGGGGAACTCTTCTTTCCTTCACTACGTCATATACGATCCAGCTCCTGTCACCCTAATATTTGACAATTCTCGGATGAGACTTCACAATGGCAACTTACTCGACTATGGACGCTTTGAACACGCTCTGCACATCGATACCTGAATGGAACAGTCGGCTGGATGAACTCAATGGCCAAATAGCTTTACGGCAAATCGAACTCGCGCGATTGACCGACGACCGTCCACCAACGGCACGCTCTATGAAGAACAAAGGCTCTACAGAGTCGCTGAGACCCAGAGATCACGAAGATAATCCCTTCCTCACCAACGATCCTGACCAATCCCCTGGGATACAATTGAATCCGTTTGAATCGCCAAAATCCAATCAACATGCTTTCTCCCCAGCACACAGACCTAGCTCATCAGCAGCCCAGCGAGCTGCAGATGTGACGACCCCTCCCCCTCCGAAAGCAAATTCGAATCCAAGACCCTCACCAAGCGCATTGACACGACAATCCTCTCAACCTACACCACCTGCAGAAGCACGAATCGCACCCGCCGTCCTGCGAAAACGAAAGACTGAATCTTTAGCATCTAGGGAGTCTCTGGCACCAAAATATAGAACGAGATCTATGATTATTGTATATTATGATAGCGCGGTACAAACAGCATTTGAAGAATTAGTAAAATTTGTGAGTGGGAGTCGAAATGCGATGCGGAAAGGGAAAATGGCTGCAAAAATGGCAGAAATGCGTAGAGCTGCGGAACTGGAAGTCGAGGGTGATGATGGCGATGACGAAGATGACGATACCAGCCAACAGGGCGATCTATTTGCCAGGAGTGGGAATATATTAGCGGTACCAAAGAAGCTTAAGGTTAGAAACGAAGGGGTGCCTGCCACCCCGGGAGCCTTGGGTGCTGCTGATTTAGATACCGGACATGAGGATATGTCGATACCAAAGCTTCGATTTGTGTCGACGAGACAAATGGGACCGCCAAGAGACTACACCAGACTTGATAACATGGGAAGTGCACTGAGTATGGGTATGTTGAGGGGGTATAGTAGAAGAGGGATGGACAATGCGCCTGATATTTTCGACGATCTAGATAAGGCACTGGAATGGTGCCAGAGCCAGTGTGAGACCGCTGCTCACCAATTTCTTCGAGAAGGGGAATGCAATACAGAGATCGAAAATATCAAGAAGAAATTGAGCGAAGTCAAAGACCGCGCGGAAACAGAAATGGAGAAACTTAAAAAGGTGCCAGCAGAGGCGCCTGAGACTGGTCCCACTCGAGCGTCTGAGAAAGGCAAGGGTCGAGAATTGAAGTCTATACATATGAGAGCTCACTCGGGGATCATGAGGAATCTTGAAGTAGACGAGTGTGCCGAAATGGAAGTGGATGACGACGAAGGTGTAGATGATTTGGAGCCGCCGAAATTGATCTTCAAAAGATCTCGAGACGTAGGCCGCTGAACATTCACTTTTATGGATTGGCCACTATCTGGATGTTATTTGATTAAGATACCTTCATTGAGCGATTTGAGCGAGCGAGCAAATGGAAAGGAATAATCTACATGCATATTCCGAGGCGTCAAGATTTTGGACATTTTCTTCGTATTATTTACTGGATGGAGCATAGCGGTGAACTCTTGGCATCATTTGGCTGTGTGACTGGGTCTGGAAATGGATTGGAAATCGTCTCCTTGGGTTGGGTAGGAAAAGCTTGAGGATTTATAAACTCGCATCAGCATGTAAAAGGGCATGGATGAAATATAGTTACACATTTCGAAGTCCTAATCTTACAATATATCAACATGGACAAAGTTTGTTAACGATCAGTGCAGCAACTTTTGTCTTTAGTTCTACGAGTCTTATCATGCAACATTTATCTGACTACAGCTCCGGACAAGCTTTTGACCTTGCAGATCCCTCCACTTGTCGTAACAAGCTTACCAACACCTGTCTTTGGCGCTTCGCCTTCTTTGCTGAGCTCTTTGACAACACCGGCATCGAAACCAACTTCCAAACCCGCAGTCGTTGTGAAGCCAGGTTGAATCGTCTCCCAAACCTTCTTCTTTGGATTGAGAACACCCTCTGGCTCGCCCTTCCAGCCCTCGAAGAACACTCTCTCACCAGCTTGTGCCTCTGCAGGCGGAGTAACCAATTCAACAGGCCCGCCATGGTGATCCTCTTCTCCCTCCTTCAATCTCGGCGATGCTGCCAAAACCATAGCACAGGACTTGACGCCCCTCATCTTAACAGGCTTCAGATTGCAGACCACAACCACCTTGCGACCTTGCATCTCTTCCAAAGGAACGAGACCGTTTAATCCAGAACATACAGTCCTGACGACTTGACCTTCATATTCAGATGTGTCATCCGTACCAACTTTATCACCCATTGCAATCGTAGAAACATATAGAGAATCCGCCTCTGGATGCTTGATAGCCTTCAAGATATGTCCAACTCTCAAATCAATAAGAGACGGTGAAAGAGGTGCAGCAGCAGCAGCAGGAGCCTTCTGTGGCTTTGGCGCCTTCTCCTTCTTCTCCTTCTTCTGCGTCGTTTCTCCCGTTACAGCACCAACCACTGCATTCTTCGCATCCGCAACCTTATCCACAATTTTGTCACCAACACTCTTCCCCTTCTTGTCATTAGTACGATCCGCAAGCACGGTCCCTCCTCCAGCCGCTCCCGCAGCAGCAGCTTTCTCCTTCTTCAAACGCTCCTTCTCAGCCTTAGCATCGACTGGCGGCTTAACGTAGAGGATTTGCTCGGGATCAACCTTCACTTTCTCTGCCTCGCTGACACTGAGTCCAAAAATAGGAGAATTCTGCACGAAGTCGATATGGCGAACAATGTTCGGGTGACCGCGCTCCCCAGTCCTCTCTTCAGGTGTCCATTTTGAGACTTGAGGAGCGAGGGATTGGTAGAGGGCGACGTCGGCTTTGGACGGCTTTGCGCCGAGGAGCGTGGTTCGAGATGAAAGGTGGGTGTTTAGGGTGTCAAGAAGAGATTTTTGGTCAGCGCTGGCGGTCTTCAGACGCTCTGAGGTGGTGAGCCATTGGTTGATCTCTGCGAGTTCGGTTTGGCTGTAGGTGAACTTTTCGAAGGTAGCCATGTTTCTGCGTAAAGGAGACGCGAGCCGGATGGCGCGTGGGAGAATCCTTGCAGAGAACAGCTTGGCGGCTGTAGGAGGTGTGGTGGTGCTTGGTTGATTGCGCTTGAGGTCTTGTCAACTCAAAAAAGTACAAAGAGTTTTGACGATGAATGGCACGTGATTGAATTTAGTACCACCCTCGGAATGCCCCTTCCCTTTCTTCTCTCGTTGCTTCTACGTTTCTCTATATTCCTATTTCAAAAGCCAATAGAAAGCATATCTCGCGTTCTTCGTGAGACAGAAAATCCAATTTGACTACCAAGTCTGCCCAAGTTAATTTCTACCGATGGGGTCTCAAGATCTATATTTTCACTTCATTAAGTGGAGTCCTCCCGTACCTATTCTGGGCCGATGATTCTTGACAGTATCGTTTAAATTTTATATTTATTGATTTGACTTCGTTTCGGCTTCAAGAGCGCAGTTGTATAGCTCTTAATTCATCAAAGTATCTTCGAAGTGGATACTTTCGAGCTCAGCCATCTTACAGCCCATAGTTTTGTTGAAATACCTTTTGGAAGATCTAGTACGGAGGTGGAATCCTGTAAGAATATTCTTTAGAAAAGTCACATACATCGCATTGCTTATATCTTCGATCAGGGCAGGGGTTCAAAGTCTTACAAATCCCTGCAGTTGCCTTTCCGAGAAACTACTCTCGCTGCAGAAAGATGGGACGAGGTTGACAGCAGTTATTCACTGCCCTACTCACTTAGCCTGTATATATTGACGTATAGCCCTATCAATGATCTAAGAACCACCTCGTTTCATAGTCATTGGCTTTCACGCCCATTACTGACAACATCTTTCCATTACACCGAGGAGCCACAATTTTGAACAGAGGTGATAGCAAGCATCAGCCTCACTCAAGAACCAAAGTTGAATGCAGCGATTGAGCGTAAGGCACTGTGGTCGGCCCATTGGTGATTTGAAGAAAGCACAATATGCTGATGACGGCATCGAGTCCAATTGTAACGCAGGCTCAAGTAATTGAGAGCATTGTTTGATTGTATGACCTGCCTCACAGGGTAGTTACAAGGTCCTAGGGGACTAGGAGTGGGTTATCCTAAATAGTATCAGAGTCAGTTACATAAGTCTTGACTGTATTGTCTGTTTTATTGGTTCTGGCACTCTAGCGTGTGCTGTAATAAATATTCTATCAAGTGATGGCCAGCGTTTTTATCTGCACTGCTGGTAAGCCTAGTGCCTCGCAGTCTGAGGTGAAATACGCAACTTTACTTACGGATTGAACTTCCGGAAGTTGATAGCCCGTGAGTACGGGATGACCTTTCACAAGACCTAGGACGTGTCTCATATTTAGATATCAATCCACGTATGAATCAGTCAAGTTGCGTAAGAAATGAGAGAACCAATTAATTCACGTTAAATTGCTGTGCGGAGATTACTCAGAGTCCCTCGAATCCTCCTTCGTGTTCTAGACCAATACTTTCTTGAGAACGGCGAACGTCAAAATAAAGATATTATCTCAACCCCCCGTTTCCTTTGGAAGCCTACAAATCCTGAACTCCGGGGCATCTTTCGAGCCCCACTATCCTGCACCGTGCTTACCTTGGAAGCTTTGATGGCGTCTGTAACTTCCTTCTTCAATCGCCAAGGAAAGGCTTGTTTTCGAAGATCTCTTACCTTATGTCGCAGGGCTCCTTCACAAAGAGTCAGGTTCGAAGACATTTTTTGGTTGAACTCCTTCTCCTTGGCCGCTGTGCCCGCCAGCTCGCTATCCCGCGGTCCCACCTACAATGTTTGACTTCCTTGAATAACTTTCGCAGAGGAATAACGGTATGGAACATTTTACATATAAATGAAGCAATGTCTCTCATCTTGAACGATTTTAGATTCGGCTTATATGAAACAATAATGACTTACTCTCAGATAAAAAGGGTTAATATTCTCTTACATCTCAGTTTGGCTGATGACGAGGCATCCACAACGAAACTAGTAACCACTTCTATTACGGAAATTCAGGTTAAAGCATAATTAATATGGAAGTATTCAAGCCTGGTGAATCGGTTAGTACTATATCTTTTGAGGTGGACCAATTTGGCTCTCCCTTTGAAGCCATGAGCGACGGAGACCCGACACATTTGTCCGATAAATCCTTTCCCGAAGGAATTTATACGTCTCCATCTGAGGTTAGCTCTCCAGGGTGGGGAAGCCAGGAGCTCAACAGCTTTGTACGTGACCAGGTTGCTATTCTTTTTCACCCTATCGACTTGTTCAGAGAAATGGGTCCGGGTGCTAGACTAATATAATCTTATAGTATAGAGTAGAAAGCAAAGATGACTCATTTTTGGATAATTTTCATGATCTGGACAGCGAAGATGGATTTCTTTTCCACAGTGTGTGCCCAAATTCAACAGACTAAGTCGTATCTAAGTAACGTTACAGCTCTTCAGATGTCATCAGGTCAGCGACCAGCTGCAACATATCCTGAGTCCTGGCAAAGCGGATCTGTAGATCTCCAGCCAGACGAGATAACTGGAATCAAGATGGAAATCCCATCACCTATTGACTCCCAAAGCCCAGATTTCCAATTTTCCACCGGCAATGGCGCCCCCCCACTTCCCAAGAACTTAGAAAGTATTGAACTTGTCATCGAGCAACCAATCACGCTCTCCAGTGAAGCAGGCCCTCCGCGCAAAGTCTCAACTTCATCCTCCAGTTCTAAAGATTTGGTAAGCATTCCATCTTCCCCAATAGAAGCAAATCAACTAATTAATGCAAAGCGGCGAAAGGCTCAGAACAGGGCCTCGCAACGAGCATTCAGACAGCGGAGAGAAGATAACGCCAAGAAATTAGAACAACAACTTGCCAAGAAAGAAGCAGATTATGCGGAGTTAGTACGCTTGCATCAGACATTGAGAGAGGAGATCGAGGAGGCTTCTGAACAGCTTGCTTCGTTGCGCGGTTGATCTGGGAGCTTTTTGGGGTTTTGGATAGGTAGAATATGTAGGGGGTTGCCTCCTACAGACACTATTTGGGAGTTATATTAGAAAGATCTAGACTTTTTTTTGTGGGTGATATAGGCGCGGTTCTGGTCATAGAGAGGTTCGACAGCCAACTGTTGTCACTCCCTATACCAATCTAGCATGTCATTCACTTGATAACTGTGGTCATATCTAGCGTTATGATCATGTTTGGATTTCAACATATCCAATCACCGATTCCAACAATCCACAGAAGAAAAATTCAATGTGTCACACAACACGAGACATTTTAATCCACGTTATATATCATAGCAAAAGTACAAGACCTCAAATACTACGCCGAGAAATAGAGCCGGTCAATTCTGGACTGTTTTGGGAAGTTCTTCCATGGATTTTTAGAAAAAGATAGGCAGATTGCATCATTTATCTATGCTTAAGCACGCCATGAATCCTGATTTACTTCTAGGTGGAAGACACCCGCTTATTCGGATCTTGCTGAAGTTCACCTCCAGACTCCTGCTATCCCCTCAGTTCCAAAGGCTCTCAAGGTGAGTTATGTAGATAACGACTTTTACACCAAATCATTCACTTGCACTAAGAAAAAAAGCTGTCTATTTCAAATCTATTGCTCCATAGTCTATCATTGCAAATCCATGTACCGCTATAATGCATTTCAATATGTAACTCCTCGCTCTCCACAAACTCCATATAAATTCAAAGCCCCCTACCACCCCTCAAACATTAAACATCCTTCCCAATACCCTGCACCGTCCCGGCCAAGATCCCCGCCCCGATTATTCCCCCATCATGACACGGCTGCAACACCACCCTGGGTCTCCACTCCTCTCCAAACTCTTGCTTCATAATAGCGTCTAGGAACCGCTGGCAATCGGATAGATAGTCTTGGAAATGGACGATGCAGCCGCCGGTGTAGCCTACCATCAGTTCTTCGATTTCAGGGTTGGGATTGGTGGAGGTGAAACCATTTGTGAGGTTGCGGTTTTGTGAGGGGGAGGAGAGGTGGATTTCGTCGGCGCAGGCTAAGAGGCCGATTATAGCTGCGGCTGTCATGCCTGCTGCCCGAACTTGAACTGCCTTTGCAATATGGAAGAGGATGTTTGCTGCCTCAGGGGTCCAGTGCCAGGCAATAGGTGTTGCGTTTGGTGGTAGCTCGGAGTTTAGTTGTTCTAATATTGAAGGTTGAGATTTGGACAGATGGGGTCCGAGATTTCCTAGGAAGGTGGTGGTCAGACCGTGGCGTTGGCGAAGTTTAAGGGGTAATGAGTCATTGGGGATGGAGAGGTGATTTGTGAAATAGTCGATGGCGATGAGTCGTCCTAGCTCTCCAAGATAGCGACCAGCGGTCATATACTCGAAGGGTTGAAACCCTGGGGCTTCGCCTTCTGAATCGAGCACCCTGTCCCAGTGTGTTATAAACATCAACTCGTGCAGGGGCCCAGCTGCCCCTTTAATTGTCCATTCTGTATTGATAGTGATCTTAAGGTCTGCTACCGAAGCAGTATCATCTAGGACTTTAACCTGCTTAGGTCTTTTGCCTGGATGTAACTTGCTTAGTGCTAATGGAATGGTGGCATTGCAACCAGTTCCAACGATAAGGCCCATAGTAGCCTTTTGTCGAGGGTTACTTCTAAGTTGATATGCGAACGAGACAAGCGTTGCCACTGTATCATTACAGATTGCAGCTATCTTGATTTTTGGCAAACCTGGAGGCCGAGAACTCTCATAGCCTCTCAGGAGTTGTTTTGGGAGGTCAAGATTTGAGGTTATTGCAAAGCCTTTACCCATTGACATGAGTGTGGCATCCGCTAACGTATATTGGCTGTAGATTTATCAGCGCAGTGCCGCTGGAAAGGACCGGGAGGCATGTACGAACATCATTGGAAAACTGAAAGTAACTCCTAGAGGAAGCTCGTCCGGCAGTTTTCCAGGCCATGCTTCACAGCCATCTTGCACAACTTCCGCTATACACTTCCCAATCCAAGCAAACAGATCTTCAGCCTTATTCTGCTTCAATATCTCTCCTATCGGCCACGATTTCTCCAGATGTCTCTTAACACGTGACCGATTCGAATCTTGAACATCTTCATCCCTTGCCGATATAGGGTTCTGCAATGACAATCTGGCGGAACCCAGTAACTCAACGAAGCCAACTCGCAGGTTCGTGCCTCCACTACCTGAAGTCAGATCTTGAATTGGTCAAAATCCAACCGAGTACTCACATATCGATTGCTAGGTATCTATTGGTTTGTTAGCCTGCATTCCAAGTCTTCCTCCTTATCTTATGGTTGTAGATCTCCCATTGCTGCCGTTATAATCCAGACTTCATGATCTTACCTGCCTTTATCATCGCCCCTTGGCCTCAAAACCGAATCTGAAATTGGAGTCGGCAGAAACTGATCCTGAGCTTCCGCGGCAAGCTTTAAATACGTCTTACACAGACTTCTAGCTAGCTGATGAATCTTCGGGACGTCGATACTTAGAGGTTCAAGGAATTCCTCTATAGGTATCAAGTTAGATGTTGCCATTGAAAAGGGGCAAGGAATCTGCGCTTGCTGCAGGTTAATATGTCGGTTGCTCAGCCTGGTATGAGACAAGGCTTGCTAGTGGGTTGCCGTATTTATAAATTTAGCCGCGCATGACAGGGTGAGGAGATGGCGATTTGAAGCCTCGTCATTTGACGAGATTGTTTGAATCAACAGAGTTTTGGATTCATCAATATGAAGTCCGATTCTTTGTCAACTTTTACGGATGATAAGAAAACATCGAATATGCACAATGAGAAAGGAGAGGAAATGTTGATCCGTTCACCACCGCGGCGGAGTAGACCTCTGGTTTTAGGATTTGTGACTATTGCTCTGTGCTACATTTTATGGACAACGTTTTATGGCGGTTCATTGATGGCACACGTAGGATGTCACAAGAAGGTCCCCGCTTCAACTACGCTTCCTGCTTCAAATACAGCTACGAAGGAATTGGTACCTTTGGAGGCGCATGTCATGAGCAAATGTCCAGACGCAAAGGACTGTTTACGAGAGCTGGTACTTCCGACCATGCAAAGAGTTATTGACAAAGTCAATTTCACATTATCATACATTGGCACGTAAGTACCGACATCTTTCTGGCCATCTGCCAACCCGTCTGACAAAGTTCTAGACCTACAGACAATGATGGAGTTTCATGCATGCATGGTCCCGAGGAATGCATGGGAAATATCATCGAGCTATGCGCCGCGAGCATGTACCCAGATCCTAAGATATATTTGGGATTCACGATGTGCCTGACGAAAGATTACCAAGATATACCACAAAGGAGTCTGGTGGAGGATTGTGCGTTGGAGCATAGTATTGATTTTGCGAAGCTTAATGAATGTGCTGTGAGGGATGATGGGGGGTTTGCTATGGGTATACTGAGAGATAGTGTCAGGAGGAGCACAGATGTACGTTCTGAAGAAAAGCCGTGTGGTTTCTGAATACTAACTGATTGTGTAGGCTGGAGTAACAAAATCATGTACAGTTCGATTGGATGAGAAGATATATTGCATCAGGGATGGAGGAGAGTGGAAAGACTGTCCTAACGGCGCTGGAGTTAACGATCTTGTCATTGCGGTAGAGAAGCTCTACCAGTCCTCTTAATAGGCTCAAATACATCCATCCAAAGCTCACTAGCCTCCCCAACCGTATACTCCAACGCCACACTATCCATCCCCACGTCCCCATCTCCCTCTATCCCCTCTAACTGCGCAATAATACTCTCTAATCCAATCGCCTTCCCCACCGCCTGCGTAGCCCCCGCCTCTAGCTGCACATGCACGATATGTACATGAAAATGATAATAAGTAGGCTGATAATGCACATACAACTTCAGTTGATCCTCCTCCAGCCCCTCATACTTCCCACTTGTAGCCTCCACAAGCTTCCTCTTCATATGCCGTAACCAAACCACATGTCTCTTCTTCAAATCCCTCAAACTCCAAATATCCCTCCTTTCCACCAAACCCAGTAAATGCAACGCCTCCACCGTCTTACGATCCCAATTTAAATCCGGTAGTAACAAGAACCCCTCCTCGCCATCCCGTCCTTGAGGCGTACGATATATCACATCCTCGACCTCTGTTTTCCCGTCTATGATGTTCCAAACCCAGTTTAAGCGTTCTTGAGCCCGTTGTAGTTGCATGTAAGGTCGGATATGCTGTGCATATATCTCGGCTGTTTCAATCACCATTCGTATGCCCTGTTTGCTGTATTTCTTCACATGGATGTCGGTGCAGGGGTAAATAAGGTTGATTTTTAGATCTGCGAACTCGAGGGCCTCGGTGTTTTTGTTTTTGTCCAACCCGTTCTCGGTTGAGGGACTTGCGGGGGGAGAGGAGGGAGATGGGCCGCTGGAGGCTAGGTACCAGAAGTAGATGTCGTTTGCGCCGAGGTTTTTGAGGGATTGGAGGGTAGGGGGGATTTGAGAGAGGTAGGTTGGGGATGTGGGGAAGGGAGCCCGTTCGAGAATTAGGATTGCGGGTTGAGTGTGAATTTGCCCGTAGAGAATTGTGCGGCGTCCGGCCTGGTCTGTGGTTGTCAGTGAGCTGTGGATGCGGGGTGGTGGGGTTGATTTACCTTGATTTAAGACGCGGTCGAGCTTGAAAAATGGGATGAGTGCTTCTGCTTTCGATTTCGTGTCATCCATTTCGAGATGTAGTTTCAGAGTTTACCCAGCAGTTCAAAGTATCATTAATTGGTTGTTATGGCGAAGGGATAATTTTGGGATCGCGTCCCACAGGTCCGAAATCGCGAGAACTTTACGCGTTAACCAAATTACTGACTGGTATTGGCATTTCACTTATAGCATCTTACTCCAAGGAAAATCAATCGCATGAGTGTGTTTATGTATAAACTCCGTTATTCTCTGGGTATCTACAAACGACGAACAATCTTATTTATATGCACCTCCTTTTCCAATTCTACAAGTCTCATCATCTTTCATGATTCTCGTGTCATAGCCGTCTTATGCAAGAGTACCTCTATTTTAGGAATCAATTGCTTTATTCGAAATGGTTTTGGCATCACATCATCCTAGACTCAAGTTAGCATCATGGCCCATCAAAGGTCTGTAACTAACCATCCCAGAGTTCTTTGCAGCTACAACCTGCTCTCCGCGAGCATTGGCCGTAACTGCGATGATAGGAAGATGTCTTGTGATCAGACCCTCAGACTCCATTTCTCTAATCTTTTGTGCACAAGCAAGACCGCCCATTACGGGCATCTCAAGGTCCATCAGTATGATCGATAGATCTATACCATCTTCTTCTCTTCCTATGAAGTGCTTGGTGCGTCGTATCATGTCGAGTGCCTCTTCACCATGATTAGCTACATGGGTTGTACATCCTATCTTGGATATTTGAGCGGCAAGAATTCTCTGGTTCACAAGATTGTCCTCCACAATCAGGACATGCCAATTGTTAGGATTTAATTTCGGCGAAATGCTGCGTTGTGGAGATGCACCGGTTGAGTCAGCAAATCCTAGGAGTTGCTGTGAAACTGAAGTTTCTTGATCTCTAACGATCTTGGGTACATTGGTAGCGAGTCTTGCGTTTGATTCCATGTCAGAGGATAATCGAGCCTCCATCGCCTTTGAATCGTCGCTAGACTCTGATCGACGGGCTTTCACATAGAATGCGAAAGTACTTCCAAGCCCTGCTTCGGATGCCACACCAATCTCGCCCCCTTGAAGTTCAGTCAACTGCCTTGAGATGAAAAGCCCAAGGCCAGACCCTCCGTATTGTATATGAGTTCTTGGCGACGCTTGGGAGAATCTAGTAAAGAGGTTCTTCTTTTCCGATTCGTTGAGACCGCAGCCCGTATCTCGTACTTCGAGACGCAGGTAAAGAATTTCTCCAGTGCCCCAATCTTGTCCTGCTGTAACATCCGTCCTTGCACTCTTAGTTGGAAAGTATTGGAAATCCGGGATTCCTTCGATAGGTGGATCTGTATATGCCGAAAGAGACACGTCGATTGAGCGTCTCGGTTCATTTTTGGTGAATTTTATGGCGTTCGTGAGAAGATTGATCAAGACTTGCAGCAAGCGTGACGAATCGAGCATTACCCAGTCTACCTTTAAGCCTTCAATAGATTTGTCAATGTGGCATTCCATTTTGATCGAAGCCATCGTGCACTCCGCGATAAACATTCTCAATGCTTGATTTATTGTCAGAGACTGGAACATTTTTATATGATAATAAAACAGGGGCTTGGTATATAGGTAGCTCCGTGGATATCAAATCATTCGTTTTCAGAAGAGGTTTCGGAGACTTACCTTGTTGGACTATCTTCACTGGTCGAATCGAAACTGGTGTGATAAGAAGCAAATTCGAATCTAATTTCGAAATTGTGAGGATATCATCAACAATACTTTTCTGATGTTGCGCGCATAGCTGGATTGTGTCCGCTGCATCGATGCTGCTTTTGACGATCGTAGCAAGATCCTGAGGTACTGGTATATTTTCCAATATTTCCTTCATTGACGTGACAATAGAGTCAGCACATTGTACTGCCATTATGTCAGTCATATCTTACTGGTTAATTAAAGATGTTAGGAAAGTATTACCTATAGCTATATTCAGAAACTTGAAGTCAGAATTGTAATGTTTGTAAATAGCCTCGATAAGTTGGACTTACCACTCAAAGGGTTGCGCATCTCGCTAGGAAAGAGGTAGTCAGTCAAATTACTCCTTTCATGTGGAGTTGGGGTGGAATCCTACTGCGATGTAATATCTATGAAATTGTTTTGTTGTCGTCTAGTCTCTTCCGCCTCTTTCAATCTTTGATTTTGCAATGATTCCGCCTCTTGTGTACGAAGAAGGAGTTGCTCTGAAAGTCGTGCTCGAGCTTCAGCGTCCTTAGCAGAACGTTTCTGAGGCGTAATATCAGTGATAGAACCCATGATTGTTTTGAGACTTCCGTCTCCAGCGAATTCCGGTTGTGACGCAGCAAGGATCCAGTTGTCGATCTCTTCACCCGTTGATGGATCATGCCACGGCTTGTTCAGTTGCTTAAAAAATGTTAGGTATGATTAAGGGGGTTCATCGTCATTGAGTCGTAAGACGTACCAATTCTGCTGACCACGGCATATGGTCGACAGTCAGTCTCTTCCACCCATCTTCCATGATTGGCACGCTGGTCTCCTTAATCACTTCCATCCAAGACATCTCGTACGCTGAATCCCTTGGGTGGCCCGTCATCTCAAACCATCGATCATTGGCTTCGAGTAAGAGACCTTCTGAATCAATTGAGAACATCCCTACTGGCGAAACCTCGGCCATGCGTTGAAGCCTCTGATTTTACACATTAGCCCATTTTTCGGGTTGAATTTGGGATATGCTTACACCTCTTTGAACGGCTAACTCTTCGCTGAGACGCGATCGTTCCAGAGCGGCGACCTCTGCGGCAGTATTACCGCGGCGTATCTCATCTTCGAAAAGGGTGACACTAGCAAGAGAAGTCGCCAAAGTTCTGTTCAAGAGCTTGATAAAGGAATCGTAATCAATATCATAGGGTCGTCGAGGATTTATTCCTAAAAGATTGTCAACATTCCAACGTCTGGTTCTTTAAGAAGGAAAAAGAGACCCACCAATAACAAGAAATCCAAGGACATTTTCTCCTGTAGTTGGGCGAATGGGACAAACCACAGCAAGTTTTGAAGGTTCACCAAATCCCCGCCATTGCAAGCCTTCAATTAGAGATTCTGGCAAGGTCCCGTCTGATATATTCAGCAGCTTCGGCTCGCGGGTTTGCATCGCATCGCGAAATGCAGGAATAAATCCCCCCCTAGATCGCTTGAGATCTAGTCTTGTCGGAGCTGCTGGGTGCCCTTCAGGTACTCCCAAGGAGCCTTCGAAGACACAAGACTTCATGGCATGAGAACTTTCTGAAGATATTGAAGATCCATCATCGGCGTCTGTTTCATCCATGACTGAATAAAGAAGAGCAAAAGGGAAGTCAAACTCATTCTCCTCCAATGCTGTCAAGACTTTGGGCCAGAAATTTGAGACCTTTTTAGCAAGTGCGACTTCTTCACCAAGTCTGATTAGCGTTCGAGTGCGCCTATCGGTGATAGTCTGTCGGGTAGTTTCAAAAGGCGCGTTATAGAGACCTAAAAGGTTCGTAGTTCCACCATAAAGAGGCGTCAAGGACCAGGTGAAGAAGGTTTCTTCGAGAAAGCCGTGCCGTTCGATAGGAAGCATTTGATCCTTCATTGCTACTGATTTTCCCGTCCGGACACATTCATTGAAAATTGGCCCAACTATATCCCAAAGCTCCGAGAATGGGCCTTGGAAGCCAGTACCCATCAAACCAGGGTGCTTATTTCCGGCAACACCTTCAGCATAGGCTTTGTTATACATAACTGTGAGATCACTACCCCAGAACAGAGCACAAGGATGAGGGTTTGCCATCAGTAGGTTGGCGACTTGTCTGAACTCTTTGGACCACCTACAAATTGGAAAATCAGCAGATGCTTCGTAAACAATAGGTTGAGACATGATTCATAAGTAAAGATCTAAGATAGTCTTCTCATTAGAGCAAGCATATATTAGTATATTTGCTCAAAAATGAATTTGTAATATGAAATTTCTTGCTTCCCTAATAGCACTTACGTGTTCATGTCTCCTAGAGAAGTCGAAGCCCAGTCAACACTTCGAGCAAAGATAACATGCGGTGAAAGGTCGCCTTCCGGTTGAGCAAGTGTCCAATCAGGAGTTCCTGGGGTCACAAAGTTTGGCGGCACATTGTCGAAATGATCCTTGAAGCTTGGCGGGTTTTGGTTTCGAGGCTGTCGTATCACTCTGCTCGTCTCTGACTGCTGTCTGGATGGTGTATTGGGGCTTTCGCTGCGAAGTGGTAGACTGCCAGAGATCTCTGGGACGTTCCCGGTCCCAGATATCACAATCCATCGCTGTTGGACCGTGAAGGCGGACCAAAGATGACCGCAGAACGAGAAGGCTGTTGAATGTTGGGCTTCAGAACCCTCTTTGCTGGTAGTATGTTTCAGCCAAGCTCTAAACTCCAATGTTGAGGCTTTTGGAGAAGTCGGAGGTGAATTGGATCTTGAACGTCGAACCAAGACTTTCATCAGCTGATGATTTGATCGAAGAGCCTCATTCGTATAAATCGGCTCAATTCCATCGTCGAAGTTAATCTCGCTGGTAACGATGAAGGTTGGCCTTGGATCAAGCTCTAGAAACTCTCCAGTCCCAATAGCTGCAAAGTCGTCATCTATTTCGGAGCTTTCTCCGTCTTCAGTATCCCTTTGATTGGAATATTCCTCATTGTCATGAGATGTCCGAGCGTGCTTAGTGGAATCAGATGAGGTCCCCTGATACAGCTTCTGAGTTTTCCTTGCTCGAGAGGTCATTGGTGTCACAGCTCCTTGAGCTTTAGGGACACGCTCTAGGCTGAGGTCTATGGTACGATTTGGTCTAAGCCCATCAACCACGCGGATGGTACGAGACCAGCGGAGCGCCGCGTCCTTTAGATTTCCATGTGATCGGACGAAAGGTTGAAAAATGCGGACCTTGAAGTCTGTGGAGTTTGAAGGAAATCAGATCTAATATCGTGGCTTGGGGGTACCTCAAGGTAACGATGCAAATGTCAGGCGATGTTTCGACACAGGAGTATGCTGCAGCGGCCGTGGCTTATTTCCAGACGACAAGAGGCGCAGAATCCAAATCCTCTATCACAGACTAGGTAGCTGAAATTTCTATGGGGAGCGAGAACAGAATCCAGAAAGCAATTTCACAGCTGTGGCTCTTTAAGGAGTGAGGGTAGATAATTGTCGATGTTGGGAACCGACATTTGAGATCGCAATTTTGGATTTCCATGAAACAAGTTCTAGGCAGGCCTTTTTCAGCGCCAAGTCTCAATCCTGGCTGCGGGGGGGAGTGAGCCGCCACACTCGTCATCAATACGTGTACTAGTATAAAGGTTTCAAGCAATGATATGAAGTGTTGAAAGACCTTCTTATGTATATTGTATAAGAACGAAGAGAAACTACTTCTAACTCAATGATACTGTATCTATGTGATCGGCAGTACGCGCAACCTGAGCGCAAGTGGCATATCGTTGGTGGGGGTTGCATTGGCCAGTTACATCGCAATGAAGGGAGAGGTACCTATCATGCGGTGGACATAAGAGCTGTCAGTATGAAAGGGCAAGGCGTAAAATTGAGAGAATTTCGATTGAGAACCAAGCGTGCAATGTTATGAGGTTGAGGTGTAAGCCTCGAATTTACGATATACAATTGGGATGAATGTAGAATTTGGAACTTTGGAATTTCTGCTATGACTACGCAATTTTGATGGTAAGCTTGCCAAAGTGTTTCTGATCCCACATGTATTGATAGGCTCTGAATTCTGAGTTAGATATATACGTCTTGATTTGGGGAGGGGCAATGGGGACTTACTCTTTAGCTTCATCTAAGGTGAAGATCTTCTCATCAACAACTGGCTTGATTTTGTTTGCTTCAATAGCACGGTTCTATGGTTATCAGCAAGATTCAATTTAGAACCAAAGGCCGAGCTTACCATGTCCTCGAACTGAACTCGGTTCCCAACCAAAACACCTCTTACCGTGCAGATGTTGGTCAAAGTATCTAAGAAACCAGGCTGGTCTTTGCTCATACCGCCCAAGAATCCAATGATCGAAATAACACCATCAATCTTGATGGCCTTCAATGACTGTGCCATTGTTTTTGGGCCGCCAACCTCGATAATATGGTTGATACCCTCGCCGTTCGGGGTCAGAGATTTTGCTTTCTCGCCCCAGTTAGGCTCATCGTTGTAGTTTATGACATGGTCAGCCCCCAACTTCATCAAAGTCTCCACCTTCTTCGCAGAGCTGGTTGTGGCAATTACTGTCGCCCCAGAAGCTTTTGCAAATTGCAAAGCAAATACGCTGACTCCTCCAGTACCTTGTGTCAGCACTACATCACCTGGAGCAAGTGGTTTAAGACCGTATAATCCGTTCCAAGCAGTCAATGCTGCGCATGAGAGTGTTGAGCCTTCTTGCCAGTTGAGGGAGGGTGGCATATCGACAAGACCGTTCTCGTTGAAAGATCCGTATTCTCGAAGCGTTCCATCAATAACTCCCCCAAGACCACTTGTGACCGTCTGCAGATTGAGAGAGCCCCCGAGGTGGCCTTGATTGAAGAGAGTGACGACTTTGGCTCCAGGCTTGAAACGTGTAACTTTGGAACCAACAGCAATGACTTCGCCCGCGCCATCAGATCCAGGCACAACTCCATCTTCTTGCGCGAATGGATACTTTCCTATACAATATCAGCCCCAGAAGTTCATGGACCTTTAACAAGATCCCATCAAAGTGCAAGGGAGCCCTAGCATACCTTTCGGAATGATCAGATCCCGCTGGAAGATCGGGGGGTCAGCAACTACTCTTTGTAGATACATTTGGGAGTTGAGAAATTGTCCCATGAGTAAAATAGACAACTTCTCAAGCATCTCGAAGTCTCGGGAGGCTGCATTTGTCTCCAATCAACCCATGAAGCAATCTGGAATAGGATATTGTACTCCATGGTGTTCCTTACGTAGTTCAAAGATGCAGCATGAAACTTTACCAGCACCTCGTAGTCTGAGATCTGAGGAATTGGTGCTTCTTTGTTGAGTTTCAAGCTATCGAAGCCATCTTTCCCGTGCACAGCCCAGGATTTGGCGGTCTTGGGGATGGTGGCAGAAGACATGATGTTTAAGAAAGAGATGTTTAAGGAGAGAGAATAGTAGAGTTGCCTACAATTAAATGTTAATTAGAGACGATTAAGAATGAGGAAGTTCAGTCGCTGAAAGTAGATATCGAGTCTAAAGTCCTAGCCTCGAACCAGGGATGTTACAGTGGTACCAGGCTTTCAAAGGGCCTTCAATGAATTGTGGAATGTGCTGATTAATTCTTGTCCAATTGGACCACGCTGGTGGAAGGAGGGATCAGCGGTGGGGCAGCATCGTTGGAACTGTAGAAAGTATTATTGGTCGGGGAATACTGTTGGAATTTCCAAAACGTTGTCACAGGCTTTCCCAGACCCTCACCTGAGGGGTTTGGAGTTTGATATGACGTTACTGAGAAGAAAGAGCCTGTATCGGCGTTAACTAGCGCGCGAGAGAGCTGGTGGACACCTACCTGGGGTTGACCAACCAAGACTTGAGGGAGGCGTAGAGTCGTCAGACTTACTCGGTAGATGCAAACGGCCCCGGGCAGCCCCAGTCACGGGTTCTGACAGCTGGCATCCATGATGTTCGTTGTATTGAAGTTATGCGATCAGTCAAAAGATGGGATGATGCCAAGACTATGTATCTGCGTTAATATCAATAAGTGCTGGGAGTTGAGTTGGGATAGTGCTTCTGACACTTCGCCAGCCTGTTGATGCGTCAATGAAGCTGGATGAAGAGGAAGGACGCTGGTTCATGCAGATCACGTGATACACGAGACTCGATGATGATGCATTTGGTAGTCCACGACAACATGGACTTAACTAGAAAAGGCATTGCTGAGAAGCGTTTGTCGTACCGCATTAGGCTCACCTGAGTCGCAGTGTTGGGCCAACATTGTTGAGCTCTAGCTTGTCCATGCTGCTGATCAAAGAAGCTGGAGGCATATGTTAGCACATGTCACTTCGTACTCTCTACTGTCTCTCGCGAGGTCGTCTTGGGGGATTTCCCCTTCGGCCCCTTGAAGAACCGTCTTATGCGACTGTATGTTACCATATTCGATCAGAAGATCGTGACGAGATTTGGGTAGCCGTGCCTAGGTAGCAGTTGCTGGACGCGAGATACGTGTCTCCATTGTCGAGAGAACAAGAGACCGCAGACGGCGCCACGTGAAATTTGACCGAGCATACTACTAGTAGTATGCAGTCGCAACCGCGTTAAGCAACAGGCAATGCATTGCAATTATCGAACCTCTTCTGAACCTCTCCATTCCGTTGTTAAACGACCGAGATTGAAACAATCTATCCTCCTTTGACTCCATGTTGCCGAGAATCCCAATCCCAATCCCAATCCTAATCCTAATCCTAATCCTAATCCTAATCCTAATCCTAATCCTACCTAATCCGTGATATCTTGGATGAGATTCGCATATCTCAATTATGAAGCTGACTGGAGGTCTGATAGCACCTGGTCAGCTGGCGTTCGAAAGGGAGTTGGAGTCTTCGATCGGGAGAGGCTGCGGCGGAAATCCGAACCGTCCCGCCGTCAAATCCCTCATTCACGATTGAACTACTCCTGTTTGGAGATGAGAAGACGGCCTTCCGTCTTCTATACATATGGTTCCTGGGGAATAAGTGTGTCAGGGGAACGGTCAACTACCCTCCTCTGCTCATGATTCGCCGATGTAAAAATTTGATATGCAGCTTTAAATTTTCAGGAACGCTGTATCAGATTGATCTCTGCTCATCGTCAACTATAATCGCACATCATAAGGTTTCTTTTCAATATCGATGAGGCGAGTCCGGCTCTCACGACACCATGGGCCATATTGCGCTCCAGGACGACGCGCCAATGAGACTCTTGAGATGCGCATAATGGCCCCCTCAATATGCGGAGGTCGAGACGAAATGCCTACGAGCCTTGTCAAAGATTGGCGGATTGCCCTACCACCTGACATTTGCCCTGGTCGATCTGCTTCACCAGTGCAGCGAACGCACCACTCGAGGAATTTTCCCTTGTTTCCTCGTTTCACGATGTTCTTCTATCGAAGACCGAATCCTTCGATCTGATCTTTTTTTCTGGTTCCTGGCAAGGGCTTCGGACTCCACATTCCACCAGCTCCTGCACCTGCATATGGTAATCATCTCCCACAATCATAGAAGGATACTATATTGCAGCGGAGTGAATGCGGAGATTTCTGGAGAAGACGGATCCGGGGTAACACCTCTCTTGCTAATCCTGCATACCCACCACGACGTGAAAGTTAATTATGGTCGATACCTGATGGCCGGCAACCAAGAGGCAGCTGTCACCTTTTTTTTTTCCTCTTTCAACATGGGGCCAAAAATATTCAGACAGGGATTGCATTGGGGCGAGATTATGTACGGCACATGTTTTCGCGACTGAGGAACATCGGACCGTTTGCATTGGGGTGGCGGCCGGGGTACAAGCACAGGACAGGAATTGGATCCTCTCTATGCCGATGCACCGCACTGGCAGGCCTTCTGAACATCTGGAGCGTGCTAGCCATGCTCTCGAGCTGAGAAGGATTTCCCAATAATGCTGTATCACAAGCTCGGCCCATGTGGGAAGGGTCAAGGCACAGGGGAGGAGAAATGGACGGGGTCTGACATTACACCAAGTATGATTATTTTTTTTTTGCATCAAATTTGCGATAGGATAGTGCTGGTGCTGGCGCTGGTGTGAAGTGTGAAGTGTTGAAGTGTGGCATTAACAGTCTGGCGGGCATGTCATACACTTTCTAGAAGGCATGAATACCCCGCCAATAGCTAATACTATTGGAGCGATAATTAATCTCGATGAGGATCGAAGGCCACTTATTAACTACACGGAGGACTAGTTGAGAGGAGGTAAGTGGTGCCGCAGTGGGATGCGACGGGTTGATTAAGGTACGAGATGAGATGAGAAGAAGAAGAAGAAGAAGAAGAAAAAGCGGGCATTATTAGTTGGGCAGAGGGTGGATGGGTGACGGGATGGGCGCATTTGTCTCCAAAAAGCCCTAGGTCCGAGGTGACAGCTCGTCTAGTCCTAGCGGGACACACCTTCTTTTGCTTTCTCAGCCCCTCGCAAGCCTTTCGCAAGCCCTCGCAAGCCCTCCCCAACGGTGTCTTCAGGGATTGTTGCGCAACTTCGCCAGAATCAGCTTCCTAGTATTGCATAGCCCACCGCGACACCGCGACACCTCTTTCACCTACCTTACCTTCTGGGATACCTTCTGGGACCTAGAGAGATAACACGGAAAGCAACAATACGGCACGTATATGACTGGCTGGATGGTGTGATTGGCCATCAGTCCATCGGTCTGCACGTTCAGCCAAGAACATCATCTGGATTCATCTCCTGGGAGGTCGACGGATGGCTGGTTTTAGTATGATATCCTGGAATGTTGACATTTTCGGAAAAAGTGTGGCCGAATGATTCTCGGAGGCCATATTGCCGCGATGCACCAACAAAAGACACTCTGGGAGCAGGACCCAAGCATCACCACTATATGTCATCCCCCAC
>Ga0182030_10006992_pt1 | contig 23638 bp, 18 predicted proteins | sample 812S3MmetaG_FD_121299 | JGI IMG/M metagenome (GOLD analysis project Ga0182030, IMG submission 121299) | Permafrost microbial communities from Stordalen Mire, Sweden - 812S3M metaG (Illumina Assembly) | ecosystem: Environmental > Terrestrial > Soil > Wetlands > Permafrost | place: Sweden...
CCGCTAGCCTGCGCGTGACGCACGTCTGCGGCACGAGGAAGGGGTGAGCGGCAGGATCGACCTCGGGGCACGTCCAGGACCTGCGCTGACGGCTTGCATCGGCGTTAGAACAAGGGGCGTCCGAGCATCGCATCACACCTGAGGCACGAGCTGCGCCACGAGGCGCTCTGACATATCGCCTACGAAGTAGGGAGGGATTGGAGGTGATATCCCTGGGTCTGTGGCTCACCCAGTCCGCCGTCGGCGATGGTGCATCTCTTCGGCATTCAAGACGACATCCTCGACGAAAAGAGCGGACAGCTCTCGTTTGCGAACTCCGGTCCCTGCTGTGTGGCTACAGTTGGCTACATTCTCACCGACCCTGAGGGAGTCGCCACACCCGCACACTCCCGTGACCTGGACTTTCGGGTGGTCTTGGGGTGTCATTATGCGAACACCCCTCCGGCAGCGAAGTCGCAGGTCACGGCCATACTCGACGGCGCCGCTATCCGGATCGCACCGTCAAACGCCGTCCTGCGAACCGGACATGGCGGCCGGTAGGGGTCGCCAGGGAACGGTGGATGGAGGCCGCCATCTCGACGATTGCCGCATTCCGAGACCGCTGGAACATAGGAGACGACCATCGATCCCTCGGCCCCGACGGCGCTGTCAAGACGATCGAAGCGGCTGGCGACCGCAAGCATGCCCAAGCCGCTACCGACCTGGCGAGCAGACTCTACGCGGAGCCGCGGACGCTAGGGGGAAATCCCGGCGGGACGCGCGAAGAGACGAGAACAAGCGCGTTCGGCTCTTCTGGAACGCCTGTCCAGGCGAACAGCAGGCGAGTCGCTCGTAGAATCGGCCTTCAGCCCTAGTGGGACCGCCAGCCCAGTTGTTGACTGAACCCATGGGGAGAGCAGAGTCGGGGAAGATTACCCTGGTGAAGCTCGACATCATCGGTGACCCGGCGGTCGGGCGTTTCGTCCCGGGCGGGATTTCTCGATTGAATTCCCACGAGTACCGACGGAGAAATGCTTGGCCTGGCAGTTCCAGCACGGCGCTTGCAAGAAAGAACGTTGCTGGGCGTCGCAGGTAGTGTGCGAGCACGGGAGATGAAAACCATGGCACCATCGGCACGATGACGCCGTGAACCATCACCATCTGCACGTTCGTCGTGCGGTGGCCCTGCCCATAGCACTGGTCACCGTTCTCGCGGGGTGCAGTCGGGGGAGCCTCCGCCCCACCCACGACTCACGCCTCGGCACCGCAGTACTCGGGGCAATGCCCCTGGGTGCGGGAATCCATACGCCACATGGCAACTCCCCAACGGCTGGCCGCCCAGGTGGTCGCACGGATGACGCGCGCCGAGAAGGTCGGCTTCGTCGAGCTCGACACTCACGGCCAGATCGAGAACCTCAACAGCGGAATACCCGCGTTGTGCATTCCCTCACTCACGCTCGTCGACGGACCCAATGGCCTTGCCTATGGCCTCCGCGGCGTGACGCAGCTTCCGGCCTCGATCGCCCTCGCCGCCACCTTCGACCCGAAGCTCGCCTACGACTACGGCCAGGTCCTCGCCGACGAGGCCCGCGCCAAGGGCTTGGACGCCGTGCAGGCCCCTGAACTCAACTTGGCCCAGGTGGCGCAGAGCGGCCGGACCTTCGAAGCCTTCGGTGAAGACCCGTTCCTCACCTCCGTGATGGGCGTCGCCGATGCAGAGGGGATCCAGTCCCGCGGCGTTATGGCCGACGCGAAACACTTCACCGCCTACAACCAGGAGACCGATCGGCAAACCCTCGAAGAAGTGGTCTCCGAGCGCGCGCTGCAGGAGCTGTACAACCGGCCGTTCGAGGCTGTGGTCACCGAGGCGCACGTGGCTTCTGTGATGTGCGCCTACGGTGTTCTGAACGGCATCAACGACTGCTCCGACCCGAGTCTCTACCGGCTACTGCGCTCCTGGGGTTTCACCGGCTTCGTCCGCTCCGACCTTGGGGCGGTTGACAATCCGGCGGCTGCGTTCCGGGCTGGGCTCGACCTGATCAAACCCTCGAGTGCCGACGACACCAAGGTGTTGATGGCCCGCGCAGTGCACGAGCGCTCGATCACGCAGGGCATGCTGGATGAAGCGATCACCACCGTGCTAACCGAGATGTTCGCCTTCGGCCTGATTGCGCACCCACGGACCCTTGACGTTGCCGCGGCGGCTACGACCCCGGCGGACAGCCTCACAGCCCTGCAGGTCGCGGAGCGTTCTGCCGTGCTCCTCAAGAACGCCGACGGCCTGCTGCCGCTCGCCCGTTCGCCGGGCTCGATCGCGGTCATCGGCGTCGATGCCGAAGCCCAGGCCATAACCGCGGGCGAAGGCAGTGCCTACGTCAATGCTCCTTTCCTCATCACCCCGCTCCAGGCCCTCCGGAGGGCTTTCGGCAAAGCCACCGACATCAGAGTTGCGTCCGGTGAGCCGGCTGGGTCCCTGCTGGCACCCATCCCGATGGGGGACTTCGTGAGCGGCGGCCCACTTCCACCAGAGACCCTTACCGACAAGATGCAAGAGCGGAACAGGGATCACGTTGCGGTCGACACGGCCCGCGACGTGATCGTCGCGGGCCGTGTCGCCTCCTCGCCTGGGCACGGTGCGAGCTGGTGGTTGTGGAAGGCCGTGATCCGGGTTCCCCGCAGTGGCGTGTACGAGTTCTCCCTCCAGCAGGGCGGGGAGACCTGGCTGGCCGTCGACGGACGTACCCTGCTCGCCGCTGCCGGCTTCAACGCACGGCCGAGCTGGTCGACCACGCTCGAGCTGCACGCCGACAGGCCCTATACGTTGGTGGTGGGGTGGTTCTCGGTCGACGGTCACCCCATGCCGCAGCTGGGGTTCGAGGACGTCTCACCGTTCATCGCCCGTGCTGTACGTATCGCGCACGCCTCCAAAGTGGCGCTGGTGTTCGTCGGTGAACAGCAAAGCGAAGGCGTCGACCGGCCCAGCCTCGACTTGCCCGGCGACGCGAACGCCCTCATCGACGCGGTCGCCAGGGCCAACCCCCATACCGTGGTGGTGCTGAACACCGGTGGGGCCGTTCTCATGCCGTGGCTGGCCCACGTTCAAGGGGTCCTCGAGGCCTGGTACCCGGGGGAGGAAGACGGGGCCGCCGTGGCCGCCGTCCTCCTCGGTCGGGTGGACCCGTCCGGCCGGCTGCCCATCACTTTCCCTGCTACCGAAGCAACCGCCCTCGCCGCCTCCGGAGACGGCTTCCCCGGGGTGGACGGCACCGTCCGGTATGCCTCCGGCCTCGACATCGGCTACCGCTGGTATGAGGCGCATGGCGTCCAGCCGCTGTTCCCGTTCGGATACGGGCTGAGCTACACCTCCTTCGCTCTCTCCAGGGTCACCCTTCACTGGACGGGCGAGGGCGAGCTGGCCCGCTTGACCGTCACCGACACCGGCAGACGAAGCGGGACCGACGTGGTGCAGGCTTACGTGAGCTTTCCTGCCAGAGCGGGGGAGCCCCCACGCCAGCTCGCCGGGTTCCAGGCGGTGACGCTCGCCCCGGGGGCGTCCCGACGGGTCAGCCTCACCTTGCCGCTTCGCGTCTTCGAAGCTTTCCTGAACGGCCGCTTCCGCACTGTGCCCGGCCATTACCGGCTTGGCTTCGGGCAGTCCAGTGCCAACTTGCGCCTGTGGCTGTCTACGACGATGCCTCCTGCGAACTAGTGGATCCCCGGTGGCGTTCGCTCAGATTGGAGGTGGCAAGCTCAGTTGGTGGTTCGTCACCGCGACAGCAGGTTGTTCCGGCCTGGAAAGCAGTGCGGCGCCCAACACCACCATGACAAAACCGGCGGCGCGCGCCATGCCGAATGGTCCCGCGGGTAGGCGTTCGTGAAACACCACGATGCCGGCCACAATCGGAAGGGCGTTGTTCAACAAGGTGGAAAGTCCCGCCGTGGCAAGGGCGCTGCCTCGTTGGAAGGCGAGCTGTAGTGCTATGAACCCGAGCAGGGTACACACCACCAGTGCTGGGACGAGGAACAACCCGACGCCGCTGACCGCGCCCTTTGTTGACACATCGCCCGCCGCGTAACACAGCCCGGCCGTCACTCCGAGACCGGCGCCTGGCCTCATGAGACGAGAACCAGGTCGCCATGCCAGGCCTGCGCCCAGCAACATGACGCCAACCCAGATGGCCACTGTGTGGATCCCGACAGCTCCGGGTGTCGGCACCCCAGCGGCGAACGAGACGCTGAGAAGCACCAGTCCTGTCAGGGAGGCTTCGATTGCCGCCCGCTCACGACGGGAGAACCGGACGTGGGCAACGCGCCACACGAACAGGGCGAGCAAGCCGATCCCTCCAGCGGATACCGCTTGCACGAGCGATATCGGTGCGAAGAACAGCGCCACGATGTACAGCCCCCACCCCCCGAGCCCCGCGACGTATCCCAGAACCCAGCGACCGTTCGTGAACAAGAGCCTGAGGGCCGTCCACGGGTGGCGTAAGGAAAGGACCTGCAGGGTGTTCGACGCGCGATGCTGCACAAAAAAGCCCCAGTTGAGCGTCACCGTTGAAGCGAAAGCGAGAAAGAGGCCAGCCAGCAGCTTCACCAGTGTCGCCTCATGGAATCGAGCTCACTTTCTCGCCCGCGTGCCTGGCTTCTCCGACGAGCTGCTGGGAGCATGCGCTGTCTCCAGGGTCAGGACGCGCCCACGCCCGACCCCGGACACGGTCCGCGAACGGCAGGTAGCCCTCGGCGGCCATTGCCGCCAGCGCGACGAGCGGCAGATCGGTGAGACGTTCGTAGATGACGAAGCGAGGCTGCGAGCGCGGACCGAACTGACGATTGAAACGGAACAGATTGTCGAGTTGCAGCGACAGGGCACGTTTCAAGCTCAATAGCGCCTCTCGTTCGACTCGCGCGGCGACCGAGCGTCCTGCGTGCTCGACGAGCAAGTGGGCAAAGGGCGAGAAATTCAACGAGAGTCGGCCGAAGTCGTGTGCTTCCGCCCAGCGGATTGCTTCCACGATGAGCCACGAGTTGAACCCGTTCGGCGTCTCGGAGAGACGCGGCATCAACGACAACGAGAGTGTCCGTCCCGGCCACGAAATGGCCACATGGAGGAAGCCGGCCACGTGCCCGTCCGGCGACCAGCCGATCACAAACAGCGCATCGTCGTCTTTCAACCGGAAGAGGTCGTCGAGCTCCATGGAGAAGCCGGTTCGGGGACGGCCGTTCAACCAGGCGCCCTCGACCGTCGACAGTTCCTCGCGCAATGGCGCTGAAACGTCGCCGACAAAGATCACCTCACAGCGGTAGCAGTTACGTTCCAATCGGTGGACGGCCTGGCGGACGGCGCGCTTGGCGCCGCCTTCGAGCGAGAAGGTCTTGGTGTCGACGATCGCCTCGTCGCCGTGGTACAAGATGCGAAGGCCACGGTCGCGATACAGCTCAAGAATGTGATCTGAAGCGCCGAGCGTCGCGACCTTCCACCCGCGCAGGTGAGCGTGAGCGGTAAAGGCGTCGATCGCCTGGCCGAGCAACCCGGGCGGCCCGATTGGCTCGCCTGAGATCAACGCGACGCCGCGTACGACCCGATATGCGACCAGCACTTCGTCGGCCCGTTGATCGTCCGCGTCGGATGTCCCATTCTCGAAAAAGAACAGCGCCTTGTCGTGCCCGAGCGCGAACGGTGCCAGCGAGTCCGCGCCCCAGTGCCGCACGATGGCCTCGGCCCGTCGGCGGCGTTGGTCACTCTCGGACAAGATGTGCCGCCAGGGGGCGAACCAGAGCACAGCTGCCCAGACAACGCCGATCACCGCGATCGACATGACCGACCACGGGAACCACTCGGGAAAGCTGCCGAGCAGGAACTTCGAGTTCCTGGGGGCCATGCCCAAAAGCGCCCGTGCCGTGTCGGCGAGCCCACTCACCACGTTGAAGGGAAGGTCGGACAACGTCGTATTGACGAAGAGCGCGATCATGCCGAACGCGAAGGCGACAACGACCATTGCCGCGAGGCGTGCCACCGCGCGCGTGCGGGTGCTTGGGTCTGCCGGGGAGGTGAAGTCCTGGCGCCGGGCGAACAAGACCAAAGCGATGAGGGCCGAGAACGTCGCCGCCACATAGTCCGGCCCCTTCAACAGGTGGAGCGCTGCCGAGGTTCCAAGCAGTCCGATCGCGAACAGGTAAGCAGGACGTCGGCCGCGGGAGAGACCTCTCGCCGCCATGAGCAAGATAATTCCGACGGGCACTATGAGCGCTTCAGCGAAGGGCCGAAGGCTCGGTGCAATGTTGCCGAGGATGCCCGTGTGGTGCCCGAAGCGCGGCATGACGGCGGAGATGAGGTCGGCCAGTCCGGCAAGCCCAACGAGCCACGCCAATAGCTGGTGCCACCTGACTGTTCCCCGCATCGGCCGACCGAGCAGCGCTCCCGAGATCCCTGCCACAGCTGCCGCGAGGTAGACGGGCTGGAGTGCCGTCGCGCGATGGAGGGCTGCAGGCACCGGGACCTGGAGCACGACGAACAGCGAGAAAGCGTCGACGAGAAACAAGGTCGCTGCGACACCGGCGGCCAGAGCGAGCACTGCGGAGATGCGATCGATCCGGAGAGCCCGCGCCAGGAGACCGACCAGTGCGGTTGCCGCCCCGATGACGAGGATGAACACAACAAGCGGAATTGCCGCGTGACCAGGAAGCTCGTCGAGCGGCAGGGCGTCGTTGACTCGCGGACCCGGCCATGCGGCAACTGGGCTTCGCAGCCAGTACAACCAGCCCGTCGCGGCCGTGACCGCGACGGGGACAGCGAGGACGAACACAGCGAGACGCCCGGCAGTGGCCAGGACGCCGTGCTCGGCTGGCGCGGTGCGATCGCTTCCCGAGCGCTCAGCCATAGCCGAAGTGCTGCGAGGCGAAGATGAGCGAACTGGTCGTCATCGACCGCCAAAGGGCCCAGCTGTGACCACGTCCGCGAAGCACTTGGAACTGGTGGCTGATGCCGAACCGTTCGAGCTCAGCCGCGAAGTGCCGGTTCTGGGACAACAACGGGTCATCGGACCCGATATAGAACCAGACGAACACATGGTTGGCCCTGAGCGGTGAAGCGACCGCGGGAAGCTGGTCGGCTGGACTGTTGTAGCGGCGCAGTTCGGCCCGCCTGCCGAAGATGGCGGGGATGTTGTCTGCTTTCATGTATCCGGACCAGCTCTCGAGCACGTCGAATTCGCCAGGGTGGTGGAATCCGATGTTGAGTGACGCGTAGCCGCCTTCGGAGAGTCCTGCGATGGCACGCGACCGCCCTGAGGTGATCGTGCGGTACCTGGCGTCGATCGTGGCTACGAGGCTACGGGCGACGAAGGTCTCCCAGGCATTGTGCGGCCGCACTCCGTTGGCCCACTCCTCGTCAGTGAGAAAGTGCTTCGAGCCACTTGGGACAACGAGGATCATCGGCTGAACCCGTTGCTCGGCGACGAGCACTTCGTAAGTCGAGACCAGGTCACCGGCGGTGAAGAAGTTCAGTGGCTCACCGGGAAAGCCGTGAAGCAGGTACAGGACCGGGTACCGAACCCACGGGTGTTGGGTGTACCCCGGTGGGAGCACGACGTAGACCGGATCGGCCCACCCGTTGAGCGCGGAAGTCCTGACAAGGATCCTCTGGGTCGTGGCGGGTACGACCCGGAGGACGCGCGCTCTCCCGGGCGCGACGACCAGCACCGTGGACGGTGCCTTTGGGGCAGGAAACCCGCGGTAGAGCCAGAACGTGACGCCGTACCGGACGGCACCCATCACGCCCCCCGCGAGCACAGCGAGGACTACTAACCCGATTGACAGGCGTCTCGCTATCTTGGACAAGCGCCACGGCGAAGGCGCAGTCCCGGCTGGAAGGTCCGTACTGAGCGTCTCGCCCATCTCTCGGCTGCTAGTTGCCCCGAACAAGTTTGCTGGGCCTCCCCTGTTCCCTGCTGAGCGAGCGCCACAGCTCGTCGATGCGCCCTTAAGATTGGCAGCTATTCGGGGTCTGCGCTTGTCGGAACTGACCCCAAGCTCGCCCCGCCACGGCGACGTGAATCGAAACACGACGATCTCGAGAATCTGCTCGGCGGTAGCTTCGCGTACCCTCTCGCGGCTACGGGATAGGCGAAGGGCCGCCCCCCTGGCCCGCCGGGATCAGGCACAGGCGGTCAGATGAGGGTGTCGCGCCCCAAGGAGGCGCGCTAGGGCGAGAAGCGCGACGACACTCGGGTTTCGTCGGCCGCTACGGTTTCAGCGGCTCGGACTGGCACCAGCCCATTGGCCACTCGCACTACCTCGGACTAGCCCCGGTACTGCCGTGCCGGGGCAGTTCCGCGCCTAAGGGTGACCCTCGGAGAGTTCGAGCCGATCCTGAGAGAGTGCTGAGAATAAGGCCTTTCGGTTCGCCGACCGCGTACCTGGCGGTTCCACGAGTTCCTAAGGTCGGCGTCGTGGGTGACGGTCGCGTTACAAGGACGACGGCCGTGGTCGAGCCGTCGGCTGAGCAGTCGCCGCAAGCGGCCTCCCTCGACGAGGCACGACTGACCGCAACGCGCGAACGTCGAGCACACAGCTTTGCGTGGGCACGCTCAGTGGTTCGCTCGGACGCCGCGTCCGCGCTGGCGGATCTCGAGTCGGGTACACACACCTCGACCCTGGACGGTCAATGGCTGTCGGACCTCGTGCACGGAGACGCGCCGGCACCTCGCACGCTCGTGGACATCTTCTCTTCCTCGGTCACACGCTGGCCGGAACGCCTCGCCGTCGAAGACACCAAGCGAAGACTGAGCTTCAAGCGGCTCGCCGAGGAGGCGCAACGGCTCGCAGACAATTTGGCTGCACACGACATCGGTCGCGGTGACCGCGTTGGCATCCGAGTGCCGAGCGGCACCGTGGATCTCTACATCGCCGTGCTGGGAACGCTGCTGGCCGGAGCGGCATACGTGCCTGTCGACTTCGCAGACCCTGTACTCAGAGCCGAGCTGATCTGGAGCGAGGTCGACGCCTGTGCCGTGATCACTACCGACCTCGAGATTGTCGAGCGTCATCGCGGACGTGGCCGCGACGCCCATGTCCGGCCGGGTGACGACTGCTGGGTGATCTTCACCTCGGGATCGACCGGCGCCCCGAAGGGCGTCGTGGTGGGACATCGAGCCGCTGCAGCGTTCGTGGACGCCGAAGCGACCCTGTGGCAGGTCCGACCCGATGACCGCGTGCTCGCCGGGCTGTCGGTCGGATTTGACGCAAGCTGTGAGGAGATGTGGCTGGCCTGGCGCAACGGTGCCGCCCTCGTGGCCTGTCCCCGCTTCATCGTGCAGTCGGGTGTCGACCTTGGCCCTTGGCTTGCCGAGCGCGATGTCACGGTCGTCTCGACCGTCCCGACGCTGGCCGCCATGTGGGACGACGAGGTGCTCGCGAAGGTCCGGCTGCTCATTCTCGGCGGCGAGGCCTGCCCGAACGAATTGGGCTGGCGTCTCGCCGCCGGCCGTGAGGTGTGGAACACCTACGGACCGACGGAGGCGACCGTCGTCAGCACCGCGACGCGCGTCTGGCCCGGCCGCGCGGTCACGATCGGTCATCCGCTGCGTGGCTGGAAGGTCGCGGTGGTCGACGAGCTCGGCCAGCCGGTGACTTTCAGTGAGACTGGGGAGCTTGTGATCGCGGGCGTTGGCCTCGGTCGCTATCTCGATCCCGAACTCGACGCGATCGGTTTCGCTGGGCTCCCGGCTTTCGGTTTCAGGCGCTCCTATCACACCGGGGACATCGCTCGCGAGGGAGCCGATGGCCTCGAGTTCGTGGGCCGGCGCGACGACCAGGTCAAGATCGGTGGTCGTCGCATCGAGCTCGCCGAGATCGACGCACAGCTCTGTGCGGTGCCGGGAGTGAAGGCAGCCGCTACCACTGTCCGCCGGACCGCGGGTGACAACACGGTCCTGGTGGGCTACTTCGTGGGCGATGTCGACCCGGCAGCGGTGCGGGCACGGGTGTCCCGGCGGCTCCCCGAAGGGATCGTGCCGCTTGTCGTCCGCGTGAAGGTGCTTCCCCTGAAGAGCTCTGGCAAGGTGGACCGCGACGCGCTGCCGTGGCCGCCACCCTCCCCGGACGAACCGAGCACCGGCGGATCGGCTGGCCGGGTGGCTGGCCGAGCAAACCTCACCGGTACCGCTGCTTGGCTCTGCGCGCGTTGGGCAGAGCAATTGGGCCCGCTGCCGATGACCTTGGACAGCGACTTCTTCACACTGGGCGGGACTTCGCTCGCAGCTGCCAAGCTCGTCTCGGTCCTGCGCGACCGCTTCCCGGCGGCGGGCGTCGCGGATGTCTACAACTACCGCCGTCTGGGCGAGCTGGCCAAGAGGCTCGACCATCTCGCCGAGGCTGGCCCGAGAACGACAACACCGCCGTTAGGCAATGGGCGGTGGGGTGCCGTGCAGCTCCTCGGGGTGTTCTTGCTGGTCGCGCTCGGGAGTCTCCAGTGGCTTGCAGGCATCCTGGCCTACAACCAATGGTTCGGAATCGGCCTCCGGATCGGGTGGCTCGGCGTGATCGCCGTCTGGCTGCTGTTCTCGAGCGCCCCGGGTCGCGCGACGATCGTCGCCGTCGCCCGGCGTGTGCTTCTCGCACGGCTCCGACCAGGGCGTTACCCCCGACAGGGATGGCTCTCCTGTCGCCTTTGGTTCGTGGAACGTCTCACCAACGCGCTCCACATCAACGTCCTCGCCGGTACCCCTTGGGCGGCACGCTACGCCCGGATGAACGGTGCAGTTGTGGGCCGCGGCGCCCGGTTGTGGACGCTGCCGTCGCCGACCAGCCTGTTGAGCATCGGTGAGGGTGCCACCCTCGAGGCAGAAGTTGACGTGGATGGATGGTGGATAGAAGGTCATGAGCTCGTCGTGGGCGAGATACACATCGGCGACCGAGCTCGGATCGGAACCCGCGCTTTGCTGATGCCAGGCGCCAATGTCGGCGACGAAGCCGAGATCGAGCCCGGGAGCGTCGTGACGGGGAGCGTGCCTGCGGGCGAACGATGGTCCGGTTCTCCGGCACGACGCGTGGGTCTCGCCGGTGAGACCTGGCCGGCGCTCGAACCAGACGAGGTTGCCCTGCCAACAGCGTCGAAGGTGCGGTTCGCGTTCGGGCTCGCCGCTCTCACCCTGCTACCTCTTGTCGCGGCGGTGCCCGTAATCGTGGTGCTGAACGTGATCGGGGGCTTCGGGACAGTCCACACGACAGTACGTTTGACGCTGATCTGCGCCCCACTGGTCGCGGCGATGTTTCTCGCCGCTTACGGGTCGCTCGTGGCCATCGCCGTGCGCAGCGTGTCACGTCTGATCAGGCCCGGCATCTACCCTGACACGGGGTCAACGGCTTGGGCGCTGTGGTTCAACAGAGCGATGGCGACTCAGGCGCGTGGCGTCCTGTTCCCTCTCTACGCAAGTGTCTACACACGTTCGTGGCTGCGAGTGCTCGGCATCAAAGTCGGCAGGCGAACTGAGGTCTCGACAGCTGTCGGGTTGAACCGGCTCGTCAGCCTCGGTGACACGAGTTTCTTGGCCGACGACGTCGTCTTCGCCGGGATCCGAGCCCGTGGTGGAAAACTCGAGATAACACCTATTGAAGTCGGGAGCCGGACATTCCTCGGGAACGGGGCGATCTTGCGAGCGAATACGAGGCTGGGCACCGACAGTCTTGTCGGAGTCCTCTCGTCTCCCCCGCTCGAGCCCGCTAACGGCACCTCGTGGTTCGGCTTGCCTGCCCTCGAATTTCCCCGAGTTGTCGAACGGGCCGACCCCTCGCGTACGACGGCGCCACCGAGACGCCTCGTCGCCGCCCGGGCCGCCGTGGAGATTGTGAGGATCCTCCTCCCGGCCACGATTTCGGTCGTCCTCGGCGGTCTCGTCTTTCTCGCACTGGAGTCCATCGGCACCGGGGTGGGTGTGCTCTGGCTCCTCACGGTCGCGCCGTTCGTGGTCCTGGCGGCGGGCCTGTGCGCTGCTGGTGCGACGATATGCGCGAAGTGGTTGCTCATGGGTCGTTACGAGCCTGGCGAACACCCTTTCTGGTCCTTCTTCGTCTGGCGTGACGAGGTGATCAACACCCTCCAGGAGCAGCTTGCGGGCGCGTGGCTGCTCAGGACGGCGTTGGGGACGCCGCTCGTCCCCGCCTACCTGAGAGCCATGGGCGCCAAGGTCGGCAAGAACGTCTGGTTCGAGTCGCTCAACATCACGGAGTTCGACGTCGTGAATCTCGGTGACGGCTGTGCCGTCAACCGCGGCGCATGCCTGGAGACCCACCTGTTCCACGATCGTGTGATGCGCATGGGACCGGCCGCGCTCGGCAAAGGCTCGACCCTCGGACCCATGAGTGCTGTGCTTCCGGACACGATCCTCGGAGACGGGTGCAGCGTCGGTGCGCGCTCGGTCGTCCTCAGAGGAGAGCGACTGCTACCCCATACGCGCTGGCACGGTGCGCCCGTCGAGAGCCTGTGACCGGCTCGGAAACGATCATTCAGCTCGAGGGTGCCGGTTCGCCAGAAGTTCGATTGCTCGATGCTCGTACTTCGGGCCTTGACGATCGAGCCTTACGTGAATGGGCACACGCCCTGACCGCGGGCTCTCGCGCCCCCTATGTCTCGCGCTCTTATCGTTACCCCTACGCGCTCGTCGGATGGCACCGCGAGCCCGTCGGTGTGGACATCGAACGGGTTAGCCCCTGCGACACCGCTTTCGCGGACTTGATCTGCACGCCCGCCGAGCGGTCGGACGCGACCTGCGCCACCGACTCGGACAGCTACTTGACCTCGTTGTGGTGCGCAAAGGAAGCGCTCGCGAAGACGTTGGGGAACGCCCTTTGCTACGAGCCTTCACGGCTCGAGTCTCCTGCGCGCTGGCCCCAGCAGCGGGCCGGCCCTTTGAGAGCTGCGCGACTCAGCGTGGCGGTTGACCATGTGGCCTGGGTTTGCTGGCGCTCGAGCGACGCGGCGGCGAATCCTGAGAAAGTGCTGAAACCTGGCCGCGAGCGGCCCTCAGTTACACCGCCGTCTTAGTCGGCACCCGGTACGTTTTCTCACGTGGGTGGTAGTCGGCTTCGCGTCACGGTGATGGCTGCTGACTGTGCCCTCGGGCTCTCGATCGTCGCCGAGGCGGCAACGCGTTTGCTCGAGGTGACGGCGGTCGCCAAAGACCCGACTCGATGCCCGGTGTCAGTGCGGGTCACGCGTGGCGATCTGCTCGATCTCGCTTGCCCAGAGCAAATAGCCCAGGACTGTGACGTACTTGTCGCCCCGTTCGGATCCTTTGACGCCGGCGAAGTCGACTTTGCCGCAGATCTTCATGGAGCCGTGGCACTGGGTCGTGCCTCGGAGCGGATCGCCCGAAAGCCGGTACGTTTCGTTCTCGCAGGCCGGTCGCGTCGCTCAACCGACGCGACCGGGGACAGGGGCGGCCACGGTTACGCCATGCAGCCCGACTGGCATCTGTTGGCTGAGCACGCCGCGGTCGAGATGTAGGCCCAATGACTGCACCATCCGTGGACATACGTCTGCCCGACCGGAAGCCTGAGCTCGTGCGACTGGCCCCAAACTCTCCAAGAAGGCGCTCCGGAGCGTCTTCTTGGCACGACGATCTGTTCCGCCGATCCCTACGTCAGCACGATTGTCGATATCGTCGAGCGAGCGCGACCGGTCAAGGCGCGGTTGTCAGCTCCACTGACAGGGGCCTTCCGATGAGATTCTTCCTAGCGAGCGCCGCGGCACGGCGCCTCGCGTAGGGGGTGACGGCACTGCGAATTCTCTTCATCGAGGACGAGGATCGCCTGCGCGAAACGCTATGCCATGGTCTTCGCGCAGAAGGCCACGAAGTGGTGTCCGCAAGCACCGGCAGCGACGGCTTGCGTATCGCTCTAGAGCAGGGCTTCGACGTCGTCGTGTGTGACATCCTCCTACCGCACGTGAACGGCTTTCAGATTTGCGCGCGACTGCGAGAGAGCGGGATCTGGACGCCAATCCTCATGCTCACAGCGAAGGACGGTGAGTGGGACCAGGCTGAGGCACTCGACGCCGGCGCGGACGACTACCTCACCAAACCCTTCTCATATGTAGTGCTTCTCGCTCATATACGAGCACTCGCCAGGCGCAGTACCTTCGCCTCTCTGCAAGAGCCAACCGTACTAGCTGCCGGAGACCTCAGTCTCGACTACCACGAACGTCGCTGCGCTCGGGGCAGCAGCAAGATCACGCTTTCACGTCGGGAGTTCGATCTGCTCGGGGTATTGCTCGCCCGCAAGGGCGACGCCATCTCAAAGCAGGAGCTCATCGACAGAGTCTGGGGGCCGCAGTTCAACGGGGACCCGAACATCGTGGAGGTCTACATCAGCTACCTGCGGAAGAAGATCGACCTACCCTTCGGCCGCCGATCACTCGAAACTGTGAGGGGATTCGGCTATCGCCTCGTCGCCGATGACCAACACAACTAGACAGAACCGATTCGCCGCCTCGCGCTGGCTTGGATCGGTGCGCGTGAGAGCGACGGTCGTGGCGCTCTTGATCGTCGTCATCGCATTTGTTCCGAGCGCGCTCGGAGTGGTGTTGCTGCTCCGCGATTCGCTCTACACAAGCGCCGCGAACACCGCCCAAGCCGAAGCGCTCAACATCACTTCGTTCATCACCACGCGAGGGCGCGTGCCTCTTCACCTTTCGATCGCGGCCGATGACGAGGCCGCTCAGGTTGTCGCTCCCGATGGCAACATCGTCGCATCGAGTCGGAACGTCACGGGCCAACCTGCGATGATCACTTTGCAGCTCGCACCGAACAAGGTCGCCACACGCAGTGGCGTTGTGCTTCACCCTCGTCGATTTACCCACGTCGATCTCGATCTCGACTACCGCTTCGTCATCGCCGCTGTCGGCTTCCGGAAGTCCACCTTTGCCGGGACCGTTCTCGTCGCGGAGTCGCTAGGTGCCGCCGACCATGCTGTCGGCCTGGTCGTTGGGGCGCTCGAAATTGGACTCGGCCTCCTCGCAGTCTTGGTCGGAACCTTGATCTGGATCCTCACCGGATGGGCCCTGGGTCCAGTCGAGGTCATTCGCTCGGAAGTCGCAGGGATCTCCGCGATGGACTTGCACCGCCGGGTCCCGGAGCCGGCAGTCCGAGATGAGATCGGGAGACTCGCCCGGACCATGAACGCGATGCTCGAGCGCCTCGAGGCTTCGAACGAGCAGCAGCGTCAGCTGATTGCCGACGTTTCTCACGAACTTCGCAATCCTTTGGCCTCTTTGCGGGCCCAATTAGAGGTTGCGGCGGCGCACCCCGATGACACAACCGAAAGCTTGTTCGAGGGTTCCGTGATGGAAGTCAACCGCATGAGCCGTCTAGTCGAGGATCTTCTTACGCTTGCCCGCCTCGACGAGGGGATGTTGACACTGCACCTCGGGGAAGTCGACCTCGACGAGATCGTGTTCGTTCATGCCGATCGCTTGCGAGCACATGGAAAGGTCGAGGTTTCGGTGGCAGGAGTAAGCGCAGCGCGGCTGATCGGTGACGAGTCGCGACTCGACCAAGTTGTCGCGAACCTCGCTGACAACGCCGAACGCCACGCGACCCGACATGTCCGATTCGCTCTCGCTAGCCGGGACGGTTACGCGCGTCTGACGGTCACCGACGACGGCGAGGGAGTCCCCCCGGACCAGCGCCACCGAATCTTCGAGCGGTTCGTGCGACTTGACTACGCACGCAACCACCAGGGGAACGGTGCCGGACTGGGCCTCGCAATCGTTCGAGAGATCGTGCACACCCATGGCGGCGACGTGTGGGTCGAAGATGCTGAACCCGGGGCGCGCTTCGTCGCCCAGCTTCCGATCGTCAACGTCCTGAAGCCCAGCCGACAGTCACCCGAACATCGCCTGCACGAAGGGCGAGGGTCGCCTGGCGAGTCCAGGGGCGAGAGGCACCGGAATTCGAGACGAGCGTCGTGAGCTGGTGGGAACGTCGCCGCGGCGACGTGTTCGGCATCTCGGCCATCGTCGGCTTCGTCCTTGCCTACCTGTCGTCGGCAGTCAAAGACGGCTGGAGCTTCGGCAGCTTCGACACGGTCATGTCCTTCACGTCACTCGGCACCGGCGCTTATCCCGGCGTGCCGCATAACGCGCTGAACGGCGATTCGGTGACCCAGATGGTGCCTTTCAACACCTTCGACTGGACGGCGATCCACCATCTCCAGTTCCCACTCTGGAACGACCTGAGCCTGCTTGGGTTGAACCAGTTCCTCAACTTCCAGTCGGCCGTGTTGAGCCTGCCCGATGTTGTCAGCTATCTCTTCCCGCTCCGGTTCGCGTTTCTCGTCGTCGTGGCGATGAAGCTCCTCATCGCAGGGACCGGTGCTTACGTCCTTTGCCGCGTGCTCGGCCTGCGACCTTTGGCCTCGGCGTTCGGCGGGATCGTCTTCATGCTCTCGGGCGCGTTCTCCGCCTGGCTTGCCTGGCCGTTGTCAGGGGTCGTGGCCTGGCTCGGCTGGATCATGGCGCTTGCGATTCTAGCCTACCGTTGGAAGGGAAAGCGCTCTTACGTAATCCTCCTGGCGCTGTCGGTCGCCTTTTGCGTGTTCGCCGGGTTTCCCGAGGCGTACTTCTTCGTCGCGGCGGCGCTCGTGGTCTTCTTTGTCGTGCTGGCAGTCCTGGCACTTATCGGCAGACGCGGGCTCTCGCTCTCAGGCGTCGCGCGAGTCGCCATCGGGATCGTCGCAGGGGGCGTGCTATCGGCACCGTTGTGGCTCCCGGGACTGCAGGTTGTGAAAGGCAGCCATCGCGTGGCGGCGTCAGGCTTCGCTGGCGTCGATGCGAACTCCCTCGGCCTACTTGTCGCGCCGGGCTACTACGGGCTGCCGATCAAGGGAAGCATCTGGTTCTACCCGCGCAGCGACTACTACGAGACGGTCGTCTACGTCGGGGTGATCGCGCTCGTCCTGGCCGGGGCCGCGGTACTGCGCTGGTGGCGGCACCCGACGGTCATAGCCCTGGTCGCCACGGTTGTGGTCACCATGGTGATCTCCTACCAGACGAAGTCGTTCCATCTCGTGTCCGACCTCTTGAGGCACTCGAGCCTCGACAGCGTGCCGATCAGGCGGATGCGCACGGTCGTCGGCCTGCCTGTGGGCGTACTATCCGCGTTGGGGCTCGAGACCTTGCTCCGCGCGCGTGGCGAGCGTCGCATTCTGATCACGTACTGGGCCCTGAGCGCGATCGTCGCTGCGTTCGTTGCGGTTCTGTGGTACCGCGCTCTGAGGGGCACGCTTCCGACAACCCTTCACCAACTCAGGCTCGATAGCCTGTGGTGGCCGACTGGGCTCGTGGCGGCATGCGTTCTAGCAGGTGGGCTGTTCCTCCTCGTGCGAAAGCTCGCTCACCGCCGGTCGGCCCGAGCGGCGGTCGTCGCGGCGGTCGCGGTGCTCTTCGGCGCAGAGACCGCTTTCCTCGTGTTCTCCGGAGTCGGGATCAACTCCTACAGCAAGAGCTTCTTCCCGGTCACTCCGGCGATTGCAGGACTAAAGACGGTCGTGGGCTCGGGTCTCGTCGGGATAGACACCGGAACGCCGTGGCAGTCGCGGCATGTCGCGCACGCCGGCATCTTCCCGGAAGCCAACCTCGGCTACGGGCTCGCCGAGTTCGCGGGCTACGACCCCTTGATCCCGCAGGCGTACTTCATGACCCGGGGCGGCGCGCCGTATGTCGAGCCCGACATCGACGCCGCCGCGCTCGCCCGTAGGTACGGGATCGCGTGGATCTTGCAACCACCAGGGCTTCACCTGGCACCACCGCCCGGCACCCGCTACGTCGGGTCGTTCGCGGGCGAGCGTCTCTACGCGGTTCCCGGCGCCACACGTTTCTCCTTGGTCGCCAAGGGCGGTTCGGGCGCTTCAGAACCCGTGTCTTCCGTGAAACATCCCGTGACGAGCAGCTGGACCTTCACGACCGACGCCTCGACACCAAGCCGGCTCATCATGCGCGTCACCGACTACCCCGGGTGGCACGCTTCGATCGACGGCCGCGCACTGCCGTTGTCTCTCTACGAGGGACTCATGTTGGAGGCATCGGTCCCGGCCGGCCGCTACGTCATCCACCTCTGGTATTTGCCAAAGCGGCTGGTCATCGCAACGTGGCTTGCTCTCGCCACCCTCGCCGCACTGCTCGCGTGGGCGGCCTGGCCACTTGCGCGACGCAGATCGCGACCCGAATTGGTGCGTGAGGACTTCGGTGAGTCGTTCGTCCCGGCGCTCGAGGCGGCCGAGATCTCTTGCCGCGAGCGGAACGCGACGGTGAGGTCAGGTGCCTAGTGCTGTGACCAGAGGGCGGCGCCAGTGGCCCGATTTCCGAGCCCCGAAACCTAAGGGCAGGGCGCGCACGTCTCCGACCTGTTGCGATCTCGGCAGTCACGGTCGCCGCCTTCGCTGGCCTGGTGGCGCTCTCGACGGCACATCCGCGCCGCATCCACTCCCGCCTCTGGCCGGCCGGCATCCGTGAACGCGTTTTTCGACCCCGCACGAAGGTGACGATGCAAAACGCCCCGCTCGCTGGCACCGACACGATGCGTAACAGTCGCGGCACCGTTGACCACACCGCGCGCGTCGTCGGGATCGGACTCCTCTCGGCAGCCGGAATCGCCGGGCTCCTCGCGCTGCTCGACATCGCGTCCATCCACGCCGGCGCAAGTAACTCTGACGGCGCCACGGTGGTCCTCGCGGGAAGTTCTGTTGCCAACGGTCACCTGATGCTCTCGCACTGGGGGTTGACGTGGGCCTCTTACTGGACCATCGACGTGCTCTTCTACGCCATCGGGGTGCTTGCTGTGGGCATCAGCCCGGCGCTCATGAATTTCATTCCAGCCTTGATCGCCGTCCTCGTCATTCTCGTGGGCATGTGGCTGGCGTACCAGGCGCGCCCGGGCAAGGCCGGGATCTGCGGAGTGGTGACAGTTTTCGTTTTGCTCGCGTTCCCGAGCCACTCTCTGTCTCTCTACTTCCTGCATGGCCCTCTTCACGTGGGTACAGCACTGTGGTGCGTGCTCGCCTTTCTCGCGCTGCGCCCCGGGCGCTTCTCCGTTGCCTGGGCAATTGGCGTGTTGATCCTCGCGGCTGGACTGCTCGGTGACCTGCAGACGCTTGGCCTCGGCGTCGCTCCGGTATTCGTGGCCGGCCTCGTGGCCATGCTGCGCTGTCGTGACTGGCGGTCTGGTGCACCGTACGTCTCCGCCGCAGTGGCCGCTGTCGCTGTTGCCGCAGCGGGCCGAGTGATCGCCGAGATGATCGGGACGTTCACGATCACCGGTGGCCTCCCGATCGCCTCACTCCATCAAATGGAGCACAACCTGACACACGTCGTGCACTACGGGTTGGCACTCGGAGGAGTGCGAAACGGAGAGTGGGGGCCGACGGGAGTGCCGTTGGGTCTGCGAGGGTTCCATCTGGTCGGGCTGGCCATCGGCGCTGCCGCGGTTGGTTTCTTTCTTTTTAAGCTTGTGCAGGGAGTACGCAAGGGCGGGACGACGAGAGCTGAAGCGGGCGATGCCTGGCGACTCGACGACGTGTTGCTGTTCGCCCTTGGCGGAGACCTGGCCACGTTCGTGGCTCTGGCGTTCAACAACAGCCCGAGCCTCGCGCGCTACCTCACCGCAGGGGTCATCTTCGGGGCGATCCTTGCCGGCCGGTTCGTCAGCAGAGCTTGGCAGCTTCTCCCGGCCGGGCGGGTCAGACTTGGTGCCACTCTTGCAGGGATCGGGCTTGTGGCAGCGTTTGCCGCCGGAATGGACTTCCAGCTGAGGTCCCCAGTCCCAGCGCAGCCGGCTGTCCAGCTCGGCCGCTTTCTCGCCGCCCACGACCTACGCGTCGGCGTGGGCGATTACTGGAGCGCGTCGCTCGTGACCGTCGAGACGGGGGGGATGGTGGCGGTTCGCCCCGTCGTAGCCGCGAGCAACGGACGGCTTGTCAGGTGGGCACAGAACTCCGCCGGCAACTGGTACGACGGCCGCCCATTTTCCTTCATCGTCTACAACCGCACCGCGCGGTGGGGCGGAGTAGACAGGGCCTCGGCGGTCGCGACATTCGGGCCGATTGCCAGAGCTTTCGACGTCGGCAGCTACCAGGTGCTCGTCTGGGCACACCCTGTTGGCTTCGTTGATGTCGACTTTCGCACTTTTGGCTGACCTGACCGCCAGCTCCCGCACCGCGCTCTGAGGTCCCCTCGAGCCACCATCCACCACCAGCGGGTGCGCTTGTGGTCCTGGGCTGTAGGTATATTGCCTACAGTAGGGAGGCCCCGTGTATCCTCGTTCGATCAAGAAGTCGCCCGGCCCACTGGTGGTGCGTGGGGTGCTCTACACCCTGAAGCGCAAGTGCGGCAGGGCCACCTGTCGCTGTGCCACCGGCGCGCTGCACGAGACCCCGGCGCTGGCGTACCCAGAAGGAGGGCGGACCAAGACTCTGACCTTGGGCAAGTCCGACGTGGCTGAGGTCCGCGCCGCCCTCAAGCGCTACAACAGCGCCAAGGCGGCGCTCGATCGCGACGCCGATGCGGGCGTGGCGGCCTTGCGGGCCAAGAGAGCCTCCGAGCGCAGCTCCCGTCGGTCGTGAGCCGGCCAGGACTGGCCTGGAAGACGCTCCTCGGCTCGGTCGAAGACGCCTTCGTCTGCTCGTCGTCGGTCGTGTTGTTCTGCGAGCTGATGTCGGCCTGGGTCCTCACCACGGCCCGGCGCACCATCTGCCAGATGGTCGCGGTGATGGACCCTGCCACCCGCAGAGCCCACGACGCCTATCACCGGCTCGTGCGCGAGAGCGCCTGGTCGCTCGACCAGGCCTTCGTCGCAGTATGCCGGCTGGTGGTGCGCCTGGTCGCCACCGAGGGGCGCCTGGTCTTGTACCTCGACGACACGCTCTTTCACCGAAACGGTCCCAAGGTCGAAGGAGCGGGCGTCTTTAGAGATGCGGTCCGATCGACAAAACGCCAGGTCGTTTACGCACGGGGGCTGAACCTGGTGGTCATCGGCGTGCGGGTGGACCCGCCCTGGGGTGGGATGCCGCTGTGCCTGCCCGTCGCCGTGCGCCTGCACGAAAAGGACGGCCCGACGATGCCAGAACTGGCGGCGCAGATGATGGCCGAGCTCGCCGTCTGCCTGCCCGAGGCGAGCTTCGTGCTGTGCGGCGACGGCGCCTACGCCACCTTGGCGGGCACGGGACTCGAGCGCACCATGGTTGTCAGCCGCATGCGTCGCGACGCCGCACTCTTCGGCCCGCCTCCGGAGCGATCGGGCAAGGCCGGTCGGCCTCGCAAGAGGGGCGAGCGCCTGGACATCCCGGCCAAGGCCTCCGGACGCCTCAAGGACAAGGACTTCGAGAAGGTGGAATGCGAGTGGCGTGGGCGCAAGGCCACCAAGCTCATGTGGAGCCAAGAGGTGCTCTGGTACCGGGTGAACCCCGACGCGATGGTGCGGCTCGTCGTCGTGCGCGACCCGACCGGGCACGAGCCCGACGACTACTTCTTCTCCAGCGACGTCTCGATGTCACCAACCGAGATCGTGTCCGTCTACGCCGGCCGCTGGGGTGTCGAGATCTCGTTTCGCGACGCGAAGCAACTCGTCGGCGGCCAAGAACCTCAATCGTGGAAGCATGTCGGGCCAAAGCGGGCAGCAGGTCTCTCGTTCTGGCTCTACAGCGCGGTGTGGGTCTGGTACCTACAGACGTCAGGCGACCGACCGAGCTTCACCGTGCAGCCCTGGTATCCCGACAAGACCACACCGTCGTTCACCGACGCCATGGCTGAACTCCGACGCACGCTGTGGCGAGAACGCATTTCTTCGGCTTCTGCCGGCACATCGCTCGGCGATGAAACCCTCACGATATTGGTGGAGGCTCTCGCTGTGGCTGCGTAGGGCAACTGAAGCGTCAATCTGTTGCCGTTCTAACCTGCGAAAGTCGACTTGATCCTGGGCGATAACTCTGATCGAGACGGTGGGAGGTCGCCATGACGGTGCCGTTCGGGCTACATCGGGCTCGAGTAGGGCGTGACCACACTCGCAGCGTGCTCAACGGGAAACAGATCACTGCGGTGCTTCCTGCCTACAACGCCGGAGTGGGAAAGACGGCCGGGAGCCCGGCCACGTCGATCTGGCGGAACTCTACCGACCCGGTGCCGTCTGATCCGCGCGCTTGATGAGCGCGAACTGCTCGTCGGTCATGGACTCGACCTGCGCGCCAGACATTGTCGCGATGACGCGGACAAATTGCTGCTCCTCGGCTTCGCACTCGATACAGGTCCAGAGCCACTGATCGGCCTCGCTCGCCGGAACCCCCTCGTCGAAGTACATCGAGACATGCCCGCAGGACAGCAGGAGTAAGAGCACCTCCGGCGCCGGCTCTTTCGGGACCGTAACCGCGTTTCGGCAGCTACCGCAGACGCGGCGGGTGTGGCGTTCGCTCCGTGGGCTGGGGAAGCTGAAGAGGACCCAGCTGGGGTGCCCAGCCGCAGCGGCCGGGCGGGCGTAGCCGTCGAGCTTGGCGGCGAGCCGTTCGAGACGCTCGGTGCCGTTGTCGTACTCGAGGAGGAACGGGAGGTTGGTGTCAGCTTCGCTCCAGATGCCGTAGCCGTCGGGGCGGACGACCTCACCCCACTCCCGGGCACAGTGCCGTTCTGACCACCACTCGTCGAGCCGACAGCCGAGCCGGGTGCGGGCGGAGCGGACAAGGGAGCAGAAGAAGCCCTTCAGACCGACGAGTAGCGCGAGGCGTCGGCTGGCAGCGAGTTCGTGGACAAGGCTCCGTCGCCAACAGAGATCGGCAACGTCGATCCCGGCCTCGACCGCTACGAGGGCGGCACCGAGCGGCCCGAGGACCCAGTGGAACTGGGACGGGCTCCCCCATGCTCGGGGTCGGAAGCGGTCGAGGATGTCGAGGGCGTACAGCTCCGAGAGGCGCATCCGGGCTCGGCGTTCGCCGCTGAAGCCGACGTCGGCCACCTGTGCGGTGGTGAGCACCCGATGGTCATCGAGGAGACGGCATAGAAGACGGTCCCGTTCGGTGAGACGACCGACCACAGCCAGCAGCCGCGCATCGAGGTCCCGCCAGCCACGACGACCAGTCACCGATCCGCGCGAGCTTGCAGGCACCGTGCTTGATCTGGATCGGGCTGTCGTTGCTGCGCCGGACGATGCCGCACCCACCGACACTCTCTGCCCTGACGCAGTGCGGACCGGCCCTTGGCCGGACATCTTCGAGCGACTCACGACCACCTACCCCCTTAAGTCCGCCGACGCGGCGGAGCCCTCTTCGGACCGCTGACGTGCCGGTTCGGGCGGGGGCGAGGGCTCCATCCGAGGACGGAGCCCTTCACGGAGCCCCTCACGGAGCCCTTGACGGAGCCCACTGCGGACATCGCGGGGGACATCGCCCGCAGAGCGCAGAGCGTTGGCCAGCGATGGGGCGGGCAGGGCCCGTCCGGCGAGCACAGGCCGTGCCGGCTTGGTCTCGGGACGGCTGTGCGCGGCCCGATTGGCGTCACGGCCCTCCAGGTCCGCTCGGGCCGGGTTGGGCACTCTCACCTCCTGGGCGTTGGTGTCGAGCGACGCTTGTCCGGTCGCCGGTCCATTGACCGGCCCTGCCGGGGACGACCCCCGTTAGAAGAACAAGG
>Ga0182030_10006993_pt1 | contig 23637 bp, 22 predicted proteins | sample 812S3MmetaG_FD_121299 | JGI IMG/M metagenome (GOLD analysis project Ga0182030, IMG submission 121299) | Permafrost microbial communities from Stordalen Mire, Sweden - 812S3M metaG (Illumina Assembly) | ecosystem: Environmental > Terrestrial > Soil > Wetlands > Permafrost | place: Sweden...
ATTATTAAAACAAATGTTTACTATAAAACAAAGTAGAATATTTATTATTATAAAGATATAATCAAAACTAATAGTAAGAATACTACTCTAGATAGGTCTACTACTAAACCTACTAATCCTGTTAAAACTAAAGACTATAATACTATTTGTACTGATTGTCCAGAAAAAAAAGAATATAGTATAGTGGTATATATATTATATAGATTATATTAATACAGGTCAAAAAAGAATCTAGTTAGGTATAATTATAAACTGCTAAGATAATATTATAGTAACTGGCTTTAATATACTTATTTAATAGAATTATAGTTATTTTGTTGCTAATTAATAGATTTTTATAATAATAATCTATTTCGTTTTCTATTATCAATTGTATCTATGGATTAAGCAAAAGCCAAAACTGTTCTAGTTAATCTGTTATATATTTATAGATAATCTAATAGATGGCAATAAAAGAATTATAGTCTATAAACATTTAGCTAAGCTTATCTAGAATTGTATAATTTAGTTATGGATTCTACAAAACCTAAATATTAATAGTATAATCTAAATTGTAAAAGAAAAGTTAAGCAAAACTGAGGATCTTCTGGAACTCTGTATATAAAGACCTTTGATAATGGAAAAGCTTTTTATAAATCTGAAAACAATAGATTCTGCTTTGTAAATCAATTTGCTAATCCTTATTATAGCTTACAAATATAAAAGCTAAGGCACTGTTATATATACAAATATTCTAACAAAAACTATGTACTAGAGTATTCTTATTCTTTAATAGTATTTGTAAATAAAGTAGCAGTATCTATAAATGCTCTAAAATAGTATTATCTTACTTATAATAGACTTTAAATAACTTATCAGATACTATTTGCTTTTTTATAAAGTGTAAGACTTAATAAAACTTATATTTAGTACTAAACTCTCTTAGATTATAAGCTAATATATCTAATTAAAGATAGAAAATAATTGCTTAAAATAGGTCCTACTTTTTCAGTTATTGTTATCAAATAGATATATTTTTTCTTAGACAGACAGACCCTAAAGTAGCTAGTAAATTATTTATAAACACCACAAAAAGATTTGTATATCAAACAGAAATAATATAGGTACATTTATATAAACAAAGATTCTCAGTAGTTATAATAGTTTGTAAACTATTAGAACAGATCTAATAAAGTATATTTAAATAAAGTTCTTTTAAAAAGCATTGATAGTAATAATTCTAATAAAAAGAGAATAGGTTAATAGAACAGGCTATAAAAGATATGAGCATCTGTGAAGAATCTTACAAAGCTAATAGATTTTATAAGGATCTCCTAGATAGTTTCTCCTAAATAGGTTCTTTAGTCAATGTTGTTTATAACAGATACAATAATATAAAAGATCTATTGAAAGATATAGATTAGAGGTTAAGATTATAGACATATTAAGCATGTCCATTAGACAAAAAGAAAAGTTCTTGCATAGACCGTGAAAGTCAGCTGACCCGTCAATTTTCGGGACGACTTCGGGCTGTATTACAGTATTATATAGATTTATATAACTTTGTCTACTAAAATTGAATAATATAGTCTAAAAAGCTTAAAGCTTATATAGCTATAAAGGATTCTAGTATAGCTATATTAGTAGAATTATTCCAAAAATACCTTAACATTTTTAATAAACATTTGGAAATATTAAAGTAATTTAGTATATCTTTGGAAATGTCTTTGTTTCCTTTTGTTCTGTCTATGGACCTGCTTTGTCTTCTATTTGAAATACATTTATAGATTTATTACTACTGTATTTTATAAAAGTGTATTATTAAAGTAAATATACTTTGTTTTTATACAGAATAGTCTTATAGAGAAATGGATCGTATCCTTGACTTTGAGGATACCTTTGACTTTAAGGATATCCCGGATGCTGAGGACACCCTGGATGTTGAGGACACCTTGGATATTAAGTATGCCCCGGATATTGAGAATAATACCCTCAACCTAGAAAACACCCTGAATTATAGTAGAAATGTATCGGACTTGGAGGATAATACAGAGAATTTGGAGAAATTTAATGTGGGTTTGGGAATCAACTATTAGAACTATAATAAAAACAAGAATAGTATTCTTCTTTTATTAAAGTAAATTAATAGAAAAGCTTTGGATATCCTTTATAGAAATAATATTTTTAAGCTCTAGTTTTATAAACAAGACAAATATTATCTTAAGAAGAAATTTGCTAAAGAAAATAGGTAAAGAATATAATACTTACTATTTATTATACAGTCTATGGGTGTTTTCTACATACCAAAAAGAATACCAAATAATTTATTATAATCTTCTATCCTTCCAACACTAAAGAAGTTGTGTATTATTACTAAGCAGCCTATTAAAGCTTTATTATATAATAGTGCCCCTTTGCTTAAGCAAAAGATAGATTACTAAATCAAATGAATTAAGTCTTTTCTGTATTACTTTAATTAATATTTATCAAGAAAAACTATTGTCCAAGTTAACATTAATAGTTAAACAAAAACAAAGAAATTTGTTAAGAAATGTCTACTATATAACTATCAGGAGATACAATGTTATTATATTAGTAATTTAATTTCTAAGAGAGGATGATTCTTATAAAAGTCTAGGTATTAGAACAATAATAATTATATCAACTTATATAATGCTGATGATAATTAGGATTTAGATTAACTATATATAACAAAGTTAAATGGGAGATTACGAAATTCATACACAGAACCAAGAAAAGTTGACTAATATCTCATAATTTATAAATAGCTTACACAATTAATGTATTATATAGCAACTATAAGTAATTAATATAGCAATCACTTAATATATACCTGCTCCCCTTTGTGGACAATATCTATAACAAAAATCCCTATTAGCTTTAAAACTATCTACAATAGTATATATTAGCTTTTAATATTATTTACAAAATCAGAATTGTTCTTTTATATTAGTTCTGCTTTAAAAATTGACAGAAAGATTTAATTATCTTTAGTCTATAACTATATATATCAACTATGATATTATATTATCTTATAAGACATTATTTGTTTTTTACATAATTAAATAAGATGATGACCTTGAAGGAGAATACTATAGCTTAAATAGAATATATTAAGAAAAGATGTACACAAGCCATGGAATACTCTTCATCAGCTGAGAATCTACAAACAGAGATTAAGACAAACAATTAGCATTAAATAGACCATAATACCTAGGGAAAAGCTGCCTAAGTTGCTTTAAGTATAAAGAAGCCGTAATATCCATAATACTTAATAAAAGATATATCAGAGAATTTCCAAAGATAAAAAAACACCTTTATAAAAAAGATAAATAAGCTAAAAAATAAGTTCAATAATAAAGTTTTTATTTTAGTATAAAAAAACAAACAGCTCTTCAATTATACCTCTAAAAATAAGTCTTTTTGGCCACTTAGTTTAACAAAGATAATAAATAGTCTTATATTTTATCCAAGGCTTATATTCTAAATATTTTTAGGATCAGAGTTATCCTCTAATTGAAAAGTATATATTAACTAGCTTTACAAAACAAGACACTAAATCTTGGCTTTGTAAAAACCAAAAGAAAGGTACAAAAAAAGTATAATAATAAGAATTAAGTTGGAAAATATAGAAAACAAATTAGTAAAAACTTTTATTTTAGTAAATAAATTAATAACATCTTACTAAAAGCCACAATTTCAATAGATCACAATTACTATATATAATAAAACATACTATTATATTTTTTCTTCATATATTATTTAATACTATTAGTATATATTTAAGCTAGTAAATAATAAAATACTCTAGTATACTTTCTTTATAAAAAGAGTAGTACATATAGTCTTTAATGGCATATACAAATTAGAAAACAAAAAGACAAGAAAAATAAAAACTCTACAAAGTAAATAATTACTCAGAATCTAAAAATATAGCTAACCATATTAAAAATACCTACTTTACTAGTAAGATCTACTTTTTTAAACCAATAACATTAATATATCATTATTTTATAATAATATTACTACCTCTCTCTTACCAAGTGCTTTTACTGTTCTTGTTAGTATCAGTGTCGAATACCTCTGCATAGATGACAAGAGTCAAAGAGAATCTGGTTCCGGTTAGAAAACCCCCATATTTAGAATGTTGCAACCGTTTTTAAGCCGCTTGCAAGGCAAGTCTCATGAAAGACAGAGAGATAACATCTACAACGGGCGCTTTCCCAGACTCGCAAACCTATAGCACAATATGTCGATATCCCTATTACCGCCTCTCAATAAAAAAAAATTAGATCATATTCGGAAAGAGCATGAGTACTATACGGCTGAGGTTTAGGGAAAGGTCTTATAGCGAAAGAATATGACTTCAAATTTTAAAGAAACTCAGGGAGGGAAAGAATGCAGTCCGGGGAGTTTCGCCGTTGCGAGGAGAGGGGTCATATTTTTCGATGCTTAGTAATATGCATTAGTCTACTCAAAATATACTATGTTCACGCCCGGGCTTGCTATATTTTACTTAGAGTATATTAGCTGCCTGAGGACGTAACGTCAATGTTGGGCCACCAGACTGCTAAAATTGGCAAAGATATATCGATCGTACTGTACAACAAAGCCAACTTTGAGCATAGCACACACTGTGTCAGCACGATGAGTCTGCAAGTCATCCAACGGGCCGCTAGCAGCATTATGCAAAGCCAAACATTTCGATTCAGCATCATAAACGTCCCAGCCGTTGTTCACAAATGGATTACTGCAAATCCTGGACAAACTGCTTTGCTTATTAGAAACGGCATTCTGATCTTTACGCCAGCTGCTCTTACGGGCCCGCTCCTTGCCACTATGGGTTGGGGGGTTTCAGGCCCTGTTGCTGGTCAGTGTTCCAGATGTGGCTCATGGAAGTATCGAGACTGATTTGTATCTTTTGAGTTATCAGGCTCCGTCGCTGCCTCACTTCAATCGATTATGGGGAATGTCGGGGCACATAGTGTGTTTGCATATTTGCAGAGTGCAGCAATGGGAGGGTATGGGGTTGCTACTGTCAATGGACTAGTACAAGCATGTGCTATGGTTTCCGGTGGGGTTATCACAGCGTATTCGAGCCTAGCACGCCGCACTGCGGTGTAGCAGTGGAAACGAGTTTCGGCTCGGATCTGTTATATGCAGCGATTACAGGTTAGCTGCTTTATACTATTGTCATAGTACAATAGAGTACGATATCATGTTCGTTAAATATCATCTTCATAATCCAAATAGCTTTGCAAACGATGTCGTAGTGCCCAGCAGAGTAGGAAGTTCACCGATAAGATCGGAGGATGTCGGGAAGCGGGAATTCTCGGGTATGGTACACGCAGCTATTAAATTTTACCAAGATTTACTATAGCCACGATAACAGTTGATTGGGAACCTTGATCGCTTAATTTAAAGTACTAATCTATATAGCAATATTAAATGATACTAAACTTCTTGATTACCATAAAGCTGATTATGATTTTTCAGAATTGTAAATAAGACTCAGAAGCTCAGATCAAACTATTTTATAGATTTAAAAGGCACAAAAAGCTTATAGTAGTGCTATAGATCAAGAAATTGTATTTTACAACAAATCCATGTGCTCTGCAATTAGGCGCGACAGCAACAACGCAATCATAATTTTCAGAGTAGCCAGGATTAGGACTAGTCAAGAGTAGTTACACAATATAACTGACCCAAAAGCACAGCAATTTTCAATAGTTTTACAAATTTAGAATTAATTGAATTCAAAGTACCGATGATTTGTCTCGTCACGGGGTGCGTCTCGGGACGCAGGGACGCACGTTGTCGTGCGTATCTGTCAGCGCTGCTAGATCCACCGAACCGATCCACCATGCAGATTTGTCCTAGGAGAACTTCTATAGTATCAAAATCTATACTCTAAACATTATTCTAAGTCTAAAATCACCTTGTTTTTAGGCTCTTTGGCAGAGTAACCAGCTTAGTAAAGCAAATTTTTAGATAAATTTATACAGTATTGCTACTTATTTAAGAAGAAATTTAATCATTTCTCCCCCATATTATCCATTTTATAAGGCGGCAGTTATAATAATATTTGATTAAAGGATCACCTTTGTTTTGATAAGGCTAAAAATATTACTAAAAACACAGGATCTATTTGTACAGGCTTATAAAAGATCAAAGAACCAAGTTAGTAATAATATTTATCTTTCTTAAGGCCAGACCTTTATAACCAAGTGGTGCCTACTCTATTCAATATTATAATAGTAAAGGATAGCCTTGAACAAATATAGTGAAGGCTTAAATTAAGATTAATTATACCAATATTCCTTGTTATAAAAACAATTTTATTAAAATTCAACAAATTTCTATATTAGTAGAATTGCTTATATACTAGTATTTTTAGTATCAGAATCATTTTTACTGAATTTTTAAAAAACAGATTATTTTAAGTATATTTAAAATATATCTATCTATTTACTTAGTATTTATAGTGAGAAATAATTTAAAATACATTAAAAAAAACTTACTTTGTTTAGAAAAAGTTTGCTTAGACTTTCTAAAGCTTGTATAACAAAGAGACAATAAAGTCCTCAATAACTTCTCAAAGTAAGAGATATTAGCACAAATACAAAATTATCTTTGACTTAAAACCTGAGAAAATGGTTGAAAATAAAGAATATTAGTATGAAAATTGTTAAAAATACAAATAAGAACTGGATTAAAATCAATATCTTGATACTATTCTCAAAAGTTTCCATGACTATATTACAAAGGACCTTTAGAGATTAATCTAAGACTATTAGTATAATTTTTAAATCAGATTATCAGAGATTATCAGATTCTAGTCTATAGATAATCAGCTACTTTATACTATTTATCTCAATTAATATCTTGTTTTATATAAAATAAAGAAAAAGGATGAGCTTTGCTGGCTCTGAAGAGTACTAGCATTAATTCAAAATCTGCAATTACATAAGGCTTTTCTTGGTAAGTTTGGTTATATAACAAAGGAGAAGTACAAGTCTCAAAAAGCTTATAATAAATACCTTAGATATCTCTATAAAGGTTAGAAATAAGACAAGAAAGAGAAAAAGAAAGCTAAGAAGGCTTTAACAAAGCAGCTGTGCTATGAAAAAAGATAACAGATCTTTGTTGATATTTTAATCATTAAATTTCTATTAGTATATAGTCAAAGTTTTGTAATAAAGATAATATAAGTATTTGTGTACTTATAATAATATTCTAAGTAATTCTGATATTACAAAAGCTATAGAACTTCTTATACAATAGTAGATCTACAGATTCTTGTGAGTTATATTAAAGACTTAAGGATTTATGAAGTATGTGATACGTTAAAGTTGTTTAGTAAGCAGTTGCTCTGTGCTCATTATTTAGATGAGCAGACTAATAGAGATTTTATATTTACAGTGGTATAATAATGTTTAAGATAATACAATTACAAAATAAACTATGATAATAATTATAAAATATATTCTGAAATATTTTGTTCACTTTTCTTAAGTTATTGTTGTCTTTTGAGACTGTTATACATATATGTTGTATAATCTTCTTACTTTGTATTCCTTATTAATTCACAGAACTTACGAATATATTCTTTTTTTGTCCCTTTGTTTGCTATGTTTGTTGTATTTTGATCTTATTTGTAGATAATTGTACTAGTTATTGTGTTTTAGGTTGAGGGATTTGGAACAAGGAGGGAAGAGGTTACTTCAGAGAAATGGACTCTGAAATTCGCAGGATTTGTAGGTCTGAGAATAAGTAAATGTATCTTTTGAGTATAATACTTTGCTTATGTAAGGTTGATCTAATTGAGAAATATGATGTTGCAGAATTTTGAAAGCACGGGAAAAGAGAAAGACCCTGAAAATATGCTGACCGAAATCCAAAAACCACCTTTGCTAGCGCGAACCACTCTTTGAGTCAGCATTACGATGATGACGTTACGTCGCATGTGTTTGGTATGAATATGTACAGCTGGGAGCGGATTCGGTGTCCTGTTGACCTAAACTCTTTTAACCGAATCTAAGCGCACAGACCCTTATCGTCACGTGATGCGCATGATGACTGTCGTTTTGAACAAGCCAACAGAAGCCAATTCTGCCACTGAAAGATCGGCCGTCATCAGCGACTCAACTTCACCACCACCATGGCACCAAATTTGGCGGTCTCAACGCATGAATTTACCGAAAGTGTCATCCAAAGTAAGTTGTAAGGTGATTGGGCACCTACTGATGAGCAAACAGCCAGTATCGCTCACTGTTCTGCGCGGACGATATGCCGTCATCGTCGAAATGTCCTCCTTTACGGATTAACAAAAGCTCCATTGGATGGTGCTGGCCAACCCAAAGCTATCAAGCCTCCTATGAGAAGCGCTTTATACGAGAAGCTCACCATCGTTTCTTTTATGTGTCTCAAAGAAATGGTCACTTTCCTTTGCGGCGAGTTCGAAGTCGAATTGAGTCGTCACAGTATTGGCAGAGATCTACGGAGTACGGCTTGGTCTAAGAAAGCTATACAAAATCTTGCGCAAGAGTGTAATGCAGATCTACGAGACGATTATATGCACGAAGTGTCTTCCTTCTGCTCTGATCAACTTGTTTTTCTAAACGAGTCTGGACTAGATAAATCAATCATGATTTATATCAAAGGTTGGGCTCTAAGAGGGAAGCGGCCACGTTAAGTCAAGCGATTTCATCGTGGTGAGCAATATCAGATTCTACCTGCTTACACCCAAGATGGCATTATACATTTTCGAGTCTATACAGGGTCCACAAATACCAAGATCTTCGAGAACTTTGTTAAAGAGCTGTTACCATACTGCGGGAAGTGGCCTCACAAGCGCTCTATCCTTGTCATGGATAACGTATCGATCTACCGCTCAGATAGAGTACAGTAGATGTATAACGATACAAATATAATATTGTTTTACCTGCCACTGTACTCGTTCGACTTCAATCCAATCAAGGAGATGTTTAGAGAATTGAAAACATATATTAGGCAGATTTGGGATGAGCATATTGGCTTTGTAAGAGCTGATTTCATAGGCTTCTTGGAAGAATGTGTCTCTGTTGTAGGTGCACGAAAGGCAAGTGCCAAAGGACATTTCCGTCGTTCTGGTATCTCGGTGAACGAGTCACAATAAAACATTATACATTGAATATGTATTGGAATAATGTACTCTAGCTTCTATCCATTACATATTATCGTACTCATCAACAAAAAGCTTTACGTCCCTGACCCACCGCCGTGCTACGCCTTCAAGTACTCCTTGCTCAATGAAAAATTGAGGATTTTGATCTTCGTAGATAAGCTCAAGATCATCTCCCCTTCCCAGCGTTAGGTCACAAGCTAGTTCATAATGCTGTCTCTGGATGTGGCAGCCGACTTTTGAGCAATGCCATCTCCAGTACGCTTTCACTGCCTCATCCCACAGTCCTGGTATGTTGAAAGAACATGACTGCAAAGATGAGTTCGGTACTAAGTCTGGACTAGACCCGCTCAAGCTAGGGTACGTCGGAACATAATTGTTAATTATCAATGGGGGATGGGCTATCGGAGAAGAGCCCGAGTCACGACGTTTCCGCTTTCGGTTTTGATGTTATTGTTATTCTGCATACAGCTGTGTGCGCACGTCTTGAGGAACATCATCGTGTGACTCCATTTTATCGCCGCGTTAAACAAACTTGACAAGGATTCTTAAGTGATGGCCGAGAAGTTTATAGTGCTTGTACGTTTCCCGGTCTTGCCAGCAATAAGGCCCAAGATCACAGGGCAACCCTGGACATCTCATAAGGCTGTAAATATGTCTCTATGCATCTAGTCCTCCCGACAGTGCTTGTTCTGCATCTACCCAAGTGTTTCTTTCTGTAAGTGCAGCGGTAGTTGCTCCTTGTCCAGCAGTGCGCAACGCCTTATTACTTTCCGTATAATTTAACGAAACATTGATTCGTAATTTCTTTCCAATGCGGAGAAGGTGACTCTACACCTGAAGTTGTCTCTCAACCATCAGCCAATCAATATTCAGTTTTGTGAAACGCTTGGTGATATCGTGTTCAGAGCGGTCATTTACAGAAATAGCAATTGTTATAGCTTCAGCCTCACAAGATTTACCTGTCAACGTTACAATGTCTATAATCTTGGAGGAGAGCTCTTCGGTCCAGAAGACGCTCGGTGCTACAACGAGATCATTCTCAGTCTGCTTCGCTATTATCCTTCTATTAACTGTCAACTTCCACTCTATAAAGTAGTGTAGGCAAGATGGGGGTAGATCATCATAGGCTTGCTCAGGGTCCCAGTCCTCATATAGCACAAATGACAGTGTTCTATTGGCAGGTCGCCGCTGGCTTTGTGGCGGCTGCTGTGTGCCACGCACAGGTTGGATGCTAAGACGCGAATCTTCACTGGGCTGACGATCACTCTGATTGTCACTGGACCAATCATTTACGGAATTATCTGTATCTATGGTGCGGTGGATGCAGCGACCATGTTGCGATGTGCGTGCAGGAAGACGGCTGGGGTCTGAGCAAAAATTGAGAGTTTTGTTTCAGGAATTTGAGGACACCGTGTCCTGACATCACGTGATCTTTCCAGAAGGCGGAACATCGTCAAAACAACAACTCTAATGTTTATTGCTTGGAAATCATCGTCTGCGCTGCTTCTGTCCACTTGGCCAAGTACTGTATTATTTCCCGTATTACGAATTATTCGCTAATTCTATGTAGCCTCTCCATAATACTGTCAGCGCGCCTCAGTTTCACGTCCACACAAAATCGAAATGGGTGATCCTATATTTACAGGCATTTGGGACTCTCATATCGTGTTAGCATGTATGACATGCGAAGAAGTCGTTCTTCTTTCAAGAGAAGACGAAGACCGAGAAGCAGGCCGAAAACCATTGGGGAAGGTAATCGACCTTTTGCCACTAGAATTAATCGACGAAGATTACCAAGAGAATCGCGCAATAATCGTCAGCTTGTTCCTCCCTACGATTTGCACTTCATGCAGCAAGTATTCAACGTGGCGGACGTTCTCAATAAGCAGGAGCTTTGTCGAGACGTGGCAGCCATACCTAGCTTTGCGCGCATTTCTAGAAGGGGATCTTTCATTACTCGGCACATTGATTAGCGTGGTGCATTGCGCAGACGTGAAAAATGCCGTCGGCTCGTCCTATAAGATGCAAAGTGTGAAGGTGAATCCTAGTGAAGGGGTTGCGGCGGAAAGAAAGCCATATCTTAAGGCTGGGTTTTTCTAGTATTGGGGGTTTGAATGCCCAGTATGTCGGAGAAGGGCGCAGTATTAGATTGCCATCACGATATAGGTTGTCACATTAGTACTCCAATATTTTTTGACACTTGTACTCTCTTGCCTTTGGATCCTGCTATTGACAGGGTATAGACAACCCGCTAGAACACATTACGCTCCCTGTTGTGCCGATGTCGTGCTGCTCGTTCTTGCATTCCAAGTATAAAACGCCCCATCGCCGCTCTACTAATCTACCACGTCACTGCTTGTTATGATCTGCGACTTCGGCCATGTCACCATGCCTACTAGCCGCTGTATCTCTTGTCCTGCAACGGCAGTTGCTGCTATCATCTTGCGAATAATGCACTCTCAGTCTACGCACTCGTGGGCATGTCCCGCGGTGGCAGATGCCGTTGTCGTGCATATTGCCGTACGTGGTCGCTACTATTGGCGCGCAAAGCGAGGACGGCGGTGGGCTCGATGGGACAGGCGTACAGTACAGAGTGCGATAACATGATCTAATGCATGCCGCCCTCAGCTTGTCGTCGCTGTTGTGAATGGGGTAGGAGCTGGCATATGGCCTTGATCTTTTTGAGAACGGAAGTAATATGCCAGAGCAATGTTGTAGAACGCGATTTGATGGTGATTAAGCTGCGATCGTCAGGACAAAGAAGGTAATGACAGCAAGATATTAAGTCCTACCACAGGAATTTCCGTTAGAAATTCAGGCCTTGCAGCGGCAGCCATTTGAGCTTCAAGCCTGGCAAGGTTCTCGTTCGTGAGCTGCGATGAGACTGTATTCGTTATCTGTTTTCGTAGGAAATGATGGAGCTTGGTCAGGTATTCAGCCTTATCCTTGTTCTCCTCTGGCAGTGGGAGAGCCACGACCAAGGCATACGGAAAAAGGCAATGTTTGCTGTGAAATTCCTTTGTACAGTAGGAACAGTGGTCAGGGAAGGAAAAACCCGACATTGTGTTGCGAGCCTGCGTTCCAGATACTTGGCGATTGATGTTATATCGTAGAGTTGATGTGCCAAAATGTAGACGAAACAGAGATTTTCGAGGAAAATGGAAAATATAATAATATCAAATTATAAATATATATTTTTAATTTTTTTTTTGATAAATATTTGGTGATGTACCATACTTATATTTTAAGGGTACTGTGCTTGCAGTGGATAAAGACTTTTTTTGGGGCTCGCTTAAGGGAGATCTATAAGCACACACCTTCAGGCTTTAATATATCCAATTATATTAATAGCGATCTAATAGGAATAATCCGCCCCTGTTCCTATGTACTTGAACTACCTTTTGTTGGATCGCTATATGCTGTAGCAATCCAAAGCGGAGAAGAATCATGCCGAAGATTTTTGAGGTCAGGTTTGACCCCTCCGCTTGTGCTAAAAGTTTCCAGATCGTATTGTCGTCTCCATCCTTTGCTGTATTATAAAACTCGGCGATCGATCATTCTTCTTCCTCTTTTGTGATTACCATATCTGTCCCGCACTGCTTGAGCAACACCATCCATCATTACTTCTTTTCCATTCTCATCATTTCCTGCGCCTGCTTTTACCACCTCTTTTCAGGGTGGGTGTCACGATATGATATAGATATGAGATCGTCAGGTGATACGATCACCTGACCAGTCATGGGGTAGTGCCGGATACTAGTCGGACCCACTTCGGACCCGACTACTATAAAAGACTTCGCTCCCTCAAGTAAACTTAGATTCCTTATTATTTTTATATTCTTCATACTAGATCTATAAGTTTACTTGGATCAATAAACAAACACACTTCTATATGTCTCTTTGTCTTGTCAGGTTCTTATATTATTATAGTGAAGAGAAAAAATTAAGTTATTTAAATAAAAATTAAGTTAATTAAAATAAAAATTAAGTTAATTAAATAAAAATTAAGTTAATTAAATAAAAATTAAGTTAATTAAATAAAAATTAAGTTAATTAAATAAAAATTAAGTTAATTAAATTAAAGTATCTTAAGTCTTACTTAATTTTTTATTTAAGTATTATTTGTAACTGTGACGGGTTGAGACCCGTAGAGAGACTAGGTGCCTGAGAGCCCTAGGCACCTGCGTTGCCTTGACAACAGCTCCGTACAGAACACAGATAATCGTACGAAGCTCGGGCTTAGCTTCTCTCTTTAGATTCTTCTTCTTGTATTTAGGGAAACCATTTGATTGAGCATATCACTGCCGACCCGTGACAGTAACAACACAAGTAGTAATAAACTGAATAAGCTCAAAGAGGCATATAGGAGTATGTTTGAAGCTCTAGGATACTCTATATTATAATAGCCTAGTACGAACAATATAAAAATAATAAAGAAGGAAGAAGAAACAGGTCGCCAGTATTACGTGTGTGTGTGTGTCTATTTAACGTCCGTGCGGAGCACGTGATCAAGTCACGTGTCCTAAAGGCCCCCAGAGGGGCAAAGGACGCCGGGGGGGAATAGGCCCCCGGTACTTAAACTAGAGGCTAATATACATGTGTTTTACAGGTCATAACAGGGCTTATATATCCGTTATAACTCTGAACCTAGTTCCTTCGGAAAGAAAAGTAGAAGACTATCTATCTGATACAGTATAGTCTCCCCAACCTTGGTCTATAACTCCCCCGAGACCGCTCCTACCGCCCGGTTTTGATAAATAAAGAGAAAGGAAATAGACAAATGAGATAGAGGGATACTGGCTAAGTAGCCAAGAGGAAGAGTTAATGAATTAGAAATGAGCTATAGAGCTTGTAACAGGTCTGTGGTTTGGACATATATCCTGGAAGAATTATAAGGAGTATAGCTAGTCTGAGAGCTTCTCAGTATTTGCTTTAGTGCTAAGTAGCTACGGGATTGTAACTGATAGGGGGTCTATAGAGAGTAATTTATATATCTTTCTGGTCTGGCAGAAGTAAAAGTAGAGGGGTATTTTTCATTTGTTGCAAGAGTAGTAAAGGTTAGTATCCTTATGTTAGAAGTAATTGTAATAATCTGCAAAGTCTCTATATATACTTTGTATAATTAAGATATAGTTTATAGTTGGTCGAGGGAGATATAGGATAGATAAGCTAGGTCTGTAGCTAATTTGTAGCTTCTTGTAGTTATATGGGAGGACTAGGCTCCAGAGTCGAGTAATCTTTTTATAAGTAGTCTGGCAGGCGATATGTTGAAGACTGGCTAGAGTACAAATCTGGGGGTCAGAGGATTAGTGGATAGTATCTTCTTTTGTAGCCTTATTAGCTTCTTTGTTATCTAGAACCTTAAGATAATCTAGGATCTATCTAATATAGACTCTTTTAGGATAGGTATATAGTAGACAGTTCCTTTCGGGCCATTTATAAGTAATGTCTTGGAACTCTTGGAAAACAGACTGTAAAGAGTCTATAAAGTTGTCTAATAGCTGGAGGACAACTTCTAGATTGTCTAGGAAGATTTAGAGGTTTGTTACAAATTGTACAGATAGGGCAAGAAATGCTAATTTAGTTCTGTTAAGAGCTACAATAGTCTTTGTATTGAAGACCTTGGTATAAGAACTAAGTGAGATTACTTAGTAGTTAAGTAGAAGACTGTACTGATAGGTTATAGATTTAGTACTAGCTAATTTATCTATGTTTTTAGTCTTAGATCTATCAAAGTAGACCTGGATATTACTAGCTAGAATAAAAGATAGAAACTCGAGGAAGTCTCTTACTATAATCTCTTTATTCTGGCTAAGTGATCTATGGATTCTGTTTTCAGCTAATCTGCAGTTTTTTTATAGCTCCCAAAGAGGTTATTTAATTGGATTGATCTACTTGGCCGCAGGTAGTATGAGTATCTAATAGATAAATTATAAGATGGGCTGTCCAGTCTTATAGATCCTTATAGACTGTAAACAAAGGGGGTATTAAGGGTCTAATCTAGTAGTTCAAGTTGTATAGGTCTATAAAAGCTTATTAAGCTCTATTTCCGCTAACAAGATACCTACCTCCTTAAGTAGAGCTGGCATAGGGATCATATAATAGACTAGTAGGATTGCTCTAGTATAGGTATATGTCAGTTTGTTTAATAATTGGAAGTGGGTCCCTGTTTGGATCGTTTTCCAGCAATCCCCTAGTTGGAAGCTTCTTCCGGACCACCAGGTCTCAGTTGCAAAGTATCTAACACAGAGAGTTACAGCTATAACTATCTTCTGGAGGAGGTGAGGGGGGGTATCCTAGACCATTTTACTAATGCCTTAAAGGGTATATGCCGTATGTAGAGCCTTCTATGCCATAACTATAGTATAGTAGCAGAAGGATAGTTTATAATCAAAGTAGATACCTAGCCAGTATACTGGGTCTATAGTGGGTTGAACTATATAGGTACTAGCTGTAATACCTGGAAGTGATCTGTAGTTGAGCTTAGTTTGCCGGGTAAAGTAGAGTAGCTCTGACTTTGATAGGTCGAATATAATTCCCCCCCCCTGGCCCCAATTAAGGATCTGCTCTAGGTCAGTCTATAGCTTAGTACAGTTTAGGGCGAGATCCATAGAGGTCGCAAGGAGGGCAACATCGTCCGCGTATCCGAAACGGGTCCGAGGGGAGCCGAGCCAGAAGAGGGGGCGGCGAAAGACTTATATTTTTAACCTAAGCTATAATATAATAAGAGGTTCGACATACTCTAATCTGCGCAAGAGCCCTCTTAATACTTTTCCTACTAGTCTAGAGGCTCTTAGCTATTGTGCTCCCCTCTAGAGTACTTCGAGGGTTCCGGGGCCCAATCTATCTCCCTATATCTCTCCCGCAGTTTACTCCTTAAGCCTATTCCATATCAACCACCCAACTAGACTCTAATATACTATTATAGACCGACACACGCCTCCGTCCTCTCGAGCTATATAGACAGTCTTATATAGAGCCTTTCCGTTCTCTACCAGTGGCTGCCATTATATGCTACGCCCCAGGGCAGAGCCCCTTCGTATTACCTTACCAGATCTCTCCTTCCTAAAGCAAGGCCGACCATATCTTACAGGAGTTGCTAGAATAGAACTCTAGCCAGCAGCCCTATCCTAGTATTTCCGCTCCTACTAACTAAGTATCTCCATTAAGTCTTCCTCCTTGTATAGTCCAAAACTAGACTATCTGATAGCTTATCATACCCTATAGATATATATATCCAATACTTCCTGCCTTATCTGCTATAGATTTATATACACAAGAGGAGGCTAGTATTACTGAAGTATACAATCCTATAGATTCGTCCTCGGGTCTATATCTGTAGCAGTCCTTCTCTTACACTTCTCGAAGTCATCCAGTCCATTTCCCTCTGAATATATAACACTCTTCAAGCAAGATCCCCTCTCTTCTGTAGTCTCCTCTATCCCCACAGGACCATCAATTATATATATTTCCTTCTTTATTAAGTCCTTTATTCCTTCCTATATATTGAGTCCTCTCTAGAGTGTTTGCTGCTGTTGCCAGCAGCTCCAATAGAGAGGTAAAAACTCTATAAGCACTCCAGAGGTGCCCTATCCTCCTGCTGTAGTTATTGCTACCCAGACCGCCGACAGCACAGAATTGAACAGCAAGCTTGCTCACAAGGCAAGAAAACAGGAGGTCGGGTGGTTGTAATATCTATTGCACAGGTTCATCGGCCTCTGTTCTATTGAGGCCATGTCGTCCTTAGCTCATCACCACCACCACGGCGGCGACAGCGAGGCCAAACCGACAATAGCCTCAAACAGCTCCTGCTGGCGACTTTGTTTAACCTCAGGTATCATCCTCTCTGAGGGAGGTCGCCAGTATTGATATATATAAAGACTGAAGGTCCTAGCGTCATATCAGGTGATATTCCATCATGTGACTTAAGCCGATATAACGCCGACCGTCACATTATTCATGTCGGTGATTCCGCAACAGGAAACTGCGGTTGCCTGAAGGGGGAATTCCTCGCTTTGCGCACTGGCCGCTATAGGCCCATAGCCACGTGGCCGCTAGCGTCTGGTGCCTCCAAGCTCAGGTATAAATCCAGTGCTGCTGTCTACAACTCTTGCCGCTCTTTTCTTACTTTCTAACTTCTCTTAACTTTTTACAGGCTTCTGGTCTGAATCGCTATGCCTTGGTCTCGCCGTAATCCAGTGCTGATCACCTGCGCTATGTCTCCTCGATATCTCGAATTGTTCCTGCGCTTAGCCAATATCGTCCTCTGATTTGACAATCTTGCTGTGAGTTCTCCTTCATTCTCTACTTGCAAGGATCAGAGTTTGCAGAGCTGACGATCCTTGTGCAGCTGAACTCTGCCTCATTGACACATCTACATTCCTGCGAGCACTGCATAGCTCTCCCGCTCTCCCGAGTCTTAATCAATGAGCTCCTGCTACATGTTGCTTTTGTGAGGAAGGCCTGGTGGATGCTAAACACTTCTACAACTCTGAAAGCGAAGGATCTGTGATAACATGGCAGTGTGATTTGGAAGGAAGAGTGCCTTGGGGTGACATTGCGGTGCTTGCGGCCAACATTGGCAGACGCTGGATTTCCAGGTCTCGAACTTGATCGACTCACCTCACTTGACTAATTCCGCAGATCGCAGGTGATAGAGGCTGTATATTGGGCAGAATCTGATTACGAATGGCATGGATCTAGGTATGTCGGGACATAAGAACTCGATCAGCAGACTTGCTAGTGGCAATCCTTCGTCTTGATACTATTCTAGGACCGTTCGCGGGATATATCGACTTTGCTCGTATAAAGTTGCATTGCTGGACAGGGATATAACCTTTTGTTTTAGGATCCGTCGAAAACGCAGCTCCAAGAGTAAAGCTGATCCTCCCAATTTGATTCGCCTTCTTACAAGGACTCAGGGATCAAGGCGAAGCGAACAGGATACGACCCACCACAGTACAGGCGTTATTCCTTTTCTTCCCCTACGTGTCTGTCTAGACTCTGGCTTGCGGATGCAGCGACATCCGATAACGTTCCCCCTGACATAGCATAAGCCTTGCCCATTCTGAGTTTCCTTCACTTCCCCGACGATCGAGGGATGAAGCTGCCATCGGTGTAGCTGAGGTGGCAATCGAGCGGAAGGAGTGGTTCCGCCGGTGATTGTGTGTTAGGTAGTATGTGGGATTTCTGAAGCCGCGTCATGCTGTGCGGTCATTTCTGCAGATCACACTGCGAATGAGGCATTTTCAAGAAAAGTTGGCAGACATCAGGAATGGACGGCTAGGGTGGGGCTGACAGCAGCAGAATCTACACAAAGTATCCTTGAGTTGGAAATCCGGCAGAGAGGCTCTTCTGGAGGACGGGTATAAGAGGGCAACCTGCTCGCGGGTCAAAGAGAAGGCAGAATCTAAATATTCCGCTTCACAATGTCCTTCCTGCATTTCCCCCAACCTCTCGAGACTTCCTTGCAGATTTCCTATTACGATCCAGAAAAGCTGAAAAAGCCGAAAGCGTCAAAAAAACGACCATCTACCAGAGAACACTCACTCTCTAACATTGACACGCAGACTGGTGCTCGCTGCAATCTACAGAAAAACGATCTAGGTACTTTGATAGAAAACCCGCTCCGACTCCCAATCGCGAAAACTCCCAGCGATACTCTAGGGCAGAAAGTATATAAGGTAAGCAGCCGTTATAGTGTCCAGGAAATGACTATAGATCAACTAATAAGGCAGAGGATCCAACACGGTCCATCCATTGCAATAAGTAGAGGTATGTCTCCTAGCCTACATACAGCAGACCAACATACCCATGATACAAAGTCTAACCCTGATAAGGTTGAGTTCGTAGGTAGGCAGAATCTCGCAGCGGACTCTAAATTAAGTCATAAAATTAACCACTGATTGCAGGAAACACTGCTACTGATGTTGATTTTCCGGGCGATCTTGGCCTCCTTTTTGTCGATTTCGATTTCAACCGCCATCTCGTAGAACAGAAAACCTGCCCTGCAGTCAAGTGTAATGATAGCTGTGTGACCAACCAGAATATAGACACGGATGTTGATCAAACTGACGGTTTGGTGTCGAGCGATGAGTTTGAACCGAGTACTACTTCGGACCCTCTCACTCATCGAGTGGTAGAGCGAAGGGCAAAACGAACGAGGAGTCAGAGTCAGTATAATCTCCCTGATGTTATGTGCATATCTGAGGGATTCTAGGTGATTTGGCAATCATCGTCAGTAGTAGCAGCGATTGTGGAGCCTCGAACAGCGATATTAAGAGTGTGTTCGAGAATGGCGGTTCAAAACGGTCCAAATCAAGGCTTTCAGATGCTAGTCCAGGTATAAGTACATATACATAATAGAAATGTATAGACTGAAATGTGTAGATTCCTCTCTTTATTGCAGTGACGATGACGGAGACGTTGCAAAACCTACTGCGTGTCTCGAACTCTGTCCTCAGACTCCTGCAGTAGACTTGGTTAAACGGAAAACTGACTGGTCCGAGACTGAGCATCACGCTACTCCTAGTTCAATCCAAGATCTTGACTCCAAGATTGATACCAAGAATCCGAATAGCGACGATAATAATGAGCTTTCCCACTCTCCGTCATGGTTCCGCTTTGAACCCACCACTGCCATCAGCGAAAACTATAATAATATCCCGAAGACAAGGCACCACTATATCGCAGTAGTTGAGAATTGTTTTCGCGACCAAGAATTTCACAGAATTCTTGGCAAAGAATATATCAATGAAGAGATCCACTACTTAGTTAATTGGGTTCCAACCTTGGTGTATGGCCGTGTATTGCATAGGGCCAAGGCACAGCCTCTCATCAGCCAATTTGAAACAAGTTGCGAAGGCCAGAGGAGGAAGAAGAAGCGTGCCGGGGCTCACCGATTGAATGGATCTGGGGGTACAGATAGGATAAGATATAAAGAAAACGTCAAGGTCGGACACGAAATATGCTAGGTGGCCACTCAGCACATTCCTGAAGCAAAATAAGAAACATCAAATGGTCCCTAATATGATTATGCTAGAGCCAATCGAGACTCGTAAGCCTAACATATTGAGCCGTGATGAGGTCTGGGCTAACCAAGGGGACAGAACAGAACCTTGACTCCTGGATTCAATCCTAAATCGAAAACCTAAGCTAAAACATTATTTCGAAAAATCCTCGCCACTTTTCGTTGGGCAATGCTAAGTTATTCTTGATAACTTAACTTAGGTTACCGGTAGGTTATCAACTTGGAATGAAGTTAACTTAAATCACAATCTCTGCTGTCTATAAACCGAGCGACACAAGAACACGCTCGTCGCTTCACTCCATTCCTCCGAGGAGAGTGGTAACACAAAATCAAATCATGAAAGGTGAAGCATGCCTGGCGCTTACTTCAATGCATAAATCTTATCAGCTCACCATATTAGACCATATAACTTAAGTTACATCAACTCCTAAATACATAAACTGTTCCACCCCCATAAAGCAAATGATGTTCCACCAGTTACTTTTCACGAAGCGTTCCAACCGCCTATCAGGCGACACGAGCCTCTTTCAATGCGGTTTGCTCTTCCCAAGCCGATTCAGTCAATCCTTCGTATACTATATACAATATAATAGCAACAAGTGTCGTAGTTATCGTTGCAGCCGCGGTCATGAATGCTGTGACTATCCACTGACGGCCACGGGCCGCACAGACATTGAGTAAGGCCGGGGATGATGAGAAAACACAACGTCGTGCTAAGCGGAAGCAGCTGTTATCATCTCACGATAGCTCAATGCGCAAACGATGCAGGCACCCTCTGCAGGAGAGCTCTTACCCCGAGCGCAGGCCTCTCTCAAAGCCCCGTCGCCAATACCTCAAATCACACTACACTCTCGACCAGTGTTCGAAAGTCGCTATAAGCTTGAATGCCAAAGACCGATTGCCTTCACCAGCGCCTTCTATACCACCAAGCATAAGTACAGAGATGTCGCCTGGTAACTCTAACCTCAGCCCTGTATCCAAAGCTACGCCACCGATGCTGACCGAGATCACGTTCCGACCGCACTCCGCACACTGCTACTCCTTACGGCGACAATCTGGAACGGTTGTGACGGACATGGAGTCTCTCTCGCCCAGCTAGCACGACTTATTTCGAATACCGGCCACATGGGGAAGATTGACGACTTCACCATCAAGCCAATCAAGCAACATTCGTACCTCCTGAGTGGCTTCAGCCGGCATACATCACCATTAATTACTGCGGAAGCAGGCCGTGACCGCGTTGATTTAAAGCGTACCCGATCCCAGGAGGGCAAAGCCGTTGATTATTTGCCCTTCATGTCGCGGAGTGAGCCGGCAAGTAGCGATGATGACGAGAGTGGATTGAGCGACAGTGATCCCGAAGTCGGCAGTGACGATGAGGCCATTAGATTGAATGGTCCCTCCACCCTTGCCCATCTGAGCCGCCGCGGTGGCATTGGTCCTGTTGGGTGCGATGTCCGCCATAGTCACGTTTTGAGACAAGTTTCTTGGTGGTAAGGTGAGATAATGATGCTCAGAAATCAATGATGCTCAGAAGTCAATCTTGCTTTGCTGATTCTCTTATCTAAGAAGATTGCTCTGAGAGACGAACACGAACTCATGGAAGAGGTAGATCTGTTTCGCGAATGTTTTCCTCACTTTCAGCGCTGCTGTAGCCGAGCCAAACGTGTCCAGAAGTTGCAGTACAGCGTTGGAAGCATCGTAGCAGACAACCGAAGGATCCGTGTTGCAGGCAACCAGCTCTGTTGATAGCTTCGTACCTATGATAATGTCGAAGGCTGCAAGAATGTCGGCTGAGGAAAAAAGGCCGACTCCTTTCCTCTCCGACGACCAGTCAGAGCCACTGAGGTCGTGAAGCATGCTGTCCATTTCGTGCTCCCATCTTGGCTGTATTCGTTGCCTCTTTGTAGATGGTAGATCATCTTCGTTCGTTTCCGGGTCATATAGAATGAACTTAATTGAATTGGGAGGAGCTTCGTCGCTATCGGGTTCATTAAATGCTTCGTAGTGTATAACTGAGCGAGGAGGAGAAGGAGGAGGACGAGTTGGAATCGCCTGGCGAACGATTGCTTCTAAGTAGGTAATATACTCAGAATCAGTACCTGGAAAGTCGTCAATTCGCCCTCGAGAAGTCATACTGAGGTTCAAGGACACGAGCTAGAAAATCGATGAGGAGCTTGGGGAGTTTCAACAAAACATTGACGCTTTACCCAAACGGGCTCTCTCACAGGGTGAGCCCTCTTGGGAAAGGCCCAGAAAGCGGCGCGGGGTATTCCGAATATATCGCTTAGCAACAACTCCATAATGCGCAGTGCCTTGCAGCATTGTTTCCACATCACTCCTTGATTCCCCAAATATTGAATTTAGATAAACATTTTGCATGCTCGGATGTTATACTATACTATCATACATTTTCTTCTTACTTCGCAAAGTCATTCTGCTTTCCATTTGGATTATGGCTATAGCAAATGTCAAGATCAGCACCTCTTTTTTGTAGATATAGCGTGGGGTTAGCTCAGCAAACATTCCCATGTAAATGTCTTTTATAGTAAAGCATTTTTACGCCCCTGAGATCCGCGTAGTTACTTGTGTGTTTCTATTCAGATGTGGAGTTCCAGTCCAATATATAAGGAGAAGCTGCAGAAATAAGGCAACCTGCATGCACCCTCCTCATATTCATTCGCTGTACTGTTCGCCTCATTTCATATATACTCTCAGCACAGGCAAGGCAAACTGCATGTGCCTTTCTTACCTCGTGCTTCAATAACTGGATTTGTTCACTGTGTGCACAGCAGATGTACAATCGATTCCGGTAAGTCTCCGCCTATCACGTGCGGACACCACCTTTTATATAAAATATTATAACTTTTTAACCATAGGACCTAATTTCTTTATTTCTAGCTTAAATTAAAGTGTATTTAATACTTTGTTGTTTTTTCTTTGTTTTTAATTACTAGTACTAGTCATTTTTTTATAGATTTATTAAGTTTAGTAAGTAATTCTCTATTTATAGTAGACTATAATTTCTTTAGTATTCTCTTTATTATTTCTATATTCTTGATTTTATGTCTTTGTTTTCTAATAGTATACTTAATTTATTTTTAAAGATTCTTAATTGAAGATAAATCTGGACTTTGAACAGACTATTATACTAGAGAAATCTTTATTCTTTTTTAATAAGTTTTGATCACCTTAGTAGTGTTGGTATCACAGGGGTGATCACTTCCCATAGTAGTATAAGACTTAATCGTATTGTAATTGGTTCTAGTCTCTAGAGTACTAAGTCTGTGAATACTTATGGCCCTATATTACACAGACCTTTCTAATTGGACTAGTTTACTATAATATTATTTACTATATTTCTTTTACTATAATCTTTGTCTTTGTATAGTATAGTGTACCAATACTAAGAGTTCTTTCTTTATAAAAAGAAGCTTAAAAT